>OGPP01001111.1_pt1 | contig 22038 bp, 18 predicted proteins | sample 1553021 | NCBI WGS metagenome assembly OGPP01 (sample SAMEA2580217, study PRJEB22360) | human gut metagenome | biome: human gut; feature: human-associated habitat; material: faeces | place: Denmark | collected 2008/2010
TAACAGCCATGGGGAAAAAGAAAAAAGACACGATGGAGCTTCGGTTTTACGAGGTGCCACAAAATGAATATGTTCTTGCACTTTTAGGAGACAGCTGGATCCGTGACTACGGTCATGATGAGAGCAATCTTCATTTCCATAATCTCATGGAGATCGGTTATTGCAAACATGGCACAGGGGAATTGATCTTAAACGAGGAGTCAAAACCTTATGAACCGGCAATGGTAAGCATTATCCCACAGAATTACCCACATGTGACCATCAGTGATACGGACAGTGGTCCAAGCTTCTGGGAGTATCTGTTTTTTGATCCGATGGTCATGATCCAGGAATTGTATCCGGATAATCCGGTCATACAGAAAAAGATTCTGCAGATGGTCAACCAGAAAGCACTATTTTTTCATGAGTGGGAAAATCCGGGTGTTTCCGTGCTGGTCAAAATGATCATGGATGAGATGCGGCAGAAGAAAAAACGATTTCATGAATGTGTCCGGGGACTTATGATCACATTGTTTGCAGAACTTTTACGGATGTGCGAAAATGATGTTGCGGAGGATGAGATCCGGAAAAAGACAGGTGTGTCACAGATCACACCGGCTTTGGAATATGTCCGCAATGAATATGCCAATAACATCCGTGTGGAGGAGCTGGCGAAGGCGAGCCACATGAGTGAGACACATTTCCGCAGGGTGTTTGAGTCCTACATGAATATGTCTCCGATGGATTACATCAATCTGATGCGGGTACAGAAAGCCTGTGACATTATGAAAAAGACGAATGACTCCATGGATGTTGTTGCACAGAAGGTTGGATTTACTACGACTTCCACGTTCAACCGGAATTTCAAAAAATATTTAAATACATCGCCGTATCAGTGGAAGATCAGCCCGGAAAATTACGAGAGAAAGCTGTTGAATTATAATATTTCTGCACTGAAAGGCTGGTAAGGCATAAGGAGACATTTCTATGGGATTTGATGTAAAAAAGATTCATGATCCGAAGTTTTTCAAAGAAAACTGCATGGCGGCACATTCTGACCATGTTACATATAAAAATGAAGCGGAGGCAGTGGAACAAAACAGCAGTTTCAGACTGTCCTTAGATGGGATCTGGAAGTTTCATTATGCAAAAAATGATGCGCAGACGATTCCGGGTTTTGAGGCGGAGGACTACAATTGCAGACCGTGGGACGACATCCGTGTGCCGGCGCATATCCAGATGGAGGGGTATGATATTCCACAGTATGCCAATATCCAGTATCCGTGGGATGGAAGAGAGGATGTGTGGCGTGACGCAGTGCCGACAGACTTTAACCCGGTGGCAAGTTATGTGAAATATTTCACATTGCCGGAAGGATTTGTAAAAAATGGGCTATACATCTCGTTTCAGGGTGTGGAGAGCGGTTTTGCGCTCTGGCTGAACGGAAGTTATGTCGGTTACAGTGAGGACAGCTTTACGCCGTCGGAGTTTGATCTGACACCTTATGTGAAAGAGGGCGAAAACAAACTGGCGTTGAAGGTATTCAAGTGGACTTCCTCAAGCTGGTGCGAAGATCAGGATTTCTACCGGTTCTCCGGTATTTTCCGTTCCGTTTATTTATATACCATGCCGAAGGTGCATGTGTATGACCTGAAAGTGCAGCCGGTTGTTGCGGAATCGTTGGAGAGTGCCGATCTGGTGCTGGATATGGAGATTTGTGGAAAAGTAGAAACTGTTGAAAAATCCGCAGATGATGCCAAAATGCAGAATGTATCTGCCAAAATCACGCTCACAGGAAGCAGGGATGATTCAAAAGAGGGAGCTGCCGGAAGTGTTTCAGAAAACACAATTTTTTCCGAGACAATCAGCTTTCAGCCCAATAATACTTCAGATACGATCCGTTTCACAGATACAGGTGCAGCGACAGTTCACTTCGAACAGGAAGTGAACCATCCAAATCTTTGGAGTGCGGAACATCCGGAACTCTATACGCTTACGGTTGAGCTTCTGGATGAGAGTGGAGACTGTGTTGAATATATTTCACAGAACATCGGATTCCGCCGTTTTGAGATGAAAGATGGCATCATGACTTTAAACGGAAAACGTATTGTCTTTAAGGGCGTGAACCGTCATGAATTCAGCTCAAAAACAGGACGTGCCGTTTCTAAAGAAGAAGTTTTGCAGGATATTATCACGATGAAGCAGAACAATATCAATGCGATCCGCACTTGTCATTACCCGGATGCCTCCGGTATCTATGAGCTGTGCGACCGGTATGGACTTTACATGATCGCGGAGAACAATCTGGAATCCCACGGTTCGTGGGATGCGGCAAGTCACGGACTTGTGCCGAAGGATACCATCGTTCCGGGCGATAATATGGACTGGGAGCCGATGATGTTAGACCGCGTGAACTCCTGCTATCAGAGGGATAAAAACCATCCGGCGATCCTGATCTGGTCAGTGGGAAATGAATCCTACGGCGGAAAAGTCATTTTTGACATGTCCGAAAAATTCCGTGCAGTAGATCCGCACCGTCTTGTACATTATGAGGGAATTTTCAATGACCGCAGATATGAAGGCACGAGCGACATGGAAAGCCAGATGTACACCAGCGTGGAAAATATTAAGAAGTTTCTGGCAGAGCATAAGGAAAAACCATTTATCTGCTGTGAATACACCCATGCGATGGGAAATTCCTGCGGGGCGATGCATAAATACACAGACCTTACTGATACCGAACCAAGATATCAGGGCGGTTTTATCTGGGATTATATCGACCAGTCGATTTTGAAAAAAGACCGCTACGGACAGGAATTCCAGGCATACGGCGGGGACTGCGGCGAGCGTCCGACTGACTATAATTTCAGCGGAAATGGAATCTGTTATGGCGGTGAGCGTGATGCTTCTCCAAAAATGCAGGAAGTCAAATTCAATTATCAGAATATCAGCGTGGCTTTTGAGGAGCACTCTTTTACGGTTGTAAATAAAAATCTGTTTGCAGATACGAGCGAATATCAATGTATTGTAATTTTACAGAAAAATGGAACAGTAGTGAAAAAACAGAAAATGGATACAAATGTTGCACCACTTTCGTCCGGCTCTTATGAGATCCCGTTTGTGATCCCGGAGGATGCAGAGTACGCAGTGACGGTTTCATTTGTACTGAGAGAAGACACGTTCTGGGCGAAAGCCGGACATGAAGTGGCGTTTGGTCAGAAGGTTTACAAAAAAGAAGTGAAGTTTGCCGTACCGGAAAAACCATTGCAGGTAGTCCGCGGAAAAGTGAATATTGGCGTGAAAGGCGATGACTTTGACTGTCTGTTTTCCCTGCTGAACGGCGGATTGGTTTCCTATCGCTATGCGGGAAAAGAGATGATCGAAAAAATCCCGATGCCAAACTTCTGGAGAGCGCCGGTGGACAATGACAACGGCAGCATGGCGCCGGGACGCTACGCACAGTGGAAGATCGCCAGCATGTACATCAGTCACAGAAATGGCGGCATGTTCGACAATGTGCCGACAACCGTGGAAGAGACAGAACACAGCGTGACCATCACATACACCTATTACATGCCGACCACTCCGGCAGCAAAATGTCAGGTTGCATATACCGTATTTGGTGATGGAACCGTCGAGACAAAGCTTACTTATGATCCAGTGGAAGGACTGCCGGATATGCCGGAATTTGGCATGATGTTCAAATTAAATGCCGATTATGACAATGTTGAGTGGTATGGTTATGGACCGGAGGAAACTTATGCAGACCGCAGACATGGGGCAAAACTTGGCATTTACAAAAATAAGGCAGCAGACAATATGGCAAAATACTTAGTTCCGCAGGAGTGCGGCAATAAAGTCGGTGTGCGATATGCAAAAGTGACCGACGACAGAGGAAGAGGGCTGTTATTCTCCGGGGACGAGCTGAGTTTCTCTGCACTTCCATATACGCCGCATGAACTGGAAAATGCAGCACATCCGTATGAACTGCCACAGGTACATTATACTGTCGTGCGTGTCGCACTGGCGCAGATGGGTGTCGGCGGTGATGACAGCTGGGGTGCATGGGTACACCCGGAATACCATATTGATGTGACAAAACCACTGGAATTTACATTCCGCTTCCGTGGAATATAAGGCAGGCAATTGAAAGAAGAGGATGAGGAGTTTCGCAATTATCCAGGAATATAAGGGTACAAGAGGAGAGACAAAATGAAATTTGTAAAAGGAATGGATTTATCCACTTTATTGGAATTAGAGAAATGTGGCGCAAGATACTACGTTGACGGAACAGAAATGGATATTCTGGACATTATGAAAAAGTATGATGTCGATACGATCCGTATCCGTCTCTGGAATGATCCGTGGTCGGAAAATGGCGAATCTTATGGCGCAGGAGAGAATGATTTAAAAACAACACTTGCGATCGCAAAGAAAGTGACAGACGCAGGACTGGGTGTGTTATTGAATTTCCATTACAGTGATTTCTGGGCTGATCCGGGAAAACAGATCAAACCAAAAGCATGGAAAGACTATAGCGTGGAACAGTTAGAGCAGGCAGTGTATGATTTTACCGTGGATACCATGAAAGTTTTTAAAGAGAATGGAATTAATACCACGATGGTGCAGGTTGGAAACGAGCTTTCTAACGGTCTGTTATGGCCGGAGGGAAAAGTGCCAAATTACGATAACATTGCAAAATTTGTCAATGCAGGGATCCGAGGTGTCCGTGCAGTGGACAAAGATGTACCGGTCATGCTTCATCTTGACAATGGCGGTAACAATGCGCTTTACCGTGAATGGTTTGACGAGTTTACAAAGCGCGGTGAGGATTTCCAGATCATCGGTTTATCCTACTATCCGTTCTGGCATGGCACATTAGATATGCTCACAGACAATATGAACGATATCGCAGAGCGTTATGGAAAAGACCTGATCGTAGCGGAGGTTTCCATGGGGTATACGATGGAAGATTATAAGGATTACGAAAAGCTCTCTGACGAAGAACGCAAAGGCTATGCAACGAAACAGGAACTGGTAGAAAAAATCGAATACCCGATGACGGTTCAGGGACAGTATGATTTTATGGAAGATTTCTTAAACCGTATCAGTCACATCAAAGGAAACAGGGGAAAAGGATTTTTCTACTGGGAGCCTGCATGGATCCCGGTTCCGGGTTCCGGCTGGGCAACCGAGGCATCCTTAAAATATATGAACGATAAAGGACCTTGCGGAAATGAATGGGCGAATCAGGCACTCTTTGATTATCAGGGGAATGCACTGCCAACATGGAATCTGATCCATAAATTTCCATTCAGACAAAATTAAGAATTTCATAAACTTTTGTATCTTGCTTTTCCATAAGGACTTCTATATTCTGAAATTATAGAAAAAACGTCCGCAGAAAGCGGCATTTTATGGGAGGAATGCATATGAACCGAAGTTTATGGAGAAAGGCGGTGGCACTGACACTTACAGCCGCAATGACAGCAGGGCTTACTGCCTGTGGCGGTGGCGGCAACAGCACATCCGCAGACGGAAAGAAGAGATATTTCAAAGCAGATTATCTGAGTGATCTGCCGGACAGTTTTAATGATACGACAAGTAATATACAGTTTAAGGGAGATGTGATGTATTACACTTCCAGCAATGAGGACTACACAAAATCCGGACTGTATTCCTATAATCTGATCACCGGAGAAAATGCACAGCTTTATGAGCAGGCGCAGAGTGACGGCAGCGGAAACAGCAGCTGGGTGTCAGGATATACCGTGGCAGACAGCGGAGAGGTTTACCTGTTTGTGACGAAGAACCAGATGGATGAGTCGAGTGTCACCGAGGATTATTCTGACGCAACACTGGATGATGTGTTAAGTTATATGGCAGACCAGTGGGGATACAGTGCCGAGGATGCAGAAAAGGACTGGAATGATTATTATGCAAAAGATTATACGGATGAGAACGGCAATGTAAACTATGGCAGATTTCTGCTGGCTCAGAATGCGAGATTCATTCAGACCTCTTCCATTCTCAAAGTGGACACATCCGGAAATATTGCGTTTGAACAGGACATGGATCTCGGAGCAAATGCAGAGAATGTAAGCTGTAACGGGATAGCAGTGGATAAGGAGGGAAACCTTTATCTTGCCCTGAATACCTGGTCCAATAATGACAGTGGCAACAGCGTCAGCTCAGATGAATATTTTACACTCGTAATAGGAGAGGACGGCAGCCAGAAGGGCAGGATCCCATCGGATGGATATACATCCAGACTGGTCGGGCTTGCGGACGGAACGGTTGCCTCCATCGGATATGGGGATGCCGGATGTGAGCTGCGGCCGTTAGATGTCGGCGCAATGAAAGAACAGACAGACAAGGCAATTGAAGTCCCTTCCGATACAGTCTCTGTGTTAGATGAGAAGAATCTGCTGGTCACAGAGGGCAGCAGTGTTTATAAGTACAATCTGGATACGAAGGAAAAAGAGGAATTTTTCAGCTGGATGGACTGTAATATTTCCAGCTCCAGCGTGAGCAGCTACGGAGTCCTGTCCGATGGAAGAATCGCAGCTTATCTTCAGAACTGGAACTCCAACGGAAACCAGACGGAGATCGCACTGATCAAAGAAGTGGATGCCAGTGAAGTGGCAGATACCGTAAATCTCACACTCGCCTGCATGTGGACAGGTTCAGACGTGGAGGAGAAGGTGATCGCATTTAACAAGAGTCAGGATAAGTATCATATCACAATGAAGTCTTATGGAGACGGCGCAGAGGAGTACGAGGATGCAGTGAACAGCTTCAACACGGCAGTGACATCGGATTCCAACATTGATCTGGTGCTTTTTAACGATTATTCCCAGGCGATCAATTTTGCATCCAAAGGATTAAATGTGGATCTGTATGGACTGCTGGACAAAGACACGGAACTTTCGAGAGATGATTTCCTTCCAAATGTACTCACTGCATGCGAGTATGATGGAAAACTGGCGATCCTGCCGCAGACCTTTACGTTACAGACGGTGATCGGAAAAGCGGATGATGTCGGAACGACACCGGGATGGACCGTGTCGGATATGAAGGCGCTGCTCGCATCCAAACCGGAAGGAACACAGCTTTTCTGGGGTATGGACCGGACGTCTGCATTGACAGCACTGATGAGTCTCGGCTATAATGATTTTATCAACTGGGAGGATGCAAGCTGTAATTTTGACAGTCAGGAATTTATAGATGTACTGGATTTTGCAAATATGTTCCCGGAAGAGTTTGAATATAGAGATGATATGGAAGACAGCACGGTTCTGCTGAGTCAGGGAAAACAGCTTTTAGATACTTATTATCTCAGTGATTTTGAGCAGGTACAGATGTACCGTGCGATTTTTGGAGGTCCGACAACATTTATTGGTTATCCGACCAGCGAGGGAAACGGAGCAATGCTGAGTCTGAACAATATTATTGGAATTTCCAATAGCTGTAAGGATGTCGATGGTGCATGGCAGTTTTTAAGGACATTTTATCTGCCAAAGAAGAGCAGCGACGGCGACAGTGATTACACTTATGGATTTTCCATTAGAAAAGACGATTTTGAAAAATATTGTCAGAACGCAATGAAAGCAGACTCTGACGGCGGAAGCACCTGGGGCTGGGGGGAATTCGAAGTTGAGATCCAGCCGGCGACACAGGAGGATGTAGATCAGGTAAAAGATCTTGTATACAATACAACCGCTGTTTCCGGTGCCGTTTCCGATGATATCACCAATATCATCAATGAGGAGGCAGCAGCCTATTTCTCAGGACAGAAGTCCGCAGAGGATGTGGCAAAAATTATCCAGAGCAGAATGCAGGTATATTTAAGTGAGACGAAGTAAGAAAAAGGATTTTAGTAAGGTTATAAAAAAACAGAATAAATCATGGTTTCATAGGCTGGTGTCAGGAGCGTTCCTGGCACCGAGCGTTCTGGGAGTACTGTTATTTTTTGTACTCCCATTTCTTGTAGTGATCTATTTTTCCTTTGTGAATAATCCGGTGGCAAAAAAGTTTGTGGGACTGACAAATTACATCAATGTCATTCAAAATGGGGCATTCCGGACAGCAGTTGGAAATACACTATTTTTTTCGGTAGTGGCAGTGCCGCTTGCCGTGATCTTTGGCATGGCACTCGCATTTCTGCTGGATGCAGGCATTCCGTTAAAAAGTGAACTGCGGAGTTGTTTTCTGACACCGCTTATGGTGCCGACAGCGTCTATCGTGCTGATCTGGCAGGTGCTTTTTGATTACAATGGTGTTGTGAATGTGGCAGTGCAGAAGTTCGGCGGAGGACAGGTGGACTGGCTGAAATCTTCGGCAGGTCTTTTGGTCATTATTCTGCTGTTTTTATGGAAAAACTTAGGTTACAATATGATCCTCTTTTTGTCTGCGATGGGAAATATCCCAAAGGATATTATCGAGGTGGCAGAGTTGGACGGGGCAAACCGCTGGCAGATCTTCCTGCATGTTAAATTGCGGTATCTGTCACCGACGATCATGTTTGTGACGATACTTTCCATGATCAATTCGTTTAAGGTTTTCCGTGAGATTTATCTTCTGACAGGCGAGTATCCGTACGGTGCACTTTATATGCTGCAGCATTATATGAACAATACGTTTGCTTCGGCAGATTACCAGAAACTTTCCACGGCAGCAATTTATATGTCCTTTGTGATGATCGTCATTATGGGAATTTTATTTTGGGTGGAACATCATTTTGGAAAGGATTTGGAGGAAGAATGAAAAAGAGATCAGAACGAAAAAAATTATGTATCCGCATCTGCCTGACGGTGATCGCAGTGGTTACGGCGCTGATTTTTATCATGCCGATTGTTCTTACCATCAGCAATTCGTTTATGTCGGCAGCGGAGATCACCTCCAACTATGGTTCCATTTTCCAGAAAACGGATACGGGGGGCAAGCAGTACATCTCCCAGACGGTAAACCTCAAATTTATACCGGATATGGTGACTTTCTCACAGTATGCGACCGTGTTATTTAAGAGTCCGGACTATCTGTTGAAGTTTTGGAATTCCGTGATCTTAGTGGTGCCGATCGTGGTATTCCAGCTGGTGGTGGCAGTGCTCGCCGCATATGGCTTCACAAGGACCAGAGGAAAACTTTCCGCAATCGTCTTTTTTGCATATGTGATCTTAATGATGATGCCATATCAGGTTACACTGGTGCCAAATTATCTGGTCTTAAACTGGATGAAGCTACTGGATACGAACTGGAGTATATGGCTTCCGGGTATTTTTTCACCGTTTAGTGTGTACTTGATCACGAAGTATATGAGACGAATACCAGTGCCGCTCATCGAGGCGGCGAAGATTGACGGAGCCAACGAGTTTCAGGTCTTTACAAAGATATGTATTCCAATCTGTAAGGGCGTGATCACAACCTGTGCGATCCTGGTATTTATGGATTACTGGAATATGGTGGAACAGCCACTGCTGTTTTTTAACGATACAGATAAATACCCGCTGTCGATCTTTTTGTCAAAGATCAATGCGCAGGAAGTGGGACTGGCATTTGCAGTGGCGACCTTTTACATGATCCCAAGCCTTTTGATTTTCTTATACGGTGAGGATCAGCTGGTAGAAGGTATCGCTTATCAGGGCGGTGTCAAAGGATAGAAAATGGAGAGTTAAAAAGATGACAGATAGAAAAGATAAAATAAAGAATATCACAATTATATTTTTACTGGTGATGCTGATACTTACCTTTTTTTCCAATACGATCATGAATTATTCGCTTGTGGAAGTCAGCACACAGCAGGTGACAAGCGGTCAGATCACTTCCAAGGTGCGCGGAAGCGGTTCTGTGGAGGCGAGTGAGAGCTATTCCGTCACGATCGAGGAGACAAGGAAGATTGCAACGGTCAACGTGAAAAAGGATGCGGAAGTAGCAACCGGAGATTTACTGTTTACCTTAGAGGATACAGACAGTGATGAGTTAGATGCTGCAAAGAAGAGTCTAAACGAGGCACAGGCAGCCTATGAATCCGCAGTGCTTACCGCAGGGATCACAGTGGCAGAGCGTCAGAGCATTGAGGCTGGAAAGGGATCTAGCCTCACCCAGAAACAAAATGAGATCGCAGCAGCAAATCAGAGAGTGAAGGATGCGCAGGCTGCAGTGGATGCTGCACAGGCAAGTGTCGATAAGATCAAAGCACAGATCGATGCGGTCAGCAACTCAACAGCAGACACGACTGCAGAGGAAAAGGCAGTGTTAGATGCAGAAAAAAAGAACAGTGAGGCGCAGGACAGCCTGACGAGTGCGGAGAGTGCTTATACACCGGTGAAGAGTGCGTATGATACGGCGCTTTCAGGTCTGCAGAGCGCACAGAGTGCGTATGATGAGGCTGTGGCACTCAAGAACGAAGCACAGGCAAATTACAATAGTGCAGAGAAAGCTTATAATGATGATAAGACTAACAACGATAAAAAAACTGCATGGGATAATGCCAAAACTGCGTTGGATGCAAGTGCCAGCGCAATGAACAAGGCAAAACGCCAGTTAGATACAGCCCAGTCCACCTTTAACACCTGTCAGGCAAACTTAAACAAAGTCCAGGGTTCCTACGATTCCGCAAAGTCCGCAGCAACCGACAGCAAGAATGCTCTGAGCAATGCAAACTACAATCTCTCCGTGAAAAAACTGACTGGCACAAACACAGCAGAAGCGAACAATCTGCAGGCGCAGTTGAACACGGCAACGGCGGCACTGACCGATGCAAACTCAGCATTGACCAGCGCAACCAATGATCAGAAAAAAGTGACCGATAAGATCAGTGGAGAGGTGACGATCGCATCTGCCTATAAAACAATGACAGATCTGCAGGAAGAAGTAGCAAAATTACAGGCGAAATCCATCGGAACAGAGATCACATCACCAATATCAGGAACTGTTACTGATATTGCAGTAACAGCAGGAACTACAGTCAACGCCAATGATGTCATGATGACCATTCAGCCGGAAAACAAAGCGTATGTGTTACAGTTCTCTGTGACTGAAAATCAGGCAAAGAAGGTCAGAGTCGGAGATACAGCTGAAATACTGAATAACTGGTACGGAAATGATGTTTCCGCAGTCGTGTCAGCCATCCGCAAAGATCCACAGAACCGCTCCAACAGTATTATCATCTGTGAGATGAAAGGGGATGTGTCAGTCGGAGACAGCTATACACTGTCTATCGGGGAGCAGAGCTCCAACTATGACACGATCGTACCGACGAGTGCTATCCGGGAAGATTCCAATGGAAAATTCATTCTGATCATAGAGTCAAAGAGCACACCGCTTGGAAACCGTTACTATGCGAGACGTGTGGATGTGGATGTTATCACATCAGATGATACAAAATCAGCAGTGACCGGAGCTTTGGAAGGTTATGAGTATGTGATCACAACGACTACAAAACCGATCAAGGAAAACGAACAGGTACGTCTTGCATCAGAATAAACAGAAAGGAATGACACATGAAGGTAAAGCAGTACAGAAAAATACTTCTATTAGTGCTGATGATATGTGCTGCCATTCTTTTCGGCTGTGTGGAACGGGCACTCGGCAGACAGCTTTCCACACAGCAGATCGCATCAGAGTGGTCAGCAGAAGACAGTTATGCACAGATTTCCTGCTTTTTTTCCAAAGATGCAGCAGTGACGAAGGACTATGTGATACAGCTGGAACAGAAATTAAAAACTGCATTGCAGGAGGCGTCAGAGGATACATCGGATGTAAACGGAAGAACGCTGGTGGACTGTTACAGCACAAAAGGGGAACTTACCCTTTATTCTGACCGGGCATCTATCACGGCGAGAGCATTCGGTGTTGGAGGAGATTTTTTCACATTTCATCCGCTGAAACTGTTGTCCGGCAGCTATTTTGATGGAGAAGATTTAAACAAAGACGGTGTGGTCATTGATGAAAATGTTGCATGGCAGTTATTTGGTTCCAACAATGTCGCAGGAATGTATGTGGAGATCAACGGAGTACAGTATCCGGTGCGCGGTGTGGTAAAAAGCGATAAGGGATATTTCAGTGATGCGGCGGACGAGGAAGCAGCAACCGTTTATGTCTCTTATGAGATTTTAGAAGGCGGATCAGGCAGCAGTCCTGGCGGCATGGACAGCGCAGCAGCCAGCACACCGGCAGCGGGCACGACGGATTCAAAGGGTGGAAGTTACGGACAGGCAGCTGGAACGACGCTTGACAGCTATGAGCTTCTCATCAAAAATCCGGTGCAGAAGTTTGGATTCAATGCATTAAAAGAAGCATTGGGATTGGATGAAAGCAGTTATGAGATCGTTGAAAATTCTTCCCGTTTTGGATTGATGAATCGTTTTACGGTATTAAGAAATTTTGGAATCCGTTCGATGAATACAAAGAATATTGTTTTTCCATATTGGGAAAACCGGGCGAGAGCTTATGAGGATCTTGCAGCGCTGCTGTTGATTCTGGAATTGTTATGTCTGGTCTATCCGGTCATTTTTGCAGCCGGGAAAATATACTGGTTGTGGAAACACAAGACTGAAATCCGACAGAAGCTGGTGCAGTGGATCAAGGTGTTCGTGAAAGAGCTGCGGATCTGGATGAAGCATGTGAAAGCACAAGAACGTCCGGTGAAAAAACAGTGACATTGGAAAAAATAAAGGAGTGGCGGTATTCAGGACAGAATACCGCCTTGATGTATTTATGAAAAGAATTGTTTTGTTGGTTGGCGGCGTGGAAACGCTTGCCTACTTTTCCATACAGATGGGAAATGAATGGAAGCGCATGGGCTATAAGGTGTTTTATTTTGACTTGGAGGATGAGAGAAACAGTGCCAAAAAGCTGCGCAGATTTATCAAACCGGGGGAGACAGTGCTTGTCACGTTTAACTTTGAAGGTCTGGAAAAAGAGGCAGGCGTTTACCGTGAAGGCATTGGCTATGTATGGGATGAATATGCAGTTCCGTGTTACAACATCGCCGTCGATCATCCGTATTATTACCATGAGAGACTTGCTGATCTTCCAAAAAAATATTACCACATCAGCATCGACCGGCTGCATGAGGATTATTTTAAACATTTCTATCCGGAGTTTACGCACCGTGGATTTCTTCCGCTTGCAGGAAGTAGTTTAGAAGAGTTATGTAAACTGAATAGCGGTAAGGAAGATGGAAAACAATCGGTTGAATATCCGGCAGAAGCAAACAGGAAGCCTGTTGAGAAAAAATACAATGTCATTATGACAGGAAACTTTACCCCGACGTCTTTCTGTGAACCGTATATCCACTGGATCAACGATGAATATGCAGCCTTTTATCAGGGAATCATCGATGACATCATTGCGCATCCGCATCGCACGGTCGAGGAAGTGGCATTGGAACACTGCGAGCGTGAGATGGGGGAGAATACTTATAAGGATCTCCGCATGGCGCTGCACCGCATGATATTTATTGATATCTATGTGCGCAATTACTGGCGCAGGGAGGCGGTAAAAGTGCTGGTGGACGCAGGAATACAGGTGGATGTATTCGGCAAGGGCTGGGATGAACTCACCTGCGGTCACCCGGAAAACATGATCCTGCATCCGCAGACAACCTCAGAGGAGTGTTTAAAAGCAATTGCGGCGTCCAAAATATCGTTGAACGTCATGCCATGGTTTAAGGACGGAGCACATGACCGTGTCTTTAATTCCATTTTAAATGGCACTGTCAGCGTGACCGATACGAGCAAATATCTCTGTGAGGAATTAAAAGAGGGACAGGGCGTCTGCTATTACGATCTTGCACAGATCGAAAAACTGCCGGAACTGGTGGGAGATCTGCTGGCAGATGATGCACGCCGGGAGGAGATCGTAAGAGCCGGAATCCCTGTGGTGGAAGAAAAACATACATGGATCAGACGAGCACATCAGTTGATGGAATGGATTGAGGAAGATGAAGGCAGATCAGAAAGAAAAGGTGGAGAGGAAAATGGCAACAATCAGGGAAAAGCGAAGAATTCCGTATAAAACAGTTGCATTTTGCAGATAATGAGGGTATAATGTCGGAAGAAATTGGCAGTGACGAAAGCTACGACCGCAAAGCTGTTTCAGAGAGCCGGTGGCAGGTGTAAACCGGTGCAGTGAGTAAGGTCTTTCCACTTTCAGAGCCGGTGATGAAAGTCACAAGGTTCGTACCCTGTATCGTACGTTTGAGAGGTCGGAAGAAGATCTGTTCTTTAACATAGAGAAAGAGAGGCAGAGTATTCCGGCAATATGGGTGGCAACGCGGAAGAGAATACAGCCTTTCGTCCCATGTGTTTTGGCACAGGGGCGGAAGGCTTTTGTGTTAGTTATGAAGATAATTACGAAACTCCTGAATACACGAATGAAGTTGTGAAAATGTGACAAAAGCTTGAGAAGACATTGGGGAGCCACCGGTTCTTAGAAGGCAGGAACAACGATGAGTTGTGACTGGCTTCTTAGCACCGTTGTGAGCGACACATAGCGAGAGCGTGTCTTCGAAAATTTTGTTACATTTTAACAACGTTTATAATGTAAATCAGAGTTTCGCAATTGTCTGGAAAACAATAAGAAAGAAAAAGGAGCTTAGAAAAAATGATCGATTTAAAATTTTTAAGAGAAAATCCGGAAATCGTAAAACAGAACATTAAGAACAAATTTCAGGATCAGAAATTACCGTTAGTAGACGAAGTGATCGAGTTAGATGCGAAGGCAAGAGCAACACAGAAAGAGGCAGATGAGCTTCGTGCAAGCCGTAACACCTTATCCAAACAGATCGGACAGTTAATGGGACAGGGCAAGAAAGAAGAAGCAGAGGCAGTAAAGGCACAGGTAAGTGCCAATGCAGCACGCCTTGCTGAGTTAGAGGAAACAGAGAAAGAGTTGCAGGAAAAAGTAACAAAGATCATGATGGTAATCCCAAACATCATCGATCCGTCTGTTCCAATCGGAAAAGATGACAGCTGCAACGTGGAGATCGAAAAATTCGGCGAACCTGTCGTTCCTGATTTTGAAATCCCATATCACACAGATATCATGGATCGTTTTGATGGTATCGACCTTGACGCAGCAGGAAAAGTTGCAGGAAACGGTTTCTATTATTTAATGGGTGATATCGCAAGAATCCATTCCGCAGTGATCTCCTACGCAAGAGATTTCATGATCGACCGTGGATTTACTTACTGTGTACCACCATTCATGATCCGAAGCAACGTTGTAACAGGTGTTATGAGTTTTGACGAGATGGATGCTATGATGTACAAGATCGAGGGAGAGGATCTTTACCTGATCGGAACTTCCGAACATTCCATGATCGGTAAATTCATTGACACGATCAACGATGAAGAAAAATTACCATACACACTGACTTCTTACTCTCCATGTTTCCGTAAGGAAAAAGGAGCACACGGTATCGAGGAACGTGGTGTATACCGTATCCACCAGTTCGAGAAACAGGAAATGATCGTTGTCTGCAAACCGGAAGAATCCAAAATCTGGTATGATAAATTATGGCAGAACACCGTTGACCTGTTTCGCAGCTTAGATATTCCGGTCCGTACATTAGAGTGCTGCTCCGGCGATCTCGCTGACTTAAAAGTAAAATCCTGCGACGTAGAGGCATGGTCTCCAAGACAGAAGAAATACTTCGAAGTTGGAAGCTGCTCAAACTTAGGAGATGCACAGGCAAGACGTTTAAAGATCAGGGTAAAAGGAAAAGACGGAAACAAATATTTTGCACATACCTTAAATAACACAGTTGTTGCTCCACCACGTATGCTGATCGCATTCTTAGAGAACAACTTAAATGAGGACGGAAGCGTCAACATTCCAAAAGCACTTCAGCCATATATGGGTGGAATTGAGAAGATCGTTCCAAAACACTAAGAAAAAACAGAAAAGTAAGAATAAATAAAAAAGAATGTATCCGGAGGAAATTAATCCGGATGCATTCTTTTTTTAAAAAATTATTTCTCATAAATACAGTGTGTTCCCTGATGCTGCATCAGCCCGCCAAGACATTTTTTGTTGCAGCGGACGCAGCGGTGGATCTGGTCTGCATGACCATTTTTCAGCTTGTTCACCCAGTCAGGATCAGCCAGTAACTGGCGGCTCATGGCAGCACACTGGATACGGCCATCGGCAAGCTGTTTTTCCACAAAATCAGGATCGGTAAGTCCGCCGACACCACAGATTGGAAGATTGGTGTACTGTCTTACCTCATCACAGAATTTCAGGAAACATCCCGGTTCACCAAAATATGGATGGTTTTTCGGTGGGATGGTATTCTCAAGATCAGAATGGTTTGCGAGTGTGACATGGAAGCTTGTAACGCCTGCTTTTTCAAGCATTGGAACAAATACCTTCAGCTCATCCTCGATAACACCTGCATTTCCGTAGTGTGGATTCTCCTGACGGACGGCAAGCTTGTAATCGATTGGCATATCCGGCAGTTTTTCGCGGACGGCAGAAATAGCCTCCACTGCAAAACGGGCACGGTTTTCGGCAGTTCCGCCGTATTCATCGGTGCGGTGGTTGTAAATGGAAGAACTGAAACTTCCACACATACGGTCACCGTGGATCTGGATCATATCAAATCCTGCTTTTTTTGCGAGAACAGCGGCAGTGCCGAAAGCAGAGGTAATCTCTTTTACTTTTTTGTGAGGCATATTCGTAATATATGGAGCAACCTCATTATTTAAAAGAGGGCGGAGTTCCTGCATGCTGATCCGTTTTGTGAGCACGCCTGGAACATATTTTAACATGGCTTTGATATTGGAATCGGACTGATGAAGCTGGGCGCATACCTTACAGTCATTGTCATGGGCGATCCCGATCACTTTTTCATAGAATGCAAAGCCTTTTTTGTCAAAAAGTGATTTTCCGAAATGACTTTTTCCAACCGGAACGTCTCCGACAATGATCATAGCGCAGCCGCCAGCCGCGATCCGGCGTATTTTTTCAAAGTAATCTTCATCCGATAAACCGAATGTTGTAGGGGCAAAAATAATGCGGTTTTTTAAGGTTAATCCTCCATAATTGAAGGGAGTCTGAATTGTTTCGTACATAATCTCACACTTTCTGAATTGATATTTTACACAACAGATTTAAAAGGAGCTGCTGCTCCTCATTGGTAAGACCGGTCAATTTGGTGGCATCCCAGTCGAAAAGTACCTGATGGCAGACATCAAAAGCCTGTTTCCCAAGAGGGGTTAAGGTTAACCGGTAACTGCGGCCGGATTTCTTTTCTTTGATCAGAAAACCATCTTCTGCAAGTTTCGCAACGGAGCGCTGCGAATGTCCCCAGTCCAGTTTTAAGGCGCTGGTCAGTTCTGATGGGGTACACTCAGGATGTTTGCCCACATAAATGATAAAGTACATCTGACCAAAGTTAAGACCTAACTCATGGAGCTTTTCTGTTGTGTAAGCAGCAAATTCTTTATATAGTTCAGTTGTATAGTAGGAAAGAGTTGATATTAGCATAAATCCTCCTTACATCGCAAAGCGAAATCCAATTTTCATATCGAAAACTGAGTATTTACGTTTCCAACTGCACACAGTATAAAACCAATACTTGACTTTGTCAAGTAAGAAAATAAAAAAAGTTGTATGAGTTTTTGACCGGATGACTTGTGATCTTTTATCATTCGGGTAAAAACCCATACAACTGTTCCTGCTTATTCAGAAATATGATTTTCGCGCATATATTCACCAATTTTTTTATCACAGGCAAGAATGTGGTTTGCAAGCCAGTTCAGTAAAAACTGGATCAGATCAAGAAGATATACCTGCTGGTTGTCATCCAGATCCTCCATTTCATCCAGATCGATATTTACAAGACGGTCTACAAATGCAGCGTGTGCCCGTTTCTGTGAAGGAAGTTCAGGATAATGGATGCGCTCCATCAGAGCCTCTTCCTCGCTGAAATGTAATTCTGTATAATCTCTCAGTTCTGCCAGCAGACGCATGATCTCATCGTATTTATCATGTAAAAGCTGGTCGTGGATGAGGTCATTGGTATCACTGATGATCTCAAACAGCTTGCGGTGCTCATCATCGACAAATGTGATGCCGGTTTTGTATTTGTCCGTGAATGCAAATGGATCCTCTGTAGATTCTTCCGTAGGGATCATTTTCCCGATCATCATATCGCTGCTTAAAATATGATGATAAAGCCAGTGCACGAGGTAAGTAAGAAGTTCATTTAACGATCTCTTGGCATTGCGTGGTGATGTGGTATCCAGTTTAAATTCGTTGATCGTCTTTGCAAATGCAGCATGTTCTGTCTTCTGGAGAGGAAGCTCAGGATCATGGATACTCTCCATATAAGCCTCCTCATGAGCAAGGTGCGTAGCTGCGTAATCTTTCAGGTTTGCGATCAGGCTTTGACCGATGGCTGTCACATCCTCTGTTTTCTCAACTAATTCGAATGCTTCATTTATCATCTGGAACAGACGCTTGTGTTCTTCATCGATTGCATCAATATGAAGCATACAGTCTTCTGTAAATTCGTACATAAAATCCTCCTTCTGTGTGTCATAAATCCGCAGCGCTTACGGAAAAGTGCAGTGGAATGTCTTTCGTGTTGCTACATTTATGTCATCATCATAGCACATGCTGGAAGAAAATTACAGTTGTTTTCGTGGAAATTATGCCATACTTTTACAGGTACTGCGGATGAAATTTGCAATAATCCTTTTCATCGATTCAAATTAATGATATAATTTTTCTGAAATGTTGACAGATATACATTTTATCTTCCTAAAATGTTGATGATTTACATTAAAAAGTGTTATTTATGTTGATCAGAGGTGCCTTATGTTAAAAAGAAAAGCAACAAATTTTATGAAAAACTGGATAAACACAAAGGATAAGAAGTGCCTTGTCGTTCAGGGTGCCAGACAAACAGGAAAGACATATACCGTTGAACGTTTTGCCGAAGAAAATTATGAAGAACTGATTGAAATTAATTTTAAACAGATGCCTTCTGCGATGGAGATATTTTCTGGAGATCTTACCGTAGATGCTATGGTTATGGGTATGCGGTTCCGCTTCCCTGAAAAGAAAATTATTCCTGGAAAAACATTGATTTTTCTGGATGAAATTCAGGAATGTCAGGAAGCGGTCACATCACTTAAATTTTGGGCGATAGATAATAAATATGATGTAATTGTATCTGGCTCACTTCTTGGAATCGATTACAAACGTGCCTCTTCTTATCCGGTTGGATATGTTGATTATTTGAAAATGTATGGGATTGATTTTGAAGAGTTTCTGTGGGGAATGGGAATATCCGGGGATATGATAGAAAATCTCTGTGGTTATCTGCGTTCTAAAACGATTGTGCCTGAAGCAATTCATTCGCAAATGATGAATTATTACAGACAGTACATTGCAATAGGTGGTATGCCAGAGGCAGTACAGAAATATATAGACACAAAAGATTTTAGGGAAATTGACAGGATACAACGCAGCCTCTTACAGGGATACCAGTATGACATAGCACATTATGCAACAGCTGAGGAAAAGGTAAAAGCAGAGAAGTGTTATATTTCTCTTGCAAAACAGTTACTGGATAAGGAAAACCATAAATTTCAATATAAAGAGGTCGAACATGGTGGTCGGGCACAAAAATATTTTTCAAGTATTGAGTGGCTGCTTCGTGCGGATATGGTGCATTTATGCAAACTGGTAACAGATGTCAGATTTGATCTGGATGACTATGCAAGAGATGACTTTTTCAGGGCATACACAACGGATTTATCTCTTTTGATGGCGATGAAAGATTTTTCATTAAAGCAACATATCGTAGAAAATACGTTATTCGGAAACTCAAAAGGCGGTATATATGAATGTGCCATAGCAGATGCACTTTACAAGAAAGGATATCCGTTATATTTCTATAAAAATGAGACAACCAAGAGAAAAATTGATGTTATGATCCAAAAAGATGGTGTGGTAGTTCCGATTGAGGTTAAAAGTGGAAATACGCGGGCTAATTCCTTAAAATCTATTTTGAAAATGAATGCAGATATTCCTTATGGATACAAGTTTGTTGATGGTAATATAGGTGTAAGTGATGATGGTATCATTACATTACCGTTATATATGATCGCGTTTATTTAAAGTATTATTTTTTTCGTAGAAATAAATGTAGAATGCAATAAGATTGAATCATTAAAGGTTGTGAAAAAGCAATTTTTTGAAATCGAAAAAGACGGTTTCTATGGAACTTATTATGAAAATCCGAAAGGCTCAGACTGTGTGGTTATTGGATTATTTGGAGATGATCCCAATGATTTTATGGCAAAGTGTGGTGCAAAATGGTTACATAAAAACGGAGTGGATTTCGCTGCTTTTCCTGTCAATCCAAGACCAGGGGTGTAGTTCTCGGTTATTACTTGGTATGTTATAATACGATAGGCGAAGGAATGGACAGCGGAGATGCTGTAGTTCCCGGTTATTACTTGGTATGTTATAATTGTGATGGGCGAGATTTACGTGATCCTATAGCTGTAGTTCCCGGTTATTACTTGGTATGTTATAATTTGGCAGAGATACTGGAACACATGAAAAATGCTGTAGTTCCCGGTTATTACTTGGTATGTTATAATTACGGAACAATAATGAGTGTTACCAATGTAGCTGTAGTTCCCGGTTATTACTTGGTATGTTATAATAAGAAAATGGTACAATCGAAACATAATTAAGCTGTAGTTCCCGGTTATTACTTGGTATGTTATAATTCCATTCTCTTCTCTGCTCTTCGCCCCATGCTGTAGTTCCCGGTTATTACTTGGTATGTTATAATAATTATCTCGAGGATATGGAACACCGCCTCGCTGTAGTTCCCGGTTATTACTTGGTATGTTATAATAGAGAGGTAGAAACATGACTAAGTTAGTAGGCTGTAGTTCCCGGTTATTACTTGGTATGTTATAATCTTGCTAATTACTCCGATTATTACACATATGCTGTAGTTCCCGGTTATTACTTGGTATGTTATAATTATTCGTCCGCTTGATTGTGAACGACTGTTGCTGTAGTTCCCGGTTATTACTTGGTATGTTATAATGGGAACAAGAATTTGTTTTCTGGGTTATAGGCTGTAGTTCCCGGTTATTACTTGGTATGTTATAATTATCACCAGCGAAAACAGTTAATGGAACAAGCTGTAGTTCCCGGTTATTACTTGGTATGTTATAATAAAAAAGAAAGAATGGTAACCAGTGAAGCGGCTGTAGTTCCCGGTTATTACTTGGTATGTTATAATTTCGAGTTTATAACAGTAATTAACTTTTCTGCTGTAGTTCCCGGTTATTACTTGGTATGTTATAATAACTCATTGCACAGATGGCAAAGGCAGCAGGCTGTAGTTCCCGGTTATTACTTGGTATGTTATAATTGACGTTCATCCCGTATGACTATGAGGCAGGCTGTAGTTCCCGGTTATTACTTGGTATGTTATAATAGTATCATTGATTTTGCAATCGAGTTCAACGCTGTAGTTCCCGGTTATTACTTGGTATGTTATAATATGTCCACAGAATCAAAATGCAGCCTTGCTGCTGTAGTTCCCGGTTATTACTTGGTATGTTATAATATTACACAGTAAATGAAGAAGACATGATCAGCTGTAGTTCCCGGTTATTACTTGGTATGTTATAATCCGAAGAGCAGGCGCGCACTTCTTTCGACGGCTGTAGTTCCCGGTTATTACTTGGTATGTTATAATTCTCGCCAGCCATATTGTTTGAAAGAATCGCTGTAGTTCCCGGTTATTACTTGGTATGTTATAATGGAAGACATTGGAGCGGTACCGGATGGTCAGCTGTAGTTCCCGGTTATTACTTGGTATGTTATAATTGATGTTTGTGAGCTTTCCGCCCGTCAGGGCTGTAGTTCCCGGTTATTACTTGGTATGTTATAATCTAAATCTTCTTTTTCGCTTGCTATATATGCTGTAGTTCCCGGTTATTACTTGGTATGTTATAATACACAAAATACAATTGGTATGAATAGCTCAGCTGTAGTTCCCGGTTATTACTT
>OGPP01001118.1_pt1 | contig 22007 bp, 14 predicted proteins | sample 1553021 | NCBI WGS metagenome assembly OGPP01 (sample SAMEA2580217, study PRJEB22360) | human gut metagenome | biome: human gut; feature: human-associated habitat; material: faeces | place: Denmark | collected 2008/2010
CTGGGCCCACTGATTAAGAGTCAGTTGCTCTACCAACTGAGCTAGAGGTGCATATGGTGACCCGTACCGGAATCGAACCGATGTTAAAGGCGTGAGAGGCCTCTGTCTTAACCGCTTGACCAACGGGCCATACTACCATTGCATCGGGTGTTGTTCCCGACTCGATTATTTTAGCACAGCGCACCCGCTTTGTCAACAGGCATTTTCAATTTTCCGGCAAAAATTTCGAAAAAATCAGAACAGCCGACGCACTCTGCCCTTCACCGCCCCCAGAAGGACGTTCAGGTAAAGGCCCATGACGCTCTCCACCTCGCCCAGCTCCATGCTCTGGCGCTGGGGCAGGCCGGCCAGCGTACCGCGGTAGAGGCAGCGCAGCTCGGGCAGCTCGGCGTAATCGCTGGGGTGCATGAGGGTGCTGGGCTTTGGCAGCTCCAGCGCACCGCTCTTCTGGAGCACCTCGCTGACGAACTGGGAGCAGAAATAATGCCGACGGCGCTGCCAGCGGATATGCATCCAGCAGAGCAGCAGACCCAGCGAATTGAAGCGGTAGAGCTCCCCGTGGTGCATCATGTGCTGGGTGCGGCGCTTGGCGCGGGTGTAGGCCTCATCCGTCACTTCCAGCGCGTAGAGGGCGCAGGGGATGTTCTCCCGCATGAGGAACACGCCCCGGTTCAGGTACTCCCGGCTGGGACCTGCGGGGAACATGGTGTAGCCATTCTTGCGGGTAGAGCTGTAGAGGGTGCTCAGGTCCTCGTCGAAGGCGAGGGAGATGTGGGTGTACTGCGCACCGGTCAGGCTGTACACGAGGTTCGAGAGCAGGGTGCCGGAGCGGGTAAGAAATATGTAAAGCGTCTTCATCGTCGTTGTTTCTCCATGCTGGCGGCTCATGGCCGCGGGTCAGATTGACTCAGTATATCATAAGTCGTGCGTTTTTTCTAGATAAATCGCAAAATATCCACAAATATTTTGTGTCTCTACTTATAATACGTTTTTTCGCAGCCCAAAATTGCAGCCTCTTCTCTCCTGTTTTCCGCTCCTTGTATCCCAAATCGATAAAATTTTATCAAAGATCTGTTTTTGGCATAAAATCTTTAATTTGTGCAGGCAAACGAGCCAGGATTTTTACGAAACTGTCTCAAATACCCCAGATTCTTAATAAGATTTGTTGCTTTTACCCGAAGAAAACCGCCCCGCCGGTTGATTTCGGCCCCAATTTATGTATAATGATATACAGGAGAATACGCATCTGTATTTCTTTTCGTCGTCCTTCTGCGGTGTCCTTTTGGCTGAGGACAGCTTACCGCTGGTGTCTGGACGATGACCTGAACGAAAGAAGAGGTATAAGTATCATGGCAAAGTTGGATCTGAGCAAGTATGGTATCACCGGCACGACCGAGATCGTGTACAATCCCTCTTACGAGCAGCTGTTCGAGGAGGAGACCAAGCCCGAACTGGAAGGCTACGAGAAGGGCCAGGTCAGCGAGCTGGGCGCTGTCAACGTCATGACCGGTATCTACACCGGCCGCTCCCCCAAGGATAAGTTCATCGTCATGGACGAGAACTCCAAGGACACCGTGTGGTGGACCAGCGACGAGTACAAGAACGACAACCACCCCGCTTCTCAGGAAGCCTGGGAAGCTGTGAAGGAGATCGCCAAGAAGGAGCTCTCCAACAAGCGCCTGTACGTCGTGGATGCTTTCTGCGGCGCCAACAAGGACACCCGCATGGCCGTCCGCTTCATCATGGAAGTGGCCTGGCAGGCACATTTCGTCACCAATATGTTCATCAAGCCCACCGCTGAGGAGCTGGCAAACTTCGAGCCTGATTTCGTTGTCTACAACGCTTCCAAGGCTAAGGTCGAGAACTACAAGGAGCTGGGCCTGAACTCCGAGACTGCTGTGCTGTTCAACATCACCAGCAAGGAGCAGGTCATCGTCAACACCTGGTACGGCGGCGAGATGAAGAAGGGTATGTTCTCCATGATGAACTACTTCCTGCCGCTGAAGGGCATCGCTTCCATGCACTGCTCTGCCAACACCGATAAGGAGGGCAAGAACACTGCCATCTTCTTCGGTCTGTCCGGCACCGGCAAGACCACCCTGTCCACCGACCCGAAGCGTCTGCTCATCGGCGATGACGAGCACGGCTGGGACGACAACGGCGTCTTCAACTTCGAGGGCGGCTGCTACGCAAAGGTCATCAACCTGGACAAGGACTCTGAGCCCGACATCTACAACGCCATCAAGCGCAACGCTCTGCTGGAGAACGTCACTCTGGACGCTGAGGGCCACATCGATTTCGCCGACAAGAGCGTGACCGAGAACACCCGCGTCTCCTACCCCATCGACCACATCCAGAACATCGTCCGCCCCATCTCTTCTGCACCCGCAGCCAAGAATGTCATCTTCCTGTCTGCTGATGCATTCGGCGTCCTGCCCCCGGTCTCCATCCTGACTCCGGAGCAGACCCAGTACTACTTCCTGTCCGGCTTCACCGCAAAGCTGGCCGGCACCGAGCGCGGCATCACCGAGCCCACCCCCACCTTCTCCGCCTGCTTCGGTCAGGCCTTCCTGGAGCTGCACCCCACCAAGTACGCTGAGGAGCTGGTCAAGAAGATGCAGAAGAGCGGCGCCAAGGCTTATCTGGTCAACACCGGCTGGAACGGCACCGGCAAGCGCATCTCCATCAAGGATACCCGCGGCATCATCGACGCTATCCTGAGCGGTGCCATCAACGAGGCTCCCACCAAGAAGATCCCCTACTTCGACTTTGAGGTCCCCACCGCTCTGCCCGGTGTTGACCCCGCCATCCTCGACCCCCGCGACACCTACGCAGATGCCGCTCAGTGGGAAGAGAAGGCCAAGGATCTGGCTGGCCGCTTCATCAAGAACTTCGCAAAGTACGAGGGCAACGAGCACGGCAAGGCTCTGGTCTCCGCCGGCCCCCAGCTGTAAGCTGACAGCACCTCTTACATAAGGCCATAAGATCAAGACCCCTCCGATCTCCCGCAAAAAGGAAGTCGGAGGGGTCTTTCTTGTAATCCATCTCGTTTTATAGTACTCTGCGGAGGATACTACGCATGAAAAAAGCAACGGTCAACGACTACTTCCGACACCACTGGGTGAAGCTCATGCTCTTCGCGCTCTTTACAGCGGCGGTATCCTTTTTCGCGCCGCTGAAAAACTTCCAACTCAAGTGGCTCATCGACTCCAAGAGCAAGCAGGAGGCGCTGGGCTATATGGGGCTGGTGTTCCTCATCACCTTCACCAGCTGGTTTTTCGAACGGCTGAGCCGCCGCTCCTTTACAAAACTCGCCTGCGGTGCCGTGGAGCAGGTACGGGGACAGGTCATGGAGCGGGTGCTGCGCCGCCCGGTGTCCCAATATCAGCGGGAGGGCGACGCAGCCTATCTCTCCCTGCTGACCACCGACCTGCGCACCCTCTACGACGACTATTATATGTCCCTCTTCAACATCGCATTCTGGGGCGGCATCATGCTCTGTGCGCTGGGGATGTACCTTTACATCAGCCCGGTGATGCTGGCGGCCATCCTGCTTGTGACCGTGCCGCCGCTGGTCCTGCCCCGGAAGATGAATGAGCGGCTCAAAGCCTCCCGAGACGCTTTTTCGCTCCAGATGGCGGGCTACACCCAGCAGCTCAAGGAGCTTCTGGGCGGGTTCGAAGTCATCCGGGGCTTTCTGCGGGAGGACGCCTATGCCGCCCGCCACCGGGATGCTGCCCGGCAGGCTCGCGACAGCGAGCAGGCCTACCAGCAGAGCCTCAACGCCATGGTGGTCAACACCTCTCTCATCAGCAACCTCATCTTCCCCATCGTCATGCTGGTGGGCCTTTTTCTCGCTTTCGACGGGCGGCTGACGATGGGCACCGTCTCCACCGCCGCCAGCATGGCGAACTTCGTCATCACGCCCTGTAATCAGATTGCCCAGTGCTGGGCCAAGGTCAGATCTTCGAAGGGCATTCGTCAGCGGCTGGAAGCAGCCATGTCCGGCCCGGAAAAAGTCTCTGCGGGCCGGGCCATCGATAAAATCGAGCACATCGAGTGCCAAGACACCGGCTTTACTTATCCGGGTGCTGCCGCGCCGGTGCTGAGCGGTGTCCGGCTGACCGTTTCCGGGCAGGAAAAGGCCGTTCTCGTGGGCGAGAGCGGCTGCGGCAAGTCTACACTGGCAAAGCTGCTGTTCCAGTACTACCCAGACTATACCGGCAGCATCCTCTTCAACGGCCAGCAGTTGCGCGGCATCGACCGTCAGAGCCTCTACCAGCGGGTGGGCTACATCGCCCAGACCACCTATCTCTTCAACGACACCCTCCGCAGCAACATCTGCCTCGGCGCGGACTTCCCCGAGGCTCAGCTTTCCCACGCCATCGAGACGGCGGGCCTTTCCGACTGGGTAAGCACCCTGCCCGGCGGCCTCGACACCCTCATCAGCGAGAACGGCAAGAATCTCTCGGGCGGGCAGCGCCAGCGCATCGGCATCGCACGGCTAGCACTTCGCCGGTACGACCTCATCATCGCCGACGAGATCACCGCCAGCCTCGACCCCGACACCAGCGGACAGGTCATGGAAAATCTGCTCGCTCTCCCCTGCATGGTGGTGGCCATCACCCACGACGTCTCGGGGGCGTTCATGAAACAGTTTGACAAGGTATACCGGGTGGAGCACGGAAGCGTCACACAAGCATAAAAGGAGAGCCTGTGCCGGGTTTCAGCACAGGCTCTCCTCTTGTTTTTACCGGTTATTTTGCCGCGTCGAACTCGGCCAGAATATCTTCCGTGGGAGCCGGGGTCACGAGGCTGACCACCGCGCAGACGGCCAGCGAGACGAAGAAGGCGGGCAGAAGCTCATAGATGCCGAAGACGCCGCCCAGCGGGCTGACGATGTACTTCCAGACGAAGACCATCAGGCCGCCGCAGAGCATACCGGCCAGCGCACCCTGCCAGTTGCAGCGCTTCCAGAACAGGGCGCAGAGGACGACAGCGCCGAAGGAGCCGCCGAAACCGGCCCACGCAAAGCTGACGATGCCGAAGACGCTGGAATCCGGGTCGCGGGCCAGCACCACGCCCACCACGCTGACGCAGATGATGGTCAGGCGAGCTGCGAAGAGGCTCTGCTTCTCGCTCAGTTTGAGGTGGCCGAACTCCTGCAAAATGTTCTGGGACACGCTGGACGCAGCGGCCAGCATCTGGCTGTCTGCCGTGGACATCGTAGCCGCCAAGATGCCTGCAAGGATGAGACCGGCGAGGACTGCCGCCAGCACACCGTGCTGGCTGATGAGGCTGGCGATGTGGACGATAAGGGTCTCACTGGACGAGCCGCTGAGGAATTCCAGCGCACCGACCCTGGTCATGCCGAGGCCCACCATGCCGATGACGATGGACGCCGTCATGGCGATGACCACCCAGACGGTGGCGATGCGGCGGCTGAGCACCAGCTTCTTCTCGTCCTCGATGGCCATGAAGCGGAGCAGGATGTGGGGCATACCGAAGTAGCCGAGGCCCCACGCCATGGTGGAGACGATGTCCAGCAGGCTGTAGGACGTGGCCCCGCCGGTCACAGCGTCGTGGCTGGCCGTCATGGTCAGGTAGCCGGAAAGGCTCTGGGCATTCTCCACCACAGCGCCCCAGCCGCCGGCCACGACGATACCGTAGCCCAGCACCGCGATGAGGGCCAGCGACATGACCACCGACTGGATGAGGTCGGTGGTGGTGACGGCGCGGAAGCCGCCGAGGATGGTATAGCCCACGATGACGAGGGCCGACACCAGCATTGCCGCCATGTAATCTACGCCGAAGAGGCTGTGGAACAGCTTGCCGCAGGCCGCAAAGCCCGAGGCCGTATACGGCACGAAGAAGACGATGATGATGACCGCGCCCAGAGCGTTCAGCAGGTTGCGCTGGTCATGGAAGCGAAGCGACAAGAACTGCGGTACCGTGATGGCGTCGAGGTTGGCCGAATAGCGGCGGAGCCGCCGGGCCACGATGAGCCAGTTGAGCCAGGTACCCAGCGCAAGGCCGATGGCCGTCCAGCCCGGCGAGGCGATGCCTGTCAGATAGGCCAGACCCGGCATCCCCATCAGCAGCCAGCTGGACATATCGCTGGCCTCGGCGCTCATGGCCGTGACCAGCGGCCCCATCTTCCGGCCGCCGAGGTAGAAGTCGGCGCTGTCGTTGTTGGTCTTGCTGTAGGCGAAACCCACCAGAAGCATGGCCGCAAGATAGACGACGATGGTGACGATGATACAGATCTCACTCATACACGTTCCCCCTTTGGTGCTTTTTCCTCTATGATAAAAGCATGGAATGATTTTACCACAGTAAAGCGTCAAAGTGCAAGACCCTTGGGCCGATTCTTACCCTATGACCGAAATTTCGTCCTTTGCAGCGTCCAAAACCGCTCAATATGCCAACAGGCCGTCCTCCGAAGGAGGACGGCCTGTTGGTTCGGATGAAGAAAATGATGAAAATAAAGAAGATGACAGATTATTTTGCGGCTTCGCCTTCGGGGAAGATGATCTTGTTCACGAAGAAGAAGATGACCATCGAGATGCCGCCGTTGAGCACCGTGGTGCCGATGTTGTAGATGAAATCAGGCACCAGCAGACCGGCCACAGCCACCCAGATGCAGTTGATGGAGTTGACGATGCAGGTGATGAGGCAGAAGGCCAGCAGATACCAGCCGATCTGCTTGGCGAGGCTGCCCTTGCTGCGGAAGACAAAGTTGCGCTGGATGGGGAAATTGATGCACTCGCCGATGACCATGGCCACCATGTAGGCGCAGAAGTAGGGCAGGCCGCCGTGGGCCGCGTCGTAGCCGAGGATGTTCCACTTGAAGGTCTCGCCGAACAGGGTGATGTCGATGCCCGGCCAGCCGAAGTCCACCACCGGCAGGCTTGCAAACGCCTTGGGCAGGAACTGCAGAAGCAGGTATTTGAACACGGTGATGAGGTTGGACACGATGACGAACAGTCCGCCCTCCCGCACCCATTTGGCCGCGGCCGGATGCTTTGCGGCAAAGTTATTCCAGAAATTCATGGCCTTATTCCTTTCAGCTGTTTTTGAGCCGGTTTTCCATCTGGTTGTTCAGGATGAGATTCTTGACGAACTCATAGATGACCCGAAGGATGCCCACGAGCCAGAAGCCTTTCAGCTCCCAGACGAGGCCGTCCACCATGCCCATGCTCACCATGCCGTTGGTCATCTTGGCCAGCGCGCGCAGCGGCATATTATACTGGAACACGGTGTTCAGGTCGGGGGTGCCTTTTGCAAAGCTGCTGTCCAGACGGCAGCGCAGCACCTTCTGTGCCACCCAGCCCAGCGGACTGCGGCCATGGTCCATCTCGCCCAGCGTCATGTTCCGGTCGATGCGGACGACATCCTCCGGCACAGGGCGGCCCAGCAGAGCCTCGAACTCGGCGTCGGTCACATAGGTGATCTGACCGGAGACGTAGTGGAGCAGGTCGAGACCCTCGTAGGGGTCGGGAGCGTCGGTCCCCTTGACGGAGACTTCCGCCGTCAGGCGGATGTCTGCGCTGGATGCACCCACGCGGAGCTGATAGCTTCCGCCTTCGACTTCCCAACGGTCAGTCTTGACGTTCCAGTAGCGGAACGCCTTGTCGTCCAGAGCGATGCTCACCGTCCTGCTCTCGCCGGGGGCGAGGAAGACCTTTGCAAAGCCCTTCAGCTCCTGCGCCGGGCGGAAGACTTTGGCGTCCTGCTTTGCGACGTAGAGCTGGACGATCTCGGCACCGGCACAGCTGCCGGTGTTGGTGACGGTAAGGGTCACGCCCTTCTCGCCTGCCTTCAAATCACTGTACTCGAAGGTGGTGTAGCTCAGGCCGTAGCCGAAGGGGAACGCCACCGGCACACCGGCGGTCTGATAGTACCGGTAGCCCACATACAGGCCCTCGCGGTACTCCACGTTCCGGCCCTCGCCGCCGAAGTTCGCCTTGGCGGGGGTGTCGTCGTGAGCCTGCGCCCAGGTCTGGGACAGCTTGCCGCAGGGGCAAAGCTTGCCGGTGAGGATGTCTGCGGCCGCGCCTGCGCCTGCCTGTCCGCCCAGTGCGCCGTAGACCAGCGCCCTGCACTGGCCGGCCCACGGCGTCTCTACCGGCGCACCGGCGCTCAGCAGAACGACGACGTTCGGGTTGACGGCAGCCACAGCGGCCAGAAGCTGCTGCTGGTTCTCCGCCAGCTTCATGTCAGAGCGGTCGAGGCCCTCACTCTCCCGCAGCTCATCGAGGCCGAGGCAGAGCAGAACGGTGTCAGCCTTCTTTGCGAGGGCCACAGCCTCTTCCAGCTTCTCGGCGTCAGCTGCATCCTGACGCTCGAAACCGGAGGCATAGCCCACGAGAGTGATGCCGCTGTCGTCGGCCTTGATGCAGTCCAGCAGGGTGTCCACCTGCAGGGCGTTGACGGCGCTGGAGCCTGCGCCCTGATAGCGGGGCGTCTCGGCAAAGTCGCCGATGACGGCCAGCTTCTCATTGGGCTTGAGCGGCAGGATGCCGCCCTCGTTCCGGAGCAGGACGATGCTCTCTGCGGCCGCGCGGCGGGCAAGCTTATGGTGCGCGGCCGCGTCGAAGGTGCGGGGCGCTTTTTCCACCGCAGCGTGGGTGGAGAGCACCAGTTCCAGCATCTCGTCGAGGCGGGCGTCCACGTCGGCCTCGGAAATTTTGCCGTCCTGTACGGCCTTCATCAGCTCCCGGATGGAGTCGCCGCCGGGACAGGGCATTTCGAGGGTGGAGCCGTTCTTCACGCCGAGGGCGTGGTCATTGGAGCCGCCCCAGTCGGTGACGACGGCCCCGTCGAAGCCCCAGTCCTTCCGCAGAATGTCCTGCAGCAGGTGGGCATTCTCGTTGGCATAGGTGCCGTTGATGAGGTTGTAGGAGGTCATGATGGTCTTGGGCTTTGCCTCTTTCACCACGATCTCGAAACCGGTCAGATACAGCTCCCGCAGGGTGCGCTCATCGAGTACCGAGTCGCTGGCCATGCGGCGCAGCTCCTGACTGTTGACCGCAAAGTGCTTGGGGCAGGCAGAGATGCCGTTTTTCTGGATGCCGCGCACATAGGCAGCGGCCATCCTGCCCGCGAGGATGGGGTCTTCCGAGAAATACTCGAAGTCGCGGCCGCAGAGGGGGCTGCGCTGGATGTTCAGGCCGGGGCCGAGCAGGACAGCCACTTCCTGTGCAGCGGCTTCCTCGCCCAGTGCCTCGCCCACGGCTTCGCCCAGCTTCTCATCCCAGCTGCACGCAGTGGCGGAAGAGGTCGGGAAACAGGTTGCCGGAACGCTGGGGTTGAGGCCCAGATGGTCGGCGGCGCCGGCCTGCTTGCGGACACCATTGGGGCCGTCCGAAAGGGTGATGGCCGGGATGCCCTTGCCCGGCAGAGCGCGGGTGGTAAAGACGGTCTCGCCCGAGAGCAGGGCGCATTTTTGCTCTAAGTTCAGTTTCTGGATGATGTCGGTATGCTTCATCGCATTTTCCTCATTTTATCCTGAGCAGGGCAAAGGCCCGCTGTCTGGTGCAGCGGGCCTTTGCCGTTGGTTCAGTTCAGGTGCTGCATGGAGAGAGGGTCCGGTTTAGACTTCTTCCTCTTCTTCCTTGCGCTTCTTGTAGTTCTTGATGGCGGTGTACTCCAAGCCAACGATGAGCAGCGCGGCCACGACGTCAGCGCCGATCAGGACGATCTTCCACTTTGCCATGCCGGGGTTCAGGTTCTCAGCCTCATAAGCGCGGCTGTTGACCACGGTGTAGAGGATGTTCTTGGCAGAGGTGCGCATTGCCTGCTTGCTGCTGTTGGTCAGAACAGTCACATTGTTGTAATCGTTGCCGGTGGTGCAGAGCATCAGGTCGCCGCCGTTGCGGACAGCCTGATCAGCGGTCATGTAGCCGTAGACACCGAAGTAGTCGGTCTCGACGAAGCCGAGGAAGCCCCACTCGCCGCGCAGGACGTTCTGCAGCAGCTCAGAGCAGCCGCCAGCCCAGCGATTGCCGATGTAGTTGAAGGAAGACATGACAGCATGGCAGTCAGCATCCTTGACAGACATCTCGAAGGGCTTGAGGTAGATCTCGCGGATCGCCTGCTCGTTGGACCAGGTAGCCACCATGCAGTTACGGTTGCCTTCCTGATCGTTCAGGGCAAAGTGCTTCATGTAAGCGTAGACGCCGTGCTCCTGTGCGCCTGCGATGGCGTTTGCGGCCATAGCACCGGACAGGACACCGTCCTCCGAGTAGTACTCAAAGTTACGGCCGGAGAATGCGGTGCGGTGGATGTTCATAGCCGGGCCATACCAGCCGGAAGTGTTCATCTCATTGGCCATCTTGCCGATGCTGTCGCCGAAGTCGTGGGCCAGATCCTTGCTCCAGGTCATACCGATGAGGGTAGCAGCCGGGAAACCGACAGAACCGACGCCGGTGAAGTTGTTGTTGATGGATGCAGGGCCGTCACAGTCGTTGGTGCGCACCTTGCCGATGCTGTCCACGGCTGCGGTCTGGTAGCCGCCGAAGCCGATGGTCTGCTGCAGGTCGTCGATGCTCATCTCATCCAGCAGGTCATCCCACTTGGAATCGTTGTAGTCCACGCCGCGCAGGTCAGCCAGCTTGAGGCCGTTCTTTGCGCCGGTGGTAATGTCCTCTGCGTTGGCATCTTCGTCCTTCTCGTAGCCGGACTCGGTGTAGGTGAAGCAGTTCTCGAAGCCAGCCTTGATCTCGTCGCTCATCTCATAGGCAGCGGGAGCGGCAATGGCCTCGTCGTAGTTTGCAAAGCCGTCTGCACGGGACAGATAGGTGATCTCGCCCTCGGCGAAATCGAACTGGTTGGTCGCCACGACCTCGTCACTCTCGCGCTTGTTGGACTCGTTGTAAACGATGTCGGAGGCGACGGTGTAGGTCTTGGAATCCAGAACATTGTGGGAGTCAGAGTTGGTGCTGATGATGTAATCGCCAGCCTCCAGCACATAGCAGCCGTTGTTCTTGTAATCGTAGGAAGCCAGATTCTCGACCGGGATGGTAAAGTCGATGGTCTCGCTCTCGCCGGGGGCAAGCTCGCCGGTCTTGGCGAAGTCCAGCAGATTTGCGGAGGCCTTCTCGATGCCGCCGTTGGTATACGGAGGATCGCTGTAAATTTCGACGACATCCTTGCCGGCGACAGAGCCGGTATTGGTGACGGTGACGGAGAACTTCAGGTCTGCGCCATCGTTGGTGATGTCGCTCATCTTCTGGGTGAAGGTGGTGTAGCTCAGGCCGTAGCCGAAGGGATAGACCACTTCCTCGTCGTAGTCGATGAGGCCCTCATCGGCAGCCGTCTCATAGAACTTGTAGCCGACGTAGATGCCCTCGACGTAGTTGACGAAGGAGGGAGTGGTGCCCTCGGGGTCAAAGCTGCTGGCGTTGGAGTTGAACTCGGAAGCGTTGGTGTACTTGAAGTCGCCGAAGTTGTTCCACCACGGAGAGGCGGTCAGGTCGGTGACATAGGTGTCTGCGGTACGGCCGGAGGGGTTGACCTCACCGGCGACCACGCGGCCAAAGCCCTCAAAGCCGGACTGGCCGGTGCCGGGGCAGAGCAGAACGCCCTTGATCTGGGGGTAATCCTTGACCCAGCCCATCTCGAAAGCGTTGGCGCCGTTGTAGACGACGATGACGTTGTCGAAGTTGGAAGTGACCAGATCGATCAGCTCTTCCTCGCGGTTGGACAGCTGCAGGAAGTGGTCGCCTGCATCCCAGTCGTTGCCCTCGTTCAGGGTGTCATCATAGCTGCCGTTGTAGTAGCCTGCGCCCTTCTGTGCGCCCCGGTACTCGGCCACACGGCGGATCCAGCTGCCGTCCACCACAGCGGACATATCGGTGGGCAGGTCGGCGCCCTCGCCGCCCACACGGGTGATGACCACCATGGCGGTGTCCGAGAAGGCTTTTGCATTCTCCATCATCTCGTTGGTGTAGAGGCTGACGTTGGGCTCCGGCAGGGTCCAGTCCTGCTTGGACATACCCACGGTGGGGCGGGTGGAGCAATAATCGGTGTAGAACTTGCTCAGCTCGTCGTTGGTCTGGATGCCTGCATCCTGCAGACCGGTGAGCAGGTCGGTGACAGGGTAAGCGTCGTTCAGAGCGCCGGAACCCGTGCCGCCATAGCAGGGGCTGGTGGAAGCCCAGCCGAAGACGTTCAGCTTGGAGCCGGAAGCCACAGGCAGGATGTTGTCGTCGTTCTGAGCCAGAACGATGCCTTCCTGGGTGATCTCATTGACCAGCTCGGTGGCCTCTGCGGAAGTCTCCTCACTGATGGAACCTTCGCCGGAGACCAGGTCCAGCATGGTGGACATGGGGCCGGTGCAGATGAGGTTGGCGACAATGGCCAGCGCCAGCAGAATGGCGAGGCCGGACTGCGCACGGATCATCTTCTTTTTCGCTTTGGGCATCTTCCGCACCGCGAACATCACGAGGAGCGCGAGTACGAGGACGACGCCGAATGCAATCAGATAGTTCTGGATGTTCGAAACTACCTGCATTACATCATCCATATTGATGGACAACATAATTTTCTTCCTCCTTATTCTGAATCCATATTTCCCGGGCACAGATCCCGGAGCATTGCCACTATTATAAATGGATTCAAAGAAAATTCACAAACATCTTCACAATCTGTCATTTTGGAGGCATATTTTGCAGAAGTTTCAATTTGGTTTCAAATTTTATTGTGCTAATCCACAATTTCGAGCGCGGTTTCATTGTGCATCATGCCAAAAGCAAAAACTCCCCCAGCCGCTGACGCGGCAGCCCCCTCAAAGAGGTGGCCCTTGGCAAAGAGGACAATGTTTCGCTCTCTACCAAAGGCTCCCTCCCTGAGGGAGCTGTCACCGCAGGTGACTGAAGGAGTCCCTTTACTTTTCCGGGACCGGCAGCAAGATCCGCAGGGTGAACCAGCCGTCGGCCCAATGAAGAGTCATGGTGCCGTCGTGGCGCTGGGCGGCCGCCTGCACGCCCTGCAGGTCGTAGCCGCCGTGGGCGTTGTGGACGGGCAGACCGTCCGCGCCCATCTCCACGGGCTGGGCGCAGTAGTTCTCGAAGCGGAGCATCACGCAGCCGCTCTGGTTGTAGATGGCCACCCGCAGCAGACGCTTTTCGGGGTCGGGCTCGGCCAGCACGCTCTCGATGGCGTTGTCCAGCGGCGCACCCACGAGGGTACACAGCTCCCGCGTGCTCAGAAAGCCCAGCTGGCTGCCGTCGGCCACGCTGGTCATGTTGATGCCGCGCTGCTGGCAGTCCATGCTTTTGGCGGTCAATAGGGTATCCAATACCGGGTTGCCAGTCTTGTTCTCGGCCTCATACTGCCGGAGGCCGCTCTCCATCCGGGCCAGAGCCGCGTCCTGCTTGGCCCGGTCGCGCTCGGCGCGGATGTCCGCGATTTGGATCTTCAGCTCGTGATAGCGGCTGTTGATGAGCCGGATGCCCTCTTTGCTCCGCTTGTACTGCTCGTACTGACGGTGGAGCACCTCGTCCATGGCGGCAAGCTCGCTGTGGAGCGCCGCCTCCCGCAGCTGCTCGTGCTGGACCGTCAGGATGAGCACGCCGCAGATGTCCACCAGCGTGCGGATGTAGTAGACGCTCATATCCACCTCGCGGTCGCCCAAGAACAGCAGGTTGCTCACCGCGAAGACCATCGCCGCCATGACGACGGCCACGAGGGCCGCTTTTCCGCTGATGACGATATGGCCCTTGGGGCTGGTGTGCTTATGCTCCAGCACCCAGATGCAGCCGAAAACGCCGCCGTAGACCACCACCAGAAGCAGCAGTGACAGGCCGTCGGCCCCGCTGCGCTGAGGCCAGAGGAAGCAATGCAGCTGCCACTCGGCGCTGGCCGCCAGCTCTGCCAGAACGAAGGCCCGGGCGCAGACATAGCCCGCTTCCAGCAGGGAGATGGCGCGGGTGACCCAGAGGTATAAATACTGTATCCCCACAGCTGCCGCCATGCAGGGGATCCACCACGCCAGCGGGACGCTGCCCGTGGCCTGCAAAAAAGCACTCAGGGCCAGCGCCCATGCCGCACTGGCAGCGATGGTGGCCGTTTTGCCGAAGCGGATGCCCAGCGGCAGGGCGTAGATGCCCACGGCCAGACACTCGGCCAGCGCCGTATACAGGCGCGGGATGTTGGGCAGTGCCGTCATGCACCCTCACCCCCGATGTGGTCGGCCAGCGCCGCGAGGAAGGCTTTCCGCCGGGGGCGGCTGACCTGCAATTCGTAGGCTCCCACCTGCACCATCCCCTGCTGCACGCTCTTCACCTGTGCCAGATTGACAAGGTAGCCGCTGTTGCAGCGGGCAAAGGGCCGCTCGGCCAGCTTTTCCTCGAATGCTTTCAGGGTGCCTGCCGCCACGAAATCGCCCTCTTCGGTATAAAAATGGACGCGGTGTCCCTCGCTTTCCAGATAATAGATGAGGGACGAATCCAGCCGCCGCATCCCGCCCTCCACCGGCAGGGCCAGATAATGCCGTGCGCGGCGGCGCAGCTGCTCTTCGGCCTTGCGCAGCTGCTGCGAAAACGCAAAATAAGGCACCGGCTTGAGTACATAGTCCAGCGCGCCCACCGCGTACCCGCCGATGGCGTACTGCGCCATATTTGTGATGAAAACGATGATGACGTCCTTGTCCAGCTCCCGCACCCGCCGGGCCGTCTCCATCCCGTCCAGATGCTTCATCTCCACGTCCAGAAACAGGATGTCGTACACCGGGCGGTAATCATCCAGCAGCTCCATGCCGTCGGCGAACTCCGTCACCGCGAACTCGGTGCCGTACTGCCGGGTGTGCCGCTGCACATAGCCCTGAAGCTGCGCCCGCACCTCTGCCTCGTCCTCCACCAGAGCAATGCGTATCATTGCCGCACCTCCTTTTTCCGCAATTTTTCCAGTTTTTATTGTAACACGAAATAGGGCGTGTGGCAAATAGGAGAACGAAAGGAGGCCCCGCAAAGCGGGGCCTCCCGACAGCTTATTCGGTTTCCTCTTTGATGCTGTCTCCAAACAGCACCCGCAGATAGTCTCTGCGCCCGTAAAGCACACGGTCGATGAACACATCACTGCCATTCACATGGTAAAAGATCAGATAGCTTCCGCTGACCAGAAACCTCTCGTCACTGTTTGCGTCGGAGACGGAGGCTAACGGCGCTCCCATCAATGCATGTTCCTGCAATATCCGAATTTTCTTTGTAATTTTAGCCACTGCCTTTTTAGCCGCAGCTGTATTTTGCAACTCATCCGAAATATAATCCCGAATCTCTAAAAGATCACCTTGTGCTTTCGGTGCTACTATCACTTTATTCATCGGCAATTCCGAGATTTTTCTCTACGGCCTCCAGCGTCAGCCAACCTTCCGTCTCCCCTGAACGGCGGCCCTTGGCAATTTCGTTCATGAGCCGGATGGTAGCCTGTGCCTTTTCATAATCGTGCATATCCACGATAGCGTACCGGCCGCGGCCATTCTTGGTCAGAAAGACCGGTGCCCCTTCCTCGACATCCCGCAGCACCTCGGTATAGTTTCTCAAATCGGAAATAGGTTTGATGTTCGGCATAAGATCAGCTCCTTTCAAGTCTAGTATAACAGATGTGCTGTAAAATTCAACAGCAAATTTGCAGCGCAATAAAACAGCAGCCCCGCTTCATCTGCTGCGAGGCTGCTGTTCTGTGATTGGAAAATTTCAGGCTCAGTTCGTCTTGACGGCCACGAGGATCCGGATCTTCCTGCCGCCGGAGCAGCCGAAGTTGTCGTACCAGCCGATGAGCTTATAATCCTCGGTGTTGATCTTGGGCAGCGAGGTGGCGAAATACTGGCCGTTCGACCACAGATACACCTGCATATCGTCGGCAGTCTCATAGCGCTTGTCGCCGCTCATGACCGAAGCTGCGCCCAGCTTATCGATGACTACCGGCGAGAGCTGGAGCATCCGGTTGATGGCCTTGCCGTCGGCAGAACGGCCGATGGCGATGCCGCCTGCGATAACGGGGTACTTGGTGGCGGTGCTGTAGGCCACCTGCTTGCCGCCGGAGTAGCAGACGTAGGTCGCGCCCTCGCCCAGATAGTTGAGGAAGTCGCCCAGCGTACCGCCCACGCTGTCGCCGGTGCGGCGGAGCACATAGCTGAACAGCTGGTCCGTCTTGCCGGTAAGGGTGTTCCAGGTAGAGCTGACGACGCTGCCGTCGATGAGGCCGTAGAGCACATCGCTGGTGCTGGGAACAAGGATGTTCTTCACATCCTGGAAGGTCTCCTCATCGGTCTTGTCTACCTTGGTGGTGGTCGTGGTGGTCCCAGCGGGGAGGCCTGCGGCCTCTCTTGCGGCGTCCTGTGCCTTGTCGCTGATCTTTTTGTCGATCTTCTTGGCGGCTTCGTCCGTCAGGCGGCGGACAGAATCCAGTGCAGCGTACTCCCACAGGTCACCGGTCACATCGTCGAGGATGACCCGGTCGATCTGGCCTGCGGAATTGGTGGTGTAGTAGCGGACGTCGCTTTCGCTCAGAGTTACCCCCGATAGGCGGCTGGGGCGAACTGCCCCAGCCACACCCTCCGACGTCGTATCAATGATCTGCACGTTGTCTGCAAACGGGGTGTCGCCCAGCGCGGTGCCGTCGGCGCTGACGGTGCCGCTGGTCGAGCGGGGCGAGATGGACTGGACGCTTTCGCCGTCACCGTCCACGCTGATCTCCACCAGCTTGCCAGCCGGGAAATTGAGCTTATTGTTCACATTGACGGTGCGGGCGGTGCCGTCGGTACACATGACCGAGACAGCCTGCTGCACCTCAGCGCTGTTCGTCTCCACAAGGGTGCGGGATGAGGACTGGACCACGCCGTAGAACACAGCGTCTGCCGCGTCGCCGGTGAGGACGGAGACAGCTGCCTCGTTCATACCCAGCAGCAGAGTGACCACCTGGCCCACGCCGCCGCCGGACAGGGAGGACAGCTGATAGGCCACAGAGGGCGAAGCGATGGTGTAGGTGACGCCGGCCACGGTCACAGAGGTCGGAGCGCTGGCCGAGGGCGAGACCGCCGTCACACGGCCTGCGGCACGCTTATTGTAGATCCAGACGGTGCGGGCGCTCTCGTTATAATAGTAGACATCATAGGGAGAGAGGGCCGCAGAGGTGGTGACTTCGTCGTTGCGGTAGATGGCCGCCGGGGCGAAGGGCAGGACGGTGGAAGCATCTGCCACGAAGGGACCCTTGACGTTGTCCAGCAGGACCGAAGAGATGTCCACCTGGCCGTTGCTCACCGCAAAACCCAGGGTGGAAGCGTAGACCTGACCGCTGCCGTTCATGGCGGTGAGGGCGTTGTAGAAGAGCATGGTACCCTGCTCGAGGGTCAGAGTCTCGCCCTGACGGGCATTGATCTCATTGCGCAGGCCCAGTGCGCTGGCCTTGCTGAGCTGAGCTGTGGGGAAGGTACCGCCCAGCTTTGCCACATCATAGCCCAGCAGGCGCAGCGCCATGGTGCAGGCTTCTTCCAGCGTGACGGTGTTGTCCGGGCGGAAGCTGCCGTCGGAGTAGCCGGTCATCCAGCCGTTCTGGACGGCGGTGCGGATGTAGACCGCATAGGGAGAGTCGCTGTCTACATCGCTGTAGAGGCGGCCGGTGCGGCCCTGTGCCGTGGTGGTATCGCGGTAAGCAGAGAATGCGGTGAGGAGGCGGGCCGCCTGCCCACGAGTGAGGGGCGCACCCAGAGAACCGGCCTGCTCGGCGGTCAGACCGCCCAGTGCCGTCGCCGTCTGGACTGCCGCGTTGGAGCCGACCGCAGAGGCGGGCAGCACCAGCATGGAAACAGCCACGCAGACAGCCAGCAGGAATGCGAGGAATCGTTTTTTCATGGTAAACTCCTTAATCATATCTGAGCGCTTCGATGGGGTTCAGGCTGGCGGCACGGCGGGCCGGCAGGAAGCCGAACAGGACACCGATGCCGCAGGAGATGCCCACGGCGATGGCTGCTGCGTCCGCCGAGGGGGTGACGTTCAGGGTAATATCCGTCAGGATATACGGAAGGATCTGGTTGATAATGGCCGACACGACGTAGCCCAGCACGATGCCGAGGCAGCCGCCCAGCGCCGACGTGACGCCGGCCTCCACGACGAACTGGGTCAGGATGGTGCTCTCCTGTGCGCCCAGTGCCTTGCGGATACCGATCTCACGGGTGCGTTCGGTGACGGACACCAGCATGATGTTCATGATGCCGATGCCGCCGACCAGCAGCGAGATGCCCGCAATGGCCGTCAGGACGCCCACCATGACGTTGATCATGGAGGACATCTGCTTCATGGCTGCGCTCAGGCTCATGACGTAGACATAGTCGTCCTTGCTGACCAGCTTCTTGAGCCGCGACTGCAAAAACTCCTGTGCCTCATCCGAGTGGTCCGCGTCCTGCAGGACCACATAGTACTGGCTGACACTGCTGGTGTTGTTGACGCTCATCAGGGTGGTATAGGGGATAAGAACAACGTCGTCGTTGCCGCCCTCGTACTGAGAGGCGGGTTTGGAGCGGCCCTCCAGCACGCCCACGATGCGGTACTCGCTGGCGCCTACCTTGAGGGTGCTGCCGAGACCGTTGCCGCCGAAGATCCTGCGGTCCACATAGTCGCCGATGACACAGATATTCTTGTTGTCTATCAAATCGGTGTACTGGATGCCGCGGCCCTTGGCCACCTTGTAGTTGTTGATGGTCGTGTAATCTTCGTTGACGCCGCTGATGTAGGTGCGGCGGTACTTCTCGCCCGCCACCCGCAGCGTGTCGCCGCCGACACTGGCAATAGGCGAAAGACCCTTATAATACTCGGGCTTTTCATTGATGATCCTGTACACATCGTTCACTTCCACTGAGCGGGTGCTGGCGGTCATGATGTTGACGGACAAAATATCGCTGCCCATGTCGGAGTAGAAGTCCTGCATCATGTGGGTCATGCCGTTGCCGAGGCCGACGATGACGATGACGGCCATGACGCCGATGATGATGCCCAGCATGGTGAGGAAGGTGCGGACTTTGTTGCTCAAGACGTTCTGGACGGCCTGTTTGAAGGTCTCCTTTATCATGCCTGCGTCCCCTCCTCTCCGGCTTTCGGCTCTGCCATCATGAAGTTCGGCTGAACGACTGCCTCGGGTGCGTGGGCGTCGCCGTCGTAGACGACACGGCCATCTTCGAGGCGGATGATGCGCTCGGCCTGCACAGCAATGGAGTTGTCGTGGGTGATGAGGACGACCGTATTGCCCTGCTTGTGCAGATCCTGCAGCATCCCCAGCACTTCGCGGCTGGTGTGGGAGTCCAATGCACCGGTCGGCTCGTCGGCCAGGATGACCGCCGGGCCGCGGGCCAGCGCACGGGCAATGGACACACGCTGCTGCTGACCGCCGGAAAGCTGGTTGGGCAGGTTTTTGAGCTTATTGCCCAGACCCACCCGCTCAAGGGCAGCCTTTGCCGTCGCGTGGCGCTGTGCGGCGGGGATGCCCGCATACACAAGGGGAACTTCCACGTTCTCCAGAAGCGTCAGCTTCGGCAGCAGGTTGTACTGCTGGAAGATGAAGCCCAGCTTCTCGTTCCGGATGTGTGCCAGCTCACGGCGGCTCATCTTGCCGACATCCTTGCCGTCCAGCAGATAAGTGCCTTCGGTAGGCACGTCCAGACAGCCGATGATGTTCATACAAGTGGATTTACCAGAACCGGACTGGCCGACGATGGCCACGAACTCGCCTTTGTTGATTTTGAAAGAGACGTGGTCGGCGGCCTTTACGAGGGTATCACCCATCTGGTAATACTTGCAGACCCCATCAAATTCTATCAGCGTGCTCATTCGTCATCTCCTTCGGCGGAGGCCATCATGTTGCTGTAGAAGTCGGTCGCACTGACGCTGGAGTTGTCGTATGCGATGGTATCGCCCTCCTGCAGGCCGCTCTTCACTTCGATGTAATCGTCATCGCTGATGCCGGTGGTCACCTTGACGTAGACGTAGCCGTCGGGAGCGGTCATGGAAGTCTCAGCATTGGCAGCGCTGGGCGAATCCTTGGTCACCAGCACATAGCTGCCCCGGACGAGGGCGGCGTTGGGCAGGGCCAGAACATTCTTGACGCTGGCGGTGGTGATCTTCGCAGTGGCGTTCATTCCGGGCAGCAGCTCGCCCATGTCGTCGATGCGGACGGTGACGGGGTAGCTGGTGGAGCCGTTGGCGGTAGTGCCTGCCACGAGGATGCTGCTGATGACGCCCTTGTAAGTCTCACCCGGGACGGCGTCGGCGGTGATGTCCACCTCCTGCCCGACCTTGAGGGAGCGGATCTTCAGCTCGTCCACGTTGAGCTTCATTTCCAGATAGCTCATATCGTAGATGGTGCAGAGGTTCTGCATGGCGGTGTCGTTGGCGCTGAGCTTGTCGCCGGCCTTGACCTTCTTATCCACGATGGTGCCGCTGATCGGGGCGTCGATGGTATAGTGGCTGATGGTCTTCTCGGCAGAAGACATCTGCAGCTCGGCAGCGCGCAGGCTGTCAGCGGCGTTTTTGGTCTGCTTGTCCAGATCTTTGCCGGTGATGCGGAGGATGACGTCATCCTGACGGACGGTGCTGCCCTCCTTGACGCAGAGTTCAGACACGGTACCAGAGGCAGCTGCCACGACAGTCTCCTCGCGCTGGTAAGTAAAGTGTGCAGAGTTGAGGGAGCTGACGCCGTTCACCTGTGCCACAGCGGCCTGTGCAGTGGTCAGGCTGCCCGCGTTGGGAACAGCGATGGTGACGGTGCAGGTCATCAGGCTGGCGTCGCCGGCAGGGTCTGCACCGGAAACGGAGCGGATGGTGCCGTTCAGCGTCTCAAAAGTGGTGTCCGGCATGACCTGTGCGGCCTGACCGGCGACAAAGCTCTGGGCCTCTGCGGCCGGGAAATCCACGGCCAGCAGCATCACGGAGGTGTCGCGGATGGTGGCCACAGTCTGACCAGCCTGCACGGCGTCGCCTGCGGCGACTGCAAAGGAGCTGACCTCGCCGCTGATCCTGGTGCGGACGTTCTGCATATCCGCAATGTCATCGTAATTGCGCTGTGCCTGCTCCACCGAGAGCTGTGCGCTCGCGAGGTTGTTTTCCACATCCGAAATGTCGATGGTGTAAAGAATATCGCCCTTCTCGATGCTGTCGCCCAGCTCAAAATCGGCGGTGAGCACCGTGCCGGTGACGAGGGACTTGACGGTGTAGGAATCGGCGGCGTTGATGGTGCCGCTGCCGTCGTAGACGTTCACGATGTCGCGGCGTCCCAGCTTCTCCTGCGTGTAGGCAAGGTCTGCCGACGCGCTGCGGCTCCTGCGGGGGATGACTACCACCGCCAGCACTGCCACGGCCACGACCGCCGCAATGCAGCGCTTTTTGTGGGTCTTGATAAAGTGGAACACCTTATTTTCTCCGCCGGTATTCTCCTGCGGAGAGGCGTCCTGTGTCTTCTTGTTGAAACCTAGCATGAAAAGCCTGACCTCCTGTGTTTCATGAAAAAGAAACGTTCTTTCTGCCTGTTTTCATTCGTTCTGCGCTTTCCCCCACAGCGTCCGCCAAAAACGACCTGTCTGCGAGATACTGCCCCGGGTTAGCGGCGCAAATCGTTATAATGATACCACCTAACAAAACGAGCTGCAAGAAATTTTTCCTGCACAATCTGCAACTTTTTTGAAAATTTTTCCATCATCTCTGTGTCTGGAAACTGGAACATCAGACAGAGCTTTCGGATGAAGCGTTCATCCACTCGCTCCGGCCCTTCGTGCAGCGGCTTTTGGGATACAGTCAGAAATAAGTTGACGATCCGTGAGATGACGGCTCTGATGGGCGGTGACGGCACGATGGAGTAACAAACAGAAAAAGACTTCCGCTTTGAGAATGACCCTCAGGCGGAAGTCTTTTTACTTTCTGAAAAAACAAAAGAAAAAGCACCAAGCATTTCTGCCTGGTGCTCTTTGTGGTGCACCTCCAGGGACTCGAACCCTGGGCCCACTGATTAAGAGAGCAAGC
>OGPP01001119.1_pt1 | contig 21975 bp, 19 predicted proteins | sample 1553021 | NCBI WGS metagenome assembly OGPP01 (sample SAMEA2580217, study PRJEB22360) | human gut metagenome | biome: human gut; feature: human-associated habitat; material: faeces | place: Denmark | collected 2008/2010
ATTATCCAGTTTCTCTATCATCTTTTTAATACTTTCATTAATGACCGGTTCGTCTTCTACGATTAAGACTTTATACACGAAGATCCCCTCCTAGTTCCACTACACAGAATTTTTCATTCTCTCTCTGCGTATTATAAATCAAAAATGTGCCTTCTTTTCCATAAGTAATTTTCAACCTAATAATTACATTAACCAGTCCGTAACCACCAATACCAAGATTTCCAATATCATCATTAATATTATCCTGCCAATGATCTAATTTTTGTTCTAACATTTCCAAGGTACTTTTGCTAAAACCGCCTCCATTATCCATTACTCTGAGAAACCATCTGTTTTCTGAAATTCCTCCTTCGACATATACTTTCCATGGTGGTTTTGTTTCCGCAAAACCATGCTGAAAACAATTCTCCACAATCGGTTGCAAAATCAGTTTCGGCACAAGAACCCTTTTAACCTCTTCTTGCACTTGTATCTGATATTCAATATTTTCTTTAAAACGGCAATGCATTAGGTCAAGATAATTACACGTGTGCACTACCTCATCTTCAAGCGCTACTCTTTCATAAGTAAAAGAACCTGAATATCTCAGCATACTTGACAATGCTTTACAAATATCCATCACTTCATATGCTTGATAATCCAAACTAATTGCACTAATAATTGATAATGTATTATAAAGGAAATGAGGATTCATCTGCGCCTGCACCGCAAGCATCTGCATCTTGATTTCCTGTACCTTCATACAATTAAGCTCATTTTGAGATTCCAATAAATTCTGATGCAATGTATTAAATGCAGTATCTATCATCCATATCTCATCTTTTCTATCTTTTACATTTTCAGGGAAACTATCAACTTGCCCCTCGTCATTCATATCATGGATTTTTTGTTGTAATATATTTAACGGTTTCGTCAGATGTCTCGCTATTAATGCAGTAAAAATCAACATAACAGTCAATATCAGTAATGTGATTAAAAGCACTACTCCAATAATAGGATAAACGGCTCTATTTAATGTACTTTGAGATCGAAAGACAGCGAAATACCAATCTGCTTCTGCACTTTTCCGAAATGAAAGATATCCCTGTTCACCACTTACCCTGCAACAAATGCTATTCGTTCCTTTTTCATTATTGATATGTTTCAATATTTCTAATATAAAATCATTTTCATCTGTATCATCGTCTTTGCTATATATTACGTAACCATCTTCCGAAAATAAAAACTGTTTCTGATCAAATTTATTCGTAAAAATACGTTCCAATTTCTTTACTGGGTATTGCACTTCCACAAGGCCGAATGATGAATAAGAATTAATATCCACAATCTCTCTTATTACTGAAATCATCTGATCCGCTTCATCACCGGCCCAAAAATCCTCATGTGGAAGAAGCACCTTCCGTGTATTACGTTCTGGGCGCAAAAGCTCGTACCACGCTTTATATCCCTGCATTCCCATCTGTTTCTCAATTTTTTTTTGTTCCGTTGGAATCCCTATACTGGTATATGACCCCGACTGATTATAAAGACTGACTCGAAAAGCTCCTAAATTGACTGCACTAAGAGAAATCAAGGTATCATATGTCATATTTTGCAAATCATTATATTGCTCCATATTCCCTGTTTTTTTTTGCTCATACATATATTTCTGTACGATTGGATTAGCAACAATTTCTATGGCCATATGATCCATTTCTTTTAATATGCTGTCCATCTGTCCAGTCATTTCTTTTGATGAAAGCTCCATATTTTGTATTATTTCTGCTTCCAGACGCTTTACAATATAACCGTAAACTGCTCCAAATCCAATCATAATGATTAAAAGGACTATTAATGAATAATAAATAAACATTTTTGTTCGAAATCCGAGTTTTTTCATTATTTAAATTCTCCTATTCTTTTTTCATTATAATCCTTTTCCTCTATTTTTTCACCCCAGATCTATTGTTCCCTTTCTCCTTGTAATCCATTTCACTATGCTTATGCCCAGGAAAGTTCTACCATCTGATGTCCTCTGATTTCAGGAATTTTAAATTTTACATGCTCTCCCTCCTGCGAAAAATCCAATATTTTTCTTTCTGGCACCAGACATATCTGTTTTATTTTCTTGTTCGATCGTATTGAAACAGAAATCTGGTACAGTGGAATTACATCCTCTACTGTATCAATCAATTCACTTCTATGTTCCGGAATATAGTGCAGCATATGAAGCACTAAGCGCTTCTGTTCCTTCTGAATCGTAAGATCTGCTTCTACAGTTGTTGGTCCATCGTGTACTACAAGCGGATCAGGCATTAACATATGTATTGCATTTAAAAGCAATCTTCGATACCATTTAGGACGATACTGAAAATATGTAGTAAATACGGGATGCGAAAAATAAATTGAATTTTCTCCCGCTACAATTCCCGGATACACTGTTTCTCCGCAAGATGGTGCATGCATGTGGGAAGAAAAATGTTCCCATGTTCTATTAAAATACGGGCGATTTACCATGCACAATGCGTGTCCTTTATTCGTTATCCCAACCTCGCTTCCCCTCTGGTACATCACATGCTCTGTCAAAGGCAACCCCTCTCCAATTGTTCCTTCAGGTACAATAAAATCTGGTTCCCAAAACGCTTCTCCTTTGTAAGAAATTCCCCAACTCTGCAGAGCAAACTCTTGTTTTTTCGGATCCAATCCTGACTGATATGATAATAGTACTTTTCCTCCATTATCCATATAATTTTTCAATCGTTCGGCCAGTTTTTCATCTACCGGTATTACATCGGGTAAAATTAAAAGACGGAATTTTGAATAGTCCATGTTTGTATCTATAAATTCAAATTGATATCCCTGTTCCTGAAGTAATCTGCATCCTCCCTGAGAAGCTCTCGGTAAGTTTCCCGTTCCGGCTCCAAAAAATTCTTCCGGCACAAGCATTCCTATCTCTGAAACTGGTTCTGCATCTATACACCATGGTTCTTTTTTCTCAACTTGTTCATACACCTTTCCAATCATATCATATACCGGAGCAGAGAGAACACCCGAAGGTTCCATCTGATCTCCTATATTACATCCCGCTCCAAGAGCAAGCATATGAAAGCATTCATACTCAAGCGCTGTTTGCTCTCTGAAAGAATGAAAATCTCCCCATGAGGTATGAAACTTTCCCGTAAGTCCCAGGGTTGGCTTTCCCCAATTTCTTATATAACGCTGTGAATGCGGAAAATCCAAATAATCCCACGGTCCTCCCGGTAATGACTCCATAGCAAAATAAGTAAAACTGTCTTTTACCGGTCGATCTACTTCGCCGACATGACCTTTATTATAAAATATATCATAGTCTTTATACCGTGTATGAATAAACTCTGACATATCTTTTACAAACTCCTGATATGTCTCTACTGCAAATTTCTGTCGATCCGCTTTTTGACCTGGATCCATTCCTCTTTTCTTCATTTTTGCAATACATGTAGGACAACAGCATTCAACCACGAATGAAGCATCAAACCAAATGCCGTCTGCCGGTATATACTCCATTACTTCCAAAAGATGCTCTTTCAAAAAATCGCGGTAGGGTGTATTCACACAAAGATTTTTATAAAATCCAGCTTCAAAATATCCTTTTCCCTCATAATCACTTAATGCTCCTTTTTCATCAATACAAACCCACTCCTGGTGATTCTTTACTGTATAAACATCCCAACGGACGCTCGTATAAAGATTTACTTTTATACCCTTTGCTCTGCAGGCTTCTGTCTGTAATTTCAATAAATCAGGTTCTTTTAAATGCGGATGGATTCTCTCCGGAAATAACTTAGAGTTATAATACATCATTCCATGATGGCATCTGGCAAATAAATTAACAGAATTTACATGAGCTTTTTTGAATGTCTCAGAAAAATCTTCTGCATTAAATTGCTTCGCTACTTCTGTTATTTTCTCACTGGTATGGAAGTCTAAATGAATTTGTCTCATTGCTGTCGTGTGTCCAATCATCTCATTTCCTCCTGCTGTTCATTTGGTACGTATACTCCGAAATCTAAAAGATGTACCGTTCCTTCCGAAGCAAAGAATCCAAGCTTCCCATTTCTAATCCGATACATTCGAACTGACATTGTCTTTTTTCCATCCAAATATATTCCGCACATTGTATCATCTAAAATTATTGTTACTTTATGAATCTCTCGACTTTTCAGTTCACACGGTCGCTCTAATTCAACAAAAAATGCTTTGTCTCCATTTATTTCCCATGTGTCTTCTTCTGCCTTTTTTATTTTTCTCGGCCACATATCAAACACCATTCGGTTCATACAAGGTTCCAACCTAATATAATAAGAAACATCAAAATTCTCATCTGATTTCAGCATAATGCCAAAACCTTTCGTCCCCTCTTCAAATTGCATCTGACAGGTAATCTTGCAACGCAATGGTAAATCTCTTTCTGATAAGACTGCACCGAAAGCAGCAGGAACATTCATATAGGAAGAGGACTCACTAATAGTACATTCGCCAAAACTTCTGCTCAGATTCATAGCTATTTTTTTTCCGAAATATGATTCCACCGAATCTGGAATACATACCGATAATGTACCATCCTGATTTTGACGCAACTCATGAACAATCAGATTTCCGGCCCATTCATACTCAGCAAAATCATTCTTTCCCTGTTTTGTCGGAATCCATCCGAATATATATCTTTTTTCTCCATCACTGGCAGTTTTTCCCGCATAAAATCCCCGCCCATCTATCGTATCATCTTCCGGCACTATCCAGGGACCATTCACAAACTTAGCCATACGATAATGAGTCGCAAAACGTTCCGAAAATGTAGAATAAATCAAATACCACCAATCCCCCATCTGAAAGACTTCCGGACATTCGTGCGTCATATAAAGACCCGGAGAAAAAAACGGAGACTCTATATTCCAATCCAGGAGATTCTCTGATGTACATAAGCCAATGCAGCCCCTTCTGCGCACAGGTCCTTTGTTTTCCCGTGCTGCTATCAGCATACAATATTTTCCTGTTGCCTCGTTTTTAAAAACAAATGGATCTCGCCAATCTGACATTTCATATATATCATCAGATGTATAAAAAGTATACTGTGGAAGTTTCTCCCATTTTATAAGGTCTTTACTGACTGCCAGCATAATAGCCTGAAGCGGCACGTCATGGGAACAGTACTGTTCATATGCGTTGTAGCCTGTATAGTACAAGTAATACGTATCCTTCTGTTTTATAATTGATCCTGTAAATGCGTTTAAATCCTGGTATTCTTTTGTTGCATGCGGCAGCACCTCGCCAAATTCCGTATAATGCACAAAATCTGATGTAGTAATTAAATACCACGATGTTCCTTCCCCATATTTTTCAGGATTTCTATGTGCATGTAAGTAATACAGATAAAATATGCCATTTTCATAATAGGGTATCACATCCCCAACATACCCATCTATTGGTCGGTAAAAAAAATCTCTCATTTTCTTAATCTCCTATCCTTTTACGGCACCTACTGTCAAACCGCTAATAATATATTTTTGTAAATAAAAATAAAGAAGAATCACTGGAACCGATGCAATGACAAGATCTGCAAATACTAAATTCCAATCTCTAAAATAACTTCCATAAAATTGATATACCGACAACGAAACAGGTGTCATTTCCGGTCTGGTTACAAGATAAAGAGGAATCATCATATCATTCCAAATATTCATACAAATAAATACTACATTTGTTGCTATAATTGGTTTCATAAGCGGTGCAACTACAACTGCAAAGACCTTCCACGGTTTGCAGCCATCTATGAATGCTGCCTCATCCAGTTCTTTCGGTACACTTTTTATAAATCCTGCAAATAAAAAAGTACTCCACGGAATGTACATTCCTGCAAACACAAGAATAACTCCTATCCTACTACCGTAAATATGCATTCCTTTTAAAAGTGTAATAGTCGGTATAATCATCAGCGGTGCAACCATACCTATATTAATATAAGTATAGACCATCTCTGTGATACGCGTATTTCTTCTTTCTATAATAAACGCACAGAGCATTGCACAGACACTACATATCCCAACCCCAAAAACTGTGTAAATCAAGCTATTGATGATTGCCCTCCCCAGTTTTCCTGCTTGAAAAACATAGCTATAGTTTTCAAACTGCCACTCATCTGGCGGTAAAAGATTAAATTTTGCTGCTTCAACAGGACTTTTTAAAGATCCGAAAATAAGCATTAACAATGGAATCAGTACAAATGCACTTAGCAGAAACATAACAATCTCAAAAACTACATTATTTATCTTTTTTCTATTTATAATATTCATGTGATACTTTTCTCCTTTCTATGGAGTATGGTAGAAACGGAAACTGAAATCACTGATATAAATAAAAATAATACAATTCCCATTGCCGAACTTTTTGCCAGCCTTCCTTCCGAAAAAGCCTGATAAATCATTGTATTCAATACCTGAGTTGCAAATCCAGGTCCTCCGTTTGTCATAACAAACACCTGATCAAATACTTTAAATCCTCCAATGATACACATGATAATATTAATCGTAAATGAAGGAAGTAAAAGCGGTAACGTAATACTCCTTAACGTCTGTAACTTTGTGGCTCCGTCAATTTCCGCAGATTCATAGTATTCTCTGGAAATCCCCTGCAGTCCAGCCAAAAAAACCGTCATTACATATCCAGACCATTTCCATATTTCAACCGCCATAACACACCCAAGTGCAGTTTTTCTATTCCCAAGCCAATCGTAGCTGATATTTCCACCTGTAAATATTCCTAAAATGCTGTTAAACATGCCATCCGTTCTCAAAATAGAAGAAAATAATACTCCAACAACGATATAACTCAGCACTGCCGGAATATAAAAAACTGTCCTCAGATATCTTTGCGTTTTCATCTTTCGATTTAATGCCAGTGCAAGAAGAAGTCCCATCAATATTTTTGCAATCGTTGTTACGCAGGCAAAGGTAATAGTATTTTTTAAAGCAGTAATGAAATGTCTATCTTTAAAAATCGCAGCATAGTTATACATTCCTGAAAACTTCAGACCTTTTGTGCTCAAAAAAGCACCATGGAAAGATAAATTTTCAATATTCCAATTTGTAAATGAAAGTATAAATCCAATTAGCAATGGAACTATATAAAACACCGTATAAATTGTCAGTGCTGGTATCATAAGCCGATATGGATAACAAATAATTCCTTTTTTTTTCATTATATCCGCCTTCCTTACTGAAAAAATGAGAGTATCTTTTGCCACAAAATGTTACAAAAGACACTCTCACACACTATTGTTTGAATTCTATCCTTCGAAACCTGTCTGGCCCGTTTCTGTCATGTATTCCGTATACTTATCCTGCCATTCTTCTACAACCTGTTCCGGGGTTGAACCACCATTTACCATATCTACATAACTCTTCCATAATTCCGGAAGAATCGGTGACATTTCAGGAATTGCTCCATTCATTTCAATAAAATATTTATTTCCCTGGACGTATGTATCCACAATATCCTGTACGCACTGCGGAACTGTTCCTCCATTTATACCTTCAAAAGCCGGAAAACCAGGCAGCGTCTCATAATACAAGTCCATATATTCAGGTCGTGAAAAACATTCCAGTACTTTTAATGCAGCGTCCGTATTCGGACCATTTTTACATACATAGATAGAGCTTACATAAGCACCAATTGAAGTAGCATCCTGATCTGCAAATGGCACTGCGAAGGATCCCATCTCCAAATCCGGATATTTTGAAAGCATGTCTGTAATTGTCCATTCACCAGTATACATCATGGCAGCTTCGCCTGTTGCCACTGCTTCTTTCCACATATCCTGAGTTGCCGAAGCATGATTTTCATTTACATAGCCTTTATCATACAACTCTACTAATGTATTAAGTACCTCTTCATATTCCGGATAATCTGTCCACTTAGCCTCATTAACACGTATTTTTTCAAGTGCATCCGGATGATTTACAGAAAGCGCAATCGGAAGCGCCGAAGTAACCCAGCACTGCATGACAGAACTGTCTTTATCAGGGAAATAAACAGGTACAACGCCGGCATTTTTTATTTTCTCACACAAATCAAGAAATTCCTGATATGTTTTCGGATGCATTTCATCTGATAATCCAAGTTTTTCAATTAACGCTTTGTTATAGTACATTCCAAAATAGCACTCGGAAGACTCTGTAGGAAACGCCCAGATTTTTCCATTTTTATCTTTTAATATATCTGGATTTACAAGACGGCTTACCCATTCCTGATCACTCAAATCCACACAATTTTCCTCAGCCTTAACTGTTGTATATTCCGTTGGCGCATTATGCTCAAAAATATCCGGAGCATCTCCTGTAGCTAATTTTGTCTTTAACATCGTATGATACTGATCATCTGCTACTTGCTGAAATTCAATTTCAATATTCTCTTCTTCCAAAAGTTTTTCCGCCAAGGTTTCATATGCGGTTTTATACTTTGTTGCGGATGTAAACCAGATTACTGTTTCCGTTTCACCTTTATCGCTTTCTTCTGCAAAAACATTTCCTGCTACACCCAACATCAACATACTAATTCCCATTGCTGCAACTGCTGGTTTTAAAATTTTTTTCACGCTTCTTTACCTCCTTATTTTTTTCTGCGTTTTTTATGTCCTGATTATATATTGCAAAGCAGGAACATGAAAATGGAAAATTTTAAACTATACATGTACTAAATTAAAAAACTGACTGTTCCCTTTCCATCATCGCTGACCAGACGTCCAATCCCCGATTTACAGAAAAATACTTTCGTGTTATCATGATAATAATATAAAAACAGGTACTGTAAAATTTTTTCACTGTACTCTATCAACAATTGAACCCAGGAGCTGCCACCATGCGAAAAACCTCCGGATTGTCACTTCTGCTGCTGATCTTTTTATCCTTATGTCTCGTGACGTTTTCTCTTCTGTCTGTCTCAGAGTCTTCGGCAGATCGAAAACTCAGTGAAAAAGCAGCGCAGCATACGACCGATTATTATCATGCCCTGTCAGAGGCAAATGAAACTCTGGCGAAAATCGATGACGCCCTGTCCGGATACCTGAAAGACGCCGCCTCATCGGACACACCGGCGAAAACCTATCTGGAAGCCTGCGCTTCCATCGCAGATCTGCTCCCTGATGTTTCGTGGAAACGCACCGATCCTGACACAGGGACGATTTCTTTTCAGACCAAAATTACAGACAGACAAAGTCTGCAGTGCGAGCTGGCCGTGCGCTGGCCGAGTGCTGAGGGCGATACACTGTACGAAGTCACCAAGCAGCAGGTCACCAGCACTTCCGACTGGACCCCTGATACGAGCCAAAAGCTCTACCAGCCAAAATAGTACAACTGTCTGGCCAAAGCGGATATTCGCAATCCGCTTCGCTGCTTGCCCGGTTAAAATACTCTTGAGAGAAGGAGATTTCCATGGAACCATCCACTGAAAAAGCTGTGGCAGTCCTCACCACCGCCACCAATGCAAAGGCTTCTGATATTTTTATCGTTGCCGGACTTCCACTGACCTACAAGGTAAATGGAGTTCTCCACAGTGTGGGAGAACGTCTGATGCCTAATACAACAGAACTGCTGATTCGTGAAATCTATGCACTTACAGATGGTCGTCCGATCGAACCGTTCCTTGCAAGCGGAGACGACGATTTTTCTTTTGCTCTGCCCGGACTTTCCAGATACCGTGTCAGCACCTACAAGCAGCGTGGTTCTCTTGCCGCTGTCATCCGTATCATTGCCTTTGAGCTGCCGGATCCGAACCAGCTTGGCATTCCGCAGTCCGTTCTGAACCTGACCTCCTTTACCAAAGGAATGATCCTCGTCACGGGGCCTGCCGGAAGCGGAAAATCCACAACGCTCGCCTGTCTCGTTGAACGGATCAATTCCACACGTCAGGATCATATCATCACCCTGGAGGATCCTCTGGAATTTCTGCACCGTCACAAAAAAAGTATCGTAAGCCAGCGTGAGATCTCAACGGATACAAGTAATTATCTTACTGCACTGCGCGCCGCACTGCGCCAGAGCCCGGACGTGATCCTGCTTGGCGAAATGCGCGACCACGAGACGATCCAGACTGCGATGACCGCAGCTGAGACAGGACACCTTGTCCTGTCCAGCCTGCATACAATCGGCGCCGCCAACACGATCAGCCGTATCATCGATGCATTCGATCCGTCCCAGCAGCGGCAGATTGCGATCCAGCTTTCCATGATCCTGCGAGCCGTTGTCTCCCAGCAGCTCGTACCGACCATCGACGGAACCATGGTGCCGGCCTTTGAAATTATGATCATGACGCCCGCGATCAGCAATCTGATCCGCGACAACAAGACACACCAGATCGAAGGAATGATCTATACCTCTGCAAAAGACGATATGCTCTCCATGGACAGCAGCCTGCTGCAGCTCTACAAAGCCCGCCGCATTACAGCAGATACTGCGCTTTGCTACTGTACCAACCCGGAGATGCTCAAAAAAAGGCTGTAAGAAAGGAGAAATAACCATGAAACAGTATCTAAACATTCCATTCAAACACATAGCTGGCCACGACCTGTGCGCCGATTTTTATATCCCGGAGGATGTCATTGATCCACCTGTGATCCTGTGGATCCACGGCGGCGGCTGGAAAGATCTGAACCGCAAATGGTGCCTTGTAATGCCGCAGCTTACCCGCGGCTACGCGATTTGCAGCGTCGACTACCGTTACTCGGATGAGGATATTTTCCCGGCACAGATGCTCGATTTGAAGGATGCACTCCTCTTTGTAAAAGAAAACGGTGAAAAATACGGTTATGACGGAAGCAAGGTCATCCTCTCCGGCGACTCGGCAGGAGGCCATCTCTGCTCGCTGCTCGGTGTTTCCGCAGGCAACCGCGACTGGGAACAGCCGGGAAAGGATTACACAGTGCAGGCCGTTGTCGATTTCTGCGGCCCGTGCCAGCTTGGCGGACTTTCCGATGAGCGTAAGGACAACTTTGTTTTAGAACAGCTTCTCGGAACCGGAAGCGACAGCAAAGCATTCCGCGGCCGCGCTGCCTCTGCTTCCCCAACCACCTACATTAACGGAACGGAACCGCCGTTTCTGATCCTCCATGGCTCCGTCGATCCGACGGTAAGCCCTGATCAGTCCCGTGCACTGCGCAACGCGCTTGAGGCTGCCGGCGTACCGGTTCATATGTACCTGGTACCGGGCGGTGTCCACGGGCTCAGTGGTGCCCTGATCGACCAAATCGTCCAGGAATTCCTGGATTACTACGTCAAAGGAAAAACAACGGTGATCACTCCGCAGCTTACTTCTGAGCATGACCGCACCATTCCGGTAAACAAATGATGCAATTGCAAAAAAAGAAAAAAGAACGTTTTTTCATCGGGATCCGCGGCAAGCTGAGCATCTGCTTTATCCTTCTGTTGCTGATTGTGATGGCATTTATTGATGTTGCGGTTTATCAGATCTACCAAGGCGACATTGAGCAGAAGGAAATTGCATCCATGACGGATTCCGGTGCGATCCTCTCAGACAACATCCACAACCTGCTTGGAAATCTTGAGGAAGATTTGATGTTCGATATCCAGCGCAGCAAACTGTTTGGTTATCTCACGGATGACTGGGAGCTGTCTGAGCCAAATACGGAACGAAAAATGCACACCCTCGGCACTCTGCTGCATTTTCGTGGTCTGGAATGCACCGATATTTTTATTCTGGACCGAAATGACAGTACTTTTTTCTGCAACTATCTTAAAAACGGGTCCACCTTTGCCGATTTTGAAAACAAAGAAATCTACCATCGTATTCTGGAAACACAGGAAGCGCTGTTTCCGGCCAAGGGCTGTACGATCTGGCGCAGCTGTGAGGATTCACCAGATGAGCTCTATATGATCAAATCATACATCGATCCGGTTTCGCTTGACTACTACGGCATCGTCTGTATTACGATCAGCAACGCCGACTTCAAGGAGCTGCTCGGTGAATACAATTTTGACATCGCACTGTACGATGAGCAGCAGAGCTTTCTCTTCTGCAGTTCAAAATCTGCTACGCGCTCTCAGCTCGAAGATCAGAAAAATTATCTGTCCGTCTCAACCCCGATCCGGCGAAATCGCGGAGACTGGTCTATGGTCAGCTATATTTCCCGTGCCGTTGCATTTCGCGACCTGGATGCCCTGATGCATATGCTTTTTCTGACGGAGGTGCTGCTTGGCATTGTGGTCATTTTTATCGTCTACCGGATCACAAAGGGCTTCCTGTGGAACATTACCGCCCTTACGGAAAATTTCAAACGCATCCACAATCAGGAAATACCTCAGAAGATCGAACCACACTCTCATGATGAGACAACGTATCTCTGTGAACAGTTTGAAACCATGTATCATCAGCTGCAGGAGAACGCTAAGCAGATGATTCTGACCAACACGCTGCTTAACAAAGCGGAATACAGCGCGCTGCTTGCCCAGATGAACCCTCATTTTCTCTACAATTCTCTGGAATCCATCAGTGCCATGGCAAGGCTACGGGAACAAGAAGAGATTGTAAATGCCATCCGGCTGCTCAGTCAGCTGCTGCGTGGCTCTTTGAGCAGCGGCGTACAGGAAATCCCCCTTTCCGGTGAGATTGAGTACGTTTCCTGCTATCTGGAAATGCAGCGCATCATCACCGGCGACCGACTCACCTGGGACATTGATGTCGATGACTCCCTGCAGGGTGCTCCGGTACCGCGGCTCATCCTGCAGCCGATCGTGGAAAATGCCATTCTTCATGGACTCGATGAAATGCTGCAGGACGCTGTTGTAATCATTACTGCAGATGTTCGGGACAAACAGCTTGTCCTGACCGTCAGCGATAATGGAAAAGGCGCTGATCAGGCAATGCTGGATGCCCTTTTATCATCAGAAGAAGAAATTGAAAACCCAAAAGAACGCCGTGCTCATATCGGTATCCAGAGCGTGCTCAAGCGTATTCACATCCTTTACGGAACGGATTACGGCATGACAATGGAAAGCGAACCGGGCAGCGGTATGACTGTGAGGATCTATTTACCCTATGACAAGAAAAAAGATACTGATCGCAGATGACAATCAGCTCACGCTGCAGTCCATGCAGAATACGATTCCCTGGAGGGAATGGGGCTTTGAGCTGATCGGATTCGCAGAAAACGGAAACGAAGCATGGCAGAAAATCCAGGATCTCCATCCTGATATTATCATTCTCGATATTCATATGCCTGGCCTGAACGGCCTTGAAGTAGCCGGGCTTGTTCAGAAGCTGGAGCATCCGCCACTGATCATCCTGCTCTCCGCCTATGACAAATTTACGTATGCAAAAACAGGACTGCGCCTTGGTGTCTTTGATTATCTGCTCAAGCCGCTTGATACCGATGAGCTGAAACTGATCCTTGGAAAAGCGGCACAGGAGCTTGATCAGTCCCCAAAGGAGGTTGAAAGCTGGAAACGTGACTGGTGCGAAAAGCTTCTCATGGAAAGCATCAGCGGCTGTACCGATACTGCACAGACACTGAACCGCTATCTTTCGGAACAGTGGCATGCTTACGGCTACTCACTGCTTCTGATCCAGAAGTCAGAAGGTGCCGGAGAAGCCTTTGCCGCACTTCGTTCTGATATTCAGGATCTGCTTGACATGGAGCATGTTTTCTATCTCAATGCAGAGCAAAAGGATGCCCGGCTCGTACTGCTCGGCTTTCAGTCACTGCGCCTTACAAGAGATTATGACCTTGAAGCCCTCTATCTTGCCAACGCAATTGTCCAGAAGGCAAAAATGCGCCAACTTGATATCTTTATCGGAATCAGCAATTATGCGCAGGAACTCAGCAATCTGGAAAAAATGCATGAGGAAGCCGCTTTCGCAGCGGAGAGCCGTTTTTTTCTGGAAAACAAAAGTGTCATTCACTATCAGAGCGTTATGAGCAAAAGTGTACGCAATGAATATGTCCTCACCAAAAAAATGCAGGAGCTTTTCCAGCTGTTAAGCCGGCGAGAGGCAGAGGACATCCTGAAATGCCTCGATGAATTTACAACGCTTCTGGAACAGGACAACCGCTATGACGTGGATTACGTCCGGACCATATTTCTCCAGATTGCTTTTTCCATTTCAAATACGCTTGACTGCCGCTCCGGTGAACGGCCGCTTAAAACAATGAATGTCATTCAGGAAGAAATCCAGCAGATTTCCAGTCTGCATGATCTGATCCGGTGGCTGCACAAGTACGCACAAAGCTGTATTTCCCGCTCCCGTCCGGATTCCCCGCCGCTTTCTGCCCAGGCAAAGCGAGTGCTCGATTTTTTAAATATGAACTACATGAAGCCGATCTCCCTTGGCGACGCAGCGGCAGATGCCGGCATTTCTGAGAGTCACCTGTGCCGGCTGCTCAAAAATGAGACTGGGGAAACCTTCGTCAATATTTTAAATAAAATCCGAATCCAAAGGGCAGAGCATCTGATTGCCACAGGCACCTACAAGGTCTATGAGGTCGCTGAGCTCGTCGGTTTCAGCAATTATGCATATTTTTATCAGGTATTTCGAAAGCTCGCAGGTGTGACTCCGACGGAATATCAGAAAAACCGCCAAAAAGCAAAATAATTCATAAAAAAGCAGAATATTAAATACCCGCAGTAAACAAAGTGGTAAAAAAGTGAATTTCCCCCTTCTGTCAATTGATGTATGATAACAGTATCTTAATCAGACATCTTTTAAGAGAAGGGGGATTCATTATTATGAAACGAAAACTTACAAGTTTACTGCTCTGCGGAGCACTGGCAGCAAGCATGATGGCTGTACCGGCAGCTGCTGAAAGCACATCTGATCTTTCCGGAGAACTGACACTCCTGCATTACCTCACCGAGGATGCAAAGCTTCAGGCACTGGATGATCTGATCGCAGGCTTTGAGGCAGAAAATCCGAACGTAACGGTAAACGCTGAGGCAGTCAGCTATGACAATTATCTTGACGTCATCAAGCTTCGTCTTTCATCCGGCGACGCACCGGACATCATGTTCGGCGGCCCGGGCACTTATCCTGAGCTGGTAAACGCAGGCTATATCATGGACTTAAGCGACAAGGATTATATCAGCCGCGTATCCGAAGGTTCTCTGTCCCTGCAGAAACTGGATGACAAGGTTTACGCTGTTCCGCTTGACCAGATGGCAAACGTTGTATTCTACAACAAAGACATCTTCAACGACCTCGGACTTACCGTTCCGACTACCTACACAGAATTCATTGATACCTGCAAGGCGTTAAAGGATGCCGGCTATGCAGCATGTGCAGCAGGCTACCAGGATCAGATCTCCATCGGAGCAAACTTCTACACTATGTTCTACGGTACTCCGTATCTTAGCTGCGAGAACTACGTAGACGAAACACAGAACCAGGGCAAGAGCTGGGGCGAGTACCCAACCTTTGCACAGGCGCTGACACAGTTCCGTGAGATCATCGGATACCAGAATGAGGACTGCAGAACGATCACAACCGACCGTGCAGAGCAGCTCTTTGCAAACGGTGAATCCGGAATGATCATCATCGGTACCTGGGGACTTGGCGCAATCATGAACTACAATCCGGATCTCAACTGCGGCGGCTTTATGTATCCGTCAGAAGAAAAGGCAGAGGACAATGCAATTCCGCTGAATACAGATGACTGCTGGATGATCCTGAATGACTCTCCGAATGCTGACATCGCAGACGCTTTCTTTGAGTACATGACCAGAAAAGACGTCAATGCAAACTGGATCGGAACTGTTGGACAGTTAAGTGCACTGGATGGCGTTGAGGCAACTCAGCTTCCGCAGGGTGCTGCTGATATCGCAAACCTGATCAATGGTGGATGCAAGGTATCCATGTGGACACAGCATGGTGCTCCGAGCGGACAGTACAGCACAGCTTATTACAACTGCCTGCAGGACTACGCAATTTCTGACACAATGACCGTCGATGAGTTTGTTGAAACCCTCGACAACGAATACGCAGCAGCCAGCAAATAACGTGTTTCAACTAACAGGGGGCATCCGGCTGGATGTCCCCTTCTCATTACCCACACTCTTCTCTGGAAAGGACTCCCTATGAAAAAAAAGATAAACTGGAAAAAAGAATTGATGGATTTCAGTTTTCTGGCACCTTCGCTGATCCTGTTTCTGTTTATTATCCTGGTTCCCCTCGTAAGAGGAGTCCAGTATACATTTACGAACTGGGACGGTCTGATGCCGAAGCTGAATTACGTCGGACTGAAAAACTATATCACTGTAATTCATGACAAGGATCTGATTCAGCCGATCTGTAATACCATTTTATTTACCCTTGTCACCGTCGTTGCAATCAACGTCATCGGCCTTGCTGTGGCGATGGCCGTAAACAAGGAATTCAAAGGCGTTAATATCATCAAAAGTATCATTTTCATCCCGCTCGTTGTCAGCCTTGTGCTTGTATCACAGATGTGGATGTACGTGTACAGCGATTTCTTCTCCCTGCTCGGCTGGAAGAGCCCGCTGATCGATAAAAAGACCTCTATGCTCGGCCTGTGCATCATGAGTATCTGGCGTGAAAGCGGACTTGCCATGATGATCTACCTGGCCGGACTGAAAAATATTCCGACTGAAATCAACGAAGCCGCAATCATCGACGGTGCGAATTTCTGGCAGCGCTTCCGCAATGTCACCGTACCGTTCCTCGCACCGGCATTTACCTATTGTATCCCTCTGTGGCTGGCAGCCGGACTGCGTATGTATGACTACTCCTTCGTAGCCACCTCCGGCGGACCGCAGCATTCCACCGAAACAATGGCCTACTACATTTACAGCTACCTGTTCCCGTACAATAAGGTTGGCTACGGACAGACTGTAGCCGTGCTTTACCTGATTGTATGTATCATCCTGTCCAACGTTGTGACAAGAACATTAAGAAAGAGGGAATTTGAACAATGATAAAAACACCGAAAGCTCGAATTTTAAATGCAGTCCGGGTTCTGGCATTGTCGTTCCTGGGTCTGATCTGTCTGGCACCATTTTACGTTGCCGTCTGCTACGCCTTCAAATCAAAGGTGGATCTCGCACAGACCAAGCTGGCTTTTCCAACTCATCTTTACCTGGGAAACTTTATTGATGCGTTAAATGTCCGGAACTTCTTTGATTCCGTCAAAAACAGTGCAATCGTTGCCGTCTGCATGGTGGTCATCATCATCCTGTTCTGTTCTTCCGGAGCCTATATCATCGCAAGAAAAAATAACAAATTTTACAACACCGTTTATTACATTTTTCAGCTCGTCATCCTGATCCCGTTCCAGACGGTCATGTTTCCGCTCTATAAGGAACTGAGCGCGATCGGCGCACTGAATACCCTGTGGGGTCTGTGCCTCGCGCAGGCCGGCGTCAACGTCGGATACTACGTCTTCCTCTACACCGGTTTCATCAAAAATGTACCGATCTCCCTGGAGGAGGCCGCCTCGATTGACGGCTGCAACCGCTATCAGACCTTCTTCTATGTCGTGTTCCCGCTGCTCAAACCGATCACGATGACATCAATTGTCCTTGCCTTTCTGGCATCCTGGAATGATTTCATCATCTCCATGATCATCTGCCAGAAGCTTGACCGTCGTACACTTCCGCTGATGCAGTTCTACTTCTTCGGCGAATATTCCGCAAATGTCAATGTTGCATTCGCAGCATCGCTGATCGCAATGCTTCCGGCAGTTATCATCTATTTCTGCGCACAGAAGTATATCGTAGCAGGTATGACAGCCGGTGCGGTGAAGTCGTGAGGATACCTCTGTTACCAAATACGACATTCATTCACAATCCTGCTGCAATCCTTGGCAACAATTTATAAAAAGAATGTAACTGTTCAGAGCCAAGCGGATTTTCATGCAAAAGCGTGAATCATGCTTGCATGACCGAACACTTTTGTGTGAAAATCCATTTGGCGGATACGCCACACCGACGAAATGCGTAGCATTTTGGAGGTTGGCTCTGAACAGTTACAAAAGAATTTATACAGGCAAGTCTCACCTCGCTAAAGAGAAAGATGGGGCTTGCCTGTCTTAACATCGGACCTGACTGAAGGATTCGAATAAGCAAAATATTTTTCCAGTATTATTGTCACGAAAACAAATAAACGTTTTAATATAAGGAGGAATCTACCATGAAACGAAAATGGACCGAGGACGAGATCTGGGCGTGGTACAAAGAACAGCCGTGGATCTCCGGCTTTAACTTCATCCCAAGCGGAGCCATGGACGGCGCCGTCTGGCTTTTGCAGGAATACGACCATGAAAACGCATTCCGCGATGCCGCAAAGGAAATTGCACTCGCCGCCAGCCTGGGCCTCAACAGCGTCCGCTTCTTTGTGCCGTTCTATCTCTGGCGTGTACAGCATGACACATTTATGAAAAATTTTGAGCAGCTGCTTGCTCTGCTCGACCGTTACCACATGACCATGATGCCGACACTCTTCAACGACTGCTGCGTCGCAAAATCCAAATACACAGATCCGATTCTCGGTCCGCAGCCGGAGCCGGTACCGGGCTACTTCGGCGGCACCGCAGTGACTCCGTTTGACAGCGATACACAAAACGGTGATACCGTCGGCTACGACATCACCGATGAACCGGAAATGGAACCGGTCGTAGAAGCTTACGTAAGAGAGATGGCACGCACCTACGGTAATGACAAACGCATTCTGATCTGGAATGTATGGAACGAAGCAGGCAACTCCCAGCGTATGGAAAAATCGGTTCCTCTGATGAAAAAGGTCTTCGGATGGATGAGAGAAGAAGACGTCATGCAGCCGCTGACCGCTGATGTCTGGGGCGCAGGTGCAGATCACCCGTACGGCTGGCTGAAAAATCCAGGCATCTACGCAGAAGTGGAACGCGTGGCAATCGAGCTCTCTGACATTATTTCCTTCCACTTCTACGGCGATTACTCTCATGCAAGAATGTACATCGACTGCTTAAAGCAGTACGGCCGCCCGCTCATCAACACCGAGTGGATGCACCGCCCGTTCCGCAGCCTGATCCAGACTCATCTCCCACTATGGAAAAAGGAAAAGATCGGCAGCTACTTCTTCGGCTTCGTAAACGGCAAGGCACAGTTCAACTACGTATGGGAATTTATCAAAAACCTGCCGGACATCGACACCAGACTGTGGATGCACGACATTTTCCATTCCGACTTCACACCGTATGATGACGAGGAAATCGAGGTCATCAAGGAATGCAACAAAGATAAAAAAATCTTTTAACCGAGTAGCGAAGCGGATTGCGAATATCCGCTTTGGCATAATTAAGCAGCCCGGAACCTCTCGTTGGTTCCGGGCTGTATTTCCCTGTATTTCATTCTCCTGTTTTTCACTGTCCGGTCTGTATTTCATTCCTCTGGTTTTCACTGCCCGGACTATAGTTCATTCCTCTGGTTTTCACTGCCCATTCTGCGGATTCCATGAGTTCTGCTCCAGCTTTTGCAGCATCTCATTCAGATCAACGGTATAGGCTACCTTTACCTCACTGTCTTTTTTGACAATGAATTCCGAGAGCCCATACTCTGCCCCATTGTCCGCCCAGTCGTATGTATAACCCAGCCTTGTCCATGGATATTTCCCATCAAAATAGCTCGATATAATATTCGCATCGAACCAGGCTTTATACTCCTCACTGACATCCTCAGAAAAACAGTCTGTCATTTCCGTCGTTTCAATGTCGGTCGTATAAGCCGGACGGAAAATATCTTCCGGCTCTGCCCACATCGCAGTAAAGTAATCGGCCTCATTATCCGGGCGCAGTCCGATCAGCTCTTTCATTCTCATGTGCCAGTCCGTCACATCCGTTTTGTTTTCCTGATACCACGTTTCCAGCTCACCGCCGGTAAAGGTCCATACATTTCCCCATTCCAGCTTTACATCCGCACCGTCCGGATAGCTGTCCGGATACTTATGAAACGTATAAAGAAGGATTCTTCCCTCCTCATCATAGACTGCATATGGCTGTCCCTTGGCAAGACTTGCCACCGGAAGGACTTCATCTGCATCAATAATCATCGCATCCTTTACCGCCTCATCAAAAAGCATCTGAAAATCCGTTTCGTTTTCCGCCAACGTGGCTGTCTCTTCTTCAGCCTGAATCCTTACCGCTGTTTTAGCCGGCACTACCATTGCAGAAATCACCAGACTGCCCATGAACAACCTTTTCCATACTTTGTTTTTCATATCATTCCTTCCCCCATGTTCTTATTCTTCTCTTTGCACTGCCCTTTCCCCATATGCCAGACGCTCATTTTCTATGCTGTTATCATACCATGACAGCTTCCTTTTTACCACTGAAAAGCGCTTGTAAAAGAAGCGTTTGTTGACGCGCCCCTGTACTTAATCTACCAGTATCCGAAATACGATTGGTGCACTGCTCTTCTTCTCCGTAAAGATATGAAGCCCTTCTGCATCCCGGCTCCATACCGGCGCTTCTTCTGTCCCGAGCACCTCCACCTTTCGGATGATTCCATGAAAATTTGCCGCTTTGGAAGCATCCTGCTCGCCGAGAGAATGAATGCAGTAGGTTCCGTTCTCGCTGCATTTCAAAACAGTCGCATACAGATAGTCCCTTCCCTGCGTAAAGCGGATATCCTCCGACGTAAAATTCTTCTTGATTCCATCCGCAAACTGCCCTTCCACGATCTTCGTTGGTCCCTCGCCGTAACTTCTCCAGATATCGGTTCCATAAATAGCCTCTCCATTTACCTTCAGCCAGTCTCCGATACCGCGCAGGATCGCCGTATCCTCCTTCGGTATCGTGCCGTCCGCTTTTGGTCCGATGTTTAAAAGCAGGCGGCCATTTTTGCTCACGATATCCACCAGATCACAGATCAGCTCCTCACAGGTGCGGTACGTATTATTTTCCGTGTAGCACCAGGAATTCAATGCAACCGCCGTGTCTGTCTGCCACAAATACGGTTTCATCTCCGCGAACTGCCCCCGCTCCACATCCGGTACCGCGCATCCAAACCGAAACGCATCATGTTTATAATTGATCACGCCGGTTTCACCCCACTCTTTACACCGGTTATAATAGTACGCAGCCACCTTTTTCAGATACGGCTTTGCCGCACTGTGCTGGATCCACCAGTCAAAATACAGAATGCGCGGCTGATATTCATCGATCAGCTCACACGTACGTACCAGCCAGTCCTGCAGGAATTCCTCCGTCGGCGCAGGCTCGCTGTACAGATCCTGAAAATCTCCCTCCGGCATGGATGGCCAGTAAAGATCGCCCCTTTGAAGCGGTTCTCTGATATCGCTGTCAAATTCTTTTCCGTGCCCAAGGAAGAACCAGTGCTCGATCCGATGGGAGGACGCTCCCGTTCGAAGCCCCCGCTTTCCAAACTCATCTTTCAGTTCCCCAAGCACATCCCTCTTCGGCCCCATCTCATACGCATTCCAGTGTGAAATCCGGCTTTTGTACATCTGAAAACCATCGTGATGTTCCGCCACCGGCACCACATACTGTGCGCCCGCATCGGCAAAAAGCTCTGCCCACTCTGCCGGATCAAACCTTTCTGCCCGGAACATCGGAATAAATTCCTTGTAGCCAAACTCCTTTGGCTCTCCATACGTCTTTCTGTGATGCTCGTACTCCGGCGAGCCCTCGATATACATCATCCGCGGATACCACTCGCTTCCAAATGCCGGCACACTGTATACACCCCAGTGAATGAAAATTCCAAACTTCGCCTCCTTGTACCACTGCGGAACCTGATATTCTGCCAGAGATCCCCAGTTATCCTTAAAATGTCCCGCCGCAATCACCTGGTCGATCTTCGCCAGGTCCTTTGTCATATCATACATTTGCGTTACCCCCGTTTTGTTCTGTCTGGTACACCGTTTCGTAAATAACTATAGCGATCCTCGCAAATAATGCATTTAAGGCAGTTCAGCAGAGTGCGAAAAACAAGGAAGATATCT
>OGPP01001121.1_pt1 | contig 21922 bp, 19 predicted proteins | sample 1553021 | NCBI WGS metagenome assembly OGPP01 (sample SAMEA2580217, study PRJEB22360) | human gut metagenome | biome: human gut; feature: human-associated habitat; material: faeces | place: Denmark | collected 2008/2010
ATCAAAATAGTATGCATCACCTAAAATTCGGTATGGTTTTAATACTAAAAACATCAAACAGACTGTTAAAAATGCTATAAACCATTTTTTCATAACTTTCAAATTCTCCTACTCTTGATAGTGCAATTATATCAAATAGAGAATAAGTTATATATATTAATCTTTAAGATTATAAAAATTTAATCACTTAGGCAAATAATAAAAAACGCTCTATTTTCATAGAGCGTTTTCATTGTTTATTTATCACCCTTGTTACGGATAACAAAGCCGTTTTTCTTTTCGCTTGAGGTACGGTGTGGGCGTTTGTTGCCACGGTTTTCGAAGTCACGGCTATTCTTCTTAGACTTGCGTTTGAAGTCACGACGGCCACCATCTCGGTCATCGCGGTTACGGTCGCCACGGTATCCACCACGACGGTTGTTATCGCGACCACGGTTGCCACGGCCACCTTTGCCGCCTTTACCACCAAAGCCACCACCTGATGGTTTGAATGGCAATGGTTTTTCACGTGCAATTTCTACTTCTGGCATTGTCTCTGGGTCTTGAACGGTCAAGCTCAAGATGTAAAGTGCCAATTCTTCAGGAGTGAATTCTTGAGCCAATTTAACCGCATCACCCTTAAACTTGTCAAAGTTAGAACGGATAGCTTCATCCGCAAAGTCGCGTTCGATCTTCTTAAGGGCAACTTTCTTCTTAGCTTGGAAGGCTTCTTGAGCTGTTGGTGGCTTAAGACCTTTCATGCGTTTCTTAGTCAAGTTTTCGATGATTCCCAAGTAACCCATTTCGTTTGGAGCTACGAAAGTAATAGATTGACCTGATTGGCCTGCACGGCCTGTACGTCCAATACGGTGAACGTAGCTTTCTGGGTCTTGTGGGATATCGTAGTTGTAGACGTGAGTAACACCGGAAATGTCAAGACCACGCGCCGCAACGTCTGTGGCAACCAGGATATCGATTTGGTCGTTCTTGAAGTCACGGATAACACGAAGACGTTTGTTTTGGTCAAGGTCACCGTGGATACCTTCTGCACGGAAACCACGAAGTTTCAAACCACGTGTCAACTCGTCCACACGACGTTTGGTACGTCCAAAGACGATTGACAATTCAGGTTGGTCAACATCCATAAGACGAGTCATGGTATCGAACTTCTCTTGTTCCTTCACTCGGATAAAGTATTGGTCAACGTTAACATTGGTCAATTCTTTAGCCTTGATTTTCACATGCTCAGGATCTTTCATGAACTGAACGCCAATACGTTTGATAGCATCAGGCATAGTTGCTGAGAAGAGAAGGGTTTGACGTTCTTCTGGCACTCGGCTAATGATAGCTTCAATGTCTTCAAGGAAGCCCATGTTAAGCATTTCATCAGCTTCATCCAAAATCAAAGTCTCGATATTATTGAGTTTAAGAGCCTTACGTTTGATAAGGTCAAGGAGACGACCTGGTGTCCCTACTACAATGTGGGCACCTGAACGGAGGGCCTTGATTTGTTTCTCAATGCTAGAGCCACCGTAGACTGAGCGAACCTTAACGCCCTTATCACGGCCAAAACGGAAAAGCTCTTCTTGAGATTGCACTGCCAACTCACGTGTTGGGGCAATCACAAGGGCTTGGATTGTATTTTCTTCTGTACGAATTTTATCTAGGGTCGGCAAACCAAAGGCAGCTGTTTTACCAGTACCAGTTTGGGCCTGACCGATAACATCCTTACCTTCAAGAGCCAGTGGAATCGTCAACTCTTGGATAGGTGATGGCTTTTCAAAACCGGCAGCTACAACAGCTGATTGGATGTCTTTTGATAGGTTTAAATCTGTAAATTTCAAAGTATTCTTCTTTCTATTTGAAGGCGGTGCGAAGCCACCTTATGAGACTTGGTTGTGTAGTATGTTAACTACCTGTATTTAATAGTCGTTTATTTTAACAACTCATCTAGTCTATCATATTTAAGAATAAAAAGACAGTGAATAACGTTTTAAAACCGCCTCCAATTTGAGAAGACGGTTTCACTCACTAATTATTATTTATGGACCAACCAACGCAAGTAGCGGGCCAAGACCAAACAAAGAATCGCACTACCGATAATGATGAAAATCCAGGCTAGACTGACAGTCATAAACGGTAGAGGAACATTCATCCCAAAGAAACCGGTAATAACGGCAAGCACTCCCAAGAGTACCTCAATAATGGTCAGATTGCTCAAGTTGTTGTTCAGGTTGTTGTTTAGGATATTGTTATAAGAACCTGATAATTGCTGTAAGACCTTAGAAATGAGGTCCGTCATGGCTACTAACTGTCTAGCTTCAATCATGGCATCATCAAACTGTTCTTTTTCGACCTCATTGAGACGACGATAAATGGCGTGCCCCTTGATGTGTTCCAATAGAAGACGGTTTTGTGTGGCTGCAGCCACCAAATAGACCATGCCTGTTTCCAAATCTGAAAGGTCGTAAAGATTCTTACTTGTCGTAGTCTGCCTTAGGCGTCGACTAACCTCATCTTTTTGCTGATCCAAGCGTTCAATAACGGGATAGTAGGCATTTGAAATCATCTCAAGGCCTGCAAAGAGCAATTTGTAGATAGACAAATCCTCATGGTTATCCACATAATCTTGCATCTTGCTTATCACATAAGCGTTATCCTCGTTACTAATGGTCACCAAACGTGTATCTTGAACAATAAAGGTCAGAGGAATGGTTTCATAGTATTCCTTGTCCTTTTCAAGTGCCAGAACATTATAGATAAAGGTGATTGTCCCATTCTCACGGTTGTAATCCATGTGGGCTCGTTCATTTTTATCCAAAGCATACTCTATGGTTTCCTGATCAATATCATACTTGGTATAAAGGTAGGATTGCTCAGAAATAATATCTGAGTCAATATTAATCCAGTGACGCTTATAACCCAGTTCTTTTTCAATAAACATTTTTCTTCCTCATTACTTTAGCACTGCTGCTGCCAAAGCTTGTTGAATTTCAAAGACATTATTATCACTCTTAAATTGAAGGACCTCTGCAGGCTCCAGTGCTGATGAAATCCAAATCTTAAGTTCAGCATCTAGGTCAAAGTGCCCTGAACTTTCTACAGTAAAACGAGAAATCGAGTGATAAGGGATAGACTTGTAGGAAGTCTTCTTTCCTGTAACACCTTGCTTATCGACTAAAATCAAGCGCTTCTCTGTAAAGACAATCAAGTCACGAACAAGGACATAGGCTAACTCCACCTGTTCACCTTGAATTAAGATGCCCTCCAATTGGCGCTCAACCTTATCATTATCTTTTTTAGATGCGTTGCCAAGCAGTCCTGAAAAAAGTCCCATAGTTGTTTCTCCTTTTTTATTGTAAAGATAATCCTTGCTTTAACTATACCACAATTTTAGGATTTCAGACACTTGCAGAAATGGGTTTCTAGTAGTACAATTAAAGAGTCACAAGAGGAGCAATTGCTGAGAATGGCTAGCTTGATTTTTTCTTCAAGACCTGCCTAAACTCTTACCACCTGATCAGGTTAGGACCTGCGTAGGGATGTGTCTCAAAATAGATTGAAATAGAGGAACTTCTATGACGTCGTTTTGATGTGGCAAAAAACAGCCAATCAAGACGATTGGTATAGGAGGTTTTTTTATGTCGAAAACAAGTATTCGACCAATGATTGAGGTTGCCCTTTTTGCAACCATTGCTTATATCCTGGACCTAGTTACCCAGCCCATGTCACTAGGCCCTTGGATTTCCCTTTCCTTTAAGATGGTGCCCATCTTTCTCCTCAGTTTTCGCTGGGGGCTTAAAGCCGGTGCTATGGGAGGCCTTATCTGGGGGCTTCTCCAGGTGGTGACAGGACAAGCAGCCGGTGGTTGGCTAACCTTAACACAAGGTTTTCTGGAATATTTTGTCGCCTTTAGTCTGATTGGTATCAGTGGTGTGGTCAAACCAGCCCTTGATAAAGCCATTAAACAAGGCAATAGAGTCAAGTCTCTGATGGTGATTACTGAGGGGATTCTGCTTGGTAGTTTTGCTCGTTACCTCATTCACTTTATAGCCGGTGTCATCTTTTGGGGAAGCTATGCCCCTAAAGGACAAAGCCCTTTTCTCTATTCATTTATTGTCAATAGCTCATCCTTCCTTGGAGAAACATTGGCCAGCCTCATCGTTTTCTTCGCCCTACAACGATTCCTAGGCAGGTTACTCAATACGGAAAAATAAAAGAAACCATAGGACAGTCTTAAGTGGCAGTCCTATGGTTTTTCTTGTTTATATAAAAAACAGCAATTATTGCCTATTCACAGTAATAACCTCACTTTTGTTTTACTATTTTTTATGTTAAGATACAAAAAGATATATGTTCCCATATATGCAAACTGGAGGTTTCCCATGCAAAAATTTGGAGAAATTTTTAAAAAATTTCGCGAATCAAGAGGGATACGATTAAAAGATGTCGCAAAAGCTGGTATCTCGACATCTCAACTGTCTCGTTTTGAAAAAGGTCAGACAGACTTAACCATTACAAAGTTTATGTTGATATTGGACGAGATTAATATGCCTATTGACGAATTCATGTATGCTGTCCATGATTTTCATCGTGATGAACTGAATGAACTATTAGCAAAGATTCAGTTTTTTGTATCAACTCATGATATTAATGGATTAAAGAAACTACTTAATTCCCAACTAAAATCAGAACATAAACGAGAAAAATTTCATCACATTAATACTATTTTATTAAAAATTCGCTTGCAGGATTTATCGGGAGAAAGCTATTATACACAGCAAGACCTAACCGATTTAACCGATTATCTATTTAGTGTTGAGTACTGGGGTTATTATGAATTATTGATTTTTGCAAATACCTTAGATGTGTTGAACCATGAGACTCTTATGGTTTTGGCAAAGGAGATGTCTAGAAGGTCTGATTTTTACAAAGAGATTCCTAATAATCGACGCATGATATCAACCATGTTATTAAATGTTTATATTACATGCATAGAAAGAGAAGAACTCATTGATGCACTGTATTTTGAAAAACAATTAAACCAATGCTTTTTTATCGAGACTGAAATCTATGAACGATTGGTTTTTCAATATGCACAAAATTATTATCAATATAAAAAAGAAGGAAGCAATCAGTCTATTATCGAAATGAAGAAATGTATTGGTGCCATGAAATTGGCAGGGAGCGAGCATATTGCAAAGACTTATGAAGCACATTTGAAAAAATTGATAGAGGAAAATAGTTAGAAAGCATATATGGGAATTTATTAAATAAGATTATTATTCTTGTAAAATTATTTTGTTTAAAAAATATGTGAATCCAATTTCATTTCCAGATTTGGTAACCAATATGGAGAAACGATATGTCTAAATCCTTTCTGAAATTACTTATCTCTCAGTTATTTGCTAACTTAGCTGACATTTTTCTCAGGGTATCTCTCATTGCAAATATCTACGTCATTACAAAATCCGTTATTGCAACCTCAATGGTTCCGATTCTAATCGGATTGTCAGCTTTCGTGGCAAGCCTTCTGGTGCCATTAGTAACTAAAAAACTAGCCTTAAATAGAGTGCTTTCATTCACTCAATGTGGAAAGACTTTTTTATTAGCAATACTCCTTGTAATGCTCATTAAGGCTCAATTTGTTCCAGCCTTAGGAATGTATATCTTTGTTGTCGCTATTTCTATCTTAGATGGCTTTGCGTCGCCCGTATCTTATGCCATGATTCCTAGATATGCCACAAATTTGGGAAAGGCAAATGCTGCCTTATCAATGAGTGGTGAGGGAGTACAATTGATTGGTTGGGGACTAGGCGGTCTCTTATATACTTCGCTTGGTCTTTTTCCCACACTGTTGATAGTCTTACTCCTTTATCTCCTCTCCACTTTTGTGATGCTCTTTCTTCCTCAGGCTAAAATAGAGCAGTTAGAAGCGGAGACAAATATTGATACTCTAGTAAAAGGATGGAAGTTAGTTGCAAAAAATCCTAAATTAAAGTTATTTGTTCAAGCAAATTTATTAGAGGACTTCTCCAATACAATCTGGGTATCGTCTGTAATCCTTGTTTTTGTAACCGAGGTGTTAAAACAAACTGAAAGTTACTGGGGCTACTCAAATACAGCCTATTCCCTTGGTATCATTTTAGGTGGAATAATTGTCTACAAACTATCCGAAAAGTTTTTAGCGCATAAGTGGAAAAGTATTCTCTTTTCACTCTTAGCAATGGCGACCATCACAGCCAGTATCCTCTTTTTCTCAAATACACAAACATTTTTAATTTTCTCCAGTTTAATCGGCTTCTTTTCTCAGTTAAAAGAAGTACCTGAAAATGTCTTTCTTCAGGAAACTGTCGATGAAAATCAGTTAGTACATGTTTATTCTGTATTTGAAGTCATTTCAACCCTTGCTTTTTCAGTTTTCGTCTTTCTGATGAGTTCTATTACTGAAAGTTTTGGAATTACAACAAGTTTCTGGCTATCATCAATTTGCATACTTTTGGAAGCTGGCTTGATTTATCATAATCGTGATTATCTAAAGTAATTAATCATAACTATACTTGATAACTATTAGGTTTATAAAAAATATAGGACTATCTGATTAGATAGTCCTATATTTTGTGTTGTTTTAGAGACGTGGCATAGATATCATTATTAAGATATTACGACACGAAGTCAGACAGCTAACTAGACACCTAATAGGGGCTAGCGTCAAAAGATGAATGATTTACAGAAACTAAATAATCATCGTGTTACGACATGAGAAAACGGAAACGATACTTTTCCGTTTTCGAGTTAGTAAGGGACTTAGCCACTGTCCCATAGGACGTGGCGTAGATTGCTTAGGCTATGAAATAGCCAAGCAATCTTAGTACATTACATCTTCTCTTCCAATGTCACATCTGGATATTTATCCGCAAACCAACGAAGGGCAAAGTCATTTTCAAAGAGGAAGACTGGTTGGTCAAAGCGATCTTTGGCCAAGATGTTTCGGCTTGATGACATGCGTTCATCGAGGTCCTCAGGTTGAATCCAACGCACAGTCTTTTTACCCATTGGTGTCATAACGACTTCGGCATTGTATTCATTTTCCATACGGTGTTTGAAGACTTCAAACTGAAGTTGACCAACGGCACCAAGCATGTATTCACCTGTTTGGTAATTGGTGTAGAGCTGGATGGCTCCTTCTTGCACCAATTGTTCAATTCCTTTATGGAAGGACTTCTGCTTCATGACGTTTTTAGCAGAGACTTTCATGAACAACTCGGGCGTAAAGGTTGGTAGGGGTTCAAATTCAAATTTGTTTTTACCTACTGTAAGGGTGTCACCAACCTGGTAAGTTCCTGTATCGTAAACCCCGATAATATCTCCAGCCACGGCATTTTCGACATTTTCACGGGATTCGGCCATGAACTGAGTGACGTTGGAGAGCTTAGCTCCTTTACCAGTACGTGTTAGATTAACACTCATACCACGCTCGAATTCACCAGACACGATACGAACAAAGGCAATACGGTCACGGTGACGTGGGTCCATGTTGGCTTGGATTTTGAAAACAAAACCAGAGAAATCCTTGTTGAGAGGATCAATCTCATCGCCATCCACTGTCTTGTGACCATGTGGTTCTGGTGCAAATTTGAGGAAGGTATCGAGGAAGGTTTGAACCCCAAAGTTAGTAAGGGCAGAACCGAAGAAGACCGGTGTCAATTCACCAGCTAAAATAGCTTCTTCTGAGAATTCATTACCCGCTTCTGTCAAGAGTTCAATATCTTCTTTAGCTTGCTCATAGAATGGGTTGTTGGCAAAAAGAGTATCACCACCTTCAATCTTGGCAAAGCGCTCGTCACCCTTGTAAAGCTCCAAGCGTTCGTTATAGAGGTCATAAAGTCCTTCGAAGGCTTTACCCATACCGATAGGCCAGTTCATTGGGTAGCTGGCAATACCAAGCACTTCTTCCAACTCTTCCAAGAGGTCAAGTGGCTCACGTCCATCACGGTCCAATTTGTTCATGAAGGTGAAGACAGGAATGCCACGGTGTTTGACAACTTCGAAAAGTTTTTTGGTTTGGGCCTCGATACCTTTGGCTGAGTCAACGACCATGACGGCAGCGTCAACCGCCATAAGGGTACGGTAGGTATCTTCTGAGAAGTCCTCATGCCCTGGAGTATCAAGGATATTGACACGTTTGCCGGCATAGTCAAACTGCATCACAGATGAGGTTACTGAGATACCACGTTGTTTCTCAATATCCATCCAGTCTGATTTGGCAAAATTTCCGGTTTTCTTACCTTTTACGGTACCAGCTTCACGGATTTCACCCCCAAAGTAAAGCAATTGTTCAGTGATTGTTGTTTTACCAGCATCGGGGTGAGAGATGATGGCAAAAGTACGGCGTTTTTTGATTTCGTCTTGAATGCTCATAGTTTTCTTTCTTCTTTAAAAATAATCTTTTTGTTACTTTTCCTTAGTGGTATGGATGTCAGCAGCTTCTTTGTAAATCTCAAAAATCCCATGTCCCAGAGCTACTAATAGCAATAGGGTTTTTACCAGAACGAAAAGCAAGATCGTTGTAGCACTTCTTTCAGAAAATTTCTGTCTTTTGAAAGCTACATTTGTTGTCAAGGCTTGCGATAATTCTCGCAGGCACAGCTCTTTTATTATATCCAAATTACAGTGTGAAAGCAATTCTGAAAGCGTTTTGTGTTAGAATAAAACTAGAATAAAACAAATAAATTGACAAAGCACGCTATCAACTCTCTGATAGCGTGTTTCTTCATTTATTTAATATTTCTCTTCAAAACGCTCCAGACCTTTTTTCATGATTATCATGAGAATAATCAGAGCTCCTGAAACAGCAAGGTATTTGACAACTAAGGGAGTTCCCATAATAAATGGCGTGTGTTTAAGCATGCCATAGTTTCCACCGATGGTCTGGTTAACTATGACCAAAGCTAGATTTAGTAGCAGAGTAGCCACGACAATCAGCCGCTGGCTGATGGGATGAGTTTTATAACTGTTAAAGATTACATTGAGGCTATTGACCAGTAGGGCATAGTGGCCAATTAGGAAAGAAAAGCCTGTGATATGTGGAAACTCATAGGGATCAAATACTGGATAAATCAATGCACAGTAGGTCCCGATGACTCCCATAATAGCGAAATAGCTCTTTATTCTACTATTTTTCAGGAGGAGAACAGCAAACATGGCCATGCGACAATGGTAAAGGGGCAGACTAATGTAAAGTGGATAGCCCTGCCAGAGGTACCAGGTATAAAGGGCAAAGAGTTGAATGGCTTGGAAAGTGAGAAAGGTCCAACGCCATATCTTATTCTTATACCAACGCCAACTCAAGTAACTCAAAAGTACCATCGCCAAAAGCATAAGCAAATAATAGGGTAAAGGTATCTGGGGTGGATGAGTTTGGGTGGTTGTCAAAAAATCCTTCATTCTCTTCTCCTGCTGAAATTACTATGCCTGCTATTATATCAAATTTCAGGGTAAAGCAAAAACCTGCTTTAGAAAGCAGGTTAGAGAACTTAATCCTTGGCTTGGAGTTTTTCCACAACCTTAGCTAGATTCATAGAGTTAGAGCCCTTGAGCAAGATTTGATCGTGCTCACCTAGGCTTTCTTTGATTTGTTTGACCATAGCGTCAAATTGGTCTTCGTCAGCTGTTTTCTTGAAATAATAAACATGACCAAGAGGGAACATTTGGCTAGCAAGTTGTGACAATTCGGCAATGTCTTCACCGTAGAAAATCACCGTATCAATAGCATCTGGTGTCAGACTTAGTATCATCTGCGTGTGAAGTTGCACAGACTGTTCACCGAGTTCTTTCATATCAGCTAGGACAGCGATTTTCTTGCCTCCTTCATTCTTAGGAATAGCTGAGAAGGTCTCCAAAATGAGCTTCATGGCTGTTGGATTGGCATTGTAGACATCTGAAAGGATATCGGCACCGTTAGCTGCTTTTTTCCATTCAGTACGGTTTTTTGTAAGCTGCAAGTTAGCAAGAGCTGAGAGGATATTTTCCTCAGTTACACCCAAGTGTTTTGCGACATAGGCAGCAACCATGGCATTTGTGGCATTGTATTTTCCAGTGACTGGCAAGGTAACTTGTCCGTCTAGGAAGTTTGTTGAGAAGGTGAGGTGGTCTTTGAACTCTGTCAACTCAGAGACCGTAAGCTCCGCACCATCCCCAAAGCGTACCACGTCAAGATTGCTTGGCAAGAATGGATCGACGATAGAATCACTAGGTACAAGCAAGAGGCTACCATCAGGCATACCGTCTTGCATTTGCATTTTACCTTGAGCAATCTTGTCACGGCTACCAAAGAATTCCAAATGAGCCTCTCCGATTAAGGTAACAACAGCTGTTTTTGGCTTCGCCAAGGTTGACAAGAGGTGAATGTCTCCCATGTGGTCTTGCCCCATCTCAAGGACGATTTTCTCCGTATCGTCAGGCATGTGTAGGGCAGTATAAGGAAGACCAATCTCATTGTTGTAATTACCTTGGGTCTTGTAAGTACGATAGGTTGTGGCCAAGATATCATGAATCATGTCCTTGGTCGTTGTCTTACCGTTAGAACCAGTCACAGCAATAACGTCAACACCAGTCTTTTCAAGATAGTAGGCAGCCAGTTTTTGGAAGGCTTCAAGAGCATCATCAACTAGGATATAGGCTTGATCAGCCGATAATTCTTTTTCTGTGAATGTCGCTAGAGCACCATTTTCAAAGGCTGTTTGGATAAAATCATGTCCATCACGCGCACCTTTGAGCGGCAAAAAGAGGTCGCCCGCTGTAATCTTACGGCTATCAAACTCAATTTGGTTAATGGCAACATCTTCATAGGCTGTGACATCATTTTTAGCGCCAACAACCTTGGCAATTTCATGGAGTGTCAGTTTCATCTTAAAATCCTCTGTTTTATTTTTACAAGTCTGGCAAGAAATAAGATTTTCTTGCCCGCAATCACTCCCAATTATATCACAAATCAGGCTAGCTTTTGCTTGGGAGATGAATTTGTTACAATGGTTGATGAAAGGATTAGGCATGACAAAGAAAAAATTAATCAACCTCTCTAAAGGAGAGGAAAATATAAATAGCGACTGCCAAAGTATTGAAGAACCCAAAGGATGGCGCTTTAATTGGAGAAAGATAATCCCACTAGAGCCAACATCTGAATTGATTATCTTAGTGCTGCTTGCACTGCTTTGGGGTGGATTTTATTATTATGATCATTATACAGTCAATGAAGATAACATATATGGTCTCTGGCAGTCTAATCATCATAAGTTAGCGATTTCCTATAAGCATATTCGGAAACGAGGAAATATCGACTGGCAAGTCGTACAGGATGGTAAGTATATTATCTATGCTGCTAGAACTCGCCCAGTCAAACGGCTTAATGACGGAACTCTTCACATGGAGCTCTACACTGTGGAAGGCTACCTGACAGACCTACCCACCAAGGACGGCTTCAGCTATATGGATTTCTATCTTCGCAAAAACAATTATCTTACCTATGACGGTGAGTCCTACAAGCGTATCAATTCTGGAAACAAGTCCATCACTTGGAAAGATGGTTCTACCAGCCCTTATGGTGAACGAAAAACCACTATAGATGAGGTTTTTGAAGCCCTCTATTTGATACTTATGGGAATTTGCTCAGTTCTTATCATTACAGAGGCTCGGCAAAAGAGGAGAGAAAAACTAAGTGAGACACCAATCAAAAAGAAAATACGCTAACCGAAAGAAACTCAATCGAAAGTATCATTCACAAAAAGCATATCGAAAAGAACAAAAACGTAAAACCGGATGGCGAGCACGCTGGGATAAATTTACAGACCGTTTAGCCAACATTTTTGGGATAGGTTTCCTAATCCTCTTACCTATACTCATTATTTATGGTATTTTCTTTGATGATGGGGTTTCTAAAGATGGTATCTACGGTCTGTGGCAATCTGAAAATCATCAGCTTGCCATATCCTACGAAAGAGGGAGCAAGGGAAGTAAGCGTGATTGGGATATTGTTCAAGATGGAAATATCCTCATTAAAGATGCACGCATTGATGATATTAAACGCTTAGAGGATGGGACCCTCTACATTGAAGTTTATGCCAAGGAAAGTCTGTTTTCAGACCTTCCCACAAAGAACGGCTACAACTATTTAAATATGTATGTCCGTAAAGACAATTACTTGACCTATGATGGCGAATCCTACAAACTGATTGATGATGAAAACAAAAGCATTACCTGGAATGATGGTTCAAAATCCCTTTATGGTCAACGAATAACCTTGTTTGATCGTCTGAAACCTTATATCTTTTTTGGAATTATTGGTTCTATGATTTTGTATGTCATTTTTGTCGATTGGAGAATAAAAAGAAATCTAAAAAGGAAAAATAGTCTAAATGAGGCATCAAATAAAGAAAAAATATAGTGATCAACAAGAAATTAATAGAAAAGACTATTCACAAAATGAATATCGAAGAACACAAAAGTACAAAACTGGATGGCGAGCACGTTGGGGTAAATTCAAAGACCGTTTAGTCAAGATTTTGAGTATTTGTTTTCTAATCATGGTACCTATAGTCAACATCTATATTAGATTCTTTTATGATGGTATCAGTGAAAATAGTATCTACGGGCTATGGCAGTCTGAAAACCACAAGCTTGCTATTTCCTATAACGAAGGAGGAAGAAGTCGTAAGTACGATTGGGAGATTGTACAAGATGGAAAACTCCTTATCAAAAATGCTCGAACTCAGAAAATTAAAGGTCTTAAAGATGGAACCATCTACATTGAAGTTTACGCCAAGGAAAGGCTGTTTTCAGACCTTCCCACAAAGCACGGCTATAACTATTTGAATATGTATGTACGGAAGGATCATTATTTGACTTATAATGATGAGTCCTACAAAAGGATTGATGATAGGGACAAAACCATTACTTGGAAAGATGGCTCTACCTCGGTCTATGGTGAACGCAAAACTTTTTTTGATTATATTGACTCTTTTCTTTCTTGGGGAATGGTGGGAGCCGCTTTCTTGTCAATTATTGTCATTGGGTGGAGAAACATAAAAAGTAAAAAGGTGAGAAAAAAATCACCCTAAAACAAAAAAACCACTCCTGCTTCTAGCTAGACTAGATATAAGCAGGAGTGGTTGTTTTATTCTTGTTAAGCAAGACTTCCCCTTTGAGAGGAATTAGTCTTATTTCACTTCGCCACCTTCAACCACGAGGTCATCAGCTTTAGCTGCATCACCGTAAGTTGGGTGAAGTGTTTTTTCATAATCTTTGTGGAAGAAATTCTCTTCGCCAAGTTTCTTAATGTCTTTATTGATAAAGTCAAGGAGTTCTTTGTTACCTTTTTGAACGGCTGGGGCAATAGTATCTGGGTTACCAAGCGATGTGATTCCAACTTCGTAACCTTTATTTTCTAGAGTCCAAGCAAGAACTTCTGTATTATCTGTTGAGAAGGCATCGCCACGACCATCAAGGAGGGCTTGGTAAGCGTCGCTATATTGGTCATACTTTTGCAATTTGATATTTGGGTAGTTCTTTTCAAAGTAAGTTTCAGCAGTTGTCCCCTTAGTAACAATCAAAGTCTTACCTTCAAGCTCTTTAACGTCCTTAATGACCTTGTCTTTAGGTGACACCACACCGATTGAGACTTTCATATAAGGAAGAGCGAAGTCCACTTGTTTCTTACGTTCATCAGTTACTGTGAAGTTGGCAAGCGTAATATCTACCTTGTTTGAAATCAAGAATTCTGCACGGTTGGCCGCATCTACTGAGACGTATTTAGGTTTAACACCCAAGTCTTTAGCCAAACGGTTACCAAGTTCAATATCGTAACCTTGGTAAGCACCCTTGTTATCTACATAACCGAAAGGTTTCTTGTCCGCAAAAACGGCGATACGGAGTTCACCACTCTTCTTAATTTCTTCAATAGTACGTGCTTTGGCTGTTGATTTACCAGAGCTACTGTTACTTGAGCAAGCAGTCACTGCCACCAAGGCAAAGACGAGGGCTAATAGGGCAAAAATTTTCTTTGTTAATTTCATAAATATCTCCTAAATTATTATATTTTTTACTAAAAACAATGGGTTACAAATAGGCACCAAACTGGCTGAAGTCAAAGACATTGAGGAACTCCTGAGCTCGCTGTGTCTTTGGATGATTGAAGAATGCTTCAGCAGTCCCTTCCTCAGCGATGACACCCTTATCCATAAAGATAATACGGTCAGCGATGGCACGCGCAAACTGAAGCTCATGGGTTACAATCAACATGGTGCGTCCTTCTTGAGCGAGGTCATTGATCAGTTCCAGGACCTCACGAACCATCTCAGGGTCAAGCGACGCCGTCACTTCGTCGAAGAGAATAACTTCAGGATGCATGAGCAGTGAACGGACAATGGCTACACGTTGCTTTTGACCACCTGACAGTTGTCGCGCAAAGCTATGCTTCTTGTCCAAAAGTCCCACACGGTCCAAAAGTTTCTCAGCCTCCGCAATGACTTCTTCCTTGTTACGCCCTTGAGCTTTGACTGGCCCCAAAATCAGATTTTGCAGAATGTCCAAATGCGGGAAGAGATCATAACTTTGAAAGACCATGCCGATTTTCTGACGAATCAAGTGGAAATCCTTCTTACTTCCAGTGATAGACTTGCCATCCAGGAGAATATCCCCTCCTTGAATAGTCTCCAAGCCATTGATACAACGTAGCAAGGTCGATTTCCCACAACCTGAGGAACCCAGGATAACAACGACTTCACCTTGTTTAACATCCAAGGAGATGCCTTTGAGAATCTCATTGTCCCCAAAGGACTTTTTCAAATCCTTGATTTGTAAAATGCTTTCTGTCATCTTAATTCCTCCAACGATTTTCAAGATAAGTAGACAGCTTAGATACTGGGTAACAAATGGCAAAATAAAGAATCAAAATCGTGCCATAAATCCAGAAAGAAGCTGTTGGAATAGTCAGGCGGTTACTATCAATAATCTGCTGACCAACCTTGGTCACCTCTACTACGCCAATCAAAACCACCAAGGACGTAGTCTTAATCATACGTGTCACCAGGTTAATAGCCTGAGGCAACAAGCGACGCAAGACTTGCGGAATAATCACATAGGTATAGAGTTGGCCATTGGTTAGACCAAGGGCCCTTCCGCTCTCAAACTGGTGTCTAGGTAGCGACGTGATTGACCCACGCACCAAATCACCCATCTCAGCCGTTCCCCAAAGGGTAAAGACGATAATAGCCGATAGCTCGCCTGAGATATTGATGTTAAAATTTCTGGCCAAACCAAAATAAACAATGAAGAGCAAGACTAACTGGGGCATGATACGAATAATTTCCAGATAAATACGTGACAAAAAACGTACAATCTTAGATTTCGAAGTCATGACAATTCCAAAAAGGGTTCCTAGTAAAAGGGACAGAAGCACCGAAACGATGGAAATTCCAATAGTTACGCCTAAACCTTGTAAGATACGTAGGAAATTATTCCCCTGAAGAAGAACCTGAAAGCCCGAATCCTGCATAGCGTAACCTCCTTTCAATCCAACTAAAGACTAGAGAAAGCGGCAGCAACATCAAGAGATAAGCCACCACCAACATGCCTAGAGCCACATCGGTTTCGTAGTAAAGACCAATCAAATCCTTGGCCACATACATCAAATCCGCCAAGGCTACCGCTGAGAATACTGACGTTTCCTTGATAAGGAAAATAACGTTAGCACTAAATGACGGTAACGCCACAGCCACTGCCTGAGGAAGGACCACATAGCGAAAGACTTGGAATGGCGTCAAACCAATAGACAAGCCCACTTCATGCTGGGTCTGACTAACGGCCTCTAGACCACTTCGGAAGGACTCCGCCATATAGGAACCACCCAAGAAAATCAAACCTACCACAGCACAAGCCTCTGACGATAGAACCAAACCTATACGAGGCAAGCCAAAGTAGAGAAAGAAGAGCTGAATCAAGAGCGGCGTATTACGAGATAGCTCAATATAAGCCGTCGAAAGCTGACTCAAAACCGGCACTCGATAATGACGAATAACACTCACTACCAAGCCCAAAAGGAAGGAACCAAGAATCCCCAGAACGGCAATATGTAAAGTTAAAAAGAATGCCTTCTGATAAAAGGGCAAATACTGTTGAACAATGGACCAGTCCAAAACTTACCTCCTCATTTAAGATACAAAGGGCGTAGAAAATTCCGTAAGCACTCACTGACATCAACTTCTAGCCCTTTGACTTCACTCGCCTCTGATAATCATTGCGATACGCAAATCTTCATCAAACACGAATGAATTGCTCTATTTCATTTGAAACGTTAGATTTATTCTACCACCTGTTAGATTATTTGGATAATATGTATTTTTTATCAGCGTGATAAAGAAAAGATATAAATAAAATCTAGATTTCTGTAAAGAAAAAAACACCTCAGTCTCAGAGATTTCTCCAAGACTAAGATGTCTTTGTACTAGATACTATTTCTTAACAGTCAATACTCCAATTAATAACAAAACTACTTGAATAGGTTGAAGGACAACGGATTTAGGGTCAAACGGAGTATGAGAAGCTATGATTCCTGTAAATGTCAATAAATAGACAACAAAAGCCACACAAAGTAAAGCTTTCTGTCCCTTTTTTATTCCAAAATGAATCATAATGACTGGGAAAATAAGCCATGCAATAGTAAAACCTGCAAAGAGAAGGAGGAAAACAAAACCAATTATACCACCTACTAGAAAGCCACTTAACAAAAAAATGGTATTCAAAACTCCTATGAAATAGGCAGTCCAGAGCCATGGAGACTGAAAAGTCATTCCACTAATAAAATTATCCATGAACCTAAAGACTTTACCAGTCTTAGCAGGTTCTTCAATAACTTTTGATTCTCTATCAAGGTGAGTACCAACCTTTCTTTCCCATAACCTAACTAAAGCAGCCCCAATACCACAAAGTCTTAAGAAAAGATATATGGAAAGACACATATAAAAAAGATTTGACGTACTTAAATTATGAGTCATTGTTATACCTAAAACCAACTCGCTCAACGAAGAGATAATAAATAGTATGGAACAAGTGATAAGACTTAGATATTTTTTATTAGATAGTAAAATGACAAACAACAACAACCTTACCACTCGTAATGCTATAACAAGTAAATCAACCGTTGTGTAATAAATTCCCCCATTGCTTGAGACCGCATTTATCAGAGAGTAATTTGTGCTAAACTCAAGGACAGTCATACCTAATCCCACAATTATTGCCGAAGATTGCCACCCAAGTCTACTTTTCAAAGAATCAAAAATATGCTTACGTTCAAACTTACTTAATATAAAACAAATCAAGATAAAGCATATTCCACCCATAACTGCCAAAAATATCGATTTATGATCCACTAATGAAGTTGGGAGAAACCAAGTCAATAGATGACAACAGCCTAGAAGTCCTATCGTCATAAGCCCCTCGACATCTATACGTAAGTCTTTGAGCCTATGAATAAGCCATAGTATCAACAAATATAGTGGCATTACATAAATCAAAGCTAAAAAGATAGGTGATAGATAGGAGTTTGAGTTGTTTTGTTTTTCTGCTAAGACTTGCACATTGGCAATAAAGTTTGGAAGAAAAAGTAAGCTCTCAAAAAAGAAGAGTATACGATACCAGGCTATTCTAGACATATCAATTACCTCACTTTCCTTAATTACAGTTAGTTAATTACTAGTTTAATTGAGAGTATAAAAAGGTAGAGGTTAAACTCTACCTTTTTTGCATAATTTCCAATATGCTTAAATCAAATGACTTTCACGTTTGTCGAACATTTCTTGTCCCAAGGCGACCAATTCCTTGATAAGGTCTGAGTATGAAAGTCCCATATTTTCCCAAAGTAGTGGGTACATTGACCATTGAGTGAAACCTGGCATGGTATTGAGCTCGTTAAGGTAGATGGCTCCATCCTCTGTCAGGAAGAAATCACAGCGAGCAAGACCACAACCACCAAGAGCACGGAAGGCCTTGGCCGCATAGGCACGCATTTGCGTCATGACTTCTGCAGGCACGTGAGCTGGGATGTCCATGGTAATCTTATTGTCAATGTATTTAGCTTGGTAATCATAGAAAGCCACGTCTTTGACCACTTCACCTGGATCTGTCGTTTTGACAGTTGTATTTCCAAGGATACCAACCTCGATTTCTCGGGCAACCACACCTTGCTCAATCAAGATACGGCTATCATATTTGAGAGCTAGATCAATCGCTGCACGAAGCTCCGCTTCGTTTTCAGCTTTCGAAATCCCAACAGATGACCCCATGTTAGCAGGTTTTACGAAAACTGGGAAGGTCAATTTTTCAAGCGTCTCTGCTACTGCTGCTTCCAAATCTTCACCCTCAATGTAGACTGTGTAGGCAACCTGAGGGACACCTGCAACTTCAAGAATATGCTTGGTCATAATCTTGTCCATAGCCACACTTGATGACAAGACATTAGTACCCACGTATGGCAACTTGAGGGTTTCGAGGAAACCTTGGATAGATCCATCCTCACCCATAGGTCCATGGAGCACAGGGAATACCACAGCGCCTTCCTCATAAATATCGCTTGGTTTGATAGCCTGACTAGCCACAACTGTGTCATTAGTCATGAGCTTCTCATCATCACTTGGTGTTTCTGTAAATTCTTGTGTTTTGATGAAATCACCAGACTGAGTGATAAAGTAGGTTTTAACCTCAAATGCGCTGTAATCCACCGCACGCATAACACTCTCAGCTGAGAGCACAGACACTTCACGTTCTGCTGAACGTCCACCGTAGAGAAGGATAAGGGTTTGTTTAGACATAGGTATACCGTTTTCTTTTCTTGATTTTCTAGTCTCAGTTTTGAGAATATAATTACCTTAATCATATCACAAAAGGAAGGGATTTTCAAAAAGATTATAGGCAGAAAAAAACAGCCTAAGAGCTGTTTCAATCCTGTCTTAAATTTCGTCACCAAGCTCGAACTTAGTACCTTTGAGGGCACGTTTGAGAGACCACTTCCAAGGTTTCCCTTCGATAGTGACTTGTTTGTTTTCGAGGTCAACTTGAACCTTGTCTACACCTTTGACAGCGGAGAGTTTTTCAGTAACGGTGTTGACACAGCCTTGGCATTTCATTCCTGTGATGTTATATGTTTTTGTCATTTTTCTTTCTTCCTTTTCTTTAATTATTTTTTAGTACACAGCTGAAGTCGCAGAGGTCACAAGCAATCAATGCTTAGACTTTGCGACGTTTGAGCCGGAGGGCATTGAGGACGACTGAAACAGAGCTAAAGCTCATGGCAAGTCCTGCTATCATTGGGTCAAGAAGGGGACCTCCAAAGAGGTGGAGGACACCCATAGCTACTGGGATAGACAAGATATTGTAGATAAAGGCCCAAAAGAGGTTCTCTTTAATCGTTGTAATAGTCGCCTGACTAATTTTCAGAGCCTTAACAACATCCATGAGGTTGGGTTTCATAAGGACCATATCGGCACTTTCCATAGCAATATCTGTCCCTGATCCCATAGCAATACCGATATCGGCAGTCGCAAGGGCTGGGGCATCATTGATACCATCACCAACCATGATGACTGATTTTCCTTCTGCCTGAAGGTCGCTAATCACCCTAGATTTCTCTTGTGGAAGGACTTGACTGATAACCCGCTTGATACCAACCTTTTGGGCAATGGCTTGAGCTGTTTGGTCATTATCCCCAGTCAACATGATGACTTCCTTGCCCATTTGATGAAGGGCTGCCACCATATCTTCACTATCTGCTTTAACCTGATCGGCTACACCAAAGAGTCCAATTAACTTACCATCTTCAGCTAGGAAAATAGGAGTTTGACCATCGGCCGTCAAGCTTTGGAAATCAGCTTGTGCTGAAGTCAAGTCGACTTTTTCCTCAGCCATAAGGGTTTGATTCCCAGCTAGATAAGTTTTACCTGCATAGCTGGCAGTAAGACCTCGTCCAGTCAAACTTGAAAAGTTATCCATCTCTAACAAGTCCAAGTTAGCATTTTCTGCTGCCACAAGGATAGCTTGACCTAAAGGGTGTTCGGACTTGGCTTCCAAGGATGCCAAAAGCTGTAAGGTTGCTCCACTATTGCCATAGGTATAGCTAGAAACCAACTGAGGTTTCCCCTGAGTAATAGTTCCTGTCTTGTCAAAAACGAGGACATCAGCCTTGTGAGCTAGTTCAAGCACATCCCCACGCTTATAGAGAATACCGTGTTCAGCACCAAGGCCTGTACCAACCATGATAGCTGTCGGTGTCGCAAGACCCAAAGCACATGGACAAGCAATAACCAAGACACTAACTGCTACTGTCATAGCGAAGGTAAAGGTTTGTCCCATGACAAAGTACCAAAAGAGACCTGAAACAAGTGCGATAGCCATGACAACAGGAACAAAGACCGCTGACACTTGATCGGCAATCTTGGCAATCGGTGCCTTGGTTTGTTGGGCATCCTCAACCAATTTAATGATTTGGGAAAGCAAGGTGTCCTTACCAATCTTTTCAGCCTCATAAATCAAGCTACCTTGACCATTAATAGAACCTGCAAACACCGGCTTACCAGCGGATTTTTCAATAGGGAGTGACTCCCCTGTAAGCATACTCTCATCAATCGCGGAGCTACCAGAAATCACCTGACCATCCACGGCTATCTTTTCCCCAGGTTTGACCACAATATGGTCACCAAGAACAACCTCATCCACAGGAAGCTTGACTTCCTTACCATCCCGAAGGACGGTTGCCTCCTTGGCTGACAAGTGCATGAGTTTCTTGATAGCTTCTGAAGTTCGACCTTTAGACAGGGTTTCAAAGTATTTTCCTAGAGTAATCAAGGTCAAAATAACAGCCACTGACTCAAAATAAAGTTGGTGGGCGTGATGGGCATGCCCCAATGAAATATGGTAAGTACCATAGAGACTATAAAGAAAGGCTGCCGATGTTGCCAAGGCTACCAAGGCATCCATATTAGGATGACCCTTGGCCAAAGTACGAAAACCATTACTATAGAAGGAACGACCCAACCACATGACTGGAACTGTCAAAACTAGCAGCACCAAGGCATAAGTCAAGGCTGCATGGTGAGGAGACAAGAAGTTTGGCACAGGTAGACCGACCATTGGCCCCATAGCTAGATAAAAGAGAGGAATGGTGAAGACCGACGACCAAATAAGTCGCTCACGCACCTTGTGAATCTTGTCTTCTTCACGTTCTTCCTGGCTTTTGGCTGTGTCTGGATTGTAGACTTCAGCCTCATAGCCAGCGTCAGCCACAGCCTTTTCAATAGCTTCTGTACTAACCTTATCCCCAGCGTAATCCACAGACATTTTTTCAGTGGTTAGATTAACCACAGCCTTGTCCACACCATCCAACTTATTAACAGCATTTTCAACATTGGCTACACAGGATGCACAGGTCATCCCATTAACCACAAAGGTTTCTTTTGCCATTTCCTATATCACCTCCATATGATGCCCACAAGCACATTGGCCAGGCACACAGTCACAAACCACCTGATCCACAGGTTCTTTTGCTGCAAGCAAGGCCTGTAACTTATCCACATCGGCTTGGGTCATCGGCGTCTTTGCCATGAGTTGACCCAACAAATCGCTATGTTTGGTCAAACAAATCTTGTCAAAAACAGCTTCTAAAGCCTGAAAATTCGCCTCATCTTCCCCCAAGCTAGCTTGATAGATAAACCCTCGTCCTTGACGCTGACTGGTTAGATACCCCTTGTCCGCCAAACGTCCAATCAAGGTCTTTACTGTCGAAGCCGACCAGTCTAGCTTCTTAGATAGAATCGCTATAATCTCTGAAGAAGTCGCCTGCCCCTTAGCCCAGAGCACTCGCATGACTTCCCATTCCGCAGATGAAATTGTCAGCATGATA
>OGPP01001125.1_pt1 | contig 21898 bp, 21 predicted proteins | sample 1553021 | NCBI WGS metagenome assembly OGPP01 (sample SAMEA2580217, study PRJEB22360) | human gut metagenome | biome: human gut; feature: human-associated habitat; material: faeces | place: Denmark | collected 2008/2010
ATCCTCCTTTTGAATTTTATTTCACGGCTTGAATCATAAAAATCTTGCTTTTCAAATTAACAGATGGGCGTTGACACGCCCATTTAAAGTTGCGGTTTTGCGTTTCGCCTTGTTAGTGGAAAGGGCGAAAACCACTTCATTCCCCCAGGAGCTATTGTACTCCATAAAAAATTCCTTTTTTAAATGAGAGATAAATTGGTAATCCTGAAATAAAGTTTAAAATTCCACCAATTACTATCCATACAAGTTCTGGTGAAACGCCTGCATATATTACGATTTGAAATATTCCAATAATAGCTCCTGCTAATCCGGAATAAATAGTAAGACCACGACATTGGTGCCTGTCCCTAGCAAAACAATACACCTCCGGTAATCATAAGTTTGATTAAATCAACCTTTTCTTGCTTCGCTTTTTCAAGTTGTTTCAGTGCATCTGGAATGGTCGATGCGGCAACTGCAACCGATCCAGCCATATGACCACCTGGAACGGAGATTCCCTGATTTGCAGCAAGAATGCGAGGGCCAAGTTTAGTGCCGGATTCAATTTCATCGCGCAGACGAGTATCAAAATTGCCGAGTCCACCAACTGTTCGGATGGTTGTGACACCACTGAACAATTCATCTTTCGCAAATCCTGCTACCATTTTATATGCGATTGTTCTGGTAAGCGAGGAACTCATAATGGTTTTGACTAGCTTTTCATTATCGCGCTGCTTTTTCTGAGGCTTTCCGTTTCCAGCAAGATGAACATGCATATTGATTAGTCCAGGAAGAATGTATTGTCCGTGAAGGTCAATCACCTTATAATTGTGAAGATCTGCATTCGCATCTGGTATCAAATCGGTGATGATTCCGTTTTCTACCAGAATACAAAGCCCCTGTTGGATTTTCATTTCTTTTGTTCCATCCAAAATTTTTCCATTTCGAAAAGCATAATTCATAGCAAATTCTCCAATTCCATAAGTTTATCGAATGTCTTTATTTCTGATTTGTCAAGCCTTTTGTAATATTGCATATACAATTTTCAACTAATTAGAAAATAGTATAGTATTACAATTATAAATGAAGCTTTGACTGTCGGTTGAAAAATTCAATAAAAAGATCAAGAAGCGGCAAACTCCAGAAGGATCCTTCATGTTCAGCATGATCGACGCAGATAAAACTAACATCCGCACCACATTCTTCAAGACGTTTCACCATTTGTTCGCTCTGAGAGAAAGGCACTAAAGGGTCTGCATTTCCATGCGCAATTAGAAATGGAACATAATTTTTTCCTTTTTCAACATAAAAAATAGGACTTACTAATTGTAAAATTTTAGGATTATAGGTACCACCACAGAAGGCATTGATCATATTAGATGTTTCTGGATCAAGGAGAGCTGGGTCTTGCGGCATCATTGCGGTTAGATCAGTCGGCCCAAAGCAATCGATGACAGCGCAAACAGAATCAGAGTATTCTGCATATTCGCTTGTTTTAAAACGGCTGTCATCGCCAGTGAGTCCAAGAAGCAAAGAAGTATTACCACCAGAGGAAGTGCCGAATGAATAGATTTGCTTGTCATCAATTTGAAATTGGTCAGCGTGTGCTCTTAAAAAACGGATTGCTGTTTTTACATCCTGCAAGAAGGCGGGTGCTGGATAGCCGTCATCAATATTGCGGTGTCGTACAGTAGCAACTGTGTATCCAGCGGCAGAAAAACGAGCTAATTGAGGAATTTCGTAGGTCGTATCAGGAAAATGCCATGCACTTCCCTGAATAAATACAATAACTGGATTGCGAGAATGGTCAGTATCGGCTCGTTGGGGAATCAGCATATCCATTGTCAATTCAACACCGGATGCAGTAGAATAAATAACATTAGGGCGGAATACAGAAAGGCCTTTTCGAGTTGGATTATTTGAGATTGTTAACATAAAGATCCTCCTTTTGAATTTTATTTCACGGCTTGAATCATAAAGATCTTGCCTTTCAAATTAACAGATGGGCGTTGACACGCCCATTTAAAGTTGCGGTTTTGCGCGTCTAACATATGGTGAAAACCGTTTCTATAAAAGTAAATAATACCTGCTATAAGATGTATTGCCCAACCAATATCACTTAATAGCCCCAATATTAGAAATGGAATATCTGGTATCATAGCAGTATAGCGGATACCTTGTTTTCCTTCCTGTTGAAGCTGTTTGATATGTTTTTCTGTTGCTTCTCTTTTTTTATGTAGAATTTCTTTTATCGTATTCATAGAAAATCTTTAACTCCCAATTCATTTTTTTCGTTATAACACAATTCCTATCAAATTTCAATATCGGGAAGGAACTTTTGTTTTTTAATATCAGGAGGAAACTTTTGTTGCTGGATATGAATGTTGTTTGATAGGAATACTTCTTGATATGCAAACAGTAACTTAGTTGGAGAATTTACATCAGAAAAAACAATTAGTTGAAAAATATGAGGAAGCATGTTACTATATATCCAGAAGTAAAAATGGTTCGGACACTCAAACAAAACGCATATAGAAGGAAAGGAGATCAAAAATATGGAATTTACAGAGATAATTAAAAATCTTTATAAAACAATATATTTCATTTACGGAAGAATTACTAAACACCAGATAGGAGGATGTATATGATGGCGTGGGAAATAAAACATATATTTGACGGAGATTATGGTTGCGAGGAATTGCAGCCTGGAGAAAAAGCCAAGGTATCGGTTACATTAGTAAATGAAAAGGGAGAAACAAAAGTTTTATCTGTTGAGGATCAGTGGTTACTTGATAAGAATTTGTCTGAGGGTTCTATATGGCCAGAACAGACAGCTTTTATCAAGTATCATTTATCTCCACAAAAGTGCTCTCCATTTCAAGGCGCATCCAGTGCCTGTCCCCGGCAAAAAATTGAATGACATTGTGTATTCCTAACGGAGTACCAACCGAAAGAAAACTGCTGTCAGTCGATGGCAGTTTTTCTTTTTCGGCAAGTATTCAAGAAGTCATTAAGTTGTGAGTATAGTCGAAGTGGTAGAAAAATTCGTAAAGATGTGGTATAATACTTTTGCTTGTGAGCGACAAATCGTTGTTTGTGGAGGTGTTTGGATGTGTGGAATAGCAACTGATTTATAAAAAATAAATCGGAGGTTTATATGGATTATTCAATAAGAGAATTAAGACAAAACGAGTCTAAGGTCTAAATACCTTTTATATGAAGCAATTTTTATTCCAGAAGGGACTCCTGTACTACCAAAAGAGATTATAAATCAACCAGAATTACAGGTGTATGTTAAAGATTTCCAAGAATTATTGATAAAGTAAAGGCGGCTGGATTGCAAGAACCGGAGTTTATTGGTGGTGATGTTGATTTGCGTATTAACATATATCGAAGTTATGTTGACACCCCAAATGGAGAGAATGACGCCAAAAGCAGCTTAAACGACGCCAAAAACGAGGAAAACGACGCCAAAAATGGAGAAAACGACGCCAAAAATGGAGAGAACGACGCCAAAAATGGCTTAAACGACGCCAAAAAGCAAAAAGAATTACGGCAAGAAGAAAGACTTTTGCATGTTATTAAAGAGAACCCATGTGAAACACAAGCATATTATGCGGATCAGCTTGGTTTGTCAAAAAGAACAATTTCTCGAATGTTTGTTTCTTTACGAGAAAAGGGTATCTTAGTACAACGTGGAACATCGAGAAAAGCTCATTGGGAAATTATAAAATAAGAACCACGTTAACAGCAAATTTAATTCCCGTTAGAGTTCTACAGCAAAGCCCGAAGGTGAATGGCTTTCGTAACCCGCCGCGCAGTGGCATCAATAAAATAGGTTGAACTTGCTGTAAAAATATGCTATAGTAAGATAAAATTAAATATGAAGTGTTCAGGTGTCGGAGCAATCAACTGCGATTGGCTCCGGTGAAAAGGGAAACAGGTGCAAATCCTGTACGAACTCGTCACCGTGATAGGGAGCAGGAGCCGCAAAATCACTGGGAAACTGGGAAGATGGCCGATGCGATGATCTTAAGCCGGGAGACCTGCCTGAACGCTGTACAGAAACGAAAGTTTCAGACCACGAGTAAAAAGGTTGTACGTTTGGATTTGCAAAATTGATAGAGGCATTGATTTTGCAGATTTATTTGTGTACGGCTCTTTCTCTGACAATGGATCAGAAAGGAGTCTTTCTTTTTGTATGCATTTTATCATTTTTTTTGATGACTGCTGGAAAAATCATGGTTGGAAGCAAATCGTTTTTGGCTGCTTTATATTTGATTTGAAAAAGCAGAAAAACTGCAAAAAAAAAGAAAGGCTAGGTAAGCAAACATGAGAAGAAGAAATCTGGCAGTACTGGTATCCCTGTCACTGATGGGCACTATGAGCATGACAGGTTATGCAGCAAGTGAGAAGGAGACAACAACCGAGGCAGCAAGCACTGAGGCAGGATCAACTGAGGCAGGATCAACTGAGGCAGAAAGTAAATCAGCAGATCAGGAAGCAGCAGACAAGGTTGCAGATCTGATTGATGCAATTTATGTTCAGGAGAGAACCGATAAGACCGATGAGCAGTGTAAGGAAGCAAAGGAAGCGTGGGACGCATTGACTGACGCACAGAAGGAGCTTGTTGAGGGTGAGAACGCTGATCCGGATTACTTCGGAAGAGATACAGGCGATGCTTCTAAGGATGATCCGAGAAACGGTGATGAGATCGGTGAGAATGAGATTCTTGTTGTAAGCTTTGGTACTTCCTTTAATGACAGCCGTGCTGCTGATATCAAGGGAATTGAGGATGCATTGCAGGAAGCATATCCAGATTGGTCTGTAAGACGTGCATTTACAGCACAGATCATCATCAATCACGTACAGGCTCGTGATGGCGAGTGTATTGATAATGTTGAACAGGCACTTGACCGTGCAGTTGATAATGGTGTAAAGAATCTTGTTATTCAGCCAACCCATCTGATGCATGGTGCAGAATATGATGAGCTTATGGATGCAGTAGAGGAGTATGAGGACAAGTTTGAGTCTGTAAAGGTTGCTGAGCCGCTTTTAGGTGAGGTTGGCGACGATGCTGCTGTAGTAAATGATGACAAGAAAGCAGTTGCAGAGATCCTAACTGCTGAGGCAGTTGAGAAGGCAGGCTATGATAGTCTGGATGCAGCAAAGGAAGATGGTGTTGCATTTGTATTTATGGGTCACGGAACTTCTCATACAGCAAAGGTATCCTACAGCCAGATGCAGACTCAGATGAATGACCTTGGATATGAAAATGTATTTATTGGAACTGTAGAGGGTGAGCCGGAGGAGACTGCATGCGAGAATGTTATTGATGCAGTATCAGAGGCTGGTTACACAAAGGTTATCCTTCGTCCATTGATGGTTGTTGCCGGTGATCACGCAAACAACGATATGGCAGGTGAGGATGAAGATTCATGGTTAAGTCAGTTTGAGGCATCTGAAAAGTTTGAAAGCGTAGATACTCAGATCTTTGGTCTTGGTGAGATCGAGGGTATCCAGAAGCTTTACATTGATCATACAGCAGCTGTAATCAACGAGCAGTAATTAAAAACACATAAAAGCAAAGGGCATAGCAATTATATGAGAAGAAAAAATATCGCTGTAGTTGGTATGCTGTTAGTGACCTGTCTGTCATCCGTTGGATGCGGACAGAAAAAAGATAAGCAGGAGTCTTTGGCAGCAACAAAGACTTCTGCTTTCGAGACAGCATCCGAAAAGCAGACAGAAGAGAAGACAGAAAAAGAAACAATTAAAGAGACAAGCAAGGAAAATGTAAAAGAAACTGAAACAGAGACAGAAAAAGAAACTGAAAGTAAGACCGAGGCAGATACAAAGACGGCAGTTTCTGAATCTGATGAGCTGGCAGATGGTGTCTACACTGCTGATTTTAACACTGACAGCAGTATGTTCCATGTAAATGAAGCATGTGATGGAAAGGGTACTCTGACTGTAAAGGATGGAGAGATGACCATTCATGTTTCACTTACATCGAAGAAGATTTTAAATCTTTATTATGGTCTTGCAGCAGATGCTGCAAAGGAAGGCGCACAGCTTTTAGATCCAACTACAGATAGTGTAACATACAGCGATGGAATGACAGAGGAAGTGTATGGCTTTGATATTCCAGTTCCGGCACTTGATGAAGAATTTGATGTTGCTCTTATTGGAACAAAGGGAACATGGTATGATCATAAGGTAAGCGTATCTAACCCGGAGCCAAAAGAAGATGATGCAAAGAGTGCAGTTGACCTTGAAGATGGCAGCTATACAGCAGAGGTTACGCTTGAGGGTGGAAGTGGCAGAGCTTCGATTGAATCTCCGGCTACTCTCACAGTGAAGGATGGCAAAGTGACTGCTTCGATTGTCTGGAGCAGTCCAAACTATGATTATATGATTGTAGACGGCAAAAAGCTTTTTCCTGTTAACACAGAGGGAAATTCAGTGTTTGAGATTACAGTTGCTTCATTTGATACGGAACTTGATGTGATTGCCGATACAGTAGCAATGAGCAAGCCGCATGAGATTGAATATACGCTTGCTTTTGATTCTTCTACAATCAAGACGGCAGAGTGATGAGAAGAGAAAGCTTACTTGTAGGTTGTGCGCTGATCGGTACGTTAACGTTATTTTCTGGGTGTAGAACAGCACAAAAAAGTAATGAGAAGCAAATCCTGACAAAAATAGAGTCAAATGCGGATGAGAGCGCATCAGAAAATAAAACTAGCAAGCAGAATGTGTTGGGAGAGCCGACTGGCAGCATGGCTCTTTCCTATGCCGAAAATTTTTCAGTGGATTATTATGGTGATTATACCCTGTTAAAGACAAAGGACGGCACACAGATTTTGACTGTGCCAGAGGACAAGGATATACCAGATAATCTTGATGAAGATATTGTTGTATTGAAGCAGCCAGTGGATGGAATTTATCTGGTTTCATCAGCTGTTATGGATATGTTTCGAGAGCTAGGTGCGCTGGATTGCATCCAATTTTCTGGCCAGAAGGCAGAAAATTGGTATATTGATGAGGCAAAAGAGGCAATGGAGCAAGGAAAAATGCTCTATGCTGGTAAATACAGCAGCCCTGATTACGAATTGTTAGTCTCAAAAAAATGTTCACTTGCTATCGAGAACAGCATGATTCTTCATTCACCAGATGTCAAGGAAATGCTGGAAGACTTTGATATTCCAGTCATTATCGAGTATTCAAGCTATGAGACAGATCCGCTTGGCCGTGTAGAGTGGATTAAATTTTTTGGCGCGCTGACTGGAAAGGAAGAGGAGGCAGAAAAAGCCTTTGAAAAACAGACAGAGATTGTAAAGCATGTCACAGCAACAAAGAAAACAGACAAGACGGTTGCATTTTTCTATATTACCTCAAATGGTCTTGTCCAGGTGCGTCAGAGCAACGACTATATTCCAAAGATGATTGAGCTTGCTGGAGGCCGATATATTTTTGAAAATCTAGGCGATGAAGATTCAAGACGTTCCACTATGAATATGCAGGTGGAAGAGTTTTACAAAAATGCAAAGGACGCAGACTATTTGATTTATAACAGCACTGTAGACGGCGGTGTGAAGTCAGTTGATGAGCTTATAGAAAAATGTTCAGTTTTATCTGATTTTAAAGCAGTAAAAAGTGGTGATGTCTGGTGTACCGAAAAGGATGTCTACCAGCAGTCGATGTCAATTGGCTTTTTAATTGAAGACATTCACAACATGCTTCAGGGTGCAGATGATAAAGAAATGAACTATTTGTATCGTTTGGACTAACAAATAAAACATGGATGACGGAAAGGAGATTGCCTTACAATGGAACAAAAACGAAAACTAAGATACATCATTGTATTTCTCCTTTTGGGAGGCTGTGTGGTGCTGCTTGGTGTATTAAATATCTGCATCGGAAGTGTTTCAATTCCGGTTTTCGATATTGTGGCATCCATTCAGGGAAAAACAGTTGAAAATGCCAGGATTCTGTGGGATATTCGTATGCCCAGAATGCTGGCTGCTCTGATTCTTGGAGGAGCACTTGGTCTGGCAGGTTATCTATTACAGACCTTTTTTCATAACCCGATTGCAGGTCCGTTTGTTCTTGGTATTTCCTCTGGTGCAAAGATGACCGTATCAGTTGTCATGGTATTTTTGATGGGACAGGCTATTAGCGTAAGTTCTGGAATGATGATTGTGGCAGCGTTTGTTGGAGCAATGATTTCAATGGGATTTGTGTTACTGGTATCGCGAAAGGTAGACAGTATGTCTATGCTTGTTGTCGCCGGTGTAATGATCGGCTATATCTGTTCGGCCATAACGGAACTTGTCGTTACTTTTGCTGATGATGCGCAAATTGTTAATCTTCATAACTGGTCAAGAGGAAGCTTTTCAGGCACAACTTGGGACAATGTGACTGTGATGGCAGTCACTGTGGCAGTGACGTCGGCAGCTGTTTTTCTATTGTCAAAGCCTCTTAGCGCATATCAGCTTGGTGAATCGTATGCTAAAAATCTCGGCGTGAATGTAAAGGGACTTCGCACGGCTATGGTACTTCTTTCAAGCATCCTTTCTGCGTGTATCGTGGCATTTGCAGGACCGATTTCTTTTGTAGGGATTGCCGTGCCGCATTTGGCAAAGCAGTTTCTTTCCAGTACAAAGCCGATCTTAATGATTCCGGCATGTTTCTTAGGAGGAAGTGTATTCTGCTTATTTTGTGACCTGTTAGCAAGAACAGTGATGGCACCGACTGAACTTAGCATCAGCACAGTCACAGCAATTTTTGGTGCACCAATTGTGCTTTGGATTATGATTCGAAGAAATAAGGAAAGAACGGCAGAGTAAGAGGAATTTAAGATGAGTGAAAAAGGATATCTTCAAACGAAAAAGCTTTGCGTTGGCTATCAAAAGCACATCGTGGTAGATAATATAGAATTTTCTCTTGAACAGGGTGAGATTCTCACATTGATTGGTCCAAACGGTGCTGGAAAATCCACTGTGCTAAAGAGTATTGCCAGACAGCTTGAAACACTTGGCGGAAGCATTTATCTTGATCAAAAAGAATTGTCAAGACTGTCTGGACAACAGCTGTCACAGAGCATGGCAGTCTTAATGACACAAAAGCTTCGCGCAGAAAAAATGACCTGTGAGGATGTAGTTGCGACAGGCCGCTATCCCTATACGGGGCGTTTTGGAATCCTTTCTTCGTCCGATTGGAAGGTGATAAATGAAGCAATGGAACTGGTGCAGGTAACACAGATAAAGGATCTTGACTTTAATAAAATCAGCGATGGACAGCGCCAGCGCGTCATGCTTGCGCGTGCGATTTGTCAGGAACCGCAGATTTTGATCTTAGATGAACCGACCTCCTATCTGGATGTGAAATATAAGCTTGAATTTTTATCAATTCTACAGGAAATGAAGCACCAGAAAAAGTTGACAGTCATCATGTCACTTCATGAGTTAGACCTCGCTGAGCGCATTTCCGATCAAATTCTTTGCGTAAATGGAACAACACCAGAGCGTTTCGGAACACCACAGGAAATTTTTACAAAAGGATATATTTCGAAGCTGTTTGGCATTTCGTCAGGAAGCTTCGATGAGAAAACCATGAATGCAGAGCTGCCAAAGCCTTGTGGAAAGCCATCTGTTTTTGTCATCTCCGGTGACGGGACCGGGCGAAACATTTACAGAAAGCTGCAGCGAAAAAACATTCCATTTGCCACAGGCATTCTCTTTGAAAACGATCTCGATTATCCAGTCGCAAAGGCACTCGCCGCTAATGTAATCGCATCAAAAAGCTTCGAGCCAATAAAAGGCACGACGCTAGAAGCCGCGAAAGACACGCTAAGTGAGTGCGACCACGTAATCTGCTGCCGATCGCATTTCGGCACCTTCGAGAAAGCCAATGAAGAACTTCTTTTCTATGCAAAGCAGTTGGGAATAAACCTATTGACATGGTAGTTTATCAATGCTAAGATACCAAAGGCAGAGATAGAGAAACATGCAAAAGGAAAAGGCAGGAAAGAAATGTTAAATCAGTTTTCAAGAACACAGCTTTTATTGGGGAAAGAGGGAATGAATGCGCTTGCAGGAGCTAAAGTAGCCATTTTTGGCATTGGCGGCGTTGGCGGCTATGTGGTAGAAGCACTTGCAAGAAGTGGCGTTGGTTCTTTTGTAATTGTAGATGATGATAAAGTATGCTTAACTAACATCAACCGTCAGATTATAGCAACAAGAAAGACAATCGGAAAATATAAGGTAGAGGTCATGAGAGACCGAATTCTGGAAATCAATCCAGATGCGAAGGTAGAGATGCGCCAGTGCTTTTATTTGCCTGAGAATGCGCATGAATTTGATTTTTCTGAATATTCATATGTGGTAGATGCGGTTGATACTGTTACAGCAAAGATCGAAATCATCATGCGTGCACAGGCGGCAGGCGTTCCTGTGATTAGCTGCATGGGTGCAGGAAACAAGCTTGATCCTACACAATTTCATGTTGCCGATATTTATAAGACAACGATGTGTCCTCTTGCAAAGGTTATGCGCCATGAGTTAAAAAAGCGCGGTGTCAAGAAGTTAAAGGTTGTCTATTCAACTGAAAAGCCAGTGCGTCCATTGGAAGATATGAGCGTAAGCTGTCGTTCTCACTGTGTATGCCCTCCAGGAACAGCGCATAAGTGTACCGAGAGAAGAGACATTCCAGGAAGTGTTGCATTTGTGCCGCCAGTGGCAGGACTGATTTTGGCAGGAGAGGTCATCAAAGATTTGACAGCAGGTACCTTAACGATAAAAGGCGAATAAACGACTAAGAAAATTAAATGAATATAATAGCGAAACTCCCGTCAGCTTTATTTGCTGACGGGTTTTTTGTTAGCAGGAGGCTTATATGAAAACAGAATTTGTTCTTCCGGGTGAAATTGAAAAGCGAAGCTTTGAGATCATCGCAGCGGAATTAAAGGAGCGAAATATCAAGTTGGATAATAAACTGGCACCAGTGATATGCCGCGCTATACACACGACAGCCGATTTTGATTATGCACATACACTTGTATTTTCAGAAGGTGCGCTTGATAAGCTAAAGGAGCTTATAAAAAGCGGAGCAGCGATTGTGACAGATACAAATATGGCGTTGTCTGGAATCAATAAAAAAACATTAGCCGCGTTTGGATGTGAAGCAAAATGTCTTATGGCAGATGAGACAGTAGCAAAGCTGGCAAATGAGCAGAAGACAACGCGTGCGGCCGTTAGTATGGAGATTGCTGCATCTTGTAATAAGCCAACCATATTTGTGGTAGGAAATGCACCGACTGCGCTGATGAAACTTTATGAAATGTACCAGGCAGGATTATATAAGCCAGCCTTTATAATAGGTGTTCCAGTAGGATTTGTGAACGTAGTGGAAGCAAAAGAAGAAATCATGGAGACTGACATTCCTTATATTATAAATAAAGGAAGAAAGGGCGGAAGCAATGTGGCAGCAGCCATATGCAATGCAGTTCTCTATGAACTTTCTGGACGAAAATGCGTATGAGGTACGGATTTACGACAGGAAGCTGTGCGGCAGCAGCCTCTAAGGCAGCTGCCTACATGCTTTTGACAGGAAAGAAAAAAGAAACAATCTCTATTGTAACACCAAAAGGCATCGTGTTTGAGACAAAGCTGTTAGAGATTACCAGAAAAGAGAAAAGTGTTAGCTGTGCGGTTGAAAAGGATGGAGGAGATGATCCTGATATTACGACTGGTGCGCTTGTCTATGCAGAGGTATCTTACACAGAATGTTCAAAAACGTCCCAGACAGAAACTTCTCTACAAGAAGAAAAACAAACAGAAACGAAAGCACTCCATGCAACCATCGAGATTGACGGCGGAATTGGCGTTGGCCGTGTCACAAGACCGGGCATGGATCAGCCAGTTGGAAATGCTGCAATCAATCATGTGCCGCGCCAGATGATTGAGGCCGAGGTGTTAGAGGTTTGCCGCATGGCAGATTATAAGGGCGCTTTAAAGGTTATTATTTCTATTCCAAAGGGAGTCGAGCTAGCAGAAAAAACATTTAACCCACGCCTTGGAATTGTTGGCGGCATTTCTGTGCTTGGCACAAGTGGTGTAGTAGAGCCAATGAGCAGTCAGGCGCTTCTTGACACTATTCGTCTTGAGTTAAATATGAGACATGCGCAGAATAGCCAGATAGCGGCGGTCTCTCCGGGCAACTATGGACTCGATTTTATGAAAGAAACCTACGGATACGATCTTGATGCTAGTGTTAAGTGCAGCAATTTTATTGGAGAGACAATAGATATGGCAGTTGAATGCGGATTTGAAAAAATGCTTCTTACAGGACATATCGGAAAGCTTGTCAAGGTTTCCGGCGGCATTATGAATACACATTCACGTGAGGCAGACTGCAGAGTGGAGCTTCTTGTGGCAGCTGGACTTCGCGCAGGTGTCAGCCGTGACAATCTGATGAAAATCTTGGATAGTGCGACAACGACAGAGGCAATTGCCTATCTGGAAGAAGAAAAAAAGACAAAGCCTGTCATGGACTATCTGATGGAAAGAATCATCTATTATACGAATAAACGTGCCGGTGGCAAGATGAAAATTGAATGCATACTCTACGACAACCAATATGGTGAATTGGCAAAAAGCGAAGGTGCAGAGGAATTTTTACATGAGCTGCAGCACGAAAATGTTAATGCTAACGAGACAACCATTTAGAAAACATAGCAGCCGTAAATGAGGCTGCGGATTGAGAGGAAAATATGGTATCATTTGTAGGGGCAGGATGCGGTGCTGCCGATTTGATTACAGTGCGCGGAATGAGGCTTTTGCAGGAGGCAGATCTTGTCATTTATGCCGGATCACTAGTAAATCCTGAGCTGCTTTCTTATACAAAGAAGGGATGTGAATGCTTAAATAGCGCCTATATGACGCTTGATGAGGTCATAGATGCATTGCAAAAGGGCGAAGAAGAAGGAAAAAAGATGGTGCGTCTTCATACAGGTGATCCGAGCATTTACGGTGCAATTCGTGAGCAGATGGACCGTCTTGAAGAGCTTGGAATAGGTTATGAGACTTGTCCTGGCGTAACGGCATGTTTTGGCGCAGCGGCAGCACTTAACTTAGAGCTGACAGTACCAGAAGTGTCTCAAAGCCTTATTATCACACGTATAGCAGGACGCACGCCAGTGCCGGAAAAGGAGAGCATCGAAAGCTTTGCCGCGCATCATGCGACTATGGCAGTTTATTTGAGTGCAGGTCATTTAAAAGAATTATCAACGAGATTGATGGCAGGCGGTTACAGCGAAGATACACCGGCAGCTATTGTTTATAAGGCAACATGGCCAGAGCAGCTTTGCTTAAAATGTACTGTGTCTACACTTGATGAAGAAGCTGAAAAGTATGGAATCAAAAAGACAGCAGTTGTTCTTGTGGGAGATGCAATCTCACCGTCCGACTATGCACTGTCGTGTCTCTATGCGCCTGACTTTGAGACAGAGTACAGAAAGAAAAAGACAGAAGAGGCATTAGCATTAGATGGAAGAGACAAGTAATTGCATCAATATTATTAGCTTTACAGAAAAGGGAGAGTCTCTGGCAAAGAGGCTAAGCACATATCTTTTCCAGTCACAGCAAAAGGATCAAGCGGATTGCGAATGTGATAGAGATTTAATTAAGTGCATAAGTAAGTGCCGTGCATCAAAATCTTATTCTGCGATACGTTTGTCAGAGTGTGCGAAAGAAAGCTTTGAAAAAAAACAGGGAATGATTTTTATTGGTGCTGCCGGTATTGCAGTGCGCACGATTGCACCATTTTTAAAGGATAAACTGCATGATCCATTTGTTATTGTGATTGATGAAAATGGGGATTATGTTATTCCTATTTTGTCGGGTCATGTTGGACGTGCCAATGAGTATGCTCGTAAAATTGCCGCCTTTTTAAATGCACAAGCAGTAATTACTACGGCAACTGATGTTAGTCATTGCTTTGCTGCTGATTTATTTGCACAGAAGAACAACTATGTTATTCAAAATAAAGAAGGCATTGCTCGTGTCTCAGCAAAAACGCTTGCACATCAAAATGTGACAGTGCGCTGTGAAAACATGTTAGTGACGCTTTCTTTTGAGGGAACAGTACTAAAAGAAGAGAGCATTGAGCAATCAGAAAAAGAAAGTGAAAAAAAGCAGATATCAGATCAATCAGTGCCAGAAAAAGAGGCGGATATCATAATCTCTCCTTTTATACAAGATGGAAAAAAGGGTTCACTTTGGCTTGTGCCGCGCTGCATCGTGGTTGGTGTGGGCTGCCGAAGAAAAAAAGAGGCAGCTTTAATTAAACAGACAATTTGTGAGCGTTTAGCTCAAAGTGGTATTGCGAAAAAGGCAGTTTGTCAGATTACTTCAATTGACCGCAAAAAGGATGAGGCTGGACTTATTGAGACAGCAGCAGATTTTAATGTTGAGTTTGTTACATTTACTGAAGAAAAGTTAAGACAAGTGCCGGGAAATTTCAGCAGTTCTGCATTCGTTGAAAAGACTGTTGGAGTAGACAATGTATGTGAGCGCTCTGCAATGGCAGCAGCACCACAGGGAATACTTCTTGCGAGAAAGTATGCAAAAGATGGAGTAACTGTAGCTATTGCAATGCATACATTTTTTCCGGTATTTTAAAGACATTCCATAGAAGATTTTTTATAACGCTTTCGCGGACGATAACAAAATAACGAAAGGCAGGTTATTGGTTTGAAACAAAAAATATATGTAGTAGGAATTGGACCGGGTGCACCTAAGATGATGACGCCCCAGGCAAGGCAGGCACTTGAAGAAAGTGATGTGATTGCCGGATATCCGGTATATTTAAAGCTTCTTGGTGATCTGGTTCAGAATAAGAAAACAATTGCAACACCGATGACAAAGGAGGAGGAACGCTGCCGTCTTTGTTTTGAGGAGGCAAAAAAAGGATGTATCGCATCTATTGTGTGCAGCGGTGATTCAGGCGTATATGGTATGGCATCTTTAATGTATGATCTTCTCCCGGAGTATCAAGGCTGTGAGCTTGAGATTATTCCGGGTATTACGGCAGCAGTCAGCGGCGCAGCAGTTCTTGGGGCGCCTATTGGTCATGACTTTTGTGTGATAAGTTTAAGTGACAGACTGACGCCATGGGAGATAATAGAAAAGCGGCTGTCAGCGGCGGCAGACGGAGATTTTTGTATTGCCATTTACAATCCGTCAAGCAAGGGAAGACCAGATTATTTAAAGCGCGCATGTGAAATTTTGCTTCGCAAGGTTTGTCCAGAGCGAATGTGTGGCTATGTGAGAAATATTGGAAGAGAGGGTACTGAATATAAAATATGTACGCTTGAACAGCTTAAGGATGAACAGGTCGATATGTTTACAACTGTTTTTATCGGTAATTCTCAAAGCCATGTGGTGAAAGGAAAGCTTGTGACAGGGCGTAATTATCATATAAATACTCATATGCAAAAGGAAAACTGAGAAAACAAGAATTTATAGAAAGTAGGTGATTTTGATGAAAAAAGTGCTAGTATTTGCCGGAACAACAGAAGGGCGTGAACTTGCTGAATTGCTTGCTGATTCGAATATTAAATGCAGTGTATGTGTTGCAACTGATTATGCTCTTGAGCTTATGAACGATAAACGTCTTGATGTGCATTGTGGCCGCCTTACAGAAGAAGAGATGGAAGTGCTTATGAGAGATGGAAAATTTGATGTGGTAGTTGATGCTACACATCCGTATGCACAGATCGTATCGCAAAATGTCCGTCAGGCAGCAGATATGGAGTCTATTTCACTTATTCGTCTGCGCCGCAGCACAGAGAGTGCAGAGGAAGGCTTTGTATCATTTAAGACACATGAAGAATGCAGCGCGTGGCTGTCGTTTCAGACAGGAAATATTTTACTTACGACAGGAAGTAAGGATTTGGGCAGCTATGCAAAAAATGAAACAATTAAGAATCACCTTTTTGTGCGTGTGCTTCCTGGAGAAGAAAGCATTCGTCTATGTACGGCAAATGGCATTACTGGACGTCAGATCATTGCAATGCAGGGACCGTTTTCTGCGCAGATGAATGAATGTATTTTAAGGGAATATTCAATTGACTGGATGGTGACAAAGATAAGTGGTCATGCAGGCGGATTTGAGGAAAAGGTTGAGGCAGCTAAAAAGGCTGGTGTCGGGGTTTGTGCTATTTTGCCGCCTTCAGAAAATGTGTGTCAGACTGAAATATCGGGCGATGAAAGAAAGTCATCTATGTACATATGTGAAAATGTATATGATACAGCAAAAAAGCTAGAGTTACTTTTAAAGGAAGATATTTTATCAAAGCGAAGCCGAAAAATAATTCTTTCTGGAATAGGAATGGGAAATACAGATGGAATGACAAGAGAGGCTTATCATGCCTTTGAGGAGGCAGAGGTTATATTTGGTGCAGAAAGAATGCTTGAAAATTTGCCAGGCAAAGGTATAAAAGTGCCTTATTATCGCGCGGATGATATTATTTCATATTTAATTGAACATCCACAGTACACGAAGGTGGCAGCTGCCTTTTCTGGTGACAGCGGTTTTTACAGTGGTGCACAGTCGATGAAAAAGGCACTTGAAGAAGCAAATGAAAAAGGTATCTTAAAATCAGAGACAACGAGTTTGCCAGGGATTTCATCTGTGAGCGCACTTGCAGCACGTTTGGGAGTTTCATGGAATGATGCAGTTCTTGCAAGTATTCATGGAAGGCGTACAAATGTTGTAAATCTTGTGCGAAAGAATACTAAGGTATTTTTATTGTTGTCTGGGAAAAATGATTTTGAAATGCTTGTAAATAAATTTCGAGAAGCTGGGATAAATCATGTAAAAATTAGTGCAGGTTATCGTCTTTCCTATCCAGATGAAAAGCTCTTTATGTTTTATCTTGATGAATTTGAGACAAAGCTTTTTGATTTGCCAGAAGGAGTATATACATGTTTAATTGAAAATGAAGACTGCGAGGAGCAAATATTGACACCAGGAATTGATGATGAGATTTTTTCACGCACTAAGGTACCTATGACAAAAAATGAAGTTCGCGTGCTTAGTATAAGTCGTCTTGAACTGACAAAAAATGCTGTCGTTTATGATGTGGGAAGCGGAACTGGCTCAGTCAGTATAGAGTGTGCAAGATTGTCTCCTGATATTTTTGTATTTGCAATTGAACAAAAAGAAGAGGCTGCAAATTTAACAAAAGAAAATGCTGTTCGTCTTGGTCTTTCAGATCAGATCGTGGTAATTAATAAAAAGGCACCTGAAGGATTTGAAGAGCTTCCGACACCGACTCATGTATTTATAGGCGGAAGCAGCGGCGCGCTAAGTGATATTTTGTCTGCTATTCAAAAAAAGTTAATAGTAAAAGAAAATACAAAAGGAAAAACAGACAAAGTTAGTAAAGGAGTGCGTGTCGTAATCAATGCTGTGTCGCTTGAAACAATTGCACAGATTACAAAATTGATTCAGACGTATCCGGTTAAGCATGTGCAGCTGACTCAGATTCAGGCAAGCAGAGCGCATAAGCTTGGATCATACAATTTGATGCAGGCACAAAATCCAGTATTGATTGCATCATTTAATCTGCTGCCAGATGATAAGATGGAAGCAGATGAATAAAATTGTGAGGAAATAGTTACATGGAAAATACAAAAAAAGATGTGCAGCATGAAAAAATAGCAAAAAAGGGGGCGCGTATTATGATTGCAGCGCCCCAAAGTGGGAGTGGAAAGACATTAATTACATGTGCATTGCTGCAGGCGCTTAAGGAGAAAAATTATCATTTGGAGTCTTTTAAGTGCGGACCAGATTATATTGATCCAATGTTTCATAAGACAGTTCTTGGAATTTCCTCAAGAAATCTCGATCCGTTTTTTACAGAAGACAGCATAACGAGAATGCTTCTTTCTAAAGGGCAGGACAGTCGTGATCTGGCAGTAATAGAAGGTGTTATGGGACTTTACGATGGTCTTGGCGGGATTCGCGAGGAAGCTTCATCATATGCACTTGCAAAAGCAACTAATACACCGATTTTACTGACTGTAAATGCAAGGGGGATGGGACGTTCACTTTTGGCGCTTTTAAGTGGTTTTCTCCAATATGATACAGCTCATCTTATAAAGGGAGTAATTCTTAATCAGACACCATCATCTTTTGCATCAGTGCTGGCAAAGGAAATTGAGGAAACTTTCCATATTCCTGTAGTTGCATCTTTTCCTGTTAGAGATGATGTGAGAATTGAAAGCCGTCATCTTGGTCTTGTTATGCCGTATGAGCTAGAAGATATTCAAAGTAGATTAAAGATTGCTTCACAAGTCCTTTGCGAAAATGCCAATATTGAACAGATTCTTGAGATTGCAAAGAGCGCACCCAAATTAGAGTATGATGTAGAGAGTGACATTAAACATAAAATTACAGAAAAAACAATTCGAATAGGTGTGGCAAGAGATGAAGCATTTTGTTTTTATTATGAAGATAATCTGGATCTGTTAAAATCACTTGGAGCAAAGCTTATATTCTTTTCTCCTCTTCATGATGATACGCTGCCGAAAGATTTAGATGGAATACTGTTTGGCGGAGGTTATCCAGAGCTGTATTTAAAAGAACTGGAAGAAAATGAAAGCATGAGAAATTCCGTAAAATCAGCTATTGAAAATAAAATGCCGTCACTGGCTGAATGCGGAGGGTTTATGTATCTTCATGATACAATTTTTGATTCAGAGAAAAAACCATATAAAATGGCAGGAGTGATACATGCATGCTGTATGAAAAAAGAGCGGCTTGTGCGTTTCGGATATCTTACATTAAACTCAAAGACAGACAGCTTTTTGAAAAAAGGAGAAACAATACGCGGTCATGAGTTTCATTATTATGACAGCGAGGATAATGGTGAATGTGCTATTGCAAAAAAGCCTGTTGGAACAAAAAGTTGGGAGTGTGTTCATGCAGGAAGTGATCACTGGTGGGGTTTTGCGCATCTGTCATATTATTCAAATCCAAAGTTTGCCGAAAAATTTGCAGAGGCCTGCCGCAGCTATAAAATAAATAAGATAGCAGAAAAGAAATGAGATAAAAGATACCAAAAAATAAATATTAAAACAAAAACGCACAGCCATGAAGAGTAAAATCATGACTGTGCCCAACTGATACCCACGAATTGCTCCGTTGCTATGCAACTTTCGCAATTCTAAAAACATTCGGATTCGCTGATTTTCTTTGAAAATCGCTGCATCCTCATGTTTTTGCGGGTCTCAAGCTCAAAGCCTTTAGTGCAAGCACGAAAGGCTTTTGGAGCTTTTGACCCTGGTATCATAATGTTTTATACTCTCTTGTTACACCGCTCTTTTTTGCAGCCTCTGCGACAGCAGCAGCGACAGTCTGTGCAACAACCGGGTTAAATGCTTCTGGGATGATATAATCTGCGCGAATCTGATCATCTGGGATGATAGATGCAATAGCCGTTGCAGCAGCAAACTTCATCTCGTCGTTAATTTCCTTTGCGTGAACATCAAATGTACCGCGGAAGATTCCTGGAAATGCCAGTACATTATTGATCTGGTTTGGATAATCACTTCTTCCAGTAGCAACAACAGCAGCACCGCCAGCCTTAGCATCTTTTGGATCAATTTCTGGAGTTGGATTAGCACACGCAAATACAATAGCCTGTGGTGCCATAGTCTGAACCATTTCCTTTGTCAGAACACCAGGAGCGCTTACACCAACAAATACATCTGCACCGCGAACAGCATCTGCTAAGCTGCCCTGTAAATGCTTTTTATTAGTGATCTTTGCCATTTCCTCTTTAACTGGATTCATACCCTTTTCACGTCCCTCATAGATGATTCCGGTACGGTCACACAGGGTAATATCAGCAAAGCCGTAGGAAATTAACAGCTTGGAGATGGCAATAGCAGCGGCACCAGCACCGTTTACAACGATATGAGTTTCCTCTGGCTTTCTGCCCGTGAGCTTGCATGCGTTAATCAGACCTGCAAGAGTGACAACAGCAGTTCCGTGCTGGTCATCATGGAAGATCGGGATATCGCAGCGCTCCTTTAACTTCTTTTCAATCTCAAAGCAGCGCGGAGCAGAGATATCCTCCAGATTAACACCGCCGAAGCTTCCAGAAATAAGTGCAACAGTATTTACGATTTCATCAACATCCTTGCTCTTAATGCATAATGGGAACGCGTCTACATTACCGAATGCCTTAAACAGTACACACTTTCCTTCCATAACCGGCATACCAGCCTCAGGACCAATATCGCCAAGTCCTAAAACAGCAGTACCATCTGTGACAACAAGACAGGTATTCCAGCGGCGTGTCAGACAGAAGGAAAGTTCAGGATCTTTCTGAATAGCAAGACAAGGTGTAGCAACACCAGGTGTATATGCAAGGGAAAGGTCCTCGCTTGTTTTAACCGGAACGGTAGGAACGATTTCAATTTTACCACGTTTTTCATAGTGCATATGGAGACTTCTCTCTCCATAATCATGTGTGTTAGCCATGAAAAAAAACCTCCTTAGAATGATGTGCAATAATAAGATACCAGGGTCAAAAGCTCCAAATGAGCAATTAGTGGATATCATAGTAAATTGCATGTAATATTAAAATAACATTGAATGAGAGATAAGTCAATTAGAAACGGTTGGAAGTAAATGAGAAGATGTATCGTTACAATTCACACGTCATGCTACGAAAGCCCTTCGATGTAATGGTTTCGTCGCCGGACCAAACTCCGCAGGCTCATTTTATGTTTTTTCTTATTATAAATTACTTTGAAAGACCTGCTCCAAGTGTCCGGCTCGTGAAAGCCATTTACCTTCGGGCTATATTGTAAATATTGGGTGTCCCGTGAATTGTAACGATGTATATCGCGAAGTTCACACGTCATGTTACGAAAGCCCTTCGATGTAATGGTTTCGTCAGCAGTAATACATCTCACCCATACAATTTGCTTGCATAAGCAAAAGTTTGCTAGTATAATTGGAAAAGATAAAATTAACAAGGCAAAAGCAAAGAAATCTGTAAGCATAGGAGGTGGAGCTTGTGGCGATAACGCGAGAAAACATTGCTCATTTTTATGAAAAATATAAGGAAAATTTAAAGACAGAGGAAAGCGTCATCGAGCAGTTCACAAAGGCAGATACAAAGGAAAATTGGGTTGCTAATTTAAAGAAGAAATATCGCTCTATGAGACAGCTGTACATTGAAAATGAAGCACTGTTAAACTTGTATATACGCCCCTTTACAGAAGGAAGAATGGAGCTGAATGATGAGCTTGCAGATGAATTTCTAAAGCAGATTCGTGATGCATCAGCGCAAGGGTAAGAAGACAGTCTTTCTATGCTGGAGTTTGCAGAGGTTTTGGAGCAATATTTTCTTAAGCATGGCAAGCGTGACAATTATATTTGGACGATTAATCTGTTGGGAGGCATTCATAATGCCATGCCAGATAGACAGGACGGAGAAAAGGCAGCCTGGTATTTTCAAAAGCTTCGTTCTTTTAAGGACTGTTATTTCGAGATTGAAAATGACGATGTCAGTTCTTTTTGGGAGAAATCAGCTGTACAGAGTTTCTTGAGGGCTACAAAGCATTTTGTGATTATGCAATTGCACATGATACAATGGAGCATGAAGATGGATTTACGGAGAGTCGTTTGTTTCAGGTTGCTATCAATCACCTTCCAAGTATTATAGATATTTTAAATCAATATGAGGCTGAATATCATGGCGATCCAGGTCTTAGAAAGAGCTGTGTGGACGAATATTTAAAAATGATTCGTCAGATTCCGCGAACAGGAAATTCTAATTTTTTGACATACTCCCACGGTTAAAACCGTGGGATTCCTTAACTAGTTCCGGCAG
>OGPP01001132.1_pt1 | contig 21836 bp, 20 predicted proteins | sample 1553021 | NCBI WGS metagenome assembly OGPP01 (sample SAMEA2580217, study PRJEB22360) | human gut metagenome | biome: human gut; feature: human-associated habitat; material: faeces | place: Denmark | collected 2008/2010
TAAGATTTATGCATAATAAACTTAAGAAAGTTGGTCCAAAAAAAAGAGCGGTCAAATTTGACCGCTCTTTTTTTATTCTATCAATCGGATAAATTATGCTTTATCACCAATTAATACAGACTCTAACGCAATTTCAATCATATCATTGAAGGTTAATTGACGTTCTTCTGCAGTAGTTTGTTCGTGTGTACGAATATGGTCTGAAACGGTACAGATACAAAGTGCTTTTGCACCATATTCTGCTGCTACGCCATAGATACCAGCCGCTTCCATTTCTACGCCTAAGATACCGTATTTTTCCATCACATCAAACATTTCAAAATCTGGCGTATAGAATAGGTCTGCAGAGAAAAGATTCCCTACGCGAACTTGTTTACCTTTTTCTTTTGCCGCTTGAACCGCTGCGTGTGCCATATCAAAATCAGCAATCGCTGCAAAATCGTTATCTTTGAAACGGATACGGTTTACTTTTGAATCAGTACATGCACCAAGGCCAATGATAACATCACGTACTTTAACGTCCATACGTACGGCACCACAAGAACCAACACGGATGATTTTTTTCACGCCGTATTCAGTAATTAATTCTTTCGCATAAATTGAGCAAGATGGGATACCCATACCGTGACCCATAACAGAGATACGACGACCTTTATAAGTACCGGTATAACCCAACATATTGCGAACGTTAGTCACTTCTTTCGCATCTTCTAAGAATGTTTCAGCAATATATTTTGCACGAAGCGGATCGCCTGGCATTAATACAACATCTGCAAATGCACCTTCAGGAGCATTAATATGTGGAGTCATTGTTTTTTCCTCTTGTTGATAAATAAAAAATCATTTAAGCAAACGTTTTCGCCTGCTTTAAAGTACAACACCACGAATGATTCGTGGTGTTGAGAGATAAAGTGCGGTCAAAATTCACCACATTTTAATTACATTGCTACGCCGCTTAACTCGATGAATAAACCTGCGATAGTCGCACTCATTAAGTTAGCTAATGTACCTGCGACAACTGCTTTTAAACCTAAGCGAGCCACATCACCACGACGATTTGGTGCCATACCACCGATACCGCCGATTAAGATTGCGATAGAACTGAAGTTAGCGAAACCACATAATGCGAAAGTGATGATGGCTTTGGTTTTTTCACTTAATACAACTGCAGCATCCGGTTGTAAATATTTCGCGAACTCTAAGTAACCCACGAATTCGTTCACCGCTAATTTCATACCAATCATTTGACCCGCGATTGCAGATTCATCCCAAGATACACCAATTAAGTACGCTAATGGTTTGAAGATCCAACCAAAGATTGATTGTAATGTTAAATCACCGTAACCGAACCAGCCGCCTACGCCACCTAAGATACCGTTAATTAAAGCGATTAAACCCACGAATGCGATTAACATCGCACCTACGTTTAACGCTAATTGCATACCTGCACTCGCACCACCTGCCATTGCTTCAAGCACGTTGGTTGGTTTTTCGCTATCATCCGTTTCAGGTTGTTTATCGTTAAATTGTTCAGTTTGTGGGAATAAAATTTTTGCAAATAATAAACCTGCTGGTGCAGCCATGAAAGATGCGGCGATTAAGTAAGTCAATGGTACGCCCATTCCTGCATAACCCGCCATTACTGAACCCGCGATAGAGGCTGTACCACCCGCCATGATGGCGAACAATTCAGATTGGGTCATGTTTTTAATGTAAGGACGAACCACTAACGGTGCTTCTGTTTGACCAACGAAGATGTTCGCTGCCGCAGACATTGATTCTGCTTTTGATGTGCCTAATGCCGCCTGTAATGTACCACCGATCACTTTGATGACGGCTTGCATGATACCTAAGTAATAAAGCACAGAAATTAAACCGGAGAAAAAGACGATGATTGGTAACACTTTCACTGCAAAGATAAAGCCGGCATTTGAAGGATCTGCTAATCCACCAAAGACGAAATTAATCCCTTCGTTACCATACGCAATAACATTTGACACTCCATTTGCTGTCGCTTGTAATGCATCACGGCCATACGGCACATACAAAATAAGGGCCGCAAATCCGATTTGGATCGCCAAAGCCCCTAATACAGTACGTAAATTAATCGCCTTACGATTATTTGAAAATAATACGGCAATGACCAGTAATACGACAATGCCTAAAATGCTACCTAAAATACCCATTTTTTTCCCCTAGGTTGGTTAGATAAGTAAGTGAATAAAATTGTCCTATTCTACTTGTTTTTCGGTAAAAAGTCGGAATATTTTTACTCCTTTTTGTCATGTTTGCTTATAAAATGGTCACAATTTTGGTCAGACCACAAGATTTCGCATAGTTTTCAAGCGCTTGAGTCTGTTCAACAGTTGGGACATAAGGCGTGAGTCCTTCGGCGTCTCGTGCACCTTTTGTGTGCATTCGGATAATTTTGAACAACACATCCGGATAGTCTTTCAATAAGGACGCAACCTTTTCCACCAACTTTTCTGCATCAAAAAAATTCGCCACATAAACTAACCGCACTTCTTCCACTTTATTTAATGGTAATAATTGCGCCAAGTTCTTCAAATTGCGATCTAAGTTTTCTTGCTTGATATGTTGATGAGTGGGGATGATATTTTTCGGGACAATGCCTTGGCGATTTTGTCTATCAAAGCACAAACTCTGTAAGCCAAGTCCTTCTCCTTTCAAATCAAAGAGAAATTTGTCTGTGACATCAATTAAAGGACGAATTGCGTCAAATTCAAAGAAACCACTGCTATCTAAATAGCAAGTTAGCCCTTCCTCACGTAGCTTTTGAAACAATGGAGCAAGCTTTTTATGATGAATGGTGGGTTCTCCACCTGAAACGGTTACACCACGGATGAAAGGTACTGCATCCATTACTTGCTCATACAAATACTGCAGGCTGACTTGATGAGCGCCTTCTGCATAACGAGGAATGGTTTCTGGATTATGGCAATAAAGGCAGTTTAACTTACAACCTTGTAAGAAAATACTGGTACGATTCCCCTGCCCTTCAACATTAGAAAAAGGAATAATACGATGCAGGGGAACATAAATATCAGAAAGTGCGGTCACAAAAAACGCTATTTTCTAAAGTAAGTTATCACTTACACAAGCTTCATTTGGAAAATCACTAATTCCGCTTGGCAGCAGAATGTGAAAACCGCTTTAAGCAAGTATCCATCTTCAACCTGTTGAATTTCAGACTGAATTTGGCAAGGCTCACTTTCTACATCACGCGCTTTTAATGTGAAATATTCCAATGCGCCTTCTGCATCTTGACGAGTCGCGTAAAACTGTTCGATAGGGAAACTACAATCACTGTTATCAAACAATGATTTCATATCGAAAGTATTACAGCCTACGCATTCAATTGGTTTTTCAGTTTGAATGGCCATCTTTTTCTCCTTATCTAAAAAAGCCGTGATATAACACGGCTTATTAAGTTTAAAATTATTTTGCAGCAACAAAGCCGACGGCTTCGTACACTTTGGCAAGAGTTTCTTTCGCTCTTGCACGGGCTTTTTCCGCACCTTGACGCAAAATCTCGTCTAAAAGTGCTTCATCATTACGATATTGATAGAAACGTTCTTGTAAACCCGCAAGTAAGTTTGACACTTCGTCAGCCACCGCTGTTTTTAAGTGTCCGTACATTTTGCCTTCAAATTCTTTTTCAAGTTCTGCTACAGATTTATCGGTTACTGCAGAAAGAATATCCAATAAGTTAGACACGCCCGCTTTATTTTGCACATCATAACGTACAACAGGTGGTTCATCAGAGTCTGTTACCGCGCGTTTGATTTTTTTCGCTACCGATTTAGGATCTTCAAGCAAAGTCACCACGTTATTACGGTTATCATCGGACTTAGACATTTTTTTATCAGGGTCTTGCAAAGACATAATGCGCGCGCCCGCTTTACCTAAGAAGATTTCAGGGATCGTGAAAATATCACCGTAAAGGGCATTAAAACGAGCGGCAATATCACGGGTGATTTCTAAATGTTGTTTTTGATCATCCCCTACCGGTACGCTTTTTGCTTGGTAAAGTAAGATATCTGCCGCCATTAAAACCGGATAATCAAATAAACCTACGTTAATATTTTCGGCATAACGTGCTGATTTATCTTTAAATTGAGTCATACGGCTCATTTCACCAAAATAGGTGTAGCAGTTTAATACCCAGCTTAGTTGAGTATGCTCTGGTACATGAGATTGCACGAAGATTGTGCTTTTATTCGGATCAATGCCACAAGCCAAGTAAAGAGCGAGCACATCAAGGGTGGCTTTGCGAAGTGCTGCAGGATCTTGACGTACAGTGATGGCGTGTAAATCCACCACGCAGAAAATACACTCATAATCTTCTTGCATTTTCACCCAGTTGCGAAGTGCGCCTAAATAATTCCCGATAGTTAATTCGCCGGAAGGCTGCACGCCACTGAATACAATTGGTTTTGTCATTGGTTATCCTTTCATTCTGTAAATTGAATTGGCGCTATGATAACAAAAGATAGGGCGTTTTTTAATGATTCAGTTCAAAACAATGTGTAAAAATGCTATATTACGCCCAAAATTTCTACAGCTTACAACCTATAATCCCAATGAAAAATTATAATGATATGGCTCTGGCACTTGCCGGTGTTTGTCAATCTGTCTTATTAATCAGTCAATTAGCACAAAAAGGCGACGTTGATCATCAAGATGCATTCCAAACAACCATTCATTCTCTTCTCATTACTCAACCTGAAGATACATTAGCCGTATTTGGCGGTGATGTTCAACATCTTAAAGTGGGATTAAACACACTTATTGAGCAACTCACCCAATTGAATGACAAAAATTTATTAAATTATTGGGGTAGCTTGTTAGCGTTAGAGAGCAAATTAAACAAACAACCTGAAATCAAACAAGAACTTGGTCGCCGTATCGCTCGTTTACCGGAACAACTTGCTTATCACGATAATCAATTTGATGATGAGATGTTTTCTATCATGGCAAACATTTATGTCGATACGATTAGCCCTTTAGGCAAACGCATCCACATTATTGGTTCGGCATATCATTTACAGCAACAAAACGTGCAAGACAAAATTCGTGCGTGTTTACTTGCCGGCATTCGTTCTGCAGTTTTGTGGCGTCAAGTCGGCGGCAGCAAATGGCAACTGTTATTTCATCGTAAAAAATTAGTGCAAGCGGCACGACAACTCTACTTAACTTTAAATTAATCCTTGGAGAACTCTTATGCAACTTTCCGCATTAACCGCTCTTTCCCCGATTGACGGTCGTTATCAAGATAAAGCCACTGCATTGCGTGGTATTTTCAGTGAATTTGGCTTACTCAAATTCCGTGTCACCGTGGAAGTACGTTGGTTACAAAAATTGGCGGCGACCGCTGAAATCCAAGAAGTTTCTTCTTTGTCTAAAGAAGCAAACGATTACCTTAATAAAATTGTGGAAGAATTCAGTCTTCAAGATGCTGAACGTATCAAAGAAATTGAGCGCACCACGAATCATGACGTAAAAGCGGTTGAGTATTTCTTAAAAGAAAAAAGTGAAGCTTTACCAGAATTAGCCAAAGTCTCTGAATTTATTCACTTTGCTTGTACCTCGGAAGATATTAACAACCTTTCTCACGCCTTAATGTTAAAAACAGCACGTGAAGAAGTGATCTTACCTGAATGGCAAAAACTGATTGATGAAATCACCCGTTTAGCGAACGAATACAAAACCATTCCATTACTTTCTCGTACACACGGCCAACCTGCCTCACCAAGTACTGTGGGTAAAGAAATGGCGAATGTGGTTTACCGTTTAAAACGCCAATTCAAACAACTCCAACAAAATGAAATCTTGGGTAAAATTAACGGTGCAGTGGGTAACTACAATGCGCATTTATCTGCCTATCCAAATATCAACTGGCACAAATTTAGCGAAGAGTTTGTCACCTCATTAGGTTTAGATTGGAACCCATACACCACGCAAATTGAACCTCACGATTACATTGCTGAATACTTTGATGCCGTGGTACGTTTTAATACCATCATCATCGACTTCGACCGTGACTTATGGGGCTACATTGCGTTAAATCACTTTAAACAACGCACTATCGCGGGTGAAATTGGTTCATCCACCATGCCGCATAAAGTGAATCCTATCGACTTCGAAAACTCAGAAGGTAACTTAGGTTTAGCCAATGCTGTGATGACTCACCTTGGTCAAAAATTACCAATTTCTCGCTGGCAACGTGACTTGACCGACTCCACTGTATTACGTAACTTAGGTGTGGGTTTAGGTTATTGCTTAATTGCGTATGCCGCAACCCGTAAAGGTATCAGCAAATTAGAAGTGAACGAACAACATCTCCGTGATGAACTCAACCAAAACTGGGAAGTTTTAGCTGAGCCAATTCAAACGGTGATGCGTCGCTATGGTATTGAAAAACCATACGAAAAATTAAAAGAGCTTACACGTGGTAAACGTGTTGATGAAAAAGCAATGCGTGAATTCATCGAAAAACTGGATATTCCAGCTGATGAAAAAGCACGTTTACAACAACTCACCCCTGCCACCTACATCGGTGCAGCCATTGAGTTAGTAGAAAAACTTTAATAAATAAAAGAGCATCTTTTTATGCCCTAAAAAATCAAAGTGCGGTCAAAAACACTAGAGATTTTGACCGCACTTTTTATTCTTTTTTTACTATTTCCCGTTTCATCATTCACGCTTAATAAATAGCAATCGTGCGTGATCATACACCCAATTAAAAATAAAGGTATAAACTGTCACCATCACCGTTAAACTGAAATCCATCATAAAAGCTGTAATCCAATCCACTTTTAAAAAGTAAGCAATGATCGGCACAGTGAAAATAAGCAAACCACCTTCAAATGAAATGGCATGTAAAGTACGAAATATGACGCCTCGCTTTTCTCGCGGCCCCGTAAAGACTTTATCAAGGAAATAATTAAAGATAAGATTCCAGAGCATGGCTGTTAAGGAAACCAGTACCATGGAACCAAAGAGAATAGACACACTTTCTTCTGTAAAGAAATACAAAGCGAAAACGGAAAGCAACACAACCGTGGTTTCAAACAAGATTGCGTGAAAAAGTCGCTCAAGAAAACTCATTTGTCATCCTTTACAAAGAAAAAGTGCGGTCAAATTCACCGCACTTTTCATCAATATTTGATTAATTGGTTTTTAATTTATTCCAATATTTTTCGTAAATATCCACTGCTTCACCCACATCGCCTTGCATAATGCCTTTTTCAATATTTTCAGCTGATGGGAACAAGGTTGGGTTATTCGCCATTTCTGGTGAAAGTAACGCTTTCACGCCTTCATTTGGCATAGAGAAACCCATTTTTTCAACGACTAATTTTGCATTTTCAGGGCGAAGTAAGAAGTCGATAAATTTATAAGCGCCCTCTGTATTATTCGCGCCTTTTGGAATCGCGTAATTATCCATCCAGAAAATCGCGCCTTCTTTTGGATACACAAATTGGATACTTGGATTTTCTTTGTGGGCTAAATAAGCCGAACCATTCCATAACATACCAATAGAGGCTTCACCTTGAACAAACGGCACTTCTGGCGAGTCAGAGTTAAAGGTCACCACATTTGGTAACAATTTCACTAAGCGCTCATAAGCCGCTTTAATGTCTTCTTCATTCGTGGTGTTTGGTGATTTACCATCTAAAAGTAATGCAATGTGGAACACTTCACGCGCATCACTGGTTAATAATACTTTACCTTTGTATTCAGGGTTCCATAAGTCAGCCCAGCTTGTGATTTTGCTTGGATCAATATCATCCGCATTCACACCGATACCGGTTAAGCCATAAACATAAGGCAGAGAATATTTGTTATTTGGGTCAAATTCCTTGTTTAATAAGTTTGCTGGAATTTGTTTAAAATTACTTAATTTGCTGTGATCAAGCTCTTGTAACATATTTTCTTTCGCCATTTTATTGACGTAATAGCTTGATGGGAAAACTAAATCATAGCCACTACCTGTACTAGAGGTCAGCTTCAATTTAGCATACATTTCTTCATTACTTTCAAATGTCGAATAAATCACTTCAATGCCGGTTTCTTTGGTAAATTCCGCAACCAAATTAGATGGCACATAGTCAGTCCAGTTGTAAACATAAAGTTTTTCAGCAGCGAATGCTGCAGAGGTTGCTACAAATGCAACAGCTGAAAGACAAAGTGATTTAATGTATTGAACAGCATTTTTTTTCAATTTATTGACCTCCTCAGGACAATCAAAATAAACCTTAAGTAATCGTTTACTTGTATAAACTTGTGGGAGTATAGCACCTTTTTAGCAAAAGGTTTGACATATTTTCCCATCAGGGTAAGATTCCCTCAATTTAAATTTTATGTTAATAAATTAGGCATCAATAATGCTCGAATTCGCTCATCAAGAACATATCAAATCTTATTATTTCGACAGTCGAAACCAAACCTTCGAATTGCCGCCTCTCACTCAGCAAGAAGAAGCGGATGTTTGTGTTATTGGTGCGGGTTTCTTCGGTTTATCTGCCGCCCTTGAATTAGCAGAAAAAGGCAAGAAAGTCATTGTGTTAGAAGGCGCGAGAGTGGGATTTGGCGCATCCGGCAGAAGTGGTGGTCAAGCCATCAACGGTTTTGAAGAAGGCATTGATGAATATATTGCACAAGTGGGCTTTGATAAAGCAAAACAACTTTGGGATATGTCGCTAGAAGCTATTGATATTATTGATGAACGTATTGCGAAATATGGCATTCAATGTGATTGGAAAAAAGGTTATGCCACATTGGCGTTAAATGAACGTCGTATGGACGATCTCATTGAAATGGAAAAAGCCAGCCACACGACTTTTGGCTATGACAAAATGCAACTTTGGGATAAAGCCAAACTAAAACAACATCTAGGCAGCGATATTTATGTAGGCGGCTTATACGATAGCAACTCCGGCCACTTACACCCATTAAATTATTGCTTAGGCTTAGCAAAAGCTTGCTTGGATTTAGGCGTGCAGATTTATGAACAATCGCCTGTTATGGATTTAGTGGAAAAATCAGGTTGCATTGAAGTCAAAACCGATAAAAGTGCGGTCATTTCTCAAGACGTTATTTTAGCCACCAACGCTTATATTGATGCACTACCAAAATCCATTCATCACGGTATTAATCGCAAAATTTTACCGGTCGAGAGCTTTATTATTGCGACCGAACCTTTAGATCAAGCCACGGCTGATTCCGTGATCAACAATGGCATGTCTGTTTGCGATAACAATATCTTGCTCGATTACTACCGCTTGAGTGCGGATAACCGTTTGTTATTTGGTAGTGACTCAAGCTCAGAAAAAGATATGGTGCAAATTATGCGTGGCAATATGTTGCATGTTTTCCCACAGTTAGAAAATGTCAAAATTGACTATGGCTGGGCTGGGCCAATTGATATGACAATGAACGCAAGCCCGCATTTTGGTCGTATATCACCGCATATTTACTTTGCGCAAGGTTATTCTGGACACGGTGTCGCACTCACTGGACTTGCAGGACGCATTATTGCAGAAGCAATTTTAGGTAATGACGAACGTTTGAGAATTTTTGAAGGGTTGAAAGTCCCTTCGTTTTACGGTGGAAAATATCTTAAAAACTTAGCCACCAAGATCGGCGTACTCTATTACAAATTCCTCGATCGTTATCGTTAATTAAAAAACAAAAGGCGTGTTAAATACACGCCTTTATTGTTTCGATGACATTTAAGGTTTAATGTCTCGTAAAATAGGATTTTGCATGGAAATCAAGGTTTCCGTAGATTGAATTTCATCAATTAGCTGAATTTTAGTCGCCAGCACAGAATGTAATTCAGCAATGGTGTGTGTCATCACTTTAATAAAAATCGAATAGTTACCCGTGGTGTAATAGGCTTCCACCACTTCATCAAAAGTGTCGAGTTTTTTAATCACTTTTTCATAATCTTTTGCACTTTTCAAAATAATGCCAATAAAGCAGCACACATCATAACCCAGTTTACGCTCATCAATAATTGCTTTTGTGCCTTCAATCAAACCAGACTGACGCATTTTCTCTACGCGAACATGAATTGTACCTGGACTCACCCCAAAGCTCTTTGCCATTTCTGCATAAGGTGTACGAGCATCTTTAGTCAGTACACGGAGAATTTGGCGATCAAGTGTATCGATATTGTTCATAAAACACTCCTTATTAGATCTTTTTCAAAATATCTTATTTATTTTTGATAATATTCAACATTTAAAACAATGTAAAGAAATTACTTGAAATAATTTGTTATTTTATTGAATAATTCACAACAAATCTTACCAGTTATTATAAAAAGAAGGATAAATATGAAAAAGACGTTTATTTTACAACAACAAGAAATCAGCTTTGTGAAGAACACCTTTACTCAAAACTTAATTGAACAACTTGGTATCATCGAAGTGCAAGGTCCAATCCTTAGTGAAGTTGGCAATGGTATGCAAGATAACTTATCAGGTATTGAGAAAGCGGTTCAAGTAAACGTGAAATGTATCCCAAATGCGGTTTATGAAGTGGTTCACTCATTGGCTAAATGGAAACGTCATACTCTCGCACGTTTCCACTTCAAAGAAGGGGAAGGCTTATTTGTTCACATGAAAGCATTACGTCCAGATGAAGATTCATTGGATCAAACTCACTCTGTTTATGTGGATCAATGGGACTGGGAAAAAGTGATTCCTGAAGGTCATCGTAACTATGCTTATTTAAAAGAAACGGTACGTTCTATTTATCGTGCCATCCGTTTAACCGAATTAGCTGTAGAAGCTCGCTTTGACATCCCATCAAGCTTACCAAAAGAAATCACCTTCGTTCACAGTGAAGATTTAGTGAAACGCTACCCAGATCTTTCAAGCAAAGAGCGTGAAAACGCCATTTGTAAAGAATATGGTGCCGTGTTCTTAATTGGTATCGGTGGCAAATTATCAGACGGTAAACCACATGATGGTCGTGCACCAGACTACGATGACTGGACAACTGAATCTGAAAACGGCTACAAAGGCTTAAACGGCGATATTTTGGTATGGAATGCTGAGTTAGGTAAAGCATTTGAGCTTTCTTCAATGGGTATTCGTGTGGATGAATCTGCATTACGTTTACAAGTTGGTTTAACCGGTGATGAAGATCGCTTAAAAATGGATTGGCACCAAGATTTATTAAACGGCAAATTACCTCTCACCATCGGTGGTGGTATCGGTCAATCTCGTATGGCAATGCTTTTACTTCACAAAAAACACATTGGTGAAGTGCAATCAAGCGTATGGCCAAAAGAAATGTTAGAACAATATCAACATATTCTTTAATAGAAAGAGAAAATAAAAAGTGCGGTGAAATTTCACCGCACTTTTGTTTTTAGTAAATTAATTAATCTTGTAATGCACCACTGTTAAACATTGGCAATCCCATTGTTTTTAAGCTGTCGCGATAAATACCCAGCAAGTCTTTCTCCGTAATTTTTTGTAACTGATCTAACGGTTTATCTAACGCTGCTACGGTTTCAATCACAAGACCTTGTGGACCGGATTCTTGCGTCGCAATTTCAAATAATGCTTGTCCGCGACGAACATGACTACCTGAACTAATCAACACGGCATGTTTGATTTTGTGTTTCGCTAAAGAGTAACGAGAGAAAAGCGCATTTTCGACTGTTGAACGTGCATAGTTATCCGAATAAATACGGCTTGCATCAACGCCTTTCTCAATTAACCATTGCTTCATTAAATCCCCTTCGGTTTTATTGTTTTGCGGCCCCCCGCCAGTCACAATAATTAACGCATCTGGATTTTGATTCGCAATTTCTAAGGTTTTCTCTAAACGTTGTACCAAAATGTCATGCATGCTACCGTCTGGATTTAAAGCGTATCCCAATGTAATAATCGCTGATTGTGCCGGTAACTTGGTTTCGAGTTTATCGGTAATTGGCTGATTAGCCGCTTTATCAATCACAGCAAAGACTTTTTCTAATTTGCTTGCGCTTTCTGGGGAAAGTTGTTTTAAGCGATCTAAATGTTTTGTCGCTTCCGCTTGGTTGCCTTTAAAACGATTCCATGCAGCCAAGTAAGTATGTGCTTTCACATCATCTGGCGCCACATCAAGCACTTTTTGATAAAGCTCAATGGCTTTATCTGTATTGCCGTTATAAATATTGGCATTCGCTGCACCAAACAAAAAATCCACACGATAAGGCTCAAGCTTATACGCTTCTAATAAAAGATCCGCAATACGCTCCATATTGGAAGGAAGTTTCGCGGTAAAACCTGCATTTGAAACACGAGCCGGTGAGTTTTGGATTTTCACTGCTTGTTCAAGCAACTCATCCACAACCTGTCTTTGAGTAAGAAGTTGTTGATAATTTAATTGAGGCTCAAGCACTTTCACTTCTGCCGTGCTGGCGAAGCTGTTTACGGCAAGAGATGAAAGCACAGCAAGTAAGGAAACCTTGAAGATTTTTTGCATAATTAATTCTCCATATTGGATTGAATAACAAAAAGAGCGGTCACTTTTTATCAGTTTCCGCTCTTTTCACTAAGCTTGATTCATCGACATACACAATAACGTCAATGGATGGATACAAGTCACATTAGATGACATATCGATCTGCCATTTACAAGTTTGGCATTCAGAGATCACGTAATCAAATCCGCCTGCATTGATGTTATCGAATAAGTTTTTACCGATAGATTGGGAAACCTCGTAGTTTTCTTCTTTGAAACCGTATGTTCCTGCAATACCACAACATTGTGATGGGAGCATCACCACTTCTAAACCTGGAATTTGTTTTAACACTTCCAAGGTGTATGGTGCCCAACCAGCTTTATCCACGTGACATGCAGTGTGATAAGCCACACGCAAATTCAATGGTTTAAGCGGTAAGGTTTTACCTTCTTTAAAGAGTTGATATAAGAATGGTGTCACCATGTGAATATGCGGACGAACTTTCGCATTGTCGATACCTAAAATATGATGATATTCATCACGTAAATTTAAGGAACAACTTGATGCTTCACTGATCACATCCAAGCCATTTTCATCCACCATTTTGCTGATGTAATCGGTATTAAATTGTGCGATTTTCTTCGCTCGTTCTGGGAATTGGTTCACGCTCAATGGCAAGCCACAGCATTTTTCTTTTTCCAATAACACCACGCCAATATCCATGGCATTGAACACTTGGATAAATTCTTTACCCAACTGTGGATTATTGTAGTTCACATAACAACCGTGATAATACGCCACTTTACGTTCGAATTTTTGTTGGCTTTCCAACATTTTCTTCATGTACCAGCTGCGGAACGTACCAAAAGAATATTTTGGTAACGTACGATGACGGCTGATTTTTAATGCTTTTTCCAACACAAATTTTGTTGCTTTCAAACCTGTAATCGTATTCACAATTGGTGCAAGCGGTGTATTAAGTGAACCCATAATATCGGTATTACTTAAAATCGCATCACGTAATTTTTGCACAGCCGGTTTGTGTTGTTGAGCCAGGTATTTATTTCTTGCGCGGACGATAATGTCACCAATTTTTACATCTGACGGACAGGCAATTTCACAACGTTTACAGTTAGTACAGTATTTCAATGCTTCATCATAAAGCTCGGCTGATTTTAAGCGTAAACGCTCACCATCCGGACCTGATTGTTTTGGACCCGGGTATTTTGGATTTTGACGCGAAACCGGACACACTGCAGTACATGCCGTACATTTAATGCAGCTCTCAAAGCTTTCATCAAAGGCATGATGATGTTGTGGTGCATTAAGGGATTGTTTTGCATTATCAATTAATTGTTGAATGTTCATAACGCCTCCTTAATGTGTGTTGTGAAGAATTTCATCAGCAACAGCAAGCGCTGTTACTACTGCTACGCCAGAACCACAACCAAGCTCTAACGCATTGAAACCACCAACCACATTACCCACCGCATATAAATTCGTTAAAAATTGACCGCCCTTTTGTACTTGGCATTGCGCATTAATCGCCACACCTGCAGATTGATACGGTTGTGGATTTGAGAAACGGTGATCAGTCCAAGTAAAGCGATCCGTATCGTTAAAACCTTCCACACCGATGATGTCAGAATGGAATACGGGCTCGTAGATTTTATCGAATTCAGAAACTAAACCTTTACTGAAGAAACTGCCGGAAGCTAAAACAAAATGCTCAGCAGTGATTTCTTCCTCTTCGTGCAAACGCGTTTGAATTGCACGAACTTTGTTGCCATGAAAATGCGCTTTTAATGCGCTATCACCATTCATCATGAGTCCGCCTAATTTCTCAAAACGATGGCGTAATTGAATACGTTGACGCATGCCTAATAAAGAAGGCGGTAAAGTTGGCAATTCAAATAATGGCAAGCCAGTTGCTTTACGAAGTGATTCCATAAACTCTTGATTTTCTAAACCGAAACAAGCTGGTAAGAAAATTGCTTCAGTGCCTTTGGCTGCTTCTTTCATTTCAGCCACAAGATCATCAAATTTCAATTTATATTCTAAAACTTGCGCAATATTCACACTGCGGAATTCACGCGAATTGGCACGTAGCTGATCTAATTCTGGAATATTTAAAAAGCCGGTTTTCACTTCACAATGCGCAAACTGTGGATTCAGCGTGAGGTTATCTGCCAACAATTCTGGTTGGAAATCGTGGTAACCTTCAATGCCTAAAACCGCAATTTTTTTATACGGGAATGCAGTTTCGCCTTGTACGGTTGGCACGCTATTTGGTGAAAGCCATGCACCACGTAAGCTACCTAAACCCGTTACGCGAAGATGATTTTCTTCACTTGAGCCAATTAAATCTAAATTTAACGATTCCGCTAATTTTTCGAAATCTTGCGCTTTCGCTAATACGCGTTCAGCACCCATAATGCTATAAGGGTGTTGTGGTAATTGAGCTGCAAGTGCGGTCAAATTTTCAGGAATATTTTTAACAAACGCACCGTTTGGTAAACGGCTTAATAAATCTAATGAGCCAGATGCAAAATCAATCGCCGCTTGGCCGTTATTGATAATGACACAACGTTTGCCTTGTTCTTGTAGGGCGATGCCGCAAGTTAAACCTGCAAGGCCGCCACCAATAATCACTACATCAAAATTCATTGTTATCCGTCCCTTGCTGTTTGTCAGTTTCAAGCGGTTGAACATCGTTTAAGCCCAACACACTGCCATACATCCATGAAGTAAATTCCGCTTCACGAATTGCTTCACCCCATGCAATAGGTTCAATACCGCGCCAACGCTCTTCCATGAAAGCGGTTAATTGTGTGGTAGATTGACGAGGTGTTGCCACTTCAAAACGGTTCATTAAGCCCGCCGCACGGCATGCGCAAAGCTCAGCTTGGCAAGTCCCCATACCCACACGAGTACGGCGACGTAAATCCACTAAGTTATTCACATTTAATTCATCAACGGCATAACGTACTTCACCCGCTGTCACGGCTTCACATTCGCACACCATTGAACGATCGAGACGTTCTTTATCTAATAAGCGAGTGGCACGTGAACCATGACGATACACGGCTGAATAACGAATTGTACTTGGAAGTGAAATCACTTTCTGATTGGTTTCTGCGCGGCTTTCAGTTGAACCCGGCAATGGACGCTCAGCGGTTGTACAACGTGCGGTTTTGTTGAGTTTTTTACAAACAAGATCCGTTGCCCATTCTGCCATTAGGCGATAAGTCATTAATTTACCGCCAGTGATCGTAATAAAGCCGTCTAAGCCATCACGCTCTGCGTGGTCAAGTAACACGATACCGCGACTTACGTTACGACCTGATGGATCGTCATCTGACGCCACTAAAGGACGCACACCGGCATAAGCACGTAATACACGAGTATGACGCAAGCTTGGTGCGAGTTTTTCCCCCTCACGGAATAAGATATCCACTTCTTCCGGGGTGACTTCCATGTTATCGATTTGATCGTAAGGAATACGGCTAGAGGTTGTACCGATAACACAAATGGTATCCCCTGGCACAAGAATGTCCGCATCCGCCGGTTTACGGCAACGGTTAATCACCATTTTGTTGATACGGTGACCCATGACAAGCAATGCACCTTTTGCTGGGAACATTTTGATTTTGAGATCCGCATATTCTGCGATGCCTTGTCCCCAAATACCGCCCGCATTGACGACTAATGGCGCAAAGAATTTACGGTTTACACGATTTTTGTGATCGTAGACATCCACACCGATTACTTTGCCACCTTCGCGAATTAAGCTTTTCACTTCGCAATAAGTGAACATTTTCGCGCCATTTTCGGTGGCATCCATCACGTTAGAAGCCGTTAAACGGAAAGGATCGATTGAACCATCTGGCACAACAACTGCACCAACTAAATCAGGGTTTACTGATGGTTCCATAATTTGGGCTAGTTTAGGATCAATGGCGACAGCTTCAATACCGGATTTGGTACAACTTTCGATGAAGGTTTTTTGATAATCAAGGGAATCTTCAGGTAAGGTGATAAATAACCCTTCTGTTTCATCCACACAGTGACGAGCGATATTGCGCAGAATTTTATTTTCTTTAATACATTCTTCTGCTGATTCCTGATCGTTTACGGCATAACGCGCACCACTATGTAACAAACCGTGGTTACGGCCTGTTGCGCCTGTCGCAATATCACGACGCTCTAATAAAATACAGTTAATTCCACGCAATGCACAGTCACGCGCAATCCCCGCACCTGTCGCACCACCACCAATGATAATCACATCCGTCGAGATAGGGGAAAAATCTCCCACATCACGATACATATTAGGCGATAATCCCATTGTTACCCCCAAAGCCAAAATATTAATAAAAAGAAACGTAAAAACTGTTACAAATTCCATGGCTATTGTATGGGAGAGCGGTTAAATTCACAACATTCTGAGCGAAAAAGAAAGCTGTTTTGTGAGATAGATCACACAATTTTCGAATTCGCTCATTTGTTAAAAAATATTTTGTGAAATGCATCACATTTTTGAATTATTTCTCTTTTTAATTTCTATTTTTATTTTATCATGCACGCTATCCCCATCATGGGGGTGGACTCATAATTAAAATGATTTTGGAGAGAAATTATGTTTGGACCATTTAAACCCGCTCCGCATATTGCGGAACTTCCAGCGGAGAAAATTGATTCCACGTATAAACGCTTACGTTGGCAAGTGTTTGCAGGGATCTTCTTTGGTTATGCCGCTTACTATTTTGTACGTGCAAACTTTGACTTAGCACAACCCGGTTTAATTCAACAGGGCTTGTACACTAAAGCGCAACTAGGTGTTATCGGCTCAGCGGCTGGTCTTGCCTACGGTTTATCTAAGTTCGTCATGGCAGGTATGTCTGACCGTTCGAACCCTCGCGTATTCTTACCATTTGGTTTATTGCTTTCTGGTCTTTGTATGACCATGATGGGTTTATTCCCATGGGCAACCTCTGGCGTTGCCATCATGTGGGTAATGATCTTCTTAAATGGTTGGTTCCAAGGTATGGGTTGGCCTCCATGTGGTCGTACAATGGTACACTGGTGGTCTAAATCAGAACGCGGTACTATCGTATCTATCTGGAATACCGCGCACAACATCGGTGGTATGATGCCGGGTGCAATGGTGCTATTAGCAAGTGCCGTCTTCTTCAGCACTCATGGTGTCGAAGCGCAAGCAAAAGATATTTGGCAACAATCCCTCTACTATCCGGGTATTGCGGCAATGCTCTGTGCAATTCCAGTTTACTTCGTCATGCGTGATACTCCACAATCTTGTGGTTTACCATCAATCGAAAAATGGCGTAATGACTACCCAGATGACTATAACGAAAAAACTTACGAAAACGATTTAAGCACAAAAGAAATCTTCGTCACTTATGTATTGAAAAACAAATTGTTATGGTACATCGCGATTGCTAACGTATTCGTATACTTAATCCGCTACGGCGTATTGAAATGGTCTCCGGTTTACTTAAGTGAAGTAAAACACTTCAACATCAAAGGTACCGCATGGGCTTACACAATCTATGAATTAGCAGCAGTTCCAGGTACATTATTATGTGGTTGGGTATCAGATAAAGTCTTCAAAGGTAAACGTGGTTTAACCGGTTTCATCTTCATGATCTTAACTACCGCAGCAGTTGTAGCATACTGGATGAACCCAGCTACACCTGAAGCAGAGCTTGCAAACTATGCAGCTTGGTATGAAAACCCATATCAATTAACTGACTTCATCTTAATGACCTTAATCGGTTTCTTAATCTACGGTCCTGTAATGTTAATCGGCTTACACGCTCTTGAGCTTGCACCGAAAAAAGCAGCAGGTACAGCAGCAGGTTTCACCGGTTTATTCGGTTACTTAGGTGGTACTGTGTCAGCTTCAGCTGTTATCGGTTGGGCAGCACAACACTACGGCTGGGACGGCGGTTTCTACGTTATGATCGGTGGTGGTGTCTTAGCGGTGTTATTACTCTTCATCGTAATGGTTGAAGAAGGTAAACACAAAGCGAAATTAGGTGATACCTACGGTACTAAATAATCTATAAATTAAAGGCGACAGGCGAAGGCTTGCCGCCTTTTTTATTACAAAAACAACTGAATTTTTAACCGCACTTTAAAAGGAGATAATGTGATGAAATTGAATAAATTAACCATTATGTTAGGCGCGGCAGTTATGGCAAATGCAGCATTCGCAAATCAAACTTGTGAAGCGCCCTATCGTTCAGCCCTCCCCGCTTATACTTATAAATTAGACAAAGTACTCGAAGTCAACGGACGTCAAGGCATTACCACTGATGGCAAATATTTATATGTATCGGGCAGTAAAACACTCGCCAAATACGATATGGATGGAAAACTGATTAAAGAAAATAAAGATCCTTTTGTCGGCTATCAAAAAGAAGCTAATCACATTGGCGACATTGATATCTACAACAATGAACTTTATGTTTCCTCCGAATGGTTTGATGCCGGCGTAGGTAAAAATATTCAAATTGCAATTCACGATCCCGAAACCCTCGCATTAAAAAGATCAGTTGATTTTAATCCTGAGTCAGGTCAAGTCGAAGTTTCCGGCATCACCGTAGATACCGTTCACAATTCAGTTTGGATGGCATCTTGGGTCGGTGAAGAAAGTGGCCGTTATTTATATGAATACGATCTTTCAACAGGTAAATATAAACGTAAAGTACATTTACAACCTGTTCCACAATGGATTCAAGGTGTTTATGCCTATAACGGTGATCTCTACGTTACATCTGATGATGGTACGGCAGATGAAAAAGAACCCGATCATATTTATCGTGTAGAAATTTCAGATAAAAATAATGAAGCTCGCGTTGTTTTAGAAAAAACATTGAATGACATTCGAGATGTCGGCGAAGTCGAAGGCTTGAATGTGAATCCGAAAACGAAACAACTGCTTGTCCATGCAAACCGAGGCAAACAAATTGTGTTAGGGATGCCAAAAGGATTTTATCCAGGATATGACCGTGAAATTAGTGAAATCTATTTTTACGACATGAAACCAAGATGTAATAAGTAAATCAAGGAGAATACACCATGAAACTCAAAACTTTAGCGCTTTCTTTATTAGCTGCAGGCGTACTTGCAGGATGTAGCGCACACTCTTCTGTGGACACTATGAAATCAGACAAAATTATCATTGCTCACCGTGGTGCAAGTGGTTACTTACCAGAGCATACACTTGAGTCTAAAGCGCTTGCATTTGCACAGCACGCAGACTACTTAGAACAAGACTTAGCGATGACAAAAGATGGTCGTTTAGTGGTTATCCATGACCACTTCTTAGATGGCTTAACTGACGTGGCGAAAAAATTCCCAAATCGTCATCGTAAAGATGGTCGTTACTATGTAATCGACTTCACCTTAAAAGAAATTCAAAGTTTAAATATGACTGAAAACTTTGAAACCAAAGATGGCAAACAAGTTGCAGTATATCCGGGCCGTTTCCCACTTTGGAAATCACACTTCAAAATCCATACTTTTGAAGATGAGTTAGAATTTATCCAAGGTTTAGAAAAATCGACTGGTAAAAAAGTGGGTATCTATCCTGAAATCAAAGCACCTTGGTTCCACCACCAAAATGGCAAAGACATTGCAGTTGAAACCCTTAAAGTGTTGAAAAAATACGGTTACGACAAAAAATCAGACATGGTTTACTTACAAACCTTCGACTTCAATGAGTTAAAACGTATCAAAAACGAATTGCTACCAAAAATGGGCATGGATTTAAAACTTGTTCAATTAGTGGCATACACCGACTGGCATGAAACTGAAGAAAAAGATGCGAAAGGCAAATGGGTGAACTACGATTACGATTGGATGTTCAAACCAGGTGCAATGGCAGAAGTGGTGAAATACGCAGATGGTGTTGGTCCAGGTTGGTACATGTTAGTGGATAAAGAGAAATCTAAACCAGGCAACATCGTGTACACCCCATTAGTGAAAGAACTTGCACAATACAAAGTGGAATTACACCCATACACTGTGCGTAAAGATGCGCTACCTGAATTCTTCACTGACGTAAATCAAATGTACGATGCGTTATTGAACAAATCTGGTGCAACCGGTGTATTCACCGACTTCCCAGATACTGGCGTTGAGTTTTTGAAAAAACAAAAATAATACGTAAGTAAAAGGAATAAAAGAGCGGTCAAATTCATTGTGATTTTTGACCGCTTTTTTACATTAAATCAATAACATACCGTTTATATTATTTAGTTTTAACTAACAAGAAAAGGCTAAATATAGAAAATGTATACTTATTTAGTTGCAAACAAGCCTTTAATAACAGCATGGAATGCCACAAGTATATTCACAGTACAAGCTGAGGTTATGATACCAAACAACTGAATATCCATTATCTTGCTTTTTTCAGGAACTATGACATATAAAAATACTAAAACAGCCCAACCAATTAGTGTATTCCTTGCAAATCCATACGCTTTTTGTGCATACGTCCTGCGCATATCTCGGTCGTCTTGGCTTTTTTTATTATTTTCATCTAATTGTTGAATTTTTACTTCGAGTTCTCGAATTTTGGCCTTTCTATAGTCATCGTTATAAGCGACATCAACCCCTCGATCTAAATCCTCATTAGTTTCTGGTATTCCCAAATTATTTCTAATTTCTGTATTCATCATAAACGACCATTTAATAAATCACTCGGATCTATATAGAGGCAATTTTGATTTATGCTCCAAGCTGTACCTGATTCATGTGTCATTGCTGATAACTGAGGACCTGTATAGTCACCATAAACTTCAATTATCTTATCAATAAAACTTAAAATGTCTGGATCATCTATTCCAGACTTATTTCCTTCGGCATCGGTTGCAAATTTATCGATAACTCTAGCACCAAAAGTTTTAAACTCTTGGTATATATCAGGTATAACAGGACCATATTGCCAGCGAGCAAACGCTTCATTAAATAATAATGAATTATAAGTTTTTATATACCATGATTGAGCAAAAAACATTAGTTTTTGCAATTTCATTGGTGTCAAATCAGGGATTTTTCCATCTTTTGCTTTCTGAATGAAAGCATTTGCTACTTGCATTGCTGAATAAGCCATGCCCTCCTCCTTAAATAAAAAGTTCAAGATACAAAAACGGCCTGTATAGGCAATCATTTACACAGACTGTTAAAAACATCCAATGGACCTTAACATTGTGCCATAAAGTTTTACTTCAATAAATACTGTATTTTAAGATTACCTATGAATTTCATTCATAAATAAAATTATACAAAAAGAATATTAAAATGATAGATTTATA
>OGPP01001141.1_pt1 | contig 21682 bp, 15 predicted proteins | sample 1553021 | NCBI WGS metagenome assembly OGPP01 (sample SAMEA2580217, study PRJEB22360) | human gut metagenome | biome: human gut; feature: human-associated habitat; material: faeces | place: Denmark | collected 2008/2010
ACGATGAGGCCGCCGGCCCCTACAACGAGGCGGCTTCCGCCCGCGACCAGGCCAAGGCATCCTACGATTCTGCAGTCAGCGCCGGCACGGCAGCCGACCGAGCGGCAATGGACGAGTACGCCCGTCAGGTCGCGGAGGGCAAGGACGCCGCCGATGCCGCCGGCAAGGACCTCGAGCAGGCGAAGGCGGGTCTCGCAGACGCCAAGGCGGATGCATCCGAGAAGGACGAAGCGTACCAGTCCGCCCTCAAGGCGGCCCAGGATGCCAGGGACGCCCTCGATAAGGCCAAGGCCGATGCCGCAAACGCCACCCCGGAGGCTATCAGTGCCGCCGAGCAGGCCGTGCGCGACGCCACGGATGCCGTGAGCAGGGCACAGGCCGATCTCGACAACGCCAACGCGACGCTTGCCGATGCCCAGTCCAAGCTGGTTGCGGCCCAGTCTGCAAAGGATTCCGCCGATGCCGTCCTCGCCGCAGCCCAGCAGAACAAGGACGCGGCGGATGCGAAGGCCGCAGCAGCCAGCGCCGCCTACGAGAAGGCGAAAGCCGACCTCGCCGCAGCGGAGGCAGGCGCCAGCGGCCCGGAGTACGATGCGGCAAAACAGAAGGTCGCGAACGCGGAGGCAGCCCTCGCTGCCGCACGAGAGGCGCAGTCCCAGTGCGAGTCCGAGCTCGAGCAGGTACAGTCCGCTGCGGCAACGGCACAGACCGAACTGAATGATGCCCAGGCGTCCCTCTCCGTAAAGCAGCAGGCCGCGACCGATGCCGAATCCGGTGTGAACGCTGCCCAGTCCGCTCTCGATGCCGCGAACGCCGGCCTCGATGCGGCCAAACAGGCGAACGTCGACGCCGTCGCCAAGCTGGATGCCGCGAAGCAGGCTGTCAAGGACGCCGAGTCCGCCAAGGCAGCCGCCGACGTAGAGCTCGCGAACGCCAAGGCCGCAAAGGATGCCGCAGACGCCGCCGTGACCGCCGCGCAGCAGAAGGTCGACGAGGCACAGGCGAAACTCGATTCCGCCGACGCGCAACTCAAGCAGGGAGCCATCGGCTTCTTCCGTGCCATGGGTGCCGATGACGCAGTCAACATCATCCTGAACGCCAAATATGCCGGAAAGACCGAAGTCGGCAACTCCAAGGACGCCACGTCCCTTGATAACATGCTCAATGCGATCAGGTGGATGAAGTCCGTCAACGACTACCGCAAGTCGGTCGGTCTGTCCGAGCTCCAGGTCACCTACAAGCTCATCGCCGGTGCCATTGCGGATGCCAACTACAGTGACACTGTGCTCGATCATGCCCGTCAATATGATTTTGCCGAAAACCTGGCATGGAATTACGGAATCGATCCGAGTGGGCAGTGGATCGAGCAGGAGAAGGGCTTTTTCGACAAGGCAACGGAGGCCCTTTATGGAGTCACCGGTCTTGTCGGCAAGGATGCCTATGATTTCTATGCAAAGAACGGCGTCGCAATCAACCATTGGATTGCAAACAACTGCCGCTGGGAGAACGGCAGCAGCGGCACCGTCGGCCATTACATGAACATCATCAATCCCGAACTCGCCGTTATGGGAATGGCAACTTGCACCAAGGGCACCATGTCCGGGCTTCAGACGCAGTGCTACACCGCAGAGATCTCCGGCTGGTCCGGCTCCGGTTGGAACACGAACCCCATCTCCGTCGACGAGTACGAGCAGAAGCTGACCTCCTATATCAACGGCCTCAAGAACGCCAAGAGCGCACTCGACGCGGTCAAGGCCGATCTCGCATCCAAGCAGCAGGCAGCCACTGACGCCGCTGAAACCGTCCAGCAGAAGCAGGACGCAGCGGATTCCGCACGGGCAGGTGTCGATGCCGCGAAGCAGGACGTCACCGATGCCCAGCGTGCCGTCGATGCCGCAAAGGCTGATCTCGCATCCAAGCAGCAGGGCGTCACGGATGCCCAGGCCGAGCTGAATGCGGCGAAATCGGACCTCGATGCCGCCAACGCGGCAGTCGATACGGCAAAGTCGACCGTCCAGCAGAAGCAGGTCGCCTTTGATGCCGCCAACGCAGCCGTAACGGCCGCACAGTCCAAGCTGGACTCCGCCAAGGCGGACACCGAGGCCAAGCAGCAGGACGTCACGGTTGCGAACGCCGATCTCGCGAAGTTCTTCCAGGACGTCGCCGACGCCAAGAAGGCGCTCGATACAGCAAAGAGCGTCCATGACGCGGCGGCAGCCGATCAGGTCGAGAAGGCGGCAGTCCTCGCAGCCGCCGAGCAAAAGGCGGACGTCACCGCACGCGCCCTCGCGGATGCCCAGCGTGCCGTCGATGCCGCAGAGGCCGACACCGGCGTTGCCGCCGACAGGCTCACCGGCTCCCAGACCGATCTTGTGGGCGCACAGTCGAACCTCGACATCCTCACCGGTCTTGCCGCGAAGCTCGCAGAGGCACAGCAGCGCGAGCAGGATGCAGTAAAGGCCGTCAATGACACCAAGGCCGCCCTCGATGCCGCGAAGGCGGATGCCATCGCCGCCGAGTCCCTGGTCTCCGCCGCCGAACAGGCGAAGGCGCAGGCAGACGCCAAGCTGTCGAAGCTGAACTCCATCGATGCCGGCGCGGCGATCGCTTCCGGCCATGATGTGAACGCGGATGGCGCCCTCAACGCGCTTTTCGCCGCAGCAGTCGAGGCACGTGCCAAGGTCGCGCCCGCCAAGGCCATCCTGGACGAGAAGCAGGCCGCGGTGGACGGGCTCCAGGCCGGCTACGATGCGGCACTCGCCGCCTACGAGTTGGCGAAGTCCGACCGCATCGCGGCGGAGCAGAAGCTTTCCGATGAGATCGCACGACAGGAGGCAGAGGAGGTCGCAAAGCAGCAGGCGGCATACACCCCGAAGCACCTCGCCGGCACGGATACCGCCCAGCCCGGCAGCCTCGCCCAGACCGGTGACCGCGCGGGACTCATCGGCGAGACGTTCGTCATCGGCGGTACCGTCCTCGTGGCAGCCGGCGTCTTCCTCGATCAAAAGAAGCGCCGCGGGCAGATGTAAAAGCGAGTCGGGCGTTGGATATCGGCTGGTGTCCAACGCCCGGTTTCATGGACAGGGAGATCGGTGTGAGAACAAAGGCTATTATCGTTGCGCTTCTGGTGTGCCTATCGGCACCTCAACTTGGATGTGCCAGCGTTGCAAAGCAAGGAAGCGGCTCTACGGAAAGGGCCGCTACGGCGGTAAAGAATAAAGACAAAAAGAAGCCGAGCGAAGAAAAGGCGGCGCAAGCCTCTGGAACCAAGACCGAGGAGAAGAAAGAATCCGACGACAAGGACCAGAAGTCCGATGACTCCAAGAAAGAGGATAACAAGTCTTCCGACTCGTCGAAGTCTGACAGCAAGGGAAACTCCTCCGACTCGAAGCAGAATTCCGGCAATTCACAGAGTTCCGGCAGCAATAATTCCTCTTCCAACAGCGGTAGCCAGAAGAAATGGGTTGCCGAGCAGGGCCACTGGGAAACCGACTACAGCCAGGTCTGGGTACCGAACGTGGTATACACGCGTCATCCTCGTTTCTGGGTCAATCATGGTGGTACTATGGTAGGGCCCTTCGATTCATCCGATGCCGCCTACGCTTGGATTATTAACGATGGCGAAAACGGCAGTATCGGTGGATCCGTTGTAGATGATTCGTATACCACCTCTGAGGACCAGGGTTATTATGAGCAGAAGGCTACGGGACAGCATTGGGTTGTCGACGTCGCCGGTCACTGGGAGTAATGGACATTTGTTCCTCTTCTCTTACATTCGGTAAAAAAATATTTATTTGCGGGCGGCCGGTTTCGGCCGCCTTTTTTAGACGCCCAGTCTGGGAGCAAACGATAGGAAAGCAATCAAACGAGAGGCTGTTCCAAAAGAATCCGGCGGTGCCAGATGCTTCGAGCAAAACCTTCCGCAAATCGGTAAGGTCTTCCATCAACTTGCTCCAGCCCTCGCCCGGAGTCCGCTGCGCGGTAATGCAAAAACTCGGCATCCCTCGCATTCGCAGTACCGCTTCGCTCTCGCTACAGCGAATTTCTAACACTCAGCATCCTTCGCGTTAAAAATTCGCTTCCGCTCACGGTCTCCGCTGACACTACGACACCGCGAAGCCTTTCGCTCGAAACGAGGCCTCTCGTTTCGTGTCTACGCTACGCTCCGCCCAATCACCGTTCCGGAGATTGCAAGATTGGTGTTGGGCTAGATAAATGGGGCCATACTCGCCCCCTTTATCTGCCAACACATCTTGTGTATCACCTCTCACGGCGATAAAGTTAGAAATGAAGTTCGCCTTCATTTCTAAGGGAAGCGACGGCGTCACTTCAAAAAAACGGCGCGACGTCAGTCGCTCCTAAAAAGGAAAGCAATCTCATATCGGTTTTTGAATCGGTGGCCTCACCGATTCGCTCTGCTTTCCTGGGGGGCATATGAGTTGCAAGCGTCCACACACCGTTAAGGCGACACTCACTTCTGAAGAATATGAAACGTTTTCCGCTTTGGCGGAAAAGGCAGGCATGACGAAAGCCGAACTCATTCGTTATAACTTGATCCATCGGAGTGAATCACTCGATAATCTAGTTTCCAAAAATGATGACGGTGGCCGCAGCAAAAAGCTGCAACCCGTTTCAGGTGATTCGGACGAAAAGCGCTCGAAGGTCATTTACGTTAAGGTCACCGATGGCGAGCACGAGGCGATTCGCAAACGGGCGGATATACTCGGTGCGACCGTCAGTGCGTATGCCCGCCGCGTGATGCTTGCCGGTAAAATCGAGAAGATCGATTTCGATAAAAGCCAAGTCGCGAAAATCTATCACGAGCTGTATCGCGAGGGAACGAACCTCAATCAGCTGATGTATTTTGTGAACGCCCAAGGGCTTCCCGCGTACAACGAGAAAGCTGTTTTTCGTACGCTTGGAAAGGTTTACCAGAACGCCCGCAAAGTCACTCTCTTCATAAGAGAGCTCGAGCGGCGCTATTTCACCGACGGCGGTGATCTCAATGACCGTTATTAAGCAGAAAGGTATTTCATCCGAACGCTACGCGAAGAACGTGCGCAAGTACATCAACGGAAAGCGTGCTTTGGCCCGCGGCGGCTGGAACCTCGCGAACGGAAAGTACTGGTTTTCCGAGATGGCTATGACGCGGAAGATGTTTCATCACGACAGGCCCGCGCGTGCCGGCGCGAAGAACATAACGATGCTTCATCAGATTCTCGCGTTTCTGCCCGAGGAGTGCAGCTGCAACGGAGGCAAGATGACCCCAGATGCGTGTATGGCCTACGCGGAGCAATGGCTTGCGAAGCACTATCCGCATCAACAAGTGATTGTCGCGTTGCATGAGGAAAGTGATAAGGCGGGAAAACGCTACGCAGTGCACATGGCGATTAACCGTACCGATTTGTTAACCGGCAAACGTTGCGAGACGGGTGGGCGACGCGGAAAGTACGAACGCGCTGCGTGGGTCCGTGAAATGGACGAGGCTTGGAATCTTACTCAACTTGAAAAGGGAAAGAAAAATTCGAAGATTCGTGATCGCCAGCCGCGCGACACAGAAAAGGAGATTATCGGTCGCGGTGAGTACAGTTATAAAAACAATCTGCGCGAGCTGATCCATCTTGCAATCAATGAAGGTCACCCAAAGAATATGGAGCAGTTCAAAAAACTACTTGCCTCATGGGGCGTAGACATTTTCATCAAGAACAATCGAGTCTATGCGACAGATCTCGATATCAAGGAGGCCGGCAATCCGAAGTGCACTTTCAATCTGACTCGACTCGACGGACGTTTCGCGGTCAAACAACTTGAAGCGGCGTTCGAAAAGAACATGTTGGAAGCCGAGCGAGCGTTGCCGTACGAGAAGCGCTGTGAGATTTACATTCAACGTCTTAAGAAGGCGTACTCGGCGTGGGTCGAACAAGCGAAAGCGAGTAAGGGCGTCGCCTACAATTCATTCCCCAAATTCATCGCACCGAAGTGCGATGAGGACCTGCTCGAAGATCCGGCGGTTCGCGATGAGCTTCTTGCGCGTCGCGGTTACGCAAGGGAGATTCGCAACCGCTATGCCGGCGCCGTTCCCGATGCCGGCGATGATCGCGTTCGCGCCGCAGGTCGAGCCCATGGTGGTAACGTTGACATCTCGCCGCAGGTCGATCGCGCGGTCGACCGAGGCGATTACGCTCGCGGAGACACGCCTCGCTAGTTTTGGAAAGCCTATCGTCGGTGCCCTAGCGCACTGCCATCCAGTGCCGATTCTGCCATACTCGCAATTCGGCGAGGATGAGGAGTATGAATTGATCGGGGCTTATAGGACAAAATGTGTCCTATAAGCCCCAAGGATGACGATTCCAATACGGACGACACCAAAACCGGCATCGACGGCTCCATGGACGATTCGGATTCCAAATAGGCCCTGTTAGTTGAGCTGCTTCTTTGCCGGTGTCGTATACGAAACCGCTATACCCGCGGCAATTGCCATGAGGCAGCTTGCGACGAGTCCGTACTCATACTTCAAAACGTTTGTTGCGGTCAGGGCGATAATCAACACAGTCGCAATTTGCAGAATTATCATTATTACGAAGAGATTGATTCCTTGTTTGGCCGAAGTCGCTGAGTGAGTTTGGCTTTGTTGATTCAGGTTGTAGCTGACAACAAAAGCGATCAGCTCGCTTGATACGGGGCCGACTACATAGAAAAAGAGTGCGTCAATGAAGCCTATAGTGTTGTAAGTGTTGTAAGTTGTTTCGCCGGAAAAAACAGCGTATAAAGCATATCCAAATCTTGGCTGATTCATGTATGAGTAGGAGAAGACCAAGAGCGTTACCAGTGCTACTGCCATAAGTACATTCAAGACGATTCTTCTACCGCTCATCGGCCACTCCTTTCGAGTGCTGATAAAAATATATTAATATAATAGCAGTTTTATCCAATAGGATTGGAGGAGTCATGACAGCTAATTCCGTTATCCGTAAGTTAATGATACTCTCGGCATCGATCATCTTTTTATCACTAACTTTTGCTGCGACTCCGTCTTTTGGATTGACTGTCAATCATGATGTACCTGCCGTTGGGACTTATTCAGAGGTGTCTTTGTTTGATGAGACCTCTATAGCAAGGCGCGCTATGCAAGAAGATGTCCTTGATACGTATTATTCATTTTACTGTTTTAATAACACTGCCCATAATAATCCCTTAATGTATCCAACATACAAACGACTCACCTTCAAGAATAGCTACAGCCGTATTTATCCGGATACATGTCGAACGAGTTTTACATATCCTTGCCCCACATGCAGGGTTGACGGGACGATGAAAGTATTTCAGTGCAAATATCAAACACGTTGATCGATTGTAGGTGGATTTAATGGGTAGCACAAAGATTAAAGTAATTCTAGGTCCTTTTTTCCTTTTTGTTTGCTTGTGCTTTCCGGCTGCAGGCTTTGCGGACGGGATCGTCTGCAATATGAGAAACGATGTTCAACCGGTCGCTTCACTATCTAATGATCTTCTATTTGCTTCCGGCTCCACTGCTCGTCGTGCAAACAGTGAAAGGGTCTTGAATGTATATTGGACTTTTTCGGGATTATTGAATGGTCAATCAGTGGATAATCGAATTGTATACAGGGATTACAAGTCGCTATCTTTTCGAAATTCCTATAGTACCCTACCGCCAACTTGGGTTAATACTCGCGCTACTGGTTCTAATGGTGAATATTTTTCTCAGGTTCAAGCTATTGGGGTTGGATCCGTGGAAACGTGGCGTTGCAACTATCAAATTAGATAATTTGATAAAACGTCACATCTAAAATAGATGCACTTTCCCTGGAGGGCCGACACAATGCCGGCCCTCTTTTTTGCGCTGGGGCGGTGGGATGGTAATATCGGGCGGGAGTCAGCCGCTCTGATAGAATCGTCCTTGCTGTCGGCAGCCCTCGTGCCGGGCAGAGCCCTCCATTTGATGGGAGGTGATGCCCATGACCGATTTCACCGAGCTCGTGAAGCTCCTGACCGCTACGGTCTCGCTCCTCACGGCCCTTGTCGGCCTTTCCAAGGCACTCAAGCAGGGCTCGAAGCCCAAAAAGAAAGGCCACCGTCGCTAAGACGATGACCCAACTTCATTAAGCAACGGCTCTGCCCAGCTCTCTACAACTTGGGCTGCCGTCGGCACCATTTTACCCTCCTGACGAGGAATTCGTCCATATTTCAAAAATCAAATCCTGTTCGCGCGCGGGCGTAAACTTTTAGTTGGGCAAATCCGGCAGATTGGAGCTTGAAACATGAGGGATATGCACCTCATGTCGCTCATAAAACGTCTCCTGACCTCGAAGGAGAACGTTTTTTAGCGACAGAAGGAGACATAAATATGATCTGGTTTACCAGCGATACCCACTTCGGGCATGAGAACGTGCTGAAGTTCACCGACCGCCCGTGGGAGACGATTTGGCAGATGAACGACGCCATCGTCGACAACATCAACGGCAGGGTTGCCGTGGACGACGAGCTCTACATCCTGGGGGATTTCTCATTCAAGATGACCGCCCAGGACGCCTACGGGCTGCGCAAGCGGATTGCCTGCAGGCGCATCCACCTCGTCCCGGGAAACCACGACAAGGACTGGACCCAGCCGGCGGTCGCGGGCGTCTTCACCGTGGAGCCGCCGATCTGCGTGCTCAAGATCGACGGGCAGAAGATCGTCCTGAGCCATTACCCCATGGCCGACTGGCAGGGCATGAGCCATGGATCGTGGCACCTCCACGGGCACATCCACAGCAGCGGCGGCGCGTACAACGAGTTCAACCGCAAGCAGGGCCTTCTGCGCTACGACGTCGGCTGCGATGCCAACGGGTATTCCCCGGTGAGCCTCGACGGGCTGAGGGAATGGTTCGCCGGAGTCGACGAGCCGTGCGGCCGGGTGAAATGGCCCTGGTGGGTCAACGAGACCGGCGACAGGCAGGTCGAGCGCGAGCTGGCGGCGTACAAGAGGAAAGAGGCGATCCGATGACGGTCTATGTGACGGGCGACATCCACGGTGGGCTCGACATGCAAAAGCTCCGCGACTGGGAGCTCGGCGATAGCCTTGCCAGCGACGACTATCTCATCGTCGCCGGCGACTTTGGCTTTCCGTGGGACTTCTCTGCCGAGGAATGCGCCGACATCGCCTGGCTGGAGTCGCGCCCCTACACGGTACTGTTCGTCGACGGCAACCACGAGCGCTTCGATCACTGGGAGGAGCGCCCCGTGGAGTTATGGCATGGCGGGCTGACGCAGCGCCTGTCGGACACCTCGCCCATTCGGTGCCTGACGCGCGGCGAGGTTTTCGAGCTCGACGGCTCGACAATCTTCACCATGGGCGGTGCCACGAGCGTGGACAGGGAATACCGCGTGCCGTATTCCAGCTGGTGGCCTCAGGAGCTCCCGGACGAGCGCGAATTCGATGCCGCGCGGGCAAGGCTCGACGAGGTCGGCTGGAAGGTCGACTGCGTCATCACCCATACCTGCTCGACGCGCATGCTCTCGCCGACGCTCTACCCGGACCCGGGCTGGGAACGCCCTGATGTGGACCGGCTGACCGGATTCCTCGACGAGCTCGAGGACCGCCTGGACTACAAGCGCTGGTATTACGGACATTTCCATCGCGATGCCAATCCGGACGAACGACACACGGTGCTGTATGACCGGATCGTGAGGCTCGGGGACAAACTCCTGCCGTGGGGTGCGTACTGATGGCTATCTATGTGACGGGTGACGTGCACGGCAGGGCCGAGTACGGGTCCAGCCGGTTTGCCTTCAAGAATTGGCCGCTGGGCCGCACGCTGACGCGTGATGATGTGGTAATCGTGGCCGGCGACTTCGGCTTTGTCTGGGATGGGTCCAACGCCGAGAAATACTGGCTCGACTGGCTCGAGTCGAAGCCCTGGACCACGTGCTTCGTTGACGGCAACCATGAGAACCATCACGTCCTGGCCGGGCTGCCGGTACGGGAGTGGAACGGCGGCCTCGTCCATGAGGCGCGACCGCACGTGCTGCACCTGATGCGCGGCGAGGTGTACGACATCGCGGGGACCACGGTCCTCACCATGGGAGGTGCCGCGAGCAACGACAGACAGTATCGCAGGGAGGGGAGGAACTGGTGGCCCGAGGAGATACCGAGCGTGGAAGAGATGGGGCACTGCCGCGCCTCGCTCGATCGCGTGGGCTGGAGGGTCGATTACGTGGTGACGCATGAGGCTCCTGCTGCCCTGGCCAGAGAGCTGTGCCGGGAGCGCGGACGTGAGTACCGTGGGGATCCGCTGCAAACCTTCCTGGGCGAGCTCGACGGGCGGCTCGACTATCGCGTCTGGCTCTTCGGACATTACCACGGCGACGAATGGCGCGACGACAGACATCGCCTGATCTACCGAGACATCGTGCCGATTGAAGATGCCGCGCTCGGTTCCAGAGACCTCCTAGAACGCTTCTAGGAGGTCTCTGGAAATCAGCCGCCTGATAGGAGAAACGTGGGGCTACTCGCTCTTCATCTGGGTCATGACCTCGACCTTTGCCTCGGCCACGGCCGCCCGCTGCTCGGCTACAGCGAGGCGGTCCTTGAGGGCGGCGACCTCGGCTGTCAGGTCGCGCTGGGCCAGGAGTGTGTCGGCTTGGGCTTTCAGTGCAGCGTCACGCTCGCCGCGCAGGCGCTCGATTTCATCGACCATGGCCTCAGCCTCGGCATGGAGCTGGACGACCTGCCTGCCGAGCTCCCTGGCATCGGCGAGGTATCTGACGCTCGCGGCGTGGAGCTCGTTGTTCTCGAGTTCGAGGCTCGCGGTATCGAGTTCGAACTTCTCCTCGATGAAGGCAATCCGCTCATTGCAGTCGGCCTCAATCTTTTCATTCCGATCCGTCGCCTCGGCGAGCTTGCGGCTGAATTCATCCACCTGGGCCATGAGCATTGCGTTCTCGGTCCTGAGGTCGGCTGTCTCGCGCAGCAGCTTCTCCCGCCATGTCGCCTCGATTCGCTCGGCGGCCTCATCGAGGACGGACTTTATGCCGTAACCGTAGATCTCCCTGATTTTTCTCTCGTCTGCCATCGTGCGACACTCCAATCAACAATGGGCATGGCTCCGCCACGCCGTACGGCTGGGAACAAATACGCGGCTGCTGTTGATTTGTAGTCGTCCTGCGATCGGTGAGTTCTAAAAAGGCGTCTCAAGTCATGCGTTCACGCAGGTTTTCGGTTGGAGAAATACCGCACGTTTTCATGGTAACACGTGCCTTAAAGAACGGGCGGCCATATCGATTCGTTGTAAATAGCGTCTACGACGTGTTGGTGGCAGGAGGTGAGGGCGTTAAAGATGTCGAGAATGATTGTGGGAGTATTTTAGATACAGGCATGAGAAAGGGTCGAATCGAAGTGTCTGGCCGGACGCCAATTGTCCGGGAACTGTTTCGGTTCGACCCTGCTTCATTCTACATCCGCGGCATGTTCTTGTGGGCATCCTGACGGTGACCGACTCTCACGACCTCGATAGTCGGTTTGTGGGCTTAAAGTTTCGGAGGCTCCCAAGCGTTTTCAATCGCGGCGCGGTAGATTGCGGCGTAATTAAGCATCCAGCTGCCATCACCAACTTTTTGAATATACCCCTTATCCTTCAGAGAGGTATAGGCCCGGGATATCGTGTTCTTACTCAGGCGGTAGTGATCCTCAATCCATTTGCTTTTAGCGCAGAAGCCCATGGGCCGTTTGTTTTTGGAAGGTTTTCCAAACTTCCATACAAGGCCGAGGATGAGACGCTCGGCGGCAACGGTGGTGACGCAGCACGCCCACTCGGGCACTGAAATAAAAATAGCCTTATCCATTTTTCCCGTAATCTCTCGTTGCTCAGTAGCATCATCGCTAAATATGTCGGAAATCGACGGAAGCTCGCTCATGTTTACCACCTAATCAAGGTGGGCGGTACGACCTTCAAGCTGCTTGAAAAGCTCGTAGAACGAGCTTTCAAACATGTAATTAGAGCGATGGATCTGGATGAGCTTGCCGGACTCTCGCATAAACTTGCGTGCGGTGTTTTCGCTCCAGCCAGTGAGTTCGCGGATATCGTTAACGCGGAGCAACCGATCGCACTGAGCGGCACCAGTGGGGAAAGTCGGTGTGGACGCCTGAGTGCTAATCTTTGGAGTAGCCATGATGAGCTATCCTTTCAATGAGGGCCCTCCCTGTGCTTGTAAGACGTACCAGGTTCATAAGCACTTGGGGGGCCGGTTTCTATGACTACATGCGTAGCCATCTGACAGCTTTAGCATGTATTAAAACTCATTAGATGTCAATCAAATAAAGCATCTACCTGCGGAAACGGTATTATAGTACCGTAATATTATGAAATAAACGATGAATGAAAAACATGCTATTTCTCGCTTCTCTGTATATAGGCGTTGATGAAGGCTTCGTAGCCTTTAACTGCTTTTATTTCTGATTGTTGAACGAGGCTTGTATACGTTTTGAGCGTGATATTGGGGTCCGCGTGGCCAAGAATGCCTTGCACGCTTCTAACGTCCGATCCGTTCGCCAGCATAAAAGTGCTTACACAATGCCTGAGCTGATGCGGGCAGATGCCCTTATATAGTTTTCCGCCAGTCGAATTGTTCGGCTCATAGATTCCAAGATTGCAGCTAACTGCGAAATCGCGAAACCAATGGTTGAAGATGTAGTTTTTCATGTGACAGACAGTAGGGATCCCTTGCTCGACAGCAATATCGCTAATGATGGGAGTGCTGTCAGTCTGGGACAGCCCCAGAGAGGCCAGGAGCTCTTTTTGTATGGCTGACCATGATTGAAGACGTTCGGCCAAGGTTTCTCCAACGGGAATTTTGCGTTGGCTTTCTTGTGACTTGGGTGCCCTCAGTTCATGGTCGTTGGTGTACTGCCTGTCAATTTTCAAGGTTTTATTGGCAGGGTCCCAATCGCGCCATTCGAGGCCCAGCATCTCGCCTTTCCGCATACCCGTATACACTAGTACTAGTGTACCAACAGCTTCGGCGGTGAGCTCAATGTGTTGAAGACGTGTGCATAGGGTAGCTACTTGGTCGATTGTCAGTGATTCTCTTTTGTTGCGTGGTCTGCGAACATGAACGGTAGCGCAGGGGTTTCGGTCAATTATTCTCTTTGCGACTGCATTCGACAAAATCTGACGCAGTTTCGCATTGATTCGTACAAGCTCTGATGGTTTGTATTTTCCCGTACGACGAGCTTCGGCATATGTTTCTTCGATTAGATCGGGAGTTAGCCCCTCAATTGTCTGAAACGCACCGAATAGGTCTTCGATATGCCTGCAATCGTACGCTTCTCTTTCATAGCTCGTTGGCGCAAGCTCGGTGTCCCTATTTTCGTGAAAGGCCCAGCAGTAGGACGCAAGCAAAGTGGGCTTTTTGGTTTTAGTGATCGTGCCAGAGGAGTTGATTTCAGCCAGCTTGGCCTGCATTGCAGCCTTAGCTTCTGTTTTAGTCTTGCAACGAACTGTATAAGTTGGGGATCGTTTGTAGCGCCCCGTCTTAGGGTCCTTGACTCCAAGGGAAAAATAATAGCGATAGGTGTTAGGTGATCTCTTGTCTTTCCAACACGTGCCTCTTCCGCTAATTAGTGGCTGTTCTGACATCTTTGCGCTCCGTTTCTTTGAATAGTTTTCAACAATTCATTGAGTGCAGTTTAGCTAAAGCTGTTAGTAATATGTTTGTAAAAGCGTAGGCGCAGCTACCGGAGGTAAAAGACACAAACTGCTATGTTTATCTGCGGTTATATGATGTTCAATGATGCTTGATGAATGGTAGGGGGTAGCATTAAATCATATCTCCTAAAGCGGGTGCCGACGGTTCGAATCCGCCCGGGGGCACCAGAGATTTATCGAGCCCGGTACCGCCATGGTGCCGGGCTCTTCTGGTTTAAAGCCGCGTTCATCCATGGGCGGCAATCCCACATCAAAAGAAAAGCGCCCGCTTGCTGGGGGAGCAAGCGGGCGCTTCTGAGCGAATGTGTTTGCGGTCTAAGCCGCTCGGAGCAACAAGCGATCGACGTTAGTTGCTAGACTCGGAGTCGTCGCCGGAACCGGAGATGGAAACCGTCAGCGTGATCGTGCTGTCGGTGGACTGCTTGCCGGTGGGGGAGACGCCCGTAACGGTGGCATTCTCGTTGCCGCTCACGGGGTTGCCGTTCTGATCGCAGAATGCGATGTTGTAGAAACCGGCGTTGTTGAGCGCGGTGACGGCGGCGGAGATGCTCTTGCCGTACAGGTTGCCCGGGACGCTGGCCTTGCCGGACTTCTTGGCGATGACGACGGTGATCGTGGCGCCGGGCTTCTGCTTGCCGCTGGGGTTCCAGCTAATTACGGTGCCCTCGGTAACCGAGTCGTTTTCCTGGTAGCTCACATCGACGCCAAAGCCAGCCATGTCGAGAGCGTTGCGCGCCTGGGCCTCGGTCATGTCGGTCAGATCGGGCACCGAGGTGGTGTCCGGGCCGCCAGAGACCTTGTACGAGATGGTCGTGCCCTTCTCGACCTCCTTGCCGGCGGCGGTGCTCTGCTCAAAGACCTGGCCCTCTTCGGCCTCATTGGCTTCCTCCGAAGCACTGCCCTTCAGGCCCACGCTTGCCAGTGCGGCCTCGGCCTGGTCCTTGGTCAGGCCGAGGAGCTGCGGAACCTCAACCTTCTCGGAGGGCTTAGGGCCCTTGGAGATTACCAGGTTCACCCTCGTGCCCTTGGCCTTCTTGGTGTTGCCGTTGGGGGTCTGCTCAGCGACCTTTCCCTCGTCGACATCGTCGTTGTAGCTCTGGTCGACGGTGCCAACCTCAAGGCCGGCTTCCTTGATCAGCTCAATAGCGGTTTCCTGGTCCTTGCCCAGCACGTCGGGCACCGTGACCTGTTCGCCACTGAACATGCCCGTGGCAAAAGCCACTACAACGCCAATCACGGCGACGGCGGCAATCACGGCGGCGATGATCTTGTTCTTGTTGGACTTAGGCTTCTCGACCTCGTAGGAGCCCGTGGAGCCCGAGACAGCGCTACGGGCGGTGTTCTGACCGCTCACGCCCGAGACGGGGCGAACCATAGCGCGCGTTGAGTCGGAAAGCTCGCGGGTCTTGGTGGCACCCAGGTCGCCGGCGGCACCGATGATGCGCGTGGGCTCCGAGACGTTGACGGCACGGCCGGACAGGTAGCTGTTGAGCACCTGGCGCAGCTCGTCGGCCGTCTGGAAGCGGTTTGCCGGGTCCTTCTCCATGCACTTGAGGATGATGCGCTCCAGGTCGGCATCGACGCCGGAGTTGATCTGGCTCGGCGGGATGGGGAGCTCGTTGACCTGCTTGAGCGCGACCGAGATGGCGTCGTCGCCGTCAAAGGGTACGCGGCCGGTGGCGCACTCGTACATGACGACACCCAACGAGTAGATATCCGAGGTGGGGCCGAGGTCCTGGCCGCGGGTCTGCTCGGGGCTTACGTAGTGGGCGGTGCCCAGCACGTTGTTATCCTGCGTGAGATGACTGTTCTTGGCGCGTGCGATGCCAAAATCCATTACCTTGATGTTGCCGTCAGGCAGCACCATGATGTTTTGCGGCTTAATGTCACGGTGGATGATCTCGTGCTTGTGTGCGACCGAAAGCGCGGAGCTAATCTGCGAGCCGATCTGCGCGACCTTCTTGGGATCGAGGGCGCCGTGGCTCTTGATGCCGCTCTTAAGGTCGGTACCGCGCAGGTACTCCATGACGATGTAATAGGTGTCGCCGTCCTTGCCCCAGTCGTAGACGCCCACGATATAGGGGGAGGACAGGCCGGCCGCTGCCTGGGCTTCCTGCTTAAAGCGGGCGGCGAAGGTGGCGTCGCCGGCATACTGCGGCAGCATGATCTTGACGGCAACCGTGCGGTCGAGGACCTGATCCTGTGCACGGAAGACGGTCGCCATGCCGCCCGTCCCCACCTTATCCTTGAGGAGGTATCTTCCCCCGAGGACCCTCTGTTCCATTCCTGCTCCTAACATAACTATTCGCTCAACGATGTGTGTAGTACCAAATGTGTGGCCGCTGGGGCCGTGTGGCGCGTTGCCGCTAGCTCATCGGCCGCGGCGCGCCATAAGTATCCGCTTTGATCATGGGCATCACGCTCCCTGTGCGGCGAGCGCCGCGGTCAGGACGATGCCGGCAATCTTGGCTGCCTTGACGTCGTGTTTGTCGTAATCCTCCAGGGCCACCGAGATGGCAACCGTGGGTGAATCGTAAGGTGCAAAGCCAACAAACATAGAGTTGACGTTGGTGCCGCCGGTCTCGGCCGAACCGGTCTTGCCGGCAACCTTGACGCCCGGAATCTGGGCATCGGTGCCGGTGCCGGACTGGACGACGGCGAGCATGGCCTGCTTGACCTGGTCGGCCGTGGCAGAGCTGACAGCCTGGCCCAGCGAGCGGGACTGCGTGGTCTTAACCACGGTTCCGTCCGGGGCGAGTATCTGGGACACAAAGAACGGGTCCATGACCACGCCGCTGTTGGCGATAGCGGCAGCGATCACGCAATTCTGCATAACGGTGGTCTGCGGGCCAGGCGTGTGGTCCATGCCGACGGGCTGGCCGGCGCCTGCCCAAGCGGTCTCCCACTCGGTCATAAGCGACGGGTCGGCCATGATGGAGGCCGCGGCGGTAAGGTCCTGACCCAGCTTTTGCCCATAGCCAAAGGCGTTGGCAAACTGAACCAGCGAGTTGGCGCCGACCTCGTTGGCCACCTGGCCAAAGACGACGTTGGACGACACGGCGAAGGCCTGCTGCAGGCTGATGGTGCCGTAGCTCTCGTTGGCATAGTTGGTGACCGGCGCGTTGCCAATATCCATGGAGCCGGGCGCCTGGTACGTGCTGGTAAGGCTGGCGGTGCCGGTTTCGAGCGCCGCGGAGAGTGTGACGACCTTAAAGGTCGAGCCCGGGGTGTAGAGCGCGTCCATGGCGCGGTCGTACATGGAGCCGTCCTCGCCACCGCCCGACTGCATCAGGGCATCGATGTTGGTGTTGTCATAGGTGGGTGAGCTCGCGCACGCAAGGACCGCACCGGTGCGCGGATCCATGACCACCACAGCGCCCTTAAAGCCTTTGAGCGCCTGCTCGGCAGCCGTCTGGATGCGCGAGTCGATGGTGAGCTTGGCGGTATTGCCCGGCTGTGTCTGTCCCGCGAGCGACGCGATGGCGTTGTTCCAGCTGGAGTAATCCTTGGAGCCGGTGAGCGTATCGTTCATGACGCTCTCGATGCCGGCGGTGCCGTATTGCTGGCTCACGTAGCCCACCACGTGCGCGGCCATGTTGCCGTTGGGGTAGGAACGGGCGTAGGTGCCGTCCTCCTGTTGCAGCGACTCAGCTAGTGTCACGCCGTCGGACGTGATGATGGAGCCACGCTGGATGTACTTGGAGCGGGCGATGGTGTGGTTGTTGGTCGGCATGTCCTGATAGTCCTTCGCCTTGATGACCTGGACATAGGTGAGGTTGCCGATAAGGATGGCGAACAGCGCCGTGAAGGCAAGCACGGCACGAGTCAGACGGTTGGCAAGCGCCACGCGGCCGAGCACGCCAGACTCAGGCGTGTCGAGCAGGCGACGACGCATGCGAGAACCCGCGGAGTGGTTGCCGTGGCTGTAGGAAGGCACGTTGGCAAAACGCGTACCGGTCGGGGCAGAGGCGGATGCGACCTGGTCATCGGTGATGGCGGCCATGGTGCCGGTGCCGGTGAGCTCGGCTTCGCGTCCGGTTGCCTCGTCGCCGGCGCGCAGCAGCAGTGCGACGATGATAAAGCTCGCCAGCAGCGAGGAACCGCCCTGGCTCATAAAGGGCAGGGTGACGCCGGTCAGCGGGATCAGGCGGGTTACGCCGCCAACGATTAAGAATGCCTGGAAACTGATGGCCGCCGTAAGGCCGGTCGCGCTAAAGGCGGCAAGGTCGGACTTGGCGCGGGCGGCTGTGGTGAGGCCACGCACGGCAAAAAGCATAAACAGGATGAGCACGGCGCCGCCGCCCAAAAGCCCCATTTCCTCGCCGATGGCCGAGAAGATAAAGTCGGACTCGACGACGGGGATGTTGTTTGCCATGCCGTTGCCGATGCCGACGCCAACCAGGCCGCCGTCAGCCAGTGAGTAAAGTGACTGTACGATCTGGTAGCCCTGGCCCTGGGCATCCTTAAACGGATCGACCCAGACCTGAAAGCGCACTTGCACGTGCGACAGGAACTTGTAGGCGCCCACGGCTCCAACGGCCAGCAGCGCAAGGCCGATGATGACGTACGAAAAGCGTCCCGTGGCAACATAGAGCATCAGCAAAAAGATGGTGTAGAACAGGACGGCCGAGCCCAGGTCGCGTTCGAAGACAACGATGAGCAGGCACACGCCCCACACGGCAAACAGCGGCAGCAGCAGGCGGAAGCGCGGAATCTTGAGGCCCAAGATCTTGCGGTTGGAGATGGAGAGCAGCTCGCGGTTCTCGGCCAGATAGCCTGCCAGGAACAGGACGATGAAGACTTTGGCGAACTCGCCGGGCTGGATGGTGAAGCCCGCGATGCGAATCCACAGCTTGGAGCCCGAGATCGTGGTGCCGATAAAGATCGGCAGCATCAGCAGGATGATGCCGATAATGCCAAAGGTGTACTTGTAGCGCATGACCACGTCGAGGTTCTTGACCAGTGCGAGCGTTCCCACCATGAGCGCCACCGAGACAAACAAGATGATGAGCTGCGAGATGGCGAGGTCGGGGGCCAGGCGCGTTACGAATGTGATGCCGATGCCCGAGAGCACAAAGACGATGGGCAGGATGGCGGGGTCGGCGCCGGGCGCCAGGATACGCACGGCGATATGCGCCGCGGCGAAGGCGGCGAACAGGCCGATCGGCACGGCGAGCGTCTCAAAGGAAATCGTGGCACCCGCGGTGAGCACGTACATCGCATAGAGCAGGATGACGGGGAACGCCGAGGCGATGAGCAAGAGCAGTTCGGTGTTGCGGCGACTCATAAGCGGCACTCCCTTTCTAATTCTTATCGGAGGCTTCGGCCTCGGCTGACTGTTCGGCGGTTTTCTCGGAATCTGACTCGGAGGTGGATTCCTGATTGGTGTTGTCGCGAATCGTTTGCGCGTCAATCACCTGACGGGTCTGCTCCTCGTCAATCTGATGGCGGTACTTGGAAATGGTGTCCTGCGCATCGTCGACACTCGTTTGCGGAATGCCTGCCTTCAGGCGGTTTTGCGTGTCTTCGGGCAGGTCGGACAGCTTGATGCTGGTTTCGCTCTCGAGCCAGTGGAGCTCGACCCCGAGCGTCTTGCCGGGCAGGCCGCGCCAGACGGCGACATTGCCGTGGGAGGTTCCCAAGTAATAGGAGCCGGTGACGCCCGTGTATGCCCAGATGCCTGCTACCAGCACAAAGACAAGGGCCAAGATGGCGGCGATGGTGACATTGCGGCGTCGGACGCGTTTTGCCTCGCGCATGACGCCGTCGTCGACCAGGTCGACGACCACCACGGTCACATTGTCGTGGCCGCCGGCGGCGAGCGCCGCGTCCACCAAGTTGTCGACACAGATCTGTGCGCTCGAGGACTGCGTAGCGATGTTCTCGATATCGCTATCGGGAATCATGCTTGAAAGACCGTCGGAGCACAGAATCAGGCGGTCGCCTTCCTCGATGTGCAGGGTAAAGTGGTCGGCATACATGGCGGGATCCGAGCCAAGCGCGCGGGTGATGACCGAGCGGTTGGGGTGGACGCGGGCCTCGTCGGCCGTAATCTCGCCGGCATCCACGAGCTCCTCCACGTAGGAGTGGTCGCGGGTCACGCGGATGAGCGTACCCTCGTGGAGCAGGTAGGCGCGCGAGTCGCCCACGTGGGCGATGGCGAGCGTGTCGTTTTCGATGTAGGCGCAGGTGGCCGTGCACCCCATGCCGGGTTTGCCCAGGCCGTTGAGGGCGGCCTCGATCGCGGCGGCGTTGGCGGCCTCGACGGCTGCGGCCAGGCGCGCGGCGTCGGCGGACTGCGGCGCCGTCTTGGCGATGGTCTCGACGGCGATGGAGGATGCCACCTCGCCGGCGGCGTGTCCTCCCATGCCGTCGCACACGCAAAAGAGCGGCGACTGCACCAGATAGGAGTCCTCATTGTGCGGGCGTACGCATCCGACGTCGGAGCGGGCGCCCCACATAAGCTGCGTGGTGGTGCCGGCGTCGTAGGTCGAGTCGGTCTCGATGCGCTCGTCGGTCAGCGGCTCAAAGCTCATGGTCGAGCCGGGATCTTTGAGCTTTGCCTCCACGGCGGCGACATCGATCTCGGCGGTGTCGCCGGGGGAGACGGTGTCGGCATCGTTGCCCGAATCGGCATCGGAGACGTCCGGAAGGTTGAGGTCTTCGGTTACGCGGTCGGCGGGATCGCCGTCCTGCTGCGGCTCGACAGCCGTCGGCTCGGGCGTCGCAAAGTGCGACGGCGCGGGCGTACTCTGGGGTTGAGCGGAGGACTCGGGAGCTGCGGCGGGCGCGGCAACGGGCTGCTCGACTTCGGCAGGCGTTGCAGATGCGGGTGCCGCCTCGCTTGCCGGGGCGACGGGGAATACCGGCGCGGCAGGCTCGGGGGCGGCAAACACGGCAGCGCTCTCGTTAATCGCCTCGGCGACGGGCTCGGCGAAGTGAGCCGGTGCGGGCGTTGCCTCCGGTTCCGCGGGCTGCTCGGCAGCGTGCGCGCCGATGGGGGCGTCGAGCTGCTCGGTGCCGGCGTCCTCGTCATCGACGAGTGCCGGATATTCTTGAGTTACATGCGAAAGAGGCAGGGAGAACACGGTGTCCTCGGGCTCCACGGTCGCAGGGCGCGCCGGAGCGGCATGAGCCGGCGCAGCTGCGGGGGCAGTTGGCGTCTCGGGCATGGTTGCGGACTTGTTCTCCTCGTCGATCATCGACGGTTCACCTTCATGACCACGTCGCCAATCTGGACCTCATCACCCTCGCGCAGCGTTGCGGGCTCCACCAGCTGACGGCCGTTAACGAGCGTGCCGTTCAGCGAGTTGAGGTCTTCGATGATGAGTGCCGGGCCCTGCAGCGAAAAGCGTGCGTGCGAGGCCGAGACAAACGGTTCGTTGATGCAGATGTCCGAGGACGGCGAGCGGCCCACGATGACGGGGCCGAGCATGTCTACATGGATGCCACGGATGCCGCGCGGACCCTTGTCCACATCGATCGTCCAGATAGCGGAGTCGCGGCGCTGGCCGCGTACGAGTCCCACGCCGGTTTTCATGACGGCGAACAGGAAGATGTAGAGCAGGGCGACCAGGACGATGCGGCCTGCAAAAAGGACGATATCGATGTTCATAAGCGACTATCCCCTAAATTCAAAGGTGCTCAGGCCAAACGTCAGCAGATCGCCGTTGCGCAGCGGGCAGCGCGTGATGCGGCGGTTGTTGACGAGCGTGCCGTTGGTGGAATTGAGATCCTCGATCGACCAGTCCGAACCGGTAAAGGTGAGCTGGGCGTGACGGCGCGACACGTTGGGGTCGCGCAGGGCGATGTCCGAAACCGAACGCTCGCGACCGATGGTCACCTGCGCGGAAGTGATGCTGTGGCTCTCGCCGCTCACGACGTCGACGAGCTGGGCGAGCGGGCGCTGCGGGGCGCGGGTGCTCGCCATGTTGGAGGCAATACCGGCCGCGGCGCCAAGGCCTACGGCGGCGCCGGTC
>OGPP01001164.1_pt1 | contig 21405 bp, 19 predicted proteins | sample 1553021 | NCBI WGS metagenome assembly OGPP01 (sample SAMEA2580217, study PRJEB22360) | human gut metagenome | biome: human gut; feature: human-associated habitat; material: faeces | place: Denmark | collected 2008/2010
TGATTGAACAGTTATCTACTTGACATAAATATTAAAATAGAATAAAATTTATATGTTGTAATTATGACAGATAACAAACCATGTTTTTATGTTATATGTACAATGAAAATTTAATAAAGGAGGTGCTCCTGTGGGAAGTGTGATTATCGCTGTTGTGATCACTCTACTGGTTACCGCGGTCGTTGTATATTTCGTCACAACTGCTTACTATAAAAAAGTAACAGAGGCTAAGATCGGAAATGCAGATGAAAAAGCGCGTGAGATTATTGATGAAGCGGTAAAAACGGCAGAAACCAAGAAGCGTGAAGCAATGCTTGAAGCGAAGGAAGAATCCATCCGTGTCAAGAATGACTTAGACAAGGAGGTAAAAGAGCGGAGAGCGGAGATCGGACGCAGTGAACGACGCATTGTTCAGAAGGAAGAAAATCTGGACAAAAAGTTAGAAGCGATCGAAAAACGCGAGGCGGGATTTGCAGCCAAGGAAGAAGAGATCAACAGACAGAAAGCGCAGGTCGCAAAGCTCAATGAAGAGCGTGTGAAAGAACTGGAAAGGATCTCCGGTTTAACCTCCGAACAGGCAAAGGATTATCTCTTAAAGACTGTTGAAGAAGACGTTAAAATTGATACTGCAAAATTGATCAAAGAAATGGAACACAAGGCAAAGGAAGAAGCTGATAAGAAGGCAAAAGAGTATGTGGTGACTGCAATTCAGAAGTGTGCTGCGGATCATGTTGCCGAAACGACGATTTCTGTTGTACAGCTTCCGAATGACGAAATGAAAGGAAGAATCATCGGACGTGAAGGACGTAATATCCGTACGTTAGAAACGTTAACCGGTGTGGATCTGATCATTGATGATACGCCGGAGGCAGTGATTTTATCCGGTTTTGATCCGATTCGTCGTGAAGTTGCCAGAATTGCTTTGGAAAAACTGATTGTGGATGGTCGTATCCATCCAGCAAGAATCGAGGAAATGGTTGAGAAGGCTCAGAAAGAAGTCGAGACAATGATTCGTGAGGAAGGTGAGGCAGCAACCTTAGAGGTTGGTGTTCACGGAATCCATCCGGAGCTTGTGCGTCTTTTAGGCCGGATGAAATTCCGGACGAGCTACGGACAAAATGCTCTCAAACATTCCATTGAAGTAGCACAGCTTTCCGGATTACTGGCTGCTGAAATCGGTGTAGATGTAAGAACTGCAAAACGTGCAGGATTGTTACATGATATTGGTAAATCTGTCGATCATGATATGGAAGGTTCCCATATTCAGATCGGTGTGGATTTATGTAGAAAATACAAAGAGTCACCAATTATTATCAATGCGGTAGAAGCGCATCATGGTGATGTAGAACCGGAGTCATTAATTGCATGTATCATTCAGGCTGCAGATACAATTAGTGCAGCAAGACCAGGTGCCAGAAGAGAGACACTGGAAACATATTCAAACAGATTGAAACAGTTAGAAGATATTTCTAACGGATTTAAGGGTGTAGAAAAATCCTTCGCTATTCAGGCGGGCAGGGAGATTCGAATCATGGTTGTTCCGGAGCAGATCAGCGATGCCGATATGGTATTGCTTGCGCGTGATATTTCCAAACAGATCGAAGCTGAATTGGAATATCCGGGACAGATTAAGGTAAATGTTATTCGTGAGTCAAGGGTAACAGATTACGCGAAGTGATTCGTGACAATGGGGTTGCTCGCAGAGCGTGCGATCTATTGTATGAAAAATAAAGAGACTGCCGTACCGGTGTCATAAATGACCGGTACGGCAGTTTTTGCATATATGGAATCAGAGAAAGACGGAATTCTGAAAAAAAATAGTGCCAGGATGTAAAATATATGTTAAAATACATCTGAAAATGAGTGAAAGAAAGGTGGTGTGGCAAATGCAGAGAGTAGTAAAACAGCATAAGTGGTTTCTGTTTATCCTGATTGGATTTATCGTAATATCTTTCTTTCAGTTTTTACCGCAGACAGATACACTGCATTTGTATGAAAAGACACCACAGAGTTTTGAGCTGACCGCAGGCGGGCTCCTGAAGTATGGAATAGAAGGACAAAATGCAGACCAGGCAGGGGAATGTGAACTAGAAGAATATCACACAGACCGGTTGACGGGACCGGAAATAGCAGAACGTCAGGCATGCGGTCTCCCGGAAGAAACACCGGCGGCTACACTTGCGCGAACGACACAGAGTGAAGCTGCGCTGGGTGAACAGAATCAGAGCCGTTTTCAGATGTTACGGTTTTTAGTAGAAGTATATGTACTTTTAATGATCCCGGCAGTTATTCTGCATATGGCACTAAAAAGATTTAGCAGCCATATGATCATACTGTGGCAGAATATAAAATACATACATCTTGTTGATGGTAAGAAGGCAAAACGTATTCCTGTAATTGAATAAAAAGATGATATTACAGGAGGCGTATTAACGTGATAGAAAATAGAATAAGTGACAGAGCAAAAATATTACTGATCGATGAGGATACAAGCATTTCTTATTTGATCCGCAGGGCAATGGAAAAAGAAAATTACAAGATTTATATTGCAGGAAGTGGAAAACAGGGAATGGAGATGAGTACCGGTGTCTGTCCGGATCTGATTCTGATGGATAATAAATTTTCTGATATGGAAGGGATCACCTTGATCCAGTGGTTCAGGGAGTGGACGGATTGCCCGATTATAATCCTGTCGGAACGGAGCAGCTACCTTGATAAAGTGGAGGCATTATATGCCGGAGCAGATGATTATATGGTAAAACCGTTTCATGAGAAGGAACTTGCGGCACGGATTTTTTCCGCATTACGCAGAAAAATTTCGGCAGGTGCGCATACATATTACGAGGCAGGAAATCTTAAGGTTGATTTTACAAAAAGACAGGTTTTGCTTGGAGGAACGGAGGTTCATTTTTCGCCGGTGGAATACCGGATCATAGAAAGTCTTGCGTTAAATTCTGGTACGGTTGTAACATATCAGATGCTTTTGGAAAAAATATGGGGACCATATGCAGAGCAAAACAGCAGGATCCTTCGTGTCAATATGACGAATATCCGGAAAAAAATAGAAAGTTCTCCTTTAGAACCGGAGTATATTACAACGATCCCGCGGGTAGGATACCGGATGTTGGAGAGTCAGGCTGAGAAAGGTGGCATGCAGATGCTGGAAAATCAGGCTGGCAGAAACATGAAAGTGATGGAAGGTCAGAATATCAGAAATGGTATCCGTATGATGGCATAAAAATAAGCTGCACACAGAAGTGTGCAGCTTATTTTTTTCTGGATGTACGATAATCTTTTGACTGACAGTAAGAATCGTAAATTGCGTAAACAAACCCTCCGATGATAATGCCAATCCCGATGACAGAAAAAACAATCTCAATGACTGTCATAGTAAAATCTCCCTTTCGTAAATTTGATGTTATCAGTATAACAGTCAAACTTATAAAAGGGAGATTTTTGTGTATTCCTTAATCTTTTTTGGAAAGAGAAGAGGAAAGTTTTAACGTTTTATTTATCTGCCGCTTTATTTTTTGCTTTTAGACGTTGTTTTGCCAAGTACATCTGTTCATACGCACGTGATAAGAGCTGATGGAAAGGTGTGTCAGTGTCCGGTGCTATGCCATTCACTTGCCTGCGAACAGTAACAAGTCGCCTTCGTCGTGTCCAAATTGTATAAAAGCAGATGGAAAATAAAGGCAGAGGGTGGTACAATAAGAACAGATACTGTAAAAAAATAACAGACTTGGAATATATTGAAGCGGAGGAATATTGTATGGATCAACAGGTTAAGAGAGTAAAAAGAGAACTGGTAAAAAATGGAGCCATTCTGGATATTTATACAGATACGATGCAGCTGCCGGACGGAAAAATCGAAGAATGGGATTTTATTTCACACAGAAAAGGGGCGGCAGCCGTTGTTCCGGTACGCGGAGACGGAAAGATTCTGATGGTGCGTCAGTACCGGAATGCAATCGACCGTATGACACTTGAGATACCGGCGGGATCAAGAGACAGTGTTACAGAAGACACAAAGGTGTGTGCTGCACGGGAGTTAGAGGAGGAAACGGGATACCGCAGTGATGATCTTACGCGTCTTTTGTCACTTAAAACAACAGTTGCATTTTGTGACGAGTTCATTGATGTGTATTTAGCGCGTAATTTAAAACCGGGACATCAGCATTTAGATGAGGGAGAGTTCCTTGATGTCGAGGCACATGACATCGATGAACTCTGTCAGATGATCTACGATGGAAAATTACAGGATGCCAAAACAGTTTCTGCACTTTTGGCATATAAAAATCTTCTGAATCAGGAGAAAAACGCATAAACTGAAGAAAAGTGTATGTGGGGCGTATGTGAAAAAAGAAGGATGCCTGTTTCTGCCTGTATTTTTTGTGGGTGTTTTTCTTGCAAACCTGTTAAAGTATAAGACAGGGGATCTTTGCCGGATATTAAATATATGGATTTTAGAACAGTTCGCATATAGCAGCATTTCACCGGAAAGACTGTTCTGGCAGCTGCTTTGGAAACGGGGAAAGTTTGCATTTTTTTTCTTTTTGTTTGGGGAAGGGTGCGGATATGCGGTGGCATCGACGGTATGGTTGTGTCTTCTGACAGGAACATTTGGATTTTTTCTTGCAATGGCGATTGCGGATCTTGGAATCCGTGGTGTTGCAGTTGCGTTTGTCGGTCTGCTTCCACAGGCATTTTTTTATGTGGCTGCGGTACTATGGTGCCGCTTTTGTGGCAAAAACAGCAGACAGTACCGGCCACCGGTATGTAATCCGAAAATCCGCATAAAACAGGCGGTGGAATCTGTTGTATTTTATGGGGTGGCAGTAATACTGGTAATCGGCGGCGTATTTGCAGAAGCTTATATCAATATTCCGCTCCTTAAGATGATCGTAAAAAATTTTTGAAAAGATTGCTTTTCGGTCTGCTTATCATTATAATGAAAAAATACACAGGATAAAAAGAAAGTCAGGAAAAAAACATGACACATGACATTATGGATTTTATTGAATATATTCACAATGAAAAACAGACATCAAAGAATACGGAAGTTTCCTATGAACGTGATCTCCGCAAGATGAATGAATATCTGGAAGCGCAGAATGTATACGGGGTGTCTGCCGTTACGGAGACAAATCTGAATGCATATGTTATGTTTTTAGAACGTGAAGGACGGAAACCGGCGACGGTTTCAAGGAGCATTGCATCAATGAAAGCTTTTTTTCATTTTCTTGAAAAGGAGCGGAGAATCGAGTCGGATCCGGCATGGCGTTTGAAAGCACCTAAGATTGAAAAAACGATGCCGCGTATCCTGACCACGGAAGAAGTGACGCTTTTGTTAGAGCAGCCGTCCGGAAATACACCGAAAGAGCTGCGGGATAAGGCGATGCTTGAATTGCTTTACGCGACAGGAATCCGTGTGTCGGAGCTGATATCGTTAAAAGTCTCGGATCTGAATCTTCAGATGGAGTATGTGATCTGTACGGATATCCATAAAGAACGGATCATTCCATTTGGGAATGTCGCAAGGGAGGCACTGACAAGATATATGCAGGATGGAAGAGATCATCTGATCAGCCAGGCGGACTGTCCGTGGCTGTTTACGAATTGTACCGGTGGTGCAATGAGCCGTCAGGGTTTCTGGAAACTGATCAAGTTTTATGGGAAGAAGGCGGGGATCGAATCAGAGATCACACCGCATACGCTGCGCCATTCGTTTGCGGCACATCTGATCAGCAATGGAGCAGATTTAAAGTCGGTGCAGGAGATGTTAGGACATTCTGATATTTCTACGACACAGATTTATTCGCAGATGGGGCAGGGAAGAATCCGGGAAGTGTATCTGAAAGCACATCCGAGAGGATAGTAGTAGAAACAATAGAATGCATGTTCTGCAAACACTCTATTGTCATGAATAATAAAAAAGGAACTCACAGAAATGGAGTTCCTTTTTTCATTATGAGATTTCAAGAAGCTGCCGGTACAGGTAAAAAATCTTAACGGCACATATCTGCAATCGTATAAATCAGATTTTTGGAATCTTCCCAGCCAAGGCAAGGATCCGTGATGGATTTACCGTAGATGTGTTCACCGATCTTCTGGGAGCCTTCCTCGATATAACTCTCGATCATAACACCTTTTACCATCTTCTGAATTTCAGAAGAAACCTGACGGTTGTGCATGACTTCCTTTACGATACGGATCTGTTCTTTATATTTTTTGCCGGAGTTGGAATGGTTTACGTCCACAACGGCTGCCGGATTGACAAGATCCATTTTTTCGTACATGTCACACAGACGGATTAGATCTTCGTAGTGGTAATTCTGTGTGGAGTTACCGTGTTTGCTGACTGCGCCGCGCAGAACAACATGTGTCAGCGGGTTGCCGCTTGTCTCCACTTCGTAACCACGGTATACGAAATGATGTGGGTGCTGTGCCGCATATACGGAGTTGAGCATAACAGAAAAGTCGCCGCTGGTCGGGTTTTTCATACCGGATGCGACATCAAAACCACTGACCGTCAGACGGTGCTGCTGATCCTCGACAGAACGTGCACCGATGGCAACGTAGGAGAGAAGATCTTCGACATACCCCCAGTTTTCCGGGTAGAGCATCTCATCTGCACAGGTTAAACCGCTCTCTTTAATCGCACGGATGTGCATTTTACGCATGGCAATCAGACCTTCGATCATGTCAGGCGCTTTTTCCGGATCCGGCTGGGAGGCGATACCCTTATAGCCCTCGCCGGTAGTACGCGGCTTATTTGTATAAACACGCGGAATGATGATCAGACGGTCGGCAACATCCTCCTGGATTTTTGTGAGGCGGCTGACATAATCACAGACAGCGTCCTCCCGGTCTGCGGAACAAGGTCCGATGATAACGAGAAAACGGTCATCTTTTCCGGTGATAACGTCGGAGATCATAGCATCCCGTTCTTTTTTTAACTGTTTTAATTCTTCTGACAGCGGAAAATCACGTTTGATCTCTGCCGGAGAAGGAAGCTGGTTTAAAAATGTAAAACTCATAATAATCCTCATTTCTGAGCAACTTATTGCGAAAAATAAGCTATCAAACTTATTTTTCACACTAAAAACTCCATTCTAAGCGCTAAAATCAAAAATTATATTAAATGATATTGCAGAAGATGTCAAATATTTGCATAACAGGAGGGGGTTGGTTATAATGAAAAAAGAAGATGATTGTGAGATGGCAGGGAGGTGTCTGGCATGAAAATAAAAGGAACAGAGGTCGGAACGGGACGTCCGCTCATATGCGTTCCGGTTCTCGAAAAAACGAAAGAAGAAGTTATAAAAGAAGTGGAATATCTCGTGAAATCGGATGCAGACATGATCGAATGGAGGCTGGATGCATTTGAACATTACACCGACTACAATGAAGTGCGGGAAATATTGCAGCAGATAGCGCCTTTATTAAAGAAAAAACTGTTTTTGTATACATTTCGTACTGCAAAACAGGGTGGAGTGGTGTCGGTTGACCGGGAAACATTAAATGATCTGCACGATCTTGCGGCAGAGTCAGAATGTGTGGATCTGATCGATCTGGAATTTTTTGAGGAGGAACATGCGGCAAAGCGGATCAGGGAAATTCAAAAAAAGGGGAAGAAAGTTGTGGCATCACATCATGATCTGGAAGGAACACCGCAGATAGATGTAATGCGGATGCTGCTTGACCATATGTGTGAAGGAGGTGCGGATATTGTCAAACTTGTTGTGACTCCAAAAACAACGGAAGATGTATTGCGGCTGCTTGCCGTTACTTCTGAATTTCACAGTGAAAATCAAGAAACACCGATCATTACCGTGTCCATGGGAAAACTGGGGGCAGTCAGCAGAGTGAGCGGAGAAACTTTTGGTTCCTGTGTGACATTTGCGTCGCATGGAAAGAAAAGTGCACCGGGACAGTTTCAACTGGAAGAAATGCAGCAAACGCTCGCTATGCTGCATGAGGGATGTGAATAAAAAATAAAGAAAATATAAAGAATGGATAAAGTGCAGGGAAGATACTTGACGTGGTATCTTCCCTGTGTTAATATATGCCACTGTAAATAAATAACAAAGAAAATATATAACAATGTTAAATAATGAGGTGAGAAAAACAGGAATGGATGATTTATTTACAAGATTTTTTTTTGCGCTGTATCAGTTTCACAAACTGCATATGGGTGATCTGGTGCCGGATATCACGAAACTTGAGGGCATGACGATGGCGGCGATCAAGCACTGCAGTGGGGAAAAGGAAGAACTGACGGTTTCCGAATTGACCGCAAAGCTGAAAGCGAAGGGACCTGCAGTTTCACGCACCTTAAAGACGTTGGAAGATAAAGGATACATTGAGCGCGACGTCAACAAAGCAGACAGGCGCAATACTTATGTGAAGCTGACGGCATCCGGGGAACAGAAGCAGGAAGAGTGCGAGCAGATCATGAGCAGCTTTGCGCATGCAGTCATCTCAAAAATAGACCGGGATGACATGGAACAGCTGATCGATTGCCTGAATGAGCTTTACGAGGCGTCGAGGGAAGAAATCGAAGACCGAAAAATGAGACAAAAAGGAGAATAGGACATGAGCAAAATATTTAAAAATATGCTCCCGTACTGGAAGGGACTGATCATTGTTGTTGCACTGTTAGTTGTACAGGCGTGGTGTGATCTGTCTCTTCCGGCATACACATCGGATATTATTGATGTCGGAATCCAGAACAAAGGTGTGGAGCATGTGCTGCCGGAGGCAGTAACGGAGGATGAGTTTACACTGGCACAGCTTTTTATGGCCGATGAGGAGAAGGAAAGCTGGGAAAACAGTTACGAAAAGGACGGAGATGTTTACCGTCTGACCGTTACAGATAAAAAACAGTTAGATGAACTGGATGATACGCTGCTTCTTCCTCTTCTGATGAACTATCAGATGTCATCGGTGGATGAGCAGACATTTAAAGAGAGTGTGGCAAAACAGACCGGAATGGATCAGGCGATGCTTGATAACATGAGTATCGAGCAGATCGGGGAGTCCATGGGAGTGCCGCTTACATCTTTTGAGAAAGAAGTCGAGGATGACGACGGAAATACCGTGGTTACGAATTGCGTGGATATGCGTACAATTTTTGCCGCCATGGAAGCGTCAGGGGCAATGACAGAGGAACAGATCTTATCCATGCGTGATACCGTTTCTGATACGATCGATACCATGGGAAGTTCTCTGGTAAAATCAATGGGTATCGCGTATGCAGTAAGCTGTGATACAGCGGCAGGAGTGGATATTGATAAGGTACAGACATCCTATCTCTGGTCAGCCGGTGGCAGGATGGTTGCGATGGCACTTCTTATGGGTGTGGCAACGGTTCTGGTAGGATTTTTTGGTGCACGTATCGGTGCCGGAATCGGACGTGACCTGCGAGGAAAGATATTTGGACAGGTGGTTCGTTTTTCTAACGCGGAGATGGATCATTTTTCCACTGCATCTTTAATTACCAGAAGTACGAATGATATCCAGCAGATTCAGATGGTATCTGCAGTGATGATCCGTATGGTTGCCTATGCGCCGATTCTTGGCATCGGAGGTGTATTAAAAATCACCCAGACAGGAGCAGGAATGGGATGGATCATTATTCTGGCAATCCTTGTGATCCTTGGCTATGTCATGGTATTGATGTCTGTTACAATGCCTCGTTTTAAGCTGATGCAGAAACTGGTCGATAAGATCAATCTGGTATCCAGAGAGATCTTAACAGGACTTTCCGTCATTCGTGCATTCGGCAGGGAAACAGAGGAAGAAAAACGTTTTGATGCTGCAAATAAAGATCTGACAAAGACCATGCTGTTTACAAACCGTGTCATGACATTTATGATGCCGGGTATGATGCTGATTATGAATCTTCTGACCGTAGGTATCGTATGGGTAGGCGCGCACAAAATCGATGCCGGTTCCATGCAGGTCGGTTCCATGACTGCATTCATCACCTATGCGATGATGATCGTTATGGCATTTTTAATGCTGACAGCAATGTCGATCATGCTTCCGCGTGCAGCAGTAGCAGCAGAACGTATCGATGAGGTTATCCGCACAGAGTCTTCCATAGAAGATGCAAAAAATCCGGAAGAATTAAGAGAACACAAAGGTGTGATCCGTTTTTCACATGTCAGCTTCCGCTATCCGGGAGCGGAGGCAGATGTGTTGGAGGATATTGATTTTACAGCGGAGCCGGGTAAGACAACGGCAATCATCGGAAGTACCGGATGTGGAAAATCCACGCTGGTCAACCTGATTCCAAGACTTTATGATGTCACAGGCGGAAGTGTTACCTTAGACGGTCAGGATATCCGGAATATCCGTATGGAAGATTTGAGGGAAGAAATCGGTTTTGTGCCGCAGAAAGGTGTACTGTTTTCCGGTACGATCGCGTCAAACCTGCGTTTTGGAAAACGAGACGCCACAGATGAGCAGATCAAAGAGGCGGCAGCAATCGCACAGGCAGCCGATTTTATTGAGGAGAAACAGGAAAAATACGACAGCGATATTGCACAGGGCGGAAGCAACGTTTCCGGTGGACAGAAACAGCGTCTTGCCATTGCACGTGCGATTGCAAAACAGCCGAAAATCTATGTGTTTGATGACAGTTTCTCTGCACTTGACTTAAAGACGGATGCGGCACTTCGAAAAGCACTGGCATCGAAAGTAAAAGACAGCACAGTCATCATTGTAGCGCAGAGAATTAGTACAATTTTACACGCAGAACAGATCCTTGTGCTTGATGATGGAAAGATCGTCGGAAAAGGTACGCATGAAGAATTGCTGAAAAACTGTGAGACATACCAGCAGATCGCCCGTTCACAGCTTTCGGCAAAAGAACTTGGCATAGAGGAAAGTGAGGTGTCTGTCAATGAGTAATGAAAGAGAAAAAGTTAGAATGCAGCACCGTGGCAGAGGACCGATGGGGCGCGGCATGCAGCCGGGAGAAAAACCGAAGGATTTAAAGAGTTCTCTGGGAAAACTGTTATCTTACATTGGAAATTTTAAAGCTGCAATTATTGTAGTCATGATTTTTGCGGCGGCTTCCACGGTATTTAATGTAATCGGGCCTAAGACTTTAGGAAAGGCAACCACAGCGCTCTCCGAAGGACTGATGGCAAAGATCCAGGGCACGGGAAGCATCGATTTTACCTATATCGGACAGATCCTTTTATTTGTGTTAGGGCTTTATGTGTGCAGTGCGGCATTTAACTTTATCCAGGGCTGGATTATGACCGGTGTAACGCAGAAGATCTGCTACCGCATGCGTAAAGAAATCTCCGGGAAAATCAACCGCATGCCGATGAAGTATTTTGAGAGCCGTACTTACGGAGAAGTTTTATCGAGAATCACCAATGATGTCGATACCTTAGGACAGGGATTAAACCAGAGTATCACAACGATCATCACGTCGGTTGCAACCTTAGTCGGGGTGCTGATCATGATGTTAAGTATCTCCCCGTTAATGACGCTGATTGCAATCGTGATCCTGCCGATCTCCATGGCACTGATCTCATTTGTGGTCAAAAAATCCCAGAAATACTTCAAAGACCAGCAGGAATATTTAGGTCATATCAATGGACAGGTCGAGGAGGTTTATGGCGGGCATTTAGTCATCAAGGCATTCAACCGTGAGAAAGACACGATTGAGGAATTTAACCGCACCAATGAGATTTTATATCAGTCTGCATGGAAATCACAGTTTTTGTCAGGTATGATGCAGCCGATCATGATGTTTGTCGGAAATCTCGGTTACGCAGCAGTGGCTTTATCCGGTGGACTGCTTGCAATCCGTGGAACGATCACGATCGGTGATATCCAGGCATTTATCCAGTATGTAAAAAACTTCACACAGCCGATCCAGCAGATTGCACAGGTCATCAATCAGGTACAGTCGATGGCGGCAGCATCTGAGCGTGTGTTTGAGTTTTTAAATGAGGAAGAGGAAGATCAGACCGTAGAACATCCGGCAGATGTGAGTGCCGTAACCGGAACCGTCGATTTTGATCATGTACAGTTTGGTTACAACCCGGATCAGACGATCATCAAAGATTTCAGTGCACATGTCAAACCGGGGCAGAAGATTGCAATCGTTGGGCCGACCGGCGCAGGAAAGACTACGATGGTAAAGCTTCTGATGCGTTTTTATGATGTAAACAGCGGTTCCATCAAATTAGACGGTCATGATGTCAGGGATTTTAACCGCAGGGAATTAAGAGATGCGTTTGGAATGGTATTGCAGGATACCTGGCTGTTTAAGGGAACGATCATGGAAAATATCCGTTACGGACGTTTAGAAGCTACAGATGAAGAGGTCATTGCAGCGGCGAAAGCGGCACATGCTGACCATTTCATTAAGACACTTCCGGGTGGTTACCAGATGGAATTAAATGAGGATGCAAGCAATGTTTCACAGGGACAGAAGCAGCTCCTTACGATCGCAAGGGCAATCCTTGCGGACAATAAGATTTTGATCCTCGATGAGGCAACATCTTCGGTTGATACGAGAACCGAGGTCACAATCCAGAAAGCGATGGATAATCTGATGCGTGGCAGAACCAGTTTTGTCATTGCACACAGACTCTCAACGATCCGCAATGCGGATCTGATCCTTGTCATGAAGGACGGGGATATCGTGGAGCAGGGAAATCACGAAGAACTGCTTGAAAAAAATGGATTTTATGCAAATCTTTATAATTCACAGTTTGAGGATGTTGTTGCGTAAGAGGATATGGGATGTCGTCGTTTGGCGGCATCCTTTTTTCGTGTAGATTTTGCCGGGTATGGAATTCATTTTCGTTCCGGATACATAAAAGAAAAATAGCTGCATAAATTTTCCGGCAAACAGGAAACACTATGAGAAAAAGCCACATTCATGCGGCAGAAAGCAGGAAAATCATATGGACAAAATGAATATCAGAAAAGCGGCAATGATCGGCTGCGGATTCGTGGGCGCATCATCGGCATTTGCGCTGATGCAGAGCGGTATTTTTTCGGAGATGGTCATGATTGATGCAGATCACGCGAAGGCGGAGGGGGAAGCGATGGATCTAAGCCACGGACTTCCATTTGCAAGACCGGTAAAAATATATGACGGGGACTATGATGACATTGTAGATGCCGGAATTATTATCATCACGGCGGGTGCAAACCAGAAGCCGGATGAGACGCGGCTTGATCTGATTCACAAAAATGTGGAGATATACAAACAGATCATCCCGAAGATCGCAAAGCGCGGCTGTGAGGGAATCCTTCTTATCGTATCCAATCCGGTCGATATCCTTACCTACACGGCACTGAAACTTTCCGGTTTCCCGGAACACCGCGTGATCGGTTCCGGGACAGTGCTTGATACCGCCCGGTTAAAATATCTGATCGGGGAGCATTTAGGGGTAGATAACCGCAGTGTGCATGCGTTTATCATCGGGGAACACGGAGACAGTGAACTTGCCGCATGGTCCAATGCGAATATTTCCGGTGTCCGTCTGAGTGATTTTTGCGAAATGCGTGGTCATTTTATGCATGAGGAATCCGAAAACCGTATCTATGAAAAAGTAAGAAACAGCGCTTACGAGATCATTGAACGCAAGCGTGCGACCTATTATGGGATTGCGATGGCGGTAAAGCGGATCTGTGAATGTATCATCCGAAATGAACAGTCGATCCTTCCGGTATCTTCCATGATGCATGGCATTTACGGAATGAAAGATATTGTGATCAGCATGCCTGCCATTGTCGGAAAGGACGGTGTGGAGAACGTGATACCGATCTCACTGGACGAGGAAGAAAAAATGCAGTTGAAAAGATCAGCGGATATTTTAACCGGGATGAAAGAAATGATAAAAAAAGAACACGGGATCGGTTAAAAAAACAGGATAGTTGTGGTATAGTTTATTAGCAGATGATGTAAAAAAAATTGTATCAACAGGAATACAAAGGAGGACACATCATGTCCATGCGCATATATACCATGACACACAAAAAATTTACACCCCTGCCGGATCCACTTTATGTACCGCTTCATGTCGGAAGGGCATGCGGGGAGAATCTGGGATATTTGGGGGATGATACGGGAGAACAGATCTCAGCGCTGAACTGTTATTACAGTGAGCTGACCGGGTTTTACTGGATCTGGAAAAACTGCCATGATGCCGATTATGTCGGCACCTGCCATTACAGACGGTATCTGATCAACGAAAAAGAACAGATCTATACGGAGAAGGAATACCGGGAACTGTTAAGAAAATACGATCTGGTCACGACCAAAAAAGTCCTGTTAAACAATTCTTATTACGACGGATTTTTGGCAAACCACAATATACGGGCACTGGAGATGACAGGAAAGGTCATTACAGAGAAATATCCGGAATATGCGGATGCATTTGAACAGCTTGTAAATGGCAGACAGACTTATTTTGGAAATATCCTTGTCACTTCAAAAATATTATTTGATGAATATGCATCCTGGCTGTTTTCCATTTTCTTTGAGGTGGCAGAGCGGATCGAATTAGAAACGGGGGAAGATGCCTACCATAAAAGAGTATTTGGATTTATTTCCGAATTTCTCCTGCTTGTGTGGGTTACAGTAAAAAAGCTGCGTGTATATGAGTGCAAAGTGGGAATGCTTGGAGAAAAGGCAGAGACCGGTGAATTAAAAAGGTGTCTTGCCGAATGTTTCAGAAACCGCGATGTTGATCTGGCAAAGAAAATTTTTTTGGAGACAAGAGAAAAAAGACCGGATGTATTAATGGAGGCATCTGATATCACGGGTGAATTGCATCTGTGCATGCAGATCATTGCAACCGCGGGGGAAGAAAGAAATCATGGCGAAACCATGATTTTAGAAAGAGAAAATGATTTTGGCAGACTGATGGAGATATTTTCGAAATTAAACCGGGTTGTGAGCCGGTACCGCGAAAACAGCGAGAGCGAAGAGGATATCCGTTTTCTGGGCGAAGGGAAAATATCAAAGACCGCAGTGTGGGTGGCAGTCATGATGGGAAAAGAATCTGAAAGTGAGAAAAAAGATCTGATGGATCGCATGTTAAAATATCTTCATTAAATTTTAAGAAATGCCGGAAAGCAGGAAAATACACGCATGAGGAAGAATGCCGTAACCTGCACCGGCATTTTTTGTTGACAATTATTTTATGGTCTGCTATGATAAAACGTGCGTAAAAAAGTAACATTTTTTTATGCTGCAGATCCCTTATAATAGTAAGAGCAGGCAACCGTAGTCTAATGGATAGAACACCGGACTCCGACTCCGGCAATGCGGGTTCGATTCCCGCCGGGGGCATTTTGACAGTCAGATAGCAGGCGGCATGTTATATGTTACGCCTGTTACATATTTTATGGCGTTTTATACAACAAAAGGAAAGGGATGGAAAATACAATGGCTTCTTCAAATGTTGATGATAAATTAAAAAAAGATACAGAAAATAAAGAGACAGGCAATAAAGAAACAAATAAGATTCTTACATTTATAAAACAGAATGTGCGTTATATTACAGCAGGGGTATTGTTCCTTGCAATGGTACTTATTTTAGTAAAGGTCGGATCTCCGAAACAGCCACAGAATGGACAGAATGTTGCGGCAACAGAGGTAGCTTCAGAGGCATCAGATGACGCAAAACAGGAGTTTGAGGTGGATGCACATGAAGATGTAAATACACTGATCAACCAGTACTATACCGCATATGCAGCGGGAGACACGGATACACTTTCAACAATCGCAACCCCGCTGTCTGAAAATGAAAAAAGTTATATTTCCGTATTCAGCCAGTATGTAGATGCATACCAGAATATCAAATGCTACACAAAACAGGGGCTTGATGCATCTTCTTATCTTGTATCCGTTTATGTTGAAGTGAAATTTAAAGATGTAGATACGGTTGCGCCGGGACTGGATTTCTTCTATGTGCGCACGAATGAAGATGGCAGTGTATACATTGATAACCTTTACAGCCAGTACAATTTAAAGATTAAAGAAAATGCGTTAGATACAAGCATTCAGAACCTGATCAGTGAGTACGAGGACAGCGAAGATGTCAATACACTTCAGAAAGAAGTACAGGGTAAATATGACACGGCCATTGCTTCGGATGATAAGTTAAGTGAGATGATCTCCACGACGATTCCGAATGCGATCACTGAGTGGGCAGGCACGATCGTCAGCCAGAATACCGAGACAGAGAGCACAGAGCAGGCTCCGGAAGAAACAACAGAATCAGAGCAGACTGAGACACCGGAGGAGAATACGGAGCAGCCGGCGGAAGATACACCGACACAGGGTGAGCCGGATACCGTTTATGCGGTAGATACTGTAAATGTCAGAGCAGCCGCAGATACAGAATCCGATAAAATTGGAACGTTAGAGAAAGGCACAGCACTTACAAGAACAGGTACAGATGGAGAGTGGAGTGTTGTAAATTATAACGGACAGACCGGATATATTAAGACAGAGTATCTTACAACGAAAAATTCCGATTCTGATTCAGATAACGGTGGAAATGAAGAGCAGACGACCACAAGCAATTTTATAGCTGAGGGAACAGTCATTACGCTGAGTGATTCCATAAATATCCGTTCGGGAATGAGCGAGAACGACAGCAAGATCGGAACAGCTTTTTCCGGTGAGAAGGTCACGGTAGTTATGAGCTATGCAGAGGGATGGACAAAGGTAACCTGGAATGGACAGACCGGTTATATTAAGACTTCCCTGTTACAGTAAATGTTCAATATACAATGGATGGCACATTTTTAGTAACAGACTTGTAGCCACAGTAGAAATGGCGGAGACTTTAAAGATAAGTCTCCGCTTTTGTGCAGAAAGAGAAAGGTGAAAAATGCAGGAGCCAGTCAGAATCAATAAATATCTCAGCGAGGCAGGCGTGTGCTCAAGAAGAGAGGCGGACCGTCAGGTAGAAGCAGGAAATGTGACGATAGATGGTGTGGTTGCTTCCATGGGAGCAAAAGTATTGCCAGACCAGACGGTTCTTTTTTGCGGAAAGCCGGTAAAAAAAGAAGAGGAAATGATACTTCTGGCATTTCACAAGCCAACCGGAATTGTATGTACCGCTGAAAAGAGGGAAAAGAATAATGTCGTGGATTACATCAATTATCCGAAACGGATTTATCCGATTGGAAGGCTGGACAAAGATTCCGAAGGCTTATTGCTTATGACAAACAATGGTGACATTGTAAACCGCATCATGCGTGCCGGAAATATGCATGAAAAAGAATATATCGTCACGGTCAACAAGCCCGTGACCGACAGTTTCCTGCGTGGACTTGCAGGAGGAGTTCCACTGGTGGAATTAAATGCCACGACGCGCAAATGCAAAGTATGGGGGATCGGGAAAAGGCAGTTTGGCATTATACTGACACAGGGATTGAACCGTCAGATCCGGCGCATGTGTGAATATTTTGGGTATAGAGTGGAAAAACTGGTAAGAACCCGTATCATGAATATTGAACTGGGAGATTTAAAAGCCGGAACTTACCGCGAGGTAACTCCGCAGGAATATAAAGAGTTGATGAGGCTGGTAAAAGATTCATCAAATACGACAGTGATTCACGGACGGGATGGAGGAGACAGATGACACCGGAAGAACAGATCAAAGAGTTAAGGGATAAGATCAATTATCACAGTGACAGATATTATAATCAGGACAGTCCTGAGATCTCTGATTATGAATTTGACATGCTGATGCAGCAGTTGAAAAAATTAGAAAAAGAGCATCCGGAACTGGTGACAAAAGATTCTCCGACACAGCATGTCGGCGGCACGGCAAAGCGGACTGCCGGAGTCTTAGTGCATCACAATGTGCCGATGTTAAGTCTTCAGGATGTTTTCTCAAAAGAAGAGGTCGTTGATTTTGTAGAGCAGATGAAAGAGCAGCTTGATGATCCGGAGTTTGTGGTCGAATATAAGATTGATGGGCTGTCCATGGCGCTGCGTTATGAAAATGGCGATCTTTCACTTGCATTGACGCGCGGTGATGGTGTGAATTTTGGCGAGGATGTGACCGCGAACGCAAAAGTGATCTCAGATGTCAAAAAGAAATTAAAGGACAAACCGGAATATTTGGAGATCCGTGGGGAAGTCTACATGAAAAATGAAGATTTTGACAGAGTCAATGAACAGCAGGAACTGCTTGGGAAAAAGATTTTTGCCAATCCGAGAAACTGCGCAGCAGGAACGCTGCGTCAGCTTGACAGCCGCGTGACAAAAGAGAGAAAACTTTCCATGTTTGTATTTAATATCCAGCAGGTGCGTGGCATGGACATTATGACTCACACGCAGGGATATGAATTTTTAAAGAGACAGGGCATCCCGATCATTGAAGATTACAAAGTATGCAAAACGGCGGATGAAGTCTGGAATGCAATTACAGCGATCGGAGAAAACCGTGGAAATCTCGGCTACGATATCGATGGTGCGGTCATTAAGATCAACCGCTATTCGGACAGGGAACTGCTCGGAAATACATCAAAAGTTCCAAAATGGGCAATCGCATACAAATATCCGCCGGAAGAAAAGGAAACAAAACTGCTTGATATTGAACTTTCCGTTGGAAGGACCGGAAGGATCACACCGACTGCCGTGTTTGAGCCGGTGCGCCTGTGTGGAACGTCTGTTTCAAGGGCAACACTGCACAATCAGGATTTCATTGATGATTTAGATGTCGGCATTGGCGATACGATCGTGGTTTACAAATCCGGAGAGATCATTCCGAAAGTAAAAGAAGTCCGCAAGGAAAAAAGACCGGACGGCTGGAAGCGTTTTATGATTCCGGATGTCTGTCCGGTCTGCGGTGCAAAGACGGAACGTGAAAAAGATACTGCGGATATCAAGTGTACTTCACCAAACTGCCCGGCGCAGTTAGAACGTCATATCATTAACTTTGTCGGCAGGGATGCCATGGATATCAAGGGATTTGGTACAGTTTATATTGAAGAACTTGTTCGTTTGGGGTATATTAAGGATATTGCCGATATATTTGAACTGAAAGATCACAGGGAAGAGTTGATCGAACAGGGTATTATCGGAAAAGAAAAGAATACAGACAAGCTTTTAGAAACAATCGAAAAGGCAAAAGAAAATGATGCATACATGCTTCTGACCGGATTTGGTATTCCGAATGTTGGAAAAGCTGCCGCAAAGACGATCATGAAACGTTTTTCTTCGATCCTTGATTTAGAGAATGCTGACAGGGATGCCCTGATGGAGGTGGACGATGTCGGGGAAGTCAGCGCAGACTGCATTTTCCGTTTCTTCCATGATGAAAAAAATAAAGAAATGATCGCCCGACTAAAGTCTTTAGGTGTGAACATGGAAGCGGAAGAGACCGAGACGATCGATTCGGCAGTCAGTGGAAAAACAGTTGTCATCACAGGTACACTGCCGACACTTGGAAGAAAAGAAGCGGCGGAACTGGTGGAGAAATACGGCGGAAAAGTATCAGGATCCGTATCGAAAAAGACAGATTATGTTGTTGCAGGAGAGAGTGCGGGCAGCAAACTGACAAAGGCACAGGAACTTGGAATCACGGTGCTCACGGAAGCAGAACTGTTTGTACTGCTTGGGATCAGCGCAGAGAATGGAGAATAGTGTGGCAAATAAGCTCGATAGCTTATTTGCCACACAGATATTTGTTTCTGAGCAAAACAAATATCTTTTATGGCAGACAGAAATTTGAAAATTCCGTCGCCGCTTCGCAACAAGTTGCTCAGAGAATGGAGAATATTATGCCAATTAAAACACAGAGTGATTTACCGGCGAAAGAGATATTGGAGAAGGAAAATATATTTGTTATGGATGAAAGTCGAGCAACACATCAGGATATCCGCGTTATTGAGATTGGAATCCTGAATTTAATGCCGTTAAAAGAAGACACAGAGCTGCAGCTCTTGCGTTCGCTGTCGAACACACCGCTGCAGATCAATGTGACATTTATCACAGTATCGTCCCATGAGTCAAAAAACACATCCATGAGCCATTTAAACAAATTCTACGAGACGTTTGATGGAGTAAAAAACCGTTATTTTGACGGACTCATCATCACAGGGGCTCCGGTGGAACAGATGGAATTTGAGGAAGTGGACTACTGGAAGGAAATGTGTGATATTTTTGAATGGACGAAAACACATGTGACATCTACGATGCATTTATGCTGGGGTGCACAGGCAGGACTTTATTATCATTATGGATTGAAAAAGCATCTGCTGGACAAAAAGGTATTCGGGGTGTTTGAACATCATGTCATGAACCGCAAAGTGCCGTTAGTCCGCGGCTTTGACGATTATTTTATGGCACCGCACTCCAGACATACAGAAGTGAGAGCGGAAGATATCCGTAAAATACCGGATCTGACGATTCTTGCCGAGTCTGATGAGGCAGGTGTGTTCCTTGCAATCGCAGACGAAGGCAGACGCATTTTCGTCATGGGACACCCGGAGTATGACCGTGTCACACTTGACAAGGAGTACAAACGTGATAAAGAAAAAGGACTGCCGATCGATCTCCCGGTCAACTATTATCCGGATGATGATGATACGAAAAAGCCGAGGCTGGAGTGGCGGTCACATGGGAATATCCTCTACTCAAACTGGCTGAACTATTATGTGTACCAGACGACACCGTATGAGTTTATTGATACGGCGGAGATTGTAGGGAAATAAGGTCGTCTTCCCGGAAATAAGGTCGTTTTCCCGGAAATAGAGACTTAGAGCCGTATTTGGTTTGCTTCAGAAAATTATAAAATTGTATAAAATGGCACATATTTTGATAGCGAAAGTGTGTAGATAGTGTGTAGCATACACACTCCAAAAAACAAAAGAAAATAGAGCTCTGATATGACAAAAATATGAGAAGAACGTGAAAACTTTCTTCTCTTTTTTTGCGTAAAAATGAGGTGTTGTGATGCAGTTATTTTTTTAAGATTGGGTTCGGTATTTGAAATCATCAAGTTGTCTTGATGATTTATTATGGATTTATGAGATGAAAAATGGATATATCTATTCTGCAAATGTTGATGTATATTATCCAGATATTAAATTTGTATATGATACAACAAAAATAGAAATGTCACAATATTATTTTGACTGTTATTATATACGGAATAATTCTAAATATAATATTACATTTTGTAGAGATGCCGTTTCTTGCTTGGATCAAGCATATGAATGGTTTTCAAAAAGGCTTCTGGAGATATGACCGTTAGTCAATGGAAACAAAATAGATTTTATCCGTACTATCCTGGATTAGAAGTAGATGTGTTAGATGTTGTTGGAATAGCAGTATCTGGACAGACAAAGCTTAAAAATGTAAGAAATACTTATAAGGACGAGTAAAAGCAA
>OGPP01001167.1_pt1 | contig 21369 bp, 17 predicted proteins | sample 1553021 | NCBI WGS metagenome assembly OGPP01 (sample SAMEA2580217, study PRJEB22360) | human gut metagenome | biome: human gut; feature: human-associated habitat; material: faeces | place: Denmark | collected 2008/2010
TACTCCTGAGAGTAAAGATAAGACCATTGAAAATATTGCCATAATTTTCTCCTCTGTTGTCTTTTGTTCTGCGTCCGTGCAGAACTGACACCTTCTGTTTTTTACCTTTTCTTAACTTTCTTTTTATTCATTTTTTACATTGCCTTTTTTATTATGCCATACTCATGGCTCGATTACAACATTGGATTGAATTTTGTATTTATTTTTATACTAAAAAATCCTCCCGAATCTGATCCCGGAAGGACTCTTTTTGTCAAAAATCAATAAAAATCACAGCCATTTCGACCATTTTCTTTTACACGGTACAGGGCTTTGTCTGCATCCTTGAAAATGCTCTCGCCTGGATTTTCTCTGTCGGCAAAGGCAACTCCGACACTTAAGGAAACTGCCGGGACGCCATCCTCTGCCATGGCAAGCTCCTCATTGACTGCCTTTATCTTGTCACTGATGGTGTACTGAAGATCACTGGTCATCTCCACCATGATAATGGCAAACTCATCTCCACCGATCCTGCACACATAGTCAATGCTTCAGAATGCATCCTTAAGAAGTTTCGATACTTTCTTGAGGATCTTGTCTCCCATTGCATGACCATGGGTATCATTTACGGATTTGAATGTATCTACATCGACCAGGATCAGGGCAAAATTCGGCTCTCCATTCTCATAGATGTTCAGGATCTTCTCAAAAGCGCCACGGTTCAGAAGATCTGTCATTGAATCATGCTCTGCCTGATGACGGATGATCTTTTGCGTCTCCTGGTTCTCCTGGTAGACTTTGTTGTATGTCTCTGCCAGATTCTGCAGCTCTGCCGCACCGATCACAGGGAAGATCTCTCCTAATTTAATACTTTCATTGTAGCTGACCAGTGGCTGTACGACAAGTTTCCTTACCAGCATACAGATCACAAGCATCATAGCTACCAGAACAACAATACTGATCTCCAGTTTCAGATACATATCCGAAAAGATGGTAGATGCCCTTCCCTGTCTGTTTCTGGTCAAACGGATCAGGCTGTTCATACACTCGGTAACATTGTCTGTGATCTCATTCCTTACACTCTGGTATGCTGTATCACAGACGATATCCTGTGCCTTGGTACGCTTGTCCTGTGCAGAAAGTGCCTTATCCTCTGTCGAAAGCTGCACATCCCGGATCTCTTCCGGCAAGGATTCCTCAGATTTACCATAGGATTCTGCAACAAGACGCATGGAATAGTACTCTGTCTCCATCAGCTCCTGCGATCTGGAAAGAGCTGTCTCCAGTGCAGTAAAACTGTCTGTATCTGCAAAATATTTCTTGAGTTCCTCAAGAGGTTTCTCCCTGCGCCTGGTCGTATTCGCCTCTTCAAAGTAAAGGTCACGGTACTCTGTCTTACCGGTCATCGCATACATCCGGACCTGCTCTGTAAGATAATCCGAGCCGTCCTGCAGTTCCTTGGCTGAATTCTGACACAGAATATATTCATCTGTCGTCTGCCTGAGAACCTGAAATTCTTTCTCACTGGACACAGAAACTGCTGCAAATATGACTGCAAGTACGATCGTAACAATAATACTCCAGGTACTGACCCTCTGTATTCTGATTTTTTTCGTGTCTTTCATACGAGCATTTCGATTCCTTTTATTGGATTTTCCTCATTCATTATACGACAGCAGCTACCTCATACGACAGCAGCTACCTCGCGTCAAATAAATACTTGTTAAGTTTTCCTCTTAACATTTTGTTGTTCAAAACAATTGACAAAAATTTATCCAGATTCTATACTGTAAAAAAATTTAAAGCAGTATGTTCCATATAATAAGGAGGAAACTCTATGAACCTGCAGTTATTTGCAACCCTGAAAAATTATAATTTCAAAAATCTTCCCAAGGATATTTTTTCCGGCATTATCATTGCCGCCGTGTCGATTCCTATTTCCATGGGATATGCACAGATTTCCGGAATTCCTGCCATATACGGGCTCTATGGTTCGGTCTTTCCTATTCTGTTCTTTGCGCTTTTTTCTACCTCGAAGCAGTTTATCTTTGGCGTGGATGCCGCACCTGCTGCGATCGTAGGAAGTGCACTCTCCACCCTTGGGATCGCTGCGGAATCCCCGGATGCCATGAAATATGTTCCGATGATCGCGCTTTTTGCAGGATTGTGGCTTTTGCTGTTTTATTTTCTGCATGCTGACCGTATCGTGGATTTTATCTCCACTCCGGTCATGGGCGGCTTTATCAGTGGTATCTCGCTTACGATCATTTTTATGCAGATTCCCAAACTTATGGGAAGTTCTGCCGGTTCCGGCGAGATTCTGGAACTGCTTATACATATTTTTCACGCTGTCAGAACTATAAGCTGGCTCTCTCTTGGCATGGGGATCGGCGCGCTGCTTCTGATCCGTATTTTTAAGAAGATTTTCCCGAAGTTTCCTATGGCGATCGTGATCATGATCCTTGGAGTCCTCGCTACACGCCTTTTTCACGTTGACGAACATGGTGTCGTTCTTCTCCAGGCAGTTGAACCAGGACTTCCATCCCTGGTCCTTCCGCAGTTTGGAGGAATCCAGCTCACACACGTTGTCGGAAGAGGTCTGATGGTCGCTGTCGTTATCATGGCAGAAACTCTCCTTGCCGAAAATAACTTTGCTTTCAAAAATGGTTACAAATTAAACGACCGCCAGGAAATCCTTGCCTGTGCGGCCGGAAACATCGCGGCCTCCGCTGTTGGCTGCTGCCCGGTAAACGGAAGTATTTCCCGTACTTCCATGAACGAACAGTACGGAGGAACCTCGCAGGCCGTTTCCCTGACTGCTGGTCTTGTCATGGCAGTCCTCCTTGCCGGTTTTACAGGTTTCATCGGCTATCTGCCAGTTCCTGTCCTGACCGCGATCGTGATCTCTGCCCTGATGGATGTCGTGGAAACACATCTGGCAGTCCGTCTGTTCAAAGTCAGCCGCAATGAATTTTATATCTTCATGGCAGCCTGCCTGGGCGTTTTGTTCCTCGGCACGATCTACGGCGTGATCATTGGAATCCTTCTTTCTTTCGTTTCCGTGATCCTCAAAGCGACCAACCCGCCGCGCTCTTTCCGAGGCATGATCCCGGGCAAAGAAGCCTACTATGACCTTCAGAGGAACCGGCACGCCTACCCAATCCGGCATGTCGTGATCTACCGTTTCAGCGAAAATCTTTTCTTTGCCAACGTAAAGATTTTTCAGGAAGACCTTGAAAACAGCATAAAAGAAGACACAAAAGTTGTGATTGTGGATGCATCTTCCATCAACTCCATCGATATCACGGCCGCTGACCGTCTGGAAGCCATTGCCTCAAGCATGAGGAAAAAAGGGATCCAGTTCTACATTACGGAACATTCTTCCAATCTGAATGAACAGATGCGCTCTCTCGGAATCGGTCATCTTATCAAAGAAGGCTGTGTCCGCAGGACTATCCTGGCCGCACTTAACGATGCCGGCATCCAGAAACCATATGATCTGGAAATTCCGGAAACGGAGAAAAAACTGGCTCAGATCCGCAGCCAGTCCCATCTTCCTGCCGAAGAAGAGAATACACTGGAAGAATTTGCCTGGGCATTTGGCAGCAATACTGTACGGGAACTGGAAGAAGCTACTCACCAGATCATCCAGCATCTCCATCAGATGCCTGACGTTGAGAAGTTATCCGACGAAGGTCTCCGAGAGCATTTCGAAAACTGGCATGCCTTTGGTGCTCTGGACGAAGATGAGATCCTGCACCGAATCGAGCTGCATATCGATGAACTTCCAAAAGAACTGCACAAAGAACATGGACATATCCTGGAACTGATCGAGAAACGCCGAAGCCGTATCCGTGAGAAGATCCTGGAAGAACATCCGGAACTTGCTTCCAAGCTGGAACAGAACCGCAAACGTCTGGAAGAGCGGCTGGAACAGCAGAATCCGGAGGCCATGAAAAAATGGCGAGAATGGAAAAAGAAAGATTAACTGTAACACAAAGAGGACTCTGCACAAAGCAAAGTCCTCTTTTCTTTTAAGAAATATTTTTATCTGATATAAATTCCGTCTGCTCCAAGGTATGCACCCTCCGGGCATTCTGTCAGGTCCTGCTCTCCTGCAAGCTCTGCAACACGGGAATAGTCTTCTTCCATCAGCGCCTGCAGAAGTTTACGTGAGATCCCGACACGTACCTTACGTTCCTCCGGCTCTTCATACTTCTCCGAGAAGTATGGGATCGTCACCGCAATCTCCACATTGGAGCCATGGAATCTCAGTCCACTCTCTTTATCAAGGAACAACTCACAGATCGGTTTATAGTAAGATCTGTAGAATTCTTCCGGCGTAAATACGATCTTTTCGCCCTCGGTATCGCCTTCCGGTTCTCTTAAGATTCCACATAAATATCCATGATCGTAATACGTCATGCAGACAACTCCCGGATCTGGTCCGACTCCATTTACCGTGCCGATCGCTTCCAGCTGCTGTGCACCCTTCTTGAGCGCCTGTTCCCTGCGGTTACTGCCGCCCTTGGCTTCCCACACGCTCCAGGTCTGTGTGCCAGAACGATAACCGATCATCTCCGGTCTCCACTCGCTTGCAAAGAAATCAATAAACCCTTTCTCATCCGGCTTACGGATCAGGTTCAGCTGTGCAAGATAATCTGTTCCATACAGCCGGCTGCTGATCATCTTTGTAAAAAACATGCCCATATAATAGGAAATAACACTCTTCTCCGAAGAATCCAGGTAAGCGATCTTCCTGGCCTTCTTAAGTCTGTCTCCCTCTGTGTCCAGTGCAGTCTCCACCAGAAACAGCTTATAAAGGACTTCCAGTCTGCGTTTCTCAGGATATGCCGCAGTCAGTCTCTGGATCGGCATTCCACAGGTGATGATCGCATGAAGGAGTTCTTTGTTTGAAAACTCCAGTTCAACGGTTTTGTTTGTCAGTACACTGTCACTGCTGTTATCCTCGGTCTCCAGTGACATGGTATATGTTTTGTCCTCTGTCAAGATCATTTGTATTTTCCTCGCTCTTTCCGAACCTATGATTTCCTGCCATTTCGACAGTTAGTCTGCATATATTATAGCATCGGTTTTCTCATTCATGCAACGATATTTGTCGAAAAAAATAACCGGCTCTCTGTAAAAGCCGGTTATCCTGCATTATCTGTTTATTTCATGTAAGTTTTAAGCCAGTTATATACCTTCTGCTGACGGGTTTTGTATGTTCCAACCTGGTTTCCGGTGTCTGTACTCATCGCTTTGTAAATATTGTCCAGGGTGTATTCCCCTTTTGTCTTACCGAGGACTCTTGTTACAGAACCGTATCCTCCCTGGTGACGGATATTGATACACTCTCCCACCGCTTTGTGATCCGTGACGCCAAGATTACGGATCTCTGTCTCGTATTCCTCAATCTGCTCATACATCAATTCATCCTGACATTTGATTCCTGCCGGCGAACTAATCAGATTTACAATGATCTTTGCTCTTGTCGAAGTCTTCTTGATCCGATATGTTGACCAGTTTTCATTTACAACATCATTCCAGACATAGTTCTTGGTGTCATATTTCTTGTATGTTTCCGGACTGGTTGTATGGATCAGTTTCAGAAGTCTCTGCGCTTCTGTCGCATACCACTGACCAGCTCCGATCGTGATAGCATGCTCTGAGCTGCTGTTTGTATATGCTTCTGTGAAATCTTTGTAATCCTGATTTCCATATACCTGCCCACCGGTTTCTACCGCATAAAGGATCTTCTTCATGACTTCCTTCTGGCTGCTGTTGAATCTGGTAGTTGAATTTGTATTTGGTGTAGAAGCTGAATTGCTCTGTACCAGTGACGCCAGATATTTAACATTACCGGCCTTCTTGTAGGCTCTTACTGTGTATACATATCTGGTTCCTGCGGACACCTTGCTGTCTGTATAAGAAGTTCTGGACGATGCCAGATCCGCTACAAAGATCCAGTTCCCATTACTTACCTTACGGTAAATACGATATCCATCAGCCCTGGAAACAGCTTTCCATGAAACATTCATTTTACTGCTGGATGCTGCCCTGATCGTTGGGCTTGTAGTTCCCGGTCTGGTAGCCCCCAGGACAGGTGTATATTTGCTGTAAACGTATTTACCACCTTCTTTGCGGTAAGCACGCACTGCATATTGATATATCTTCGCTCCCGGAAGATTCCTGCTCAGATAAGTTGTTGTACTTCCTGACGTAATCTTACAATATCTCTTAAATGGATTCTTCAGAGATTCTCTCCTGTAAACCACATATCCACTGGCTTCTGAAACTTTGTTCCACTGGATCTTTAACGCATTTGTTCCTGAAGCAGCAATGGATGTCTTAACCGTCTGATTCTTAATACTGGATGCTGCATTTACAGGCATGTCCATCCCCAGCATCATTGCCAGCATAAGAAATAAAGAAAGCCCCCACAGCAGCCATTGTTTATGTATTCCTGCTTTTTTCATGTTCCATTCCTTTCTGATACCCCACCAAAGTTTTCTATTTCATCAGCACATAATACCATATCATATTGTAATAAATCTTCCTGAAAAAAGCAAGTATTTTTTACATTTGTTTTAAATTTGTTACATTTATCTTACATCGCCTAAGAAAAATAATGCCATCGTTCCAGGACCGGAATGCGCGCCGATCACTGCTCCGACATCATTGATAAGTTCTGTTGTGATCTTATATTTTTCTTTTATTTTTTTTGCAAGAAACTCCGCATCTTCTCTGCAATCCCCATGACTGATAAAAATCGTATTACAGGACTTCGCATAGCTTCCGATCTTGCGGTCCATCAGATCTGCCAGTTCAAGAAGAGACTTCTTTCTCCCCCGCACTTTACCTATCGGGATCAGTTTTCCCTCATCATCGACATGCAGGATCGGTTTGATATTCAGCATTCCTCCGAGAACCGCAGTTGTCCTGGATACACGGCCGCCACGATAAAGATGGTCCAGATCATCTACTGTAAAAAGATGTACGATATTTTTTTTGTGTGTTTCTACCCATTCTGCAACTTCATCTATATCGCTGCCTTTTTCTTTTTTATTCTGTGCCAGATATACCAGCAGTCCCTGTCCCAGCGAAGCTGACAGTGAATCAATCACCAGAATCCGCCGCTTGGGATATTCTTCTTTAAGCTCCTCCGCTGCGATCCGGCAGCTGTTGAACGTACCGCTAAGGCCCGAAGAAAATGCAATATGCAGAATATCCTTTCCATCCTTGAGATATGGCTCAAAAAGTGCTCTAGCGCTCTGTGGATTGACCTGCGAAGTTGTCGGCATACTTCCTGTACGCATCTTGCTGTAAAACTCCTCTACCGGAAGGAAATTTCCCTCTGTGTATTCCTTTCCCTCCAGGGTATAGCTTAAGTATGTGCAGCCCACCTCATGATTCTTATAAAAATTCTCTGGAAGATCGGCATTATTGTCTGTTGTGATCATATAATCGTTCATAGCTGGTCCTTTCCGGCTTCTCACCATGTTTCAGATTCTGGTTGCGTTGTTACTTTTTATTTTATCATACCCGGCACCATTGCACCACTTAATTTTTGTCATTCAGGACCTTCAGTGCCGCCTGAAGCTGGTTGTCTTCATCATGACTGATCTCTGTTTCGTTTACAAGAGATGCATCCAGTTCCACTTCCACATCCGGTTCAATTCCTGTCTTGTTGATCGAATTTCCATTCGGCGTATAATAATTTGCCACGGTCAGCTTTACTGCACTTCCGTCACTTAACTGACGGATCGACTGCACCACGCCCTTGCCGTAAGTCGTCGTTCCTACGATCGTTCCGATTCCATAATCCTTGACTGCCCCTGCAAAGATTTCAGATGCACTGGCACTGTTTCCGTTGACAAGGACCGCAAGCGGCATGTCCAGAGGATTTTTGCCATCGCAGGTTTCCTCGCTCCGGTTTCCGTTTTTGTCCTCCGTATAGACGATCAGGCCTTCCGGAAGGATCTCTCTCAGACAATATTCAAAAGACCGCCCGGGTTGTCTCTGAGGTCAACGACAAGCTTTTCCATTCCCTGATCTTTAAGCTCCGCAAAAGTTTCTTCGTACTGTTGTGCCGTTACGCCCTTGAACTCCGTGATCTGGATATAGCCGACATAATCATCCAGCATTTCTCCAAACACAGAAGGGAGTTCGACATCGCTTACTTTTACCGTGATCTCCTGGGTATCCTCTCCCTCTCGCTGGACTGTAAGAATGATGTCTTTGTTTGCATTCTCCTTTATCATAGAAACAACATCGCTTAATTCTGTATCTGTAATATCTTCTCCATTGATCGCAGTGATCACATCATCTGCTTTAAGTCCTGCTTCTTCTGCTGTGCTTCCTTTATAGCACTCTACGATCTGAACCCCGCCGGCGGCATTTGCCTGCATGGACACACCAATTCCAACATAAGATCCCTCTGTGGTCGCATTTTCCTGATCATACTGTTCTTTGGTGTAATACCTGGAATACACATCACCCAGTCCGTAGACCAGACCGGAATATACCCCTTCCTTCAGATCATCTGTATTGATGTCTCCCAGGTATTCCTCATCGATCATATTTTCCAGATATTTTATCTTCTGTGTAAAAGATACATCCGAAAGAATCTCTCCCGAACGGTAAAACTGCACCACCCTGATACCGCCTCCTGCAAGTATTGTCAGGACAACTCCCGTTGCCACGCCCTTCATGTATGTCCCGTGTTTCATCTTATTATTCACCTTTCCCCGAAATCAGAGAACGCACCGCTGGCGCTCCTCAACATGCAATGTAACAAGATATGCGGCCTATGAGTTCTGTCCTCACCTTAAGAGGCTCAGCTTCATACGCCGCATATCAGATATTCAGATATTTATATTTATACTCTTAAATGCTTTCTTGAAGTCAGGAAACTTCCGATCAGGCCGATTCCGATTCCAAGTGCCAGTCCCATAGGAAGCAGTGTCTGGTAAATTTTCCATACCGGAATAAAGTCTACCACTCCTGTGAGGACATTGAAACGTGTCAGAATGTATTCTACTGTTGTATTGTAAATGAAATATAAGGCGGTAAGCGGAATTGCCGCGCCGATCACTCCAAGTACCATACCTTCCAGCAGGAACGGTGCCCGCACAAAACCGTCTGTCGCACCGATGTACTTCATGATCCCGATCTCTTCCTTACGGACTGCAATACCAACAGAAACCGTGTTGCTGATCAGGAAGATAGAAATGACCAGAAGGATCGCAATGATGATCATAGATGCGTAAGATACCAGCTTGTTAAAGTTTCCAAGTGTGTTGGCTGCTTTTTCTGACTGCTCTACATCACGCACATGATCCAGTCCCTGTATGTAGGCAACCAGTTCTGTCTGCTTCTCGATCTGATTGAGGTAGACCTGATAGTTGGACGAGTTTACCAGCGGGTTGTCATCCTTAAATCCATTTGCCGCATCAGAACCCTGGAAATACTGATCTTTAAATTTCTGCCATGCCTCGTCTGCGGATTCAAATTCAATTCTCTCCACTTCCGGACGCGCCTGGATCAGATTGCCTACTTCCTGCATCTGCTCCTCTGTGGTTCCCTCATCAAAGAATACGGTGACCGGAACTTCCTGTTCCACCTTATGTGCAATATTATTGACATTTGTCACCATCGAATAAAAAACTCCTACCAGGAAGATGCAGGCTGCCATGGTCAGGATGGATGCCAGTGAAAACATCCAGTTTCTCTTTATGTTTATAATACCCTGTTTCAGAGTATACCAGATTGTACTAGGCCTCATGATATCCTCCTTCTTTTTCGTCACTGACGATCACACCATCATGCATCGTAAGTACTCGTTTCTTCATCGCATTTACGATTTCTTTGTTATGTGTTACCACCAGTACCGTCGTGCCTTTCTCGTTGATCTGCTCCAGAAGTTTCATGATCTCCTCAGAAGTCTTAGGATCGAGGTTTCCTGTCGGCTCGTCTGCGAGAAGGATATCCGGGCGGTTTACGAGTGCTCTCGCGAGGGCAACTCTCTGCTGCTCACCACCGGACAGCTCATCCGGAAAAGATTTGTATTTCTCGGCAAGCCCGACTTCCTGCAGTACTTCCGGCACACGCTTGCGGATCACCTTGGTCGGTCTTCCGATAACGCGCTGTGCAAAAGCTACGTTCTCATATACATTGCGGTCCTTGAGAAGTCTGAAATCCTGGAACACAACGCCCAGTTTACGACGATATTTTGCTACACGGCGGTGTTTCATCTTCTCGAGACGCTCACCGCTTACGATCAGCTGACCGCTGGTGCAATCCAGTTCTTTCATAAGAAGCTTGATCAGGGTGGACTTACCGGATCCACTGCTTCCTACAACAAACACGAACTCACCTTTATCAACATGCAGATTCACATGGTTAACGGCCGGAAGCCCTTTGCCATATGATTTGCTCACATCTATCAGATCAATCATCCGTTCCTCCTTCTTGCGCAAAAAATGCTGCCAGAATCTCCGGCAGCATTTCACACATTCTGCTGCATAAATAGTTTAATGTTTTTGTAACATTGTTGTAACATATCTTTTGGCAGAATGCAAGTATTTTTGTTGAATTCATAAAATTTTCACGATTTTAGTACTCAAGTGTCTCCATATACTTCATGTATCTTACAACCATCAGCGCGATCTTAAATGTAATCGCATCCTCGAACACACGAAGGTCAAGACCTGTGCTCTTCTGGAGTTTGTCCAGGCGGTATACCAAAGTGTTTCTGTGGATGTAAAGCTGTCTGGATGTCTCGGAAACATTGAGGCTGTTCTCGAAGAACTTGTCAATGGTGACCAGAGTTTCCTCATCGAAGTCATCCGGTGATTTGTTCTCAAAGATTTCCTTGATGAACATCTTGCACAGCGGAATTGGAAGCTGGTAGATCAGACGGCCGATGCCAAGAGAGCTGTATGCGATGACATCCTTCTCTCCAAAGAAGATCTTGCCTACATCAAGTGCCATTCTTGCTTCCTTATAGGAGCGGGAAACTTCCTTCAGTTCATTGACGATCGTTCCATATGCGATATGTGTTTCTTCGTTCTGGTTCAGTCCGAGAGTATCAAGGATCGCATGGGACAGTTTATCCAGGTCTGCATATCCCTCTCCCTCCTCAAGTTCCTTGACGATAATGATGCTCTTCTCATCAACAGCAGTAATAAAGTCCTTGCTCTTGCCGCCAAAGAAACTCTTCACGCTCTCCATAACGCTGTGATCCTTCTCCTGCTGAAGTTCCAGGATCATAACTGCACGGCGTACGTCTGCATCGATGTGCAGTTTCTTGGCGCGGTTGTAAATATCTACGAGGAGCAGGTTATCAAGAAGAAGGTTCTTGATAAAGCTGTCCTTGTCAAATCTCTCCTTATAGGCAACGATCAGATTCTGGATCTGGAATGCTGCCAGTTTGCCGATCATATATGTGTCTTCATCGTCTCCATGAGCAACCAGAATGTATTCCAGCTGATAGTCATCACAGACCTTGAAATACTGGAATCCCTTGACAAGCTGGCTGTCTGCCTGGGATTCTACAAACGCCTGGATGTCTCCCTGCTGTATAGAAAAATCTGAAAATGTCGTTGCGAGCACCTTTCCTTCGGTGTCAATAATGCAGAATTCCGTCCTGGAAATTTCCTTTAATCCTTCCAGTGTATTCTGAAGTACCTGATTTGATATCATCTGCCTACATCCCTTCTCGCTTATTGTGCGTTTTCTCTTGCTATCCCCATATTAACCTGAATATTTACTATATTTTAATACAAAATCACCAAAAATAAAAGAGGAAAACACAACTTTTTTACAACTTTTTGTTTATTTTTGCTATTTTTCGAGGAATCCTTCGCCATGGACCTCTCTCGCATCCCCAACGATCACAAATGCATTCGGGTCGATCTCATCGATCATTTCCTTGAGATGTACCAGTTCTTTCTTTCCGACCACGCAGAAAAGCATCAGTTTATCCTGTCCGGAGTACATTCCCTTTGCAGAGATTCCGGTAATTCCACGGTCAAGATCCTCCATTACCATACGTGAAACTTCATCCGGCTTCTCTGTGATGATGTAAACAGATTTGGAGAATTTAAGACCTTCGATGATTCCGTCGGATACTTTTGTGACGAGATATACTGCAATGATCGCATAAAGTGCACGTTCTACCCCAAATACATACATGCCGACCAGTACAACTGCTCCGTCAACAAACTGCATGATCTGCGCGATCGAATAATGTCTCATAAAGTTCTGGATGATTGCTGCAAGAAGATCGGTTCCGCCTGTTGTTCCTCCCCCAAGGAACACAAGACCGATTCCCACACCCTGCAGAAGACCTCCATATAATGCCACGAGAAGGAAATCTCCGGACAGTTTCCATGCCGGAAGGACTGCCAGCCAGACAGTCAGGGAGAGATCTCCCAGAAGTGCTTTTTTTACAAAGGCAACTCCTTTTATTTTGGCTGCGAGAAGAAACACCGGAATGTTTAATACAAGGTTTGTTACCCAGAGAGGAATTCCATTTCCGTATAAGCTCTTTGTTCCTGCTTTGACCAGGATCGCAATGCCCGAAAACCCTCCCGTTCCCAGTCCTGCCGCATCAAAACAGGAAGTGATCGCGGTTGCCATTAGTGCGGTTCCAACGATGATCAGCAGATATTCCATATACCATGGTTTTTTGCCCGTAATTTTCATAAGTTCTCCTTTCTACTCTCCTATCGCTGTACTGTAATAAAGTATCCCTTAACCCAAAAGAACGGGATACAGCGATTTAGCTGTTTCCCGTTCTTAGTGTGCCCTACTTGGAAGGCTTGTTTGCAAATTTTATGAAATGATAGCTCTCAACGATCTGGAAATATTTGACGATCCTCGGATAAAGCGGCTCTGCTGCCTCCCCGAACTCGTCCTTGACCAGTGCTGCGATATCAGCAACGGTACGTTCTCCATCGATCAGAGGCCAGATAAATGTCCCCTGCTGATCCAGATGTACCTTGGTGAACTGCGGTTTGTTGAATACCTTCTGGGCAATCTTGTTGAACAGCCCTGTATTCTCGACTTTGAGCACGATACGGTCCCTGCGGTCTGTAAACCACTGAAGTTCCTCTGCGCGCACCGGGATCAAATCCAGATAGTTGATATCCAAAACTTCTTTTTTGCTTTTTTTATTCTGCTTTTTCATCAGGCTTTTTTCTTTTTCCATAAGGAAAATTTAAGCAGTGTAAGGATCATGATAACCATGAGGATAACACCACCGATGTTACCAAAGTTAGCAACACCAGAGATATCCAGGCTGACACCTGCAACTGCAAGGATCGCAAGTGCGATACCAACAAGACCCTCACCGGCGATCATACCAGCACAGTACAGAGTACCGTCTGTAACCTGATCGTTCTTTGTCTTCTCATCAACGTTCTTTCTGCCATCCATCAGCATACGAACAACACCACCGATCATGATGGTTGCGTTCAAGTAGATTGGAAGGTAGAGACCGATTGCGAATGGCATTACCGGGATTCTCAGGATTTCCATACCGATTGCAAGGAATACTCCGATGAATACGAGTGTCCAAGGAAGGTTTCCTCCCATGATACCCTCAACGATCATCTTCATAAGTCCTGCCTGAGGAGCCGGAACTTCTGCTCCGCCGTATCCCCATGCTGCATCCAGAAGGTAAAGAACACCACCGATTGCAAGACCGGAAGCAACAACACCGATCAGCTCACCGATCTGCTGTGTCTTAGGAGTTGCTCCAAGAAGGAATCCTGTCTTAAGGTCCTGAGAAGTATCACCAGCGATAGCTGCGATGATACAGATAACAGAACCGATAGCGATAGCTGCTTTCATACCATCGATTCCAGTCTGTCCGCTTCCTTTGATCACCATTGTGGAAATCAGAAGTGTAGCAATCGCCATACCGGAAACCGGGTTGTTGGAACTACCGATCATACCTACCATACGGGAAGATACAGTTGCAAAGAAGAATCCGAAGATTACGATAAGGAGTGCACCAAGCGGGTTAACCGGGATAGCCGGTACAGCCCAGATGATAGCTACCATTGCAAGGATTCCGATCAGGATAAAGTTCATCGGAAGGTCCTGGTCAGTTCTTGCTGTTCCCTTAACAGATCCGCCCTTCATGCTCTTCATGGAATCACGGAATGTGCTGATGATCAGCGGCAGGGATTTGATCAGGGAAATGATACCACCAGTAGCGATAGCACCAGCTCCGATGTATTTAACGTATGTGCTCCAGATTGCAGCTGCTCCGCCGTTTGCATACAGGTCAGCGATTGTAGTTCCCTGTGCTGCCGGATACAGCCATGTGTCTGGTCCGAACAGACAGATCATCGGGATGATGACCATCCATCCTACAAGTGAACCTACGAACATGAAGGATGCGATACGCGGTCCTACGATATAACCAACACCAAGAAGTGCCGGATATACTTCCATACCGATCTCACCCTTGAGGGATGTAAATGCTGCAGAAACGTCTGCCGGGATCACCTTCAGACCGTCTACTACAAATTTGAATACTGCTGCAAGTCCCATTCCTGAGAATACAGTAGATGCATTAGCTCCACCCTCTTCACCGGCAAGAAGTACGTCTGCGCAGGCAGTTCCTTCCGGATAGAGAAGTGTTGCGTGCTCTTTTACGATAAGAGCGTTACGAAGCGGTACCATGAAAAGTACACCAAGGATACCACCGCAAAGTGCGATCAGAGTGATCTCAACCAGGCTCGGTTTGTCACAGAGACCTTCTTCTGCCCATAAAAAAAGAGCAGGCATTGTGAAGATAGCACCTGCTGCAAGTGATTCACCGGCGGAACCGATGGTCTGTACCAGGTTACTCTCCAGAATGGAGTTTTTCTTCATGATGACACGGATAACACCCATAGAAATAACTGCTGCCGGAATAGATGCAGAAACAGTCATACCGACACGAAGTCCGAGGTATGCGTTAGCAGCACCAAATACGATAGCAAGGATGACACCCATGATCACTGATGTTACCGTCATCTCTGCTGTGACTTTCTCAGCAGGAATATACGGCTTGAACTCTTTGTTCTCGTTCATTGATTTCCTCTCCCTTGTTTTTATTGGTCTATGAACCTCAGACCATTATAACCGACTTTGGTTGTATTATCAAGGGCGATTTTATGAAATTTTTATATTTTCGTTCGTTTTATTTAACTCTTTTTGGAAATTTTGCACATTTCTGTCTATTATCCATCAGTTTCCAGCTGTTTTGTCAGATACCTTCCGACAATCTTCGAGAAATTTTTGATATTACGGATATAGGCAAAATCCTTGCCGAAGATCTTTTTTTCCGTGGCAAGGTCCTTCTCCTCTCCTGCAAAAACACCCAGGACGCTGACATCCAGATTCCTCAGACGGCGGATCTCCGTTGCGGTATCCGCGATCGCTTCTTTTCCCTGATATGGTTTCGGATTTCTCGCATTCGGCCGGTTCACCAGCACATCGTAAGGCTTGCCGTCGCTCAAAACGATCAGGATCTTTTTTTCCTCTTCTCTTGCGAGAAGCTCGTATCCGGCTGTCTTGATTGCCAGTCCGTCCCTGTTATTCGAAGATGTTACATAATTAAAAATATTCTCATTCGCTGACCGCGGGTCATCGTATTCCCGGAACCGGTGAAGGATCGTATAATCCCAGAATGTACAGAAGCTCATCACCCTGTGAGGGATCTCGACATTACTTAAGGCTTCGCTGATGATATATGCCTGAAGCGCCACCTCTCCCTGCCGGCTCATCTGCGAACCGCTCGCATCGATCAGCACATCCACCACGAAATCTGACGCATCCGCCTTGAGCTCTCTTTCAAAAAGTTTCGCATCCTGACTTCGTCCGACCCGCCACAGCCTCGATGGTACGATCTGGCCGCGGTCAGAAAGGACTGTCTGTGTCTCACTTCTGAGGACAAGAGATTTGCGGAGTGTATCTGTCAGCACAGAAATATTCCGTTTCACAATGCGGTGCTTGTCATGGTACAGCCAGATATTCTTGTTCCGCAGGCGCTTCGCGTATTCATACTGGTAATTTCGTTTCACCGGATTCTTAAGGACGCCCTCTGTGAAATAAAGACTGCAGTCACTGTGAACGCCCCGGCACATCAGATAGTTGATCTTTTTTTCCTCTGCTTCGCTTAAATAGGTTCTGCCATAATTGAGTTCTACATAGGTGTAGGCTTTTTCCAGCATTTCAGGAGTGACTACGGTGATGTTTTTCTTTTTCTGGCGTTTCTGCTCCATCTCTTCTGTCACGGAACGGTCCGCCATACCTGCCATGTTGGTCGTCAGTTTCTCGACGTAACTCTCGAGTGCTTCCTCATACATCTCCTCAGAAAGAAAATCTTCCCATGAAAATTCTGTAAGTTCTTCCAGTGTGACTGCCATTACACGTTCCAGACTGCCACGCCGCTGTTCAAATGCCGGATCGATCATGGAATTATACAGTTCATCAATGCAGCGGATCAGTTCCATTGTATCTCTCGCCTCGCCGGAACGGATCACCAGATCCATAAACGGCTGAAGTTTCTGTTCGACTCTGTATACGCCCCCGTCCAGTCTCCTGCGTAGCACCGCGACTTTCAGTCTTCCCGGAAAGTCTGCCTGTGACGGCATCTTCTCGAACTCCTGATCCAGGATATCTTCAAATGCCTCTCTCTGCATGTTCCGGATGCCCGGACGTTCCTCACAGATCTTTTCTCCGATCGCCTCCTCAATACAGAGCTGTGCAACGGCGGTCAGTTCGCCTTCGTCAGCCTGCAGAAATACTTTTTTGACGAGATAAAGCCCCAGAAGATCTTTATCATAAAATCTTGCCAGGGCTCCCTGTTTGATTCCGTCATAAAGGGCGATCGCCTTCGAGCGGAGAAAAAGTGAAACATCCGGTTTCATATCCAGTTTGTAATCACCGCTGACTGTCCACAGAAGATTTCGGATCCGGTTCTCGAGTTCCAGACGGCTGTCCTCTATTTCCAGTGTTTCTTCTTTATTCATAGACATCCTCTCTGGTCCATTCTGCCGGAATCCTTGTATGTACAACGTCCTCCACGATTTCCTTCTCAAAGACATCAAACGTCTTGTTCACGATTCCCATCTGCACTGCCAGGGACGGAGAAAGTCCGACTTTGATGATCTTCATTGCCGCCAGAAGACCTCGAAGATCCAGTGCCTTCGTGGAGATCTCACTGTTCAGTGCTTTGAGCTGGAGATCCAGAAACAGTCCGGTAAACTGTTCAACGGCTTTTTCCTTTGCATCCGGGAACATTTCCTTAAAAATAAAGCGAAGTGTCTCCTCTGTCTGTGCCGGCATATCGATCACGAGAAAGCGGGAAACCAGAGCTTCATTCAGCTCCTTGGTTCCTGCGTAGCCATAGTTCATCGTTCCGATAAACCGTGCTGCCGGATGAAGGTCTATCTTGTCATATCCCGGTACATCGATGGAACGGCGGTAGTCCAGTGTCGCATGAAGCACAGAAACTGCGTCGTTTTTTGCCATATTGATCTCGTCCAGAATACCGAATCCGCCATATTCTGCACAGCGGTAGATGCTTCCCTTGCGAAGCTTCACTTCGTTATCCTCAAAAGTGTCCGTTCCGATCAGATCACCGCTGTTGGTATTTACATGAAACGATACATTGTAAGACGGACGGTTAAAAATATATGCCAGGTTCTCGGCAAGGATATTCTTGCCGGTCGCTTTCGGTCCGGTCAGGAGCAGGTTCTGACCCTGGAGGATGGCTGCGATCGCCATCTCCAGGATTTCCTTTCCATAGAAAGGTATGGAAGGTTTCGTGATCCTTCCTGCTGCTTCTTCCTTTACCGGATAAGCCTGCCTGAATTCTTCGACTCTTTTTATCAGTTCCGGAGAAACATTCTGTTCCTCCAGAAATCTTAATTCTTCCATTTATAAGTACTCCCGGAAATCTTATACTTCAAAGATCAGATCGCCGTAGGAAGGCATTGGCCACATTTCCTTGTCAACCAGCATTTCCAGTTCATCAACCGGTGTACGCAGTTCTTCCATTGCTTTTGTGATGGTATCCTTGCAGTATACGGCGCGTTCTCTTCCCTCCGGGATCTCCGGAACTTTGGCTACTGCTTTGGAAAGTTTATTCATTGCGCTGTTGGTGCTCTTGAGAAGTGCAGAGCATTTCTTGAGAAGATCAAGCTGTACGCTCACATCGATCGCACCGACTGCCTGTACTGCATTGATGGAATCTGCCAGTACAGTCGTGTATCTGATCACTGCCGGGATGATCTGCTTGGTTGTAATGTCGATCATGGTCTTGGCTTCAATGTTGATCGCTTTTGCATAGATCTCGTACTGGATCTCTGCACGGGATTCCAGTTCTGTCCTGGTAAATACACGGAATTCCTCGAACAGTTTCACAGCTTTATCTGTGGTAAGTGCCGGGATCGCATCTACCATGGACGGAAGGTTCGGAAGTCCGCGGCGTTTTGCCTCCTCAGCCCATTCCGGAGCATATCCATTGCCGTTGAATACGATTCTCTGATGATCGATCGCATATTCCTTGATCAGATCATGGACTGCCATATCAAAGTCCTCGGCAGCTTCCAGACGGTCGCAGGCTTCTTTGAAAGCCTCGGCTGCGATCGTATTCAGTACGACGTTACATTCAGAGATAGAGTCTCTGGAGCCCACCATACGGAATTCAAACTTGTTTCCGGTGAAAGCGAACGGTGAAGTACGGTTTCTGTCTGTTGCGTCCTTCATGAAGTCCGGAAGAGTCTTGACACCTGTCTCCAGGATGGTTCCCTTCTTGCTGTGTGTGGCTGTTCCTGTGCTGATGAGCTGATCCAGGACATCACCAAGCTGCTCACCGAGGAATACAGAGATCACTGCCGGCGGTGCTTCGTTTCCACCAAGTCTCTGGTCGTTTCCGACATCTGCTGCGGACTCACGGAGAAGGTCTGCATGTGTGTCTACAGCCTTGAGGATACAGGTCAGGACGAGAAGGAACTGAACGTTCTCATGCGGTGTCTTGCCAGGATCCAGAAGGTTGATCCCGTCATCTGTAGTCAGGGACCAGTTATTGTGCTTACCGGAACCATTGACTCCTGCGAATGGTTTCTCATGGAGCAGGCAGCGCATACCGTGACGGCTCGCTACTTTCTTGAGGATGCGCATCATGATCTGGTTATGGTCTGCTGCGATGTTTGCCGGTGCATAGATCGGAGCCAGCTCATGCTGTGCCGGTGCAACTTCGTTGTGCTGTGTCTTGGCTGTCACGCCCAGTTTCCAGCATTCTTCGTTGACTTCTTTCATATAAGCGGAAATCCTCTGACGGATGGTTCCGAGATAATGGTCATCCATCTCCTGTCCTTTCGGAGGCATTGCTCCGAACAGAGTCCTTCCTGTATATGTAAGGTCTTTTCGCTGAAGCCATTTTTCCTTATCTACAAGGAAGTATTCCTGCTCTGCGCCGACAGACGGAGTTACTTTCTTAGAGGTGGTATTTCCAAAAAGTCTGATGAGACGTAATGCCTGTGTATTGATCGCTTCCATAGAACGGAGAAGCGGTGTCTTCTGGTCCAGAGCCTCTCCTGTATAGGAGCAGAATGCAGTCGGGATGCAAAGTGTGCCGCCTGCAGCATCATGACGTACAAAAGCCGGTGAAGTGCAGTCCCACGCTGTATAACCTCTCGCCTCAAATGTAGCACGAAGTCCACCTGACGGGAAAGAAGATGCATCGGATTCTCCTTTGATCAGTTCTTTACCTGAAAAGCTCATAAGAACCTTGCCATTTTCTTTCGGTGCTGTGATAAAAGCATCGTGCTTCTCCGCTGTCACACCTGTCAGTGGCTGGAACCAGTGACTGTAATGCGTAGCACCTTTTTCGATCGCCCATTCCTTCATCTCATGAGCAACGACATCTGCTACTGCCGGGGAAAGTTCCTTGCCTTCCTCGATAGTTTTCTTGAGTTCTTTGTAAACTTTCTTCGGGAGTCGTTCTTCCATGACAGAATCATTGAATACATCGCATCCAAACAGTTCTGTTACATTCACATAATCTGACATTCTGTTTCTGCTACTAAAAACATATACAACCGCATATGCTAGATGATTTGCTGTAACCTCACGATCTACAGTTACTGCTTCAATGTGTATGCTTTGGTGATTAACCAAGTAATTCACTACTCACAAGTTCCTGTACACTCCACAGTCGTAAATTCCCGACTAAGCCATCGGTATATACCTGTAATTTATATTCTTAAATACAGGTTTTCATCTAAAATAGCTTTTCCTTTCCTAAATTTTCATATGCTGCCACTTGGTTTTCGTGGACTTATACCATTACTCAATTACGACCAACAAAGTTCTACCTTATAGTTAGCAAGACTATTTCAACTTGCACTGGCCTTTCTTTCCCGTAATTTCAGTAGCTTTAAGTTGCCAACTAATACTCTGGATTTTGAGTATCTTTGTGATTATTTTCTCACACCATTTATTTAATTTTTGGTACTCTTAAGATAGAGGTTTAGTGCCTTATGGCGGTTCTCAATCTCCACGATACTGTGGTCACCGCCAAATTCTCCATCCAGAGTCCAGGGAACTTCTTCCTCTGCTTCGATCCTGAGTTTCCTTGTCTTGAAGGAATATACAAGGTCTGTATTATCCTCCGCCATCACAAGTGCTGTGATGATCTCCTGCAGTTCGATCGGGTTCTTGGGATTCACGATCAGTGTCACCTCAAAAAGTCCGTCATTCATATCGACATTCTTACCGGTAAGATTCTTAAAACCGCCTACAGATCTGGAATTTGTCACCATTCCGACAATAAAATCATCCTCCACCTCAAGTTCATCTGAAGTAACTTTCATATGATAGGACTTAATGTCAAAAAGACGCTTCACGCCTTCCAGAATGTATGCCACATGTCCAAGAACATTCTTAAGATCCTGATCTGTCTCATAAGACACATCCGTAAACAGTCCAAACGCGGCAACGTATGCAAATGTCTGCTCATTAAATCTGCCGATGTCACAGTGGTACAGTTCTTCCTCCATGATCATCTCTGCCGCCTTGACCATATTCTTTGGCATAAAAAGGCTGTTCGCAAAATCATTCGTGCTGCCAGCCGGAATATAGCCGATCGGTACATTGCTTCCCGTTTCCATAATTCCGGTTACAACCTCGTCCAGAGTACCATCGCCTCCGCTGCACACAATCAGATCTACAGAATCTGCATAATTCTTTGCCTGTTCATATGCATCGCGCGGTGCCTGTGTAGCCCGGATAATGACTTCGTAATCATGTCCGCTGAAAATATCTACGATATCCAGAAGGTGCATCTTGATCCTGCCCTTTCCTGCTTTGGGATTAAAA
>OGPP01001181.1_pt1 | contig 21142 bp, 16 predicted proteins | sample 1553021 | NCBI WGS metagenome assembly OGPP01 (sample SAMEA2580217, study PRJEB22360) | human gut metagenome | biome: human gut; feature: human-associated habitat; material: faeces | place: Denmark | collected 2008/2010
GCGCGGCGAGGTCAGCGAGCAGCTCAGGGATGCGGTCTTCGAGGAGTTTCAGATCGACGAGTTCAAGCTGGCCGATGCCGACCTTCGAGCCGGACATGTTGAAGTCTTTGAAATCGCGCATGATGAGGTCGCGTGCGGCAACGCCCTTGACAGCGGATTTGGCGGTAAAGAGTTCCATGCCGAGCGCTTCAATGTCTTCAATGCCTGCAATTTCGGCAAGTTCAGCCGCGGCAGCCTTGTCGGCCGGGGTGCAGGTCGGGGACTTGAAGATCACCGTATCCGAGAGAATCGCACAGAGCATGGCGCCGGCGATATTCTTCGGCGGCACAAAGCCGAGGTAGTCATACATGCGCTTGAGGATCGTATTCGTGCAGCCGACGGGCATGATGACAATTTCGAGCGGCGCCGAAGAGGTCATGTCGCCGAGCTTATGGTGGTCAACGATGCCCTTGAGCGTGCAGTCTTTGAAATCATCGGGCGCCTGATTGAGGTCGGAGTAGTCGACGATGTACACGTCCTTGCCCGCGACGCTCGTCACGACTTCAGGCGCTTGCAGGCCGAAACGCTCAAGCACGAAGGCGGTTTCCGGAGCCGGCGTTCCCTGGGCAGCAGCCTTGACGTCAAGGCCGCGCTGGCGGTAGAGGTCGGTGCAGGCGATGGCCGAGACGATGCTGTCGGTATCGGGGTGCTTATGGCCGAGAATGATGGCGGACATTGTGATGAAGCCTTTCTTCAAAATGGGGAAATGCAGGCGTTTCCAGAGGAATACGCCGACGGGATGTTCAATCTGATAATTGTAGGCGAACTGCAAGCACCTTAATCAATAGGCTTTATCTAATAAACCGAAAAATAAAATAAATGATTGGGCGTCCAGATTTCTGCGGGATATCACTTGTACCAAATAGGTGCGGATGAGAATCATTCAACTCTCAAGCTTTGATTCTGTGTTGCTTTATTTTTGTTGAGAACGATTCTCAGCTGATACGCTATTCGAAAATTGAATATCGAGGGCCGTTTTCAAAGGGTTATTCCTTGAGGTCCTGTGGGGAGCGGCTAGGTTAAAAGTCTTACATCCTTTGGCTGATGAGAAAAATGAAAACGGCTGAAGCGGTCATTTCGCGCTGAACTATTGCGCTGCTGAACCTCTTCGCAGGTGAGCGGCATGAACGGTTTCGGCGCAACCTTCCACGGAGATCCCCTCATGAGAGAAGACAAAACCGTCGACGGACCGGGCAGCATCGGCTTTTCACGTCGATCGCTGTTAAGCGGCGCTGCGGCGGCTGGTGCGGCCGGCACGTTCGGATTCTCGGCGTTTATGCCCGTTGATAAGGCGCTTGCCGAACAGGTTGAGGCTTTGAAGGCAGACGGATGGGAGGCGCATCCTTGCGCCTGCAATGTCTGCGGCGGCTACTGCGGCCTTTTGGCAATGCATAAGAAAGGTGCGCCGGTTTCGCAGGAAACGGTGCGCATCATGCCGAATCCAACCCATCCGCAGCGCGGCTGCTGCGCGCGCGGAGCACAGGCAATGTGGGTTTGGAATCATCCGATGCGCCTCAAGAAGCCCTTAAAGCGCGTTGGTGCCCGCGGTGACGGCAAATTTCAGGAAATTTCCTGGGATCAGGCCTTGAATGAAATCGCCGAACGTGTAAAGGCGATTGTTGAGAAAGACGGTGAACGAGCTGTCACCATGTCTTCGCACAATTTTTCGGCCATGCAGAAGTGGTTCGGCTGCGCCTTGGGCACGCCCAATGTGATCAGCCATTCATCAACCTGCAATTCCGCATCCATTGCCGGGCGCCGCATGGTGTTCGGCAAGGGCTTTGACGGCGCCGGAAAGGTTGAACCCGACTATGCGCGCGCGAAATATCTGCTTTGCGTCGGCCGCACATTGAATTGTGCGATTGGCGTCGCTGCGGTGGTTGCCCGCGCGAAGACCGAAGGCACCAAAGTCGTGTTTGTTGATCCGCGCATGCCTGAAGGCGCGCTGACGGGTTCTGAATGGATACCGATCCGCCCAGGCGCAGACTCGGCTTTCTTGCTCTCGCTCATCCATATTGGCATTACGGAGAAGCTTGTCGACTTTGAATTCCTTCGTCGGCATACCAACGCGCCCTATCTCGTTGAGACGGGTACGCGCCGTCCGATTGCGGCTTCAGAAATAATTGCCGGCGCGCCTGAAGACGCTTTTGTCGTCATGGATCGAAAGACGGCTTCTTATGTCGTGATGGGACTGAAAAAAGACGATAAAGGCAATGCTGTAGGCTTTGCAGAACCCGAGGGGGTCGATCCTGAGCTTGATCATGCGGCTCGGATTACGGCTCTTGACGGTCGAGAACTTGAAGCTGAAACCTGCTTCCGCGCATTCGCGGCATCGGCAGCGCATTGGACGCCGCAGGAAGCTGCGCGCACAACCGGTATTCCGGCCGAAACGATCACTCGCGTCGCGCGTGAATTCTTCACGCAGGGCGGCGTGGCTGATGACGGCTGGTATGCCTCGCGCAACGGCAACGACACGCACGACTTTGCGCTTCTTTCCCTTATTAATGCCTTTACCGGCCGCATTGACCAGCCTGGCGGCTTCGTGGTTACGCAGGGAGGAGGCTTTAAGGCGCCGGGCGTTTCGCTTTCGGGCGGCAAAGGCAAGGGACCGCACGGCGAGACTTGGACTGCTCCCGAGAAGAAGTCTCTCGACAAGATCCTTTATCCGGAAGGGTCCGGCACGTATTCCGCCGTTTTTGAGGCCATTGAGACCGGCAAGCCCTATCCGGTGCGCGCTGCCTTTTTCACCGGCACGACGATGTTCCACCGCGAGGCTAATTCCGCGCGGCTCGCCAAGGCGCTGATGGGGCTGGAGCTCGTTGTCGTTCAAGACATTTTCCCGCATGAAATATGTGACTACGCCGACTACGTGCTGCCGTGCACATACTTTTTGGAGTGGCATGAGTATGCAGGCGTCAAATGGGCTTTGAACGGCAACGTTCAGAAAAACGATGCGGGCATTGCGCCGCCTCAGGGCTGCGAAGCGCGCGAAGAGGTCTGGCAGTTTGCGGAAATCCTCCGCCGTGCTTATCCGGATCGTGCCAAAGAGCGCTTAGGGCTCGAGCAGGAGTTGAAGACGCGCGAGGCGTTTAAAGCCTGGTACGACGGCATGATGGATGCGGCCTGGGCCAAGTTCATCGCAGCGAAGAATAAGGCTAAGCCCGGCGACGGCGACCGTATTGCTGCGGAAGTCGAAGCGCAAGGGTGGTCTCAGACCGCGGTGAAGAAGTGGGGTGTTTATCCCTACGTGAAGCCCTTTGGCACGCCTACCGGCAAGGCTGAACTCATTTCCTTCTATTTCACGCAGAAGTACGAAGACAAAGGTGCTTCAGGGCTGCCGCGCTGGGTGGAATCGCCGGGATTTACGCCGCCTAAACCTCGCTCCAACGAGTTTGTGCTGATTTCGGGCAAAGACAGTTCTTCCTGCTCGGGTGTTGCCATGTGGACGTGGCCCACGAAATTCTTGGGTGACCGAAGCATCTGGATGAATCCGGCCGATGCCGAACGAATCGGCATTAAGAACGGTCAGGAGGTTGAGCTCGAGGGGCTCGACACCGGGGTGAAGGGGCGCACGACAGTGAAAATAACCAACCGCGTCATGCCGGGCGTTCTCTTCTCTCACGGATTCTCGGGAGGCGTTCGCACCAAGCAGAACCTCGGCGCATACGAATGGGTGCGTGAAGGCATTAATTCGCACTGGTTCTGCACGGGCTACCGTGAACCGGTGGTCGGATCCTTGTCCAATAACTGTTCGGTCCGCGTACGCGTCTGACGGTCATCCGGGAGAAAGCCATGGAAAATCATAAAAAGCTGGCGCATCTTCTTGATGTTACCCAGTGCGTGGGATGCTCGGCCTGTATTGTGGCCTGTGCCCAAACCAATTATCCGGACATGCTTAATGCTGAAAATACCGGATGGGAAAGTCTGCCGGCGAACATCCGGCGCGTATCCGCCGAGCTCGCCCGACGACCCGTTGAACTGCTTGTCCAATGCCAGCAGTGTGAGAATGCGCCCTGCATCACGGTCTGTCCGTTCGGCGCCAACAGCCATGATCCGGAAACGGGACAGGTGAAAACCGATCCCAGCCGGTGTGTCGTGCCCATTTTGGCGGCACAGCGCATCCCACGTGCGGCTACTGCGTGACGGCGTGTCCGTACGATGCACGGTGGATGCATCCAAAAACGGGACTTCCGGTCAAATGCATGGGCAAAGGCTGTGAGTCGCTTCTGAAGGCCGGCAAGGATCCGGCCTGCGTTGCGGCCTGCCCGGCATCGGCCCGTGCATTCGGCGATATCAACGATCCTTCAAGCGCTATTTCTCAGCGTCTGCAGCACGGTCGCTCCGAACGTTTGATGCCGCAAAAAGGTACTCGTCCTAATTTCTTCGTGGTGGTGAACAAATGACGGCTGAATACATGAATTTGACCGCACAGGCGGCCACCAGCCACTGGGGATGGACGATTGCGTTCTTCCTATGGTTTGTCGGTCTCTCCGGCATGTCGCTCTTTCTCAATTATTGGGTCAGAAGCCGGCGGATCCATTACGCGGCAACGGCTGCTGCCGTCGTCGGCACGCTTTTGGTCGTGAGCCACCTTGGACGCATCCTCAATTTGCCCGCGGCAGCTTTCAATGCGCTCATCCATTGGAGTTTTGGTTTCACCAGCTGGATGTTTATCGGCATCTGCATTCTCGCTGTGCTTTGCGTTGTTACTGTGCTTCAGGCATGGCTGATGACGAAAGGGTCAGCCCTCGGGATGCGCTGCGGACTACTTGCTTTTGACGCAGTCCTGGGCGTTGCCGCTACGGCATATTCGGGCTTTCTCCTGACTCAGGCAGTGGGTGTGCCGCTTTGGACAACGGCGGCGATTCCAGTGCTCTGGATTTTTTCGGGACTGGCCTGTGCGGTAGGGTTGATTGAAATCCTGGCAGCGGCCGGCAAGCTCGACGCAGAGTCTCCCCGCTGGCTGCATGCTGCGGGCTGGGCGGTGCACGGCGGCGAAGCCTTTGTGCTTTTTGCTTTCGTTCTCACGGCGCTTTCAGGTACGCCGGGTGCGGCAGCAGGTGCAGAAAGCCTCGTCTCGGGCAGCACCAGTCTGCTTTTCTGGGGCGGCGCGGTCGGCTGCGGCCTGCTGATCCCGTGTATTACAGCTTGTCTGAAGAGCTTGCCGTCAGCAGCTTTGGGCGGCGCAGCTGCGCTCATCGGCGCACTCTCGCTGCGTGCGGCGATTCTCTTTGCCGGGACATTTGATCCGGTCATTTGGCCGCTTTAACGCTTCGAGCAGAATTTCCCATCCAATGCCAGGCTTGCCGCTGAGCATTGGGTGGGAGGAACCGTGAGGTCCGCAGCGTCTGTTTCTCAAGTCTGCGGGCGATTGAGCAGCTGCCGCAGCTCATCGGTCCCATGCACATTCAGACGCCGGTAGATATTGGCTCGATAATTCTCAACCGTTCTTTCAGAAAGCCGGAGTCTTTCTGCAATTTGCTTATTGGAGCAGTTTTCCAGGAGGAGCAGCCGCAGAACATCTTTTTCTCGATCCCGCAAGTCGTTTAACGTCCAGTCGAGATCGGCCTGGGCGTTGAAGCCGTGCCGATGAAGCGTATCTACGCGCAGTGCTCGCTCGATAGCCGCGATGAGATGATCTGTGTCTACGGGTTTGGTGAGAAAGTCAACGGCTCCGCGCTGCATGGCCTTCACTGCAAGCGGAATGTCTCCGTGCGCCGTGAGAAAAATAATCGGCATGCGAATCTGCCGTTCAATGAGAACCTTCTGCACCTCCAGCCCGTTGGTCGTCGGGAAGCGGAAGTCGAGGATGAGGCAGCCCGGATCGGTCAGGAGGTCCCCAGCAAGAAATTCCTTCGGATCGGTATAAATGCGGATCTCCCAGCCTTCGAGCGAAAGCAGGCAGGAGAGCGAGTCACAGACATCGGAATCGTCGTCAACAATGCGAATGACAGTGGGCTTCATAGCGCAGCTCCTTCTTGACGAGGATCCGTCTGCTGAAAGGTCAGCACCACTCTGAATATCCCGGGAACATCCTCTGAGAGGAGAAGATCGGTTTCGTTTCGTTCGGCGATGCTTCGCACGACAGCGAGTCCAAGACCCAGTCCGTTCTCTTTAGAGGAATGCAGCGGCGACGAAAGTGCCTCTTGCTCTGCCGGCGTTAATGGCTGACAGCTGTTGGTGATAGTGAGTTTCACAGCCCCGTTTGGGAGGGTATCCATGTCCAGTTCAACATAAGGGACATCTGCTGAGGCGGCCGCTTCCGAGGCGTTCTTTAGGAGGTTCGTGAGCAGCACTTCAAGTTCTACGGCATCGGCCAGAACGGCGCCGGGCTGCAGTTTGAGGAGCGGCGGAATTTTGAGCGAGTGCATCTGTTTGAGGCGATCAGCCAGCACTCTGATAAAGCTTGAGAGTTCGATCTTGGCGGGCGTGCTGGCGCGCGAACGAGCGTAGAGACGAACGCGTTCGATGATCGTGCTGCAGCGCTGAAGTGTTGTGCGTGTTTTGCCGCAAAGTGCGCTCAGCTGCTGCCCTAGGGCTGTATTAAAGGCGTTCGGATTGCGTGCCAGCAGTTTGTCAATGGCCGCCAAGTAATAGCCTGCGGCTGAAATAGGCTGCAGCAGTTCGTGAGCAACAATGTTGGAGAGCTGAGCAGTTACGCTCGCTTTTTCCAATCGATTGAGCCGGTCTGATGCAGCTGCCAGTTCCGCGGTTCGCCTGCGTACGAGCATGTCACTGCGAATGGTGTGGAGAAGGCCAAAGAGGAGCGCTGCGGCAAAAAGCAGAATCCACAGGCTGTATTCTTTCCAGATCCGTTCTGCAGTCCAATGGCGAAGATATTCGTAGGGACCGAAGCGCAGCTCCTTGAAGAGTTTGTCAATCCGAGCAAAGTCGGTGGCGGGAAGCCACTGACTGTGCCAAATCTCTTCGGGTGAAATGGCATAGAGCGCCATTGTCACATTGCGCAGTGTCTCAGGAGGCAGTCCGGCGGAGGCGATGACTGTCCAGCCAGGGTAGGCGCTGGAAGTATGGAGGTATTTCATACTGTCGCCGGAACGCGGTTCGAGCACGCGGATTTCTTTTGCAAAAGGGCTCCCTACAGCGAGCATGAGCTCCATAAGGCCCGCCTTGACGAGACCGGCATCAACTCTTCCCGTCGCTACGGCTTCAACGACGCGTTCCATCGGCCGGCCGACTTCTTCAATGCGGGAGAAGAAGTTGTCAGGATCCCAACCACGCGCACTGATTTCTCCCAAGGCCGTCTGAGCATTCATAAACGCATCTTTGCGTGTAACGGCGGCGCTTTTTCCTTTCAGGTCCTCGAGCGTTTTAATCTGCGCATCGGATCTGCGGACGATGATCGCGCCGGCCATGCCTTCATTGGGGTTGGGCGCCATGGGGGAGGCGAGTGTTCCCAGGGCTGTGAACCCTTTTTGATGAATTTCCCAATAAAACCCCGCAGTACCTATGAAGAGATCTGCAGTACCGCGCTGAGCGGCAAGATGCTGCGCTTCAAGGTCGTCGCTGGAGACGATCAGCCGATAGTTTGAAAGCCTGCGTCTGAGCACCTCCAGTGTTTCGGAAATGACCTCACTGTGCATGTCCGAGAGCGTGAGCTTCAGGACACTCACGCGCAGTACCGGCTCTGAAGGCGACGGCGCAGCAGCGGCAGAAAGCATGAAGCCCAGCGCCAAAGCAGTGAAGGTCGTGCGGATAAAAAGCATGCAGGATTGTCAAAGGATTCAGTCGATAAATACCTTAGCGCATTAGGGAAGATGGGCGAACTGTTTGCTTGATCTACCCCTGCAATACCGGAGTACTCGCCTGTCGCACAATTGATTCCAGTCAATACCAACGGACCGGGTCTCTTAGGGGAGGCCCAGAAAAGGAGGACCAATATGATGGAACTATCTCGCCGGAAACTGCTCGTCGCCGCAGGGGCTGCCGCCGCTGCGGTGCCTGCCGCACACGCTGCCCAAGATCCGAGCCTTTCGGACAATGTTCCCAAAAAGTGGGACCGCACGGTAAAGCTCCTTATCGTGGGTGCCGGCGGCGCTGGGCTGACGGCTGCCGTGTCCGCTGCGCAGAACGGTCTCACAGACACGCTCATTCTTGAAAAGATGGCTTATATCGGCGGCAATACGGCCATTTCCGGCGGCGGCATGAATGCTGTCGATCCTGCACGTCAAAAAGCCCAGGGCATTGAAGATTCCATCGAGAATCATTATGAGCAGACGCTCAAGGGCGGTGACTATCGTGCCAATCCTGCTTTGGTGAAGGAACTCGTCGAGAATGCGCCGGAAACGGTGACTTGGCTCGAATCGATAGGCATGAAGTTTAAAGACAAGGTCTATCAGGTCTACGGGTCGCTTTATCCGCGCGGACATGCGCCGCTCGGTTCGCTTGGACAGGACTACATCAAGGTTTTGGTGGACCAGTGCAAGAAATACGGCATTCCTATTGAGAAACAGGCTAGAGTCGTACGCATCATTCGTGAGACTCCGCTTAAGGGCAAGGTTCTTGGCGTGGAGTATGAAAAAGGCGGCAAGCTCATCACGGTTCGCGCGACTAAAGCCGTAGTGGTGGCGGCCGGCGGATTCGGCGCGAATAAGAAGATGAGGGCGCTGCATGATCCGCGTCTCGCAGACCTCACGACCACAAATCATCCGGGAGCAACAGGTGACCTGCTGCCGCTGATGGTTGATGTCGGGGCGGATTTGACCGGAATGGACTTCATCCAATGCAACCCCGGCTGCCCTCCGGGACGTACGCACCGCGTACCGCTGCATCAGGGCGGCCGCTTCATCATTGTTGACCGCAACGGCAAACGCTTCATTCGTGAAGATGAACGCCGCGACGTGATCCGCGACGCTGTGCTGATTCAGCCTAAGGCAACCGCTTGGGGCATCCTTGATCAGACGCGCTTTGACATGATCAATCAAGGTCAGAAGGATGCTGCCTACAAGGGGCTTGAAACGGGTGATGCCTGGAAGGCAGACACGATTGAAGAGCTCGCTAAAAAGATGGGGCTTCCGCCTGCAGCGCTGAAGGCGACCGTGGATGAATTCAATGCGGGGGTCAAGGCCGGCAAAGACAAGCTCGGCAAATACCAGCGTAATCTCTTCCCGATCGAAAAGCCGCCTTTCTGGGGAGCTTATGTCGGCATGAGCGTGCATCATACGATGGGCGGTGTGGTGATCAATACGGCGGCTGAAGTCATTGACCGCCGCGGAGAGGTCATTGCGAATCTTTATGCTGCCGGCGAAGTGACGGGCGGCATTCACGGCGCCAATCGATTGGGCGGCAATGCCATTGCGGACTGCCTGACATTCGGCCGTCTTGTCGGCAAGGAAATCGCCGAGAAAAAGGCATAACTCACCTTTGCTTACCCTGAAACGGAGACTGTCCCTGTCATGTTTCCGGAACGCCTGGTTTGCTGATCCCTAATTTTCAGGACCCGGGGCAGGGTTTTTAGGTCAAGCAGCGCGAGCATATCGCGCTGCTTTTTCGTTGTGCGCCCAGCAGCGCACATGTGTCTATGCGGTGAAAGTCCGCTGTCCGCCCGAACAGGGGAAGGACTAGCAACTCGGCAAGTCGGGGAAGGCAACGACCTCGATGGAGGAAGCCGATAACAAAGCACCAGCCTGACGAACAGGAATCGGATGTGAGGCGTGTATCTCGGGAGAGTCGGCGACGATCGATTAACCCGAAACTGTTACGGAAGGGATGCACGTATATCCGGCAGGTAGGGGGCGAAGCACATGTGTGATACCTGGGGAGATCCATGCCGACGCCGCAAGGCTACCGAGGTCGAGAGGCTGAGGGATATCGGTATGGAAGTCAGCCGAGGCCGTAGTAAGGCGAATTATTCGTCATGAAGGGCCGAATCTGAGTTATGTAAGTAGAGAGCGTGGAACTCTCCGATGCGACGGCAGTAGCGCAAGTCGAATTTGAAGAGTAGAGCCCACACCAACCGATGGCCGGAAGCCTGAGGGAGGACGTGAGTCCAAAGGCCGACAAAAGCTGAAAAGAGGGGCCACGCACTGGACGAAAGCAGGAGGTTCAGTGATTTCACTGGAGAAAGTCCTCTCGGCGCAGAACATGCTCTTGGCATGCAAGCGTGTGAGAGTCAACAAAGGTGCTCCGGGCGTAGACGGAATGACCGTCGACGAGCTCGAAGGACACTTTCGCCGCCACTGGGCGAGCATTTGCGCTCACATTCGTGAAGGGAGGTACATTCCTTCGCCCGTGAAGCGCGTGGACATTCCAAAACCTGACGGCGGCACGCGTATGCTGGGGATTCCCACTGTACAGGATCGTCTGATCCAACAGGCCATCGCACAGGTGCTGGTCGAGCACTTCGATCCCACATTCTCGGAATTCAGTTACGGATTTCGACCGGGGCGCAGTGCACATCAGGCTATCGAGCAAACGCAACGCTACATAGCGGAAGGATGCTCGTGGATTGTCGAAATGGACCTTGCCAAATTCTTTGACACCGTCAATCACGATCGACTGATTTCGGTGCTGGAACGGAACTGCAGGGACAAGATGCTCATCCGTCTCATACGGCGCTACCTCCGTACGGGCATTCTGGCCGATGGGCTGGTGACTCCCCGAGACGAAGGAACGCCGCAGGGGTCCCCCCTCAGCCCGATCCTGTCCCTGATCGTCCTCGACGAACTGGACAAGTATCTGGAGAAACGGGGGTTGAAGTTTTGTAGATACGCCGACGACTGCAACATATACGTTGCGTCCGAGCGCGCAGGAAATCGCGTGTTGACAAACACGATCAAGTTCATTGAGGAGACGCTCAAGTTGCGGGTTAACCGCGACAAGAGCGGCGTCTTTCGCCCTCGACGAGCGAAATTTCTTGGCTACACTTTCGTGGGGAAGACGGGACAACCGCTAGTTCACCCGAAAAGCTTCAAGCGGCTGAAGGATAAGCTTCGTGCCGTCTTCTACAGGGCGCGCGGCGGGTCACTCTTTCGAACGATTGGGGAGCTCAATGCGATCCTCCGCGGATGGCGGCAGTACTTCAGGTTGGACAACCGCAAGGGCGTATTCGCGGCGCTCGACATACACATCCGACGCCATCTTCGTAAGTTGGTGTGGATTGCATGGAAACGACCGAGAACACGCGAACGAGAACTTCAACGTCGCGGCTTGGATGACTTTCGCGCGTGGAAGTCCGCCAACAACGGGCGTGGAGCGTGGTGGAATGCCAACGCACGCCACATGCGCGACGCGTTCCCGCTGTCTTTCTTCAAACAACACGGACTCTACAGCCTCCTCGCGATGCGCTGAGTCCCCCTCTACTACTAACTCGGAAACCGCCGGATGCCGAACGGCACGTCCGAACGCTCAGCACTGATTGAGCACTGCGGTGTGGGAGGGAGTGTCCGCAAGGGCACTCTCTACCCGATGTGGTGCGGGTCACACATGACCTCGGATGAGTTTCTTCCCCGAGCGTGCTACTATCTCTACGGAGATTGGTGAAGGTTTTTGAGGACGCATCACCTACCCTCCTAGAAAAGACAAGGCCCTTTCCGTTGCCGCGGATTGGGCCTTTGCCTTGTTGGCAGTGCCACACGGCACTGTCATGGCGGCAAAAAACCGCCAATTCTGAGGCCGCCCCGCGTTGGAGGGAGGCGAGCGACACCTTGCCGCTCAACCGTGAGTCGGATCATACCGGAACTTCCGAATACCGGATTGCTAAATTTTCAGTAATCGGGGAGGAATAGGTTTACATAGGTTCGTTAGTGCTGCAGAAGCGCTGGTTATGCATATAAATAAGCGTGATGCTTTTCAAGCGCCAGTCGAAAGACGTCTCGTCGAGCATCCGTAGCGGCAGGAGACTCCCGTATCACGCCGAGCGTTAAGCCTGATGAAGGTTTTCGGCTCTTATGATGCGGCATCAGAACAGATCGGCTGATTACGGTCGGTCACGCGTTCGTCCGATTACTTCGCGCTGAATATAAAAGGCACCTCTCATGCAGACTAAGACCTCCGCACTCCTTCTTGCCGCTTTTTGCGGTTTTGCCGTTCTTGCTTCCGGTTCGGCCGCTGCCCGCGAAGATACCGGCCTTGAGGGACACTGGGGCGGAGATCTGGTTTCACTCAAAACGGGCGAAAAATCTTCAGCCGAACTGACGCTTGATCACTACGGCTGCTATGCACTTTCCATCAAGCGCGATCCCGGCATTGAAACGGGTTTTTATACCGTTCAGGACGGCAAGGTTGTTCTGAAGACAACGAACGGCGCGAAGCGGCTCACCTTCATCGTTGAAGGCGAACGGCTGAAGGCTGAACCAACGCCGGATCAGCCGCTCCCTAAGGACTGCTGCGAACTCGAGCGCCGCTGAAAATTTCAGTATTTGGAAAAGGCTTCGGCCAAAGCTGACTGCACTTGGCCGTATTCGGCAACGACAAGCTGTGCAAGCACGCGAGCTTTCTGCGGAGTGAGCGTCCCGGCCGGGACATAACCGCGCTCCTGCCACTCGGCGAGTCCAGTTGTTACTGCGCCGGTCGTCACACGGCTGGCGCGGATAATCAGCACGCCCGCATCTGCGGCATCTGCCAATGCTTCATCGGTGCAGCAGTGGATCGAGCCATTGCCGGTGCCGGCATGCACAATTGCACGTGCGCCTGCATCGCAGGCCGCACGCACCATCACGCCGTCGTCGTCAGCATGAGAGTAAACGATGTCGACGCGAGGAATCTCCAGCGCAGCAAGCTTGGGAATGGAAAAGGGCGTCTCAGAACCGAAAGCCCGTTCCGGACGACCGAGCCATAAGATTTCCGCACCGGCAATCAGTCCAAGCGGACCTTGAACATTTGGACCAAAAGCGGCTGCGTTCGTCAGGCTGATTTTCATGGCGTCCCGAGCCGAAAGGATCACGTCGTTGAGTGCCACGAGAACGCCGCGGCCGGCGGCTTTCGGATCCGCAGCAATGCGTACGGCATTGAGGAGGTTGAGCGGACCGTCAGCGCTGAGAGCAGTCGCCGGCCGCATGGCACCGGTGAAGACAATGGGTTTCTGGGTTTTTGCTGTCAGGTGCGTAAACCATGCCGTCTCTTCCATCGTGTCAGTGCCGTGCGTGACCACGATACCGGCTGTGTCGGGATCGGCGGCTGCCTTTTCGATCGCTCGGCCGAGTTCAAGCCAGATGCTGAAGGTCATCGAACTGGAGTCGATATTGGCGATCTGATGGGCTTCGATGCGTGCGAAGTACTGCAGTTCGGGCACCGCGCAGAGCAATGTTTCAACATTGAGGCCTTTGATGCGGTAGCCCGTCAGCATGAGCGGATCGTCGCCCGAACTCACGATCGTGCCGCCGGTGCCGAGGATTACGATTTTGGGAAGCTTGGCGCTGTCGGTCATGATTAAAAAGATTCTCCCTTGAGTAGCCGCGCCATTGTAGGCTGTCTGCGGGCTGTTCAGCATCGCTCAGCACTGTCGGCCGCGATGCTTGCGCGGCGGATCGTTGCTTACAGATATTTAGCTTTGCACCCTCGGAGATGATGAGTTTCTCAGGTTGGGTGTCAGGCATTTTTTACATAAGGAAACGGCGTCCGTTCCCTTGCGGGATCAGACGCCGTTTTCTCTTGACCTCAGGGCGCATGTTACTGGAGGTTTCCATCTTCAGACCTCAGGAATTCCCCGAAGCTCGCCTTCAGATCTGGAAAAGAGGGCGCTCATTTGAGGATGTATAGCGCCAATACGGGGCGGAGTAATACCTTGAGCAATACATGACCAAATTGCTAAGGAATGGGGTATAGTGATTTCACTCTTCGGGAAAACCCGATGAAAACACCCTGCGCTTTCTGCAGGTGCGCTTCGCCCTTCAAGCGATCTTGCCCTGGAAAGACTCACTCATAGTCTCGGAGATCCTCTGATGAATACAAGCATTTTCAAGAAAACAGCCGCCGGCTTTGCGCTTGCTGCGCTGCTCGGCGCCTCGGCTGCCGTGCCCGCTTCGGCCGCGGAACTGCTCAACTCCTCCTACGACGTTGCCCGTGAACTGTTCACGGCGCTCAACAAACCCTTCATTGAGGAGTGGGATAAGGCTCATCCCGACGACAAGCTGACGATTCGGCAGTCGCATGCCGGTTCGTCCAAACAGGCTCTGGCCATCCTTCAGGGACAGAAGGCCGATGTCGTCACCTTTAACCAGGTGACCGATATTCAGGTACTGCATGACAAAGGCAAACTCATTCCTGCAGATTGGCAGGCGCGTCTGCCTAACCGCAGCTCGCCCTGGTACTCGACCATGGCTTTTCTCGTCCGCAAGGGTAATCCCAAGAACATTCAGGATTGGTCTGATCTCGCGCGTCCTGATGTGAAGCTTGTCTTCCCGAATCCGAAGACCTCGGGCAATGCCCGCTACACCTATCTGGCTGCATGGGAGTCAGCAGATCAGGCCAACGGCGGCAATAAGGCCCAGACCGAAGAATTCATGAAGAAGTTCCTGAAGAACGTGGCCGTCTTTGATACGGGCGGACGCGGCGCTACGACCACGTTTAACGACCGCGGCATTGGGGACGTGCTTATCAGCTTTGAGTCAGAGATCAACAACATTCGTAATCTCTATAAAGACAAGGACTATGTTGTTGTGGTGCCTAAGACCGACATTCTTGCGGAGTTCCCGGTTGCCTGGGTAGACAAGGTTGTTGAGGCCAAGGGCACGCTTGAGCCGGCTAAGGCCTATCTGAATTACCTCTACAGTCCGCAAGCCCGTGAGATCGTCACCTCCTTTTACTACCGAGTGAACGATCAAAAGACCATGGATGCGCTCAAGGACCGCTTCCCCGCCACCAAGCTCTTTACGGTCGAAGACAAATTCGGTTCGTGGGAAAAGGTGATGAAGGAGCACTTTGCAGCCGGCGCGGAGTTTGACCGTTTGGTCGCTGCCGGCCGTCAGTAACCCTTGAGACGAACTGCCATGCGCAGACGCAGGGTTCTGCCCGGATTCGGGCTTTCCTTGGGGACGAGCGTTCTTTTTGTATCGCTCGTCCTGCTTCTCCCCATGACTGCGCTCGTCGTGCAGCTCTCCGAGCTCACCTGGGCGCAGTACTGGGCGATTCTCACTCATCCGCAGACGACTGCCGCTTTTCGGGTGACGATTCTTTCGGCTTTTTGGGCCTCAGTCATCAACGCTTTGCTGGGGCTCCTTCTGGCGTGGATTCTGGTGCGCTACCGGTTTCCCGGCCGCCGGCTGCTTGACGGGCTGATCGATCTGCCGTTTGTGCTCCCCACCGCAGTGGCGGGTCTCACGCTCTCGGCACTCTTTGCTGCCGACGGATGGTACGGCGCAGTGCTTGCGCCCTTTGGCATTAAGGTGAGCTACACCTGGCTCGGCATCGTCGCTGCGATGGCGTTCACGAGCATTCCGTTTGTTGTGCGTTCGGTGCAGCCCGTGCTTGCTGAAGTCAACCGGAGCTGCGAGGAAGCCGCGCTTACGCTCGGCGCATCGCGGCTGCAGATCTTTCGCCGGGTGATTCTGCCTGAAATCGCGCCGGCACTGGCGGCGGGGACCGTACTCGCTTTCTGCCGCAGCCTCGGCGAATTCGGTGCGATTATCTTCATTTCCGGGAATATTGCCTTCGAAACGGAAGTGCTCTCGCTCGCCATTTTCATGCGGCTGCAGGAATTCGACTATCCGGCAGCGAGCGCCATTGCATCTGTCGTACTCGGACTGTCGCTCGTTCTTTTCATTGCAGCCAATCAGATGCTTAAGCGTTTTGCACGCCGCATCGGGAGTCCGTCATGAGTGTGCAATTACAGGCAAATCGTCAGACGCCCGCGCAGTGGGCGCTCATTGGTCTGGGCATCCTCGCGGCCGGTCTCTTTCTGGCCGTACCGCTTGCCTTCATCTTTATTCAGGCGTTTCAGAAGGGGATTGCTCCGGTTCTTGAGAATCTCGTTCACCCCGAAATGATTCATGCCGTTGCGCTCACGGTCTTCATTGCGCTCATCACGGTGCCGGTCAACATGATCTTCGGCGTGATGCTCGCTTGGGCTGTCACGCGGTTCTCGTTTCCAGGGAAAACGGTGCTCCTCTCGTGCATCGACATTCCGTTTGCGGTTTCACCGGTGGTGGCAGGTCTTATCTATCTGCTCTGGTACGGTGCAAATGGTCCTTTGGCGCCTTGGCTCGATGCGGCACAGGTCCAGATCCTCTTTGCCTGGCCGGGCATGGTGCTCGTCACGATTTTTGTCACCTGTCCCTTTGTGGCCCGCGAACTGATTCCGCTCATGACCAGTCAGGGGTCGAGCGAAGAAGAGGCGGCGCTTTTGTTGGGTGCGTCGCCTTGGCAGATGTTCTTTCGTGTGACGCTGCCCAAAATTTCCGGCGCGCTCCTTTATGGCGTGCTCCTCACCAACGCGCGCGCGATCGGCGAATTCGGCGCGGTTTCTGTCGTCTCCGGATCCGTGCGGGGTGAAACCATGACGCTGCCCCTGCAGATTGAGCTCTTAGAGCAGGACTACAACACCGTCGGCGCCTTTACCGCCGCCGCACTGCTCGCGCTGCTTGCGCTGGCCACGCTTTTTCTGCGCCGTCATCGCCGCCGCGCCTGATATCGGACAGGACACAAAATACAAATGAGCATTGATATAGAAAACAACCGAAAGCGCTTCGGCAATGCTGAAGTGCTTTCCGACATCAATCTGAAGATTGCATCGGGCGAGATGATTGCGCTCTTGGGGCCCTCGGGGTCGGGCAAAACGACGCTCCTGCGCATTCTTGCCGGCCTGGAGACCGAAACGAGCGGACGCATCCGTTTTGGAACGAGCGACGTTACCCAACTCACCGCCGCAGAACGGCGCGTGGGGTTTGTCTTTCAGAACTACGCGCTTTTCCGCCATATGACGGTTGCCGAAAACGTGGCATTCGGACTGACGGTGAAGCCCCGCAGCGAGCGGCTGCCGAAATCTGAAATTGAGAAGCGCGTTGCGGAGCTTTTGGCCATGGTGCAGCTTTCTGACAAAGCCGGTCACTATCCGGCGCAGCTCTCGGGCGGTCAGCAGCAGCGCGTGGCGCTTGCCCGCGTGCTGGCGGTGGAACCTCAGGTGCTGCTCCTTGACGAGCCCTTCGGCGCACTGGACGCGCAGGTGCGCGAGGAGCTGCGTCAATGGATCAAGCGTCTGCACCGAGAGCTCGGGTTTACCGGCGTATTTGTAACGCACGATCAGGAAGAGGCCATGCAGGTTGCCGACCGCGTCGTCGTGATGCATAACGGCCGCATCGAGCAGGCTGATAAGCCCGCGGAAATCTGGGAGCATCCGAAGACACGCTTTGTGATTGAGTTTCTGAGCGATGTGAACCGGATTCCGGCGATGATCTCGAACGGGCGGCTTCACGTCGGAACGATTGATCTGGCGCTTGACGGCGGCGCTGACGGTACGCCGGTTGTCGATCCGAAATCCATTCCGGACGGTCCGGCGGATTTGCTTTTGCGTCCAAAAGATGCCCGCATGCGGCGTCTGGAAGCTGAGGAAGATTCTGCTGCCGCGCAAAAGGCGGGACTGCTCCCGGTAGTGATCCGCAGCGCCGTTCCCAAGGGCGGCGCGATTCAGGTAGAAGCCGAACCGGAAGGCTGGTACGAGAACGCCCTCAACGCTTATGTGCTCGAGGATGCGCTGCCGCGGCTTGGGCGCGGCTATTTGATGAGTTTTGAGCGCGCTTACCTCTATCGAGGCGAAGAGCGTCTGCCGGTTCATGTCCGCAAACCCCGCTGGCCGTTTGTCGGTGAGCACGGCCATGAGCATTCATCGCCAGAGGCTGCCGAACCGCCAAAGGCGCTTAAGCATGAAGCTGCGCTTTTCATTTGATTGGTATGTATTTAAGGATGAAGTATGTCCCCTGAAACCGTAATCGACGTTGTCGGCGCTACGCCGCTCGTGCGTCTTGAGCACCTTGTCCCCCATAACGGCAGTGAAGTTTGGGTGAAGCTCGAAGGCAATAATCCTGCCGGTTCCATCAAGGACCGCGCTGCCCGATCCATGATTGAAGAGGCTGAAAAGCGCGGAGATATCAAGCCGGGCGACGCACTCGTTGAAGCGACGAGCGGCAATACCGGCATCGCGCTCGCCATGATTGCGGCCTTGAAAGGGTATCGGATGAAGATCATCCTGCCGGCCAATTCGACGGCGGAGCGCTGTGCGGCCATTCAGGCCTATGGTGCGGAACTGATCCTCTCGCCCGCTGAAAAAGGCATGGAGGGTGCGCGCGACCTGGCTAATGCCATGGCTCAGCGCGGTGAAGGGTGGCAGCTTGACCAATTCAACAACCCTGACAATCCGCTTGCGCACTACCGCACAACAGGCCCTGAAATTTGGACGCAGACGGCCGGCCGCGTGACGCATTTCGTCTCGGCCATGGGCACGACCGGCACCATTACCGGCACGTCGCGCTTTCTGAAAGAAAAAAATCCCAATGTACGTGTGGTGGGTCTGCAGCCGGCAGAAGGAAGCCGCATTCCCGGTATTCGCCGCTGGCCGGCGGAGTATCGGCCCGGGATTTACCGTCCGGAACTCGTTGATGAAACACTCGATATTCTGCAAAAAGATGCGGAAGATACCGTTCGCGCTCTGGCTCGCCGTGAGGGCATTTGCTGCGGCATCAGTTCGGGCGGTGCGGTTTCAGGAGCGCTTCGTGTGGCCGCGGCCAATCCCGGGGCTGTGATTGTCACGATCATCTGCGACCGCGGAGATCGGTATCTCTCCACGGGGATTTTCAATCAATGAGGGTAAGTCGTTAACAGACACATCTTTTGGTCATGAGTTGTTGCTGTCCCTAAAGACAGACCAGCACTCCCGATAGACTCAGCTGAGCCAAGGCATCGGCCTGATTTCGGCCGATGCCTTCTTATTATTTTTCGGGAGCGCGAAATGAAACTCGCACACACTGCCCTGATTGCCGCTGCAGCCGGCGTCCTAACCGTGACGCTTGCGGGCTGTTCGGCCCCCACGAATGGAGAGCGTTCTCCAGCATTTGCCGCAGCCGAAAGTCTTCAGCCGTCTGAAGCCTCCGCCGCATCGATCGGCGTTTATGAGGGGCTCCTCCCTTGCGGCGACTGTGCCGGCCTTCGAACGACGATCTATGTTCGCGCCGACGGAACGTATACGCGCATTTATACCTACGAAGGTGAAAAGGATGACCTCGGCCGCACGCCTTCTTTTTCTGAGGCCGGCAGCTGGAAGCTCGAGGGCAGACGATTCACCTTCACGCCCAAAGACCATTCCCCGGCTTGGCTTGCTGATTCGACTGAGCATGGTCTGAGACTTTTGGATGGAGAAGGCAGCCCTGTCGAAGGACCGCTTGGTCCCATGTACGATCTCCAAAAGCGTTGAAATACCGATGATTTGTGATTGGATAATCAATCACAAAAATTAACAAATACTATTGGAAATAGTTTTGTAATAACGGTAAGCTAATTTACAGCTACATCGGAAGAGAGGATTCTCCTCAGGTTCCGATCCACCCTTTTGGAGTGCTTTATGAAAGCTTTTTCGATGCTTGCCAGCGCCATGCTCGCCGCTGCTATTGCTCTGCCGGCCGTTGCCGCAGACCAAACCAAGCTCTACGATCCGATGGCTGAAGCCGAAAAGATCGTCGTGCCCGTTGAGCTCCTCAGCAAGGACGGTGCAAAACCGATCGGCAATGTTGTGATTGTCAAGAATGCCTATGGGTTGGCCTTCTATCCGCAGCTGAAGGATCTTGCGCCTGGTCTGCACGGCTTTCACGTTCACGCCAATCCGGACTGCGGTTTGACCGAAAAGGGCCTTGGCATGAAGGCTGGCGGACATTGGGACCCGGATAAGACGGGCAACCATTCCTATCCGTGGGATGACAAGGGGCATAAGGGCGATCTGCCGAGTCTTTATGTGAATGCTGACGGCGTGGCTAATGTGCCGGTATTGGCGCCGAAGCTCAAGACGCTTGACGAAGTGCGCAGCCATGCGCTGATGATTCACGTCGGCGGCGACAACTTCCATGATCATCCTGCTGCCCTCGGCGGCGGCGGTGCCCGCATGGCCTGCGGTGTGATCAAATAATGGATGCGATGAAAATCTAATCCTTAGCTTCAGCCGGCTTCGCTTTGCGAGGCCGGTTTGATTTTGAGAGCAAGTGCGGCTCTGCTCAGTCTCTCCCTAAGATTAGCTTCAGTGGCGGGTGATAAATTGACACTCAGCTGCTTGATCAATGAAGAGCGCCGCTCACTCTAACTGCGGCGCTTTTTTTCTGTCTGACCGAAGGGATATTTCGGCAAACGGTGAGACGCATTGGAGGATTCGAATATGACTCGCACGCACGCTTATCAAATGACGGCCGCTGCCTGCTGCCTAGCGGTGCTGCTTGCCGGCTGCGCGACGACCAACGGGCCGGTTCCGATGCCTCAGGCGCCTGCGCCCGTTGAAACGCCGGACGTGAAAGCGGTCAAAGCCATGGTGCTGCCGATTGACGATACCGTGACGGTGGCGGAAGCTTTCGCGCAGTACGGCTCCTGCCGGCCTGGCAGTCAGGTCTGGGAAGAGATCGAAGACGGCGACGTGCAGTTCAGCTGCACTTGTGACGACGGCGCGCTCGTTCAGTTCGATTTCCGCAAGGGCGACGACGAAAAGTTCAAGATCGCCATGGTGACATTTACCTCAATGAACGATGCTGAATTCGCAGGGGTAAGTGTTCGCGGCCCCGATGCTGAAGATATGCTCAAGCGCGTCTACTTCAATAAGAAGCTCTTCTGAGGCATTGCGCTTCTTGAAAGCGAAAAGAGCCCGCAGCGCAGCAGTGCCTGCGGGCTCTTTTCATTTTGTGACGGGTGAAGAGACCCGGACGGCGCACTCGGTCGAGTTTTCCCGAGTGCGCCTTCTTTTGGGTTTTGAATCTCACCCAGTTGCGCATTATTCAATGCGTTCGCCGTGGATCGCCAGGTCAAGACCCGTAAGCTCTTCGTCCTTCGTGACGCGCAGACCCATGGTCTTCTTGATCACAAAGAGAATGACGAAGCTCACAATGCCGCCGTAGATCAGCGTGGCTGCGACCGAGAAGATCTGGATGCCGACCTGCGTCATCATCGGCGGGAGTTCGGAGCCCGT
>OGPP01001186.1_pt1 | contig 21069 bp, 10 predicted proteins | sample 1553021 | NCBI WGS metagenome assembly OGPP01 (sample SAMEA2580217, study PRJEB22360) | human gut metagenome | biome: human gut; feature: human-associated habitat; material: faeces | place: Denmark | collected 2008/2010
TGTAGAGGGCTTGTGATGGCCCTTTGAGGCGTTCTACCATGTCTCAAGAAGCCCCGCCCGTTCGCAAGAACGCGCGTGGGAGTGTCACACACAGTGATAATTGGGAGGAGAAGATAATGACAGGGAATAAAGAGGCATATTTTTACTTGGCAAGCAGTTTGGAAAAAATATTTCCAGATACGGACTGCGTGAAGAAAAATGATCAGCACACAATTTCAATTTTTAAAGGAGAGCTTCCGGCATTTTTGCTTGTATATGGAAACAGCAGTAATTACGATGGCGATAGGAAACGTTTTGCAGAAGGCTTTACTTATGAGATAAAGGGCAGCCCGTCACCTGTGCGTGTGCGCGATGTGGAGCTTGTACCTAGCGCTTTTCCATGTTATGAGCAGACGGACGAGTGGTATTTAAAGAGTCAGCCAGGATTATTTCCTGATCTTTTATGTCCGCGCGAAACAAATTTTGTTCGTTTGATTCCTGGACAGACACGTTCACTATGGATTGATTTTTTAGATACATCTGCAATTGTACCTGGTACATATCAGGTTGATATTTTAATATATGGAAAGGATGAAAAAGAACCTTATCAGATATTGACAGTGAATTTAAATGTGTTGGACAAAGTGCTTTCAGAACAGACACTTATTCACACTGAATGGTTTCATGCAGACTGTCTGGCGGATTATTATCATATTCCTGTATTTTCAGAAAAGCATTGGGAGATAATGGAAGCACAGATTGCGCTTGCAGGAAAAGAGCTTGGAATCAATATGCTGCTGACACCTATTTTTACACCGCCTCTTGATACTGCAGTAGGTGGGGAGCGTACAACAGTGCAGCTTATAGATATTGTGCAGGATGCAGATGGATCTTACAAGTTTGATTGGTCAAGATTAAAACGTTGGTGTGATCTTTGCCTAAGAAATGGAATAAAGTATCTTGAAATACCGCATTTGTTTACACAGTGGGGTGCGAAAGCAGCACCAAAGATTGTTGTAACAGTAGATGGAAAGAACATAAAAAAGTTCGGATGGCATACACCGGCACTAGATTCATCGTATCAGAGTTTCTTAAAGCAGTTTTTACCAGAGCTTCAAAGTAAATTGATTGAGTTTGGATATGATAGAGATCATGTTTTTTTCCATATCTCAGATGAACCAGGAATGGATTGCCTGGAAAGCTATAAGGCGGCACGAGAGAGTGTAAAGGAAAGCCTGAAGGGATGGCAGGTAGTTGATGCACTTAGCGAGTATTCTTTCTATGAAAAAGGAATTGTTCAGCATCCGATTGTGTCAAGCAATCATATAAGTGTCTTTTTAAAGAATAAGGTGCCGCAACCATGGGTGTATTATTGCTGTGGGCAGTCTGTTACAGTACCGAATCGCTTTTTTGCAATGCCAAGCTGGCGAAATCGTATTATGGGAGTATTGATGTATCTTCATGGAATTAAGGGATTTTTACACTGGGGCTTTAATTTCTATAATTCGCAGTATTCGATTTCTCATATTGATCCATTTTTTAACACACATGCAAGTTATGCGTTTCCATCTGGTGATGCATTTTTGGTTTATCCAGGTCCAGATGAAAAACCGATGTCATCTATTCGTGCACAGGTGCAGCGAGAGGCTCTTGATGATTTAAATGCACTTACTACATTAGAATCGGTGGTTGGCAGAGAACGTGTTGTTGCACTGATCATGGAGAATGCTGAGGAACCGTTTGATTTTGAGCATTATCCTCACTTGGCAGATTATATTTTGCATCTTCGTGAGCGTATGGCAGAGATCTTCATACAGGAAGAACAAAAATATTAATTTTAAAGTGCACGTAATGAAAAAGAAAGGAATATGATCTATTTTAGGTTTTGAACAATGAATGCTACAGATATGACCAAGGGAAAACCAATGAAACTACTGTTTTTGTTTTCTCTTCCTTTGATGTTTGGCAACGTTTTTCAGCAGCTTTATACAGTAGTTGATACAATGATTGTAGGTCAGACGCTTGGTGTTTCTGCATTGGCAGCACTTGGCGCTGCAGAGTCTCTAGGCTGGATGAGCCTTGGAAGTATACAGGGATTGACACAGGGATTTTCCATTCGCATGGCACAGCAGTTTGGAGCGAAAGATGAAGATGGGCTTCATCAGGCAGTTGGACACAGTATTGTGCTGTCAGCCTTGCTTGCAGTTTTGCTTACTATAGTATTTCAGGCAGCTGTTCGTCCAGTACTTGCTATTTTACAAACCCCAGAGGATATTAAGCCAGATACGATTTTATATCTTCGTATTTTATTTGCTGGTATTCCCATTGTTGTTGCATATAATTTATTGGCATCTATGCTGCGCGCAATTGGAGACAGTAAGACACCTCTTATTGCAACAGCCATTGCTGCAGCCAGCAATATTGTATTAGATTTGCTTTTTGTATGTGTGTTTGGATGGGGCATTGCAGGGGCAGCAGAAGCGACACTTATTGCTCAGTTTATTTCAGTAGTATATTGTTTTTTCACAATAAGAAAGCTTACGCTCTTACATCCGCGCAGGAAAGATTTGCGCTTGGAAGTTGAATTGTCAGGCAAGCTTATGCTTCTTGGTCTTCCGATGGCTTTCCAAAATTTTATTATTGCCATTGGATCTATGATTGTACAGCGCTTGATTAATTCGTTTGGTGTTATTTTTATTGCAGGATTTACGGCAACGAATAAATTATATGGAGTATTAGAAATAGCGGCCACTTCATATGGCTTTGCCATGGTTACTTACACAGGACAAAATCTTGGCGCAAATCAGCCTAAACGCATTCGTGAAGGTTTAAAGGCAGGTGTAATTATTGCACTTATTACCTCGACAGTGTTAGGCGCCATTTTGATTCTTTTGGGAAAACCATTGCTTTCGTTGTTTATTTCAGGTACAGAAGAAGAAATTTCACAGACACTTGCGATTGCATATCATTATCTTTCTATTATGAGCGTATGCCTGCCAATTCTTTATGTTTTGTATGTATTGCGTTCTACTCTGCAGGGATTAGGTGATACAGTAAGTCCTATGCTGTCTGGTGTAGCAGAGTTTGCAATGAGAACTGGGTGTGTGCTTCTTCTTCCATTATGGCTTGAGGCAGAGGGCATTTTCTATGCAGAGGTTCTTGCATGGACAGGTGCAGATCTTGTATTGATTCCAAGCTGTATCTGGGCACTGCGTCATCGCTTGACTAAAAGTGACGACACTAAGAGAAATCTGTAAAATGACAGCAAAAGAACTGGTGATTTTAGAATAAAAATAGAGGAATAATAAAAATGAAGAAATTAAATTATATTGCGCTGCTCCCTATAGGGGTGTTTTTGGTTTTATATCTTGGACTAGGAATTTTATTTGAATATGTGATGAAAATTCCAATGGGATTTGATAATGTACCAATTGTGGTAGCATTTTTGGCGGCAATTCTTACGGCCTGTCTGCAAAATCCGAAGCTACACTTTGATCAGAAGCTTGAAATAATGGCACAGGGAGTTGGCGATAAGAATATCATTACGATGCTTTTGATTTTCTTATCAGCAGGATCTTTCGTAGGAATTGTAGGAAGAAGCAGTGCAGAAAGTGTTGCCTATTGTATGCTGTCATTGATTCCGGCGCGCTTTTCAGTAGCTGTTTTATTTGTAGTAGCTTGTTTTGTATCAGTTGCCATGGGAACATCAGTAGGTACAATTACGCTTCTTGTTCCAATTGCAGCGGCTGTCTCTAAGGCATCAGGTTTTGATTTGCCGTTTTGTGTTGGATCTGTTATGGGAGGAGCCATGTTTGGCGACAATTTGTCCTTTATTTCAGACACAACGATTGCTGCGTGCAATGGTCAGGGATGTAAGATGAAGGATAAATTTAGAGAAAATTTTGGAATTGCAATGCCAGCGGCAGCAGCAACGCTGATTGTGATTTTAATCTTGTCATTCCAGACAACAATCAAGGGACATGTGAGCCAGCCATATAATTTAATTCAGGTTATACCATATGTGCTTGTATTGATAGGCGGTGTGGTTGGAATTAATGTATTTTTAGTTTTGCTTATTGGAATTGGATCGGGTGCATTGATTATGCTGATTGGCGGCTATGTGGAGCCTGTGGAAATGCTCATACGTATGGGAAATGGTGTTTCTGGAATGTTTGAAACATGTATGGTTGCGATTCTGGTGGCGGCAATGTGTGCGCTGATAAGAGAATATGGCGGATTCGAGGCACTTTTAGGAATTATTAGAAAGGCATTTAGAGGAAGAAGAGGCGGTCAGCTTGGAATGGGACTTTTAGTTGGTGCTATGGATATTGCAACGGCCAATAATACAGTTGCAATTGTAATGGCTAATCCAATTGCAAAGGAAATGGCAGTTGAATATGGAATTACACCAAGAAAGGCAGCTTCCATTTTGGATACGTTTTCCTGCATTTTTCAGGGTGTAATACCATATGGTGCACAGATGCTTGTTGCTATTTCAGCAGTCAATGAGCTAGGCAGTCAGATTTCTGCTTTTCAGGTTATGCCAAGACTGTACTATCCAATGTTTCTTTTGATCAGTTCTCTGATTGCTATTGTTGGTGTAAAGGGACGCAGACGTCGTTACAGAAAAATAAGGTAATTAAGAAAGAGGAAGCATAATGGATTTTTTATCCTTTAGAGAAGAAATTACAAAATACATTTTTGCAGAAGATATGCTGCAAAAGGCTGATATAATATTGATTCCAGGAAATGCATATCCGCAAAATGCTGAGCGTGCGGCAGCATTATACAGACAAGGTTATGCACCATATATTTTGCCAAGCGGAAAATACAGTACACTAGTCGGACACTTTGCAGGTGTTTTGGACCGGGCAGATCGCTATAACAAGGAGTACAAGACAGAATGGGAATTTTTAAAAGATGTTCTTGTTCAAAATGGCGTGGATGAATCAGCAATTTTAAAAGAGGATCAGGCAACCTTCACATGGGAGAATGCCAAAAACTCAAGAATTGTCACAGATCAAAATAAACTAGTGATACAAAAGGCTATTTTGTGCTGCCGCAATGTACATGCAAGAAGAAGTCTTATGTATTATCAAAAATCTTTTCCAGAAGCGAAAATATTTGTCAGTCCATCGGTGATTGGAAATATTACAAAAGAAAACTGGTATACAACGAAGGATGGAATTGATGCGGTAAACGCAGAACTTTCCAGAATCTTATATCAGTTTTCACTTCTCGTATAAAATAAAAAAGCCTGCTAGTTTTTTGCTAGCAGGTTTTTTGTTTTATTAATCGCGAATTACCGGAAAATAGACTTGATAAGGCTCATATCCAATGTCATAGATAGGGATGAAACGAATACCTGTTTCCTGATAGCGTGTGCGGAATGTGCGCTTCCAGTTTCCCCATTCACGTTCATTATCATGAAGCAAAAGTGTTTGAAGCTCATGACCGTGTGTGTGAAGCGAGCGCTCTTCACTGCAAAGGCCGGCAAGTGCGATTGGTCCAAAACGAAATGCAACAAGATCTGGATCATCGTCTGCAGCGACTGCAGTGATGCAAAGAGGAAGAATAAGGCGAAGTTCATCACCATTTTGCCAGTTGCGTTGAATGGTAAGAAATCCGTCTTTTGCATCAACAGGCAGTTGTTTGCCGTTAAGTTCAAAGCAGACATCCTGAAATACGGCTGGATTTCCGGCGTAGGAATCGGTGCGTGAACATGCCCAATCTGGAATACGAAGTTTTAATGAAAACTCAGCGCAAGGGGAATCCATTTCAATGCGCATGCAAATTGCCATACAGTCTGGCTGAATTGGATAACGCTGTGTGTTTTCATGAATTGCTTGTTCAGCAGAGCTTGTACTTGAAATGTGGAAGCTTCCGCTTAAGCTATCTTGCTTTTGAATTAAAGTAACATTTGTGTTGCCAATTGAAAAGCGTGCAGTGGAGTCGAAATATTGAGCAGCATATAAATTTGCACCATCCTGATAGTACAGATACTGGTTATGGGCAGCATTTGCCTGTACGACAGAGCCATGACAGCAGAAGAAGTCTTGTGTTTTGGAAGCCCATCCCTTGCGTGATCCAGCGCGCATTGGAAGAAAATATGTAAGAAGACCTTCTGATGGATAAGAAGATATCTGACCATTTGGAAGATCCTCCTTCCAATAGGCTTGCGCAAGGATGCCATTGTACAGATTTTTTTCAATATAATTCAGATAGGAAACATCGCCAGTCCAGGTAAAAAGAATGTTTGCAAGACGAATCATATTGTATACACTGCAGTGCTCTTGATTTCGTTCTCCAAGGCGTGAGGCCTGGCGATGTTTTGGTGTCCAGATTTCACCATTTGTCTGACCGCCGGTAACGAAATAGCCACGATCTGTAACAGCACATTTCCAGTAAGCAAGCACAATATCACGATAACGTGTAATTTTAGTTGCTTCATAAACGGCGGCACAGCCGATGATTTCTGGAATAGTTGTATTGGCATGCATATTTGTTAGTACGTCTTCTCCAGCTAAAAGAGGATCAAATAGGCGATGACGGTCATAACGCTCAATTAAGGTTAGATACATGCTGTCTTTTGTAATATCATAAAGCTGAGCCCATATTTCAAGCATTCCACCAGTTTCAAAATCAAGAATGTCATCGAGCTGTTCTCTTGTACGATTGTCTGTGTAGCGAAGGAACCATTTGGAGAAATCAATTGCAATGGTGAGGGCTTCCTCATTTTTTGCATATAGATACATGTCAAGAAGTCCCATAAAGGTTTTGTGTACGTTATAGTGAGGAGCCCAAACTTGCTTTTTGATAGCAATCCAGTGAAAATATTTTTCTGGAATAGAGGCAGCCCATTCGCCGCCATTGTCAAGCTGACAAAGACGAAGTTCATGAACAATTTCATTTGCTTTGCCAAGCAGAGCCTGATTGCCGGTTTCATCATAGTGAATGGCAGCTGCGCTCAGCCAGTGACCAAGAAAGTGACCACGCAGCTGACAGGAGGGATCTTCCCAGCCGCCATGCTTTATTTTTTTGCTTCCAAAATTTTGATAACGGCCAGCCTCTTGCGTAAAATTTTGCAGCAGAGCATCGCTTTCTAGCTCCATTAGATAGTCCATATTTTGCTGCTCTTTGTTAAGTAATAATTGATCCTGTAGTGTGACATCAAGTCCTGATAATTGTTTCATTATAATTATAATATCCTTTCTGGCAAATGCCTTTACGTTTTTATTTACTTATAGTATAATCGGAAATGAAATAAATAAAATGAAATTTATTCGGTATTTTTTATAAAATAATCGCATATAAAATTGTGTTTCGCGAATATATTTGAAGATTGCGGGAGTGCAAAGCACGTAGCAATCCGGTATCAAACATCATAGTATGAAAGGAATAATATATGGAAAGCGAGTTACAAAAAAAACAGCTGCTTTTGGCAGCAGATGAAATGCCATTGCTTAGGGAATGTGCTTTTTTTAAAAGTGAAGATGGTTTTATGCATCCTAATCGTGTATTAGATTTTGATGTGCTTATTTACGTTGTGAGTGGATCAGTGCAGGTTGTTGAGGATGATCAGGAATATTGTATTTTGCCAGGAGAATTATTATTTCTTAAACATGGTTGTCATCATTATGGAACGAAGAGAAATCCACCTATGACAAGCTGGTATTATTTTCACTTTTATCTTCCGAAAATTACGGCACAGACAAGATTTGATCCTTTTGAAAGTTTTACATATGCCCGCAGTTTAAACAAGGAAAATCATAGCTTTTTTTATCAATTGCCAAAGAAGATGAAACTGGAATCTTATTCAAATATAGCTCAGATGCAGGAAATTTGTGATTTATTTGAAAAGCGAAATCCACTGGAAAGACTATTGCAAAACACAATGCTTTGCAGCCTTTTATTGAATCTGTACCATGATAGTGAATCAGACAGAAAAGTAGCACTAAGCAGACAAAGAACAGATCAGATGATTGCGTATCTGCAAAAACATTGTGAAGAGAAATTTTCTTCAGTTGACATTGAGACATATATGGGATTGTCATATAAGCATTTGAATGATGTATTTAAGAAAGAAACAGGAATGACGCTTCAGAAATATCATTGTCAAATGCGCATGGAACGAGCAGCGAGACTGCTGCAGCATACAGACTTAACTATCACGCAGATTAGCGAAAGACTAGGCTTCGATGAAGTATTTTATTTTAGTAATGTTTTTAAAAAACAGATGAAGCTTTCGCCTATGAGCTATAGAAAAAAATGTGTAAGAATTTAAAAAACGCCTTGACATGGTGTATATTATAATATACAATAAAGCTAGGAGGAATTAACGATGAATGAGAATAATATTCAAATAGAACAGCAGTCAGGAATAGAGCAGCAGTCAGAAGCACAGGCAAAGCGATTACTGGCATATTACAGCTACTTGAGAAAAAGTCAAAAAATGACTCAATCAGAATTAGAGCGCATTACTGGATTGTCAAGAATCGCAATTAACCGCTGTGAAAATGGAAAATTGATGCCGACAATTCGCTCCATGAATAAATTATTGGCACCACTTGGATATCAACTTGGCATTGTGTCGCTTGATGAATCAGACAGTGGAGATTATAATGAAGAAATAAATGAACGGCAGAACGAGAAAAACGAGTTGGAAATCACGTATTTCACTGAGCTGGCAAAAGAGGAAGAGAGGTTCAGTAAGAAAAAGGCGGCAGAGCTGTTCAAAAACAAACTATTAGATACACTAGAGCCTGGCAGCTACGGCGCACTGCAGACCATTCATAAACATCTTTTTAGTGATATTTATGAGTTTGCCGGTCAGACACGAACAGTGAATTTTGCAAAAGGGAATTTACGATTTGTACCTGCTATGTATTTGGATGCGGCACTTGAAAGCATCGAGAAGATGCCACAGTCCACATTTGATGAGATTGTAGAAAAATATGTGGAGATGAATATTGCACATCCTTTTCAGAAAGGAAATGGACGAAGCATTCGTATCTGGCTGGATCAAATATTAAAAAAAGAGCTTGGAAAGGTTATTGACTGGAGTTTAGTTGATAAAGAAGAGTATTTGACAGCGATGAAGGTAAGTCCGATCAAAGATGTGGAAATCAAAATGCTCCTAAAAGCTGCATTGACAGATAAGATTAATAACAAAAAAATATTTATGAAAGGTGTTGACCAAAGCTATAGCTATGATGGCTACAGCAGCTATAAAACAAAGGAGTTTGCCCCTAAAACCTGTACAAAAGCAAAAACAAAAATACAGGAAGTGAGGGAACAGGATGAAGAAATGGAGCAATAAAAAAGCAGAATGGCTGTTAGTAATGTTAGCTGTATCACTAACGGCATCTGCTTCATTGACGATTACGGCAGAAGAAAAAAGCGAAGCTATAGATCGATATATTATAGTTGAACTAGAGACTCTTACTGCGCCAAACGTTGATGCAGAAGAGATGGAATTATCATCAGAATCAGAGCAGTCAACAGAAGAAACAGTTGAAGTAGAGTCTGAGCCTGAAGTTGTGCTGTTTTCACTTCAGGATAGCCTGGATTCAGAAGAGTACATTGTAACCGGGATCAGCGTAGATGAACCAATCATTGCCCAGCTTCTGGAACAAACAGCGGACTATCAGAACTATGATACTATTGCCTTGTATGATATTACTTCTTATCAGCAGACAACTGATGAGTCATATGACTTTAATCTCCAGATTCCAGAGGATGCGGATATTACACTGTATCAGACAGTGGATGGGCAGCTTCAGGAAAGTACTCTGGATGTAATGTGTACAGAGGATGAGTATAATCGTCTGCCGTTAGTCAGTTACCAGTCCGAGACAAATCACTGGTTGGTATTTTATCTGGGAGCAAAACAGACTAACGAAGCCGTGTCCGATTCGGACACAGAGGATGCAGTCAGAGAAACAGAAAGTGCCGCAGAATCACTCGAAGGAAAGAGTAAGCCAGATTCTGAAGAAAATACAAAAGCACCGGAGACTAAGCCGGCTATACCGACTACGGTTGCTCCGACAACAAGCACACCAACGACAAGCCTGAGTACGACAGCGCCAACCAAAGTACCTGAAACACAGCCGCAGACAACAGCACATACACATGCATGGGTTCCAGTGACATCTGTTGTCCATCATGATGCAACGTATAAGACTGTGTGGGTGCAGGACTTTGCAGCATGGGACGAGACAGTGATCACAAAAGCGGCATGGGATGAGCAGGTACTGGTTCAGGATGCGTATGATGAAAATGTGATGATTTCAGATGCGTATGATGAACCGGTTTATGCATGGGTTGGAATTTGCAATGAGTGTGGTCATAAGTTTTTAGATCCAAATGAAGATATTGATGTTCATATGGGTGCTGGCTGTTGGTCAAGCTGGCATGATGAATGGATGCAGGTTGGAACAACGCACCATGATGCTGTTTACCAAACAGTTCATCACGAGGCAACATATCAAACAGTTCATCACGAGGCAGAGACGACAATCGTCCATCATGATGCAACAGGTCACAACGAACAGGTAGTGGATCAGGCAGCATGGGATGAGACAGTAATTACTGGTTATACCTGCTCTGGCTGCGGAGCAGTAAAATGAAAGTAATATATCAAGATACCAGAGTCAAAAAGTCAGAAATTCGATGTAAGCTCGCTTACAAGAAGATTTTTGATATCAATAAATAAGTAATAATACATAAGAAAAAGCATCTGCATAACTTCTGAAAATAACAGGATTTATTGTTGGTGCTTTTTTCATGCTCTTTTTACATTGTGTTCAGTTTGGACATGCGAGAAAACACAGAATACTGTGGAAAGGTTGTGGCAGAGATGCCATGACCTTTTTTCGTGGAAGAAACAGAAAGGAAAACAGTTATGGATCGTCTAAGAGGACCGCCTGTTTTAAAGGCAGGCAATAAGCAACAAACAGATCCTGTCAGATTTTCTGACGGGATTTCCAATAAGAAAGGCATGACGATGAATTTAAAAAATAAAAAAGGAAAGAGATTGACTTCTACACTGATGGCAGTACTTATGAGCGTATCGACAACGCTGACACCAGTAAACATCATGGCATCAGAGCTTGAGACATCGTCCGCGGCAGTCGAAAGCACGCTTGAGGAAACAACTGCAGAGACACAGGTGCAGACCGTATCAGAGACGGCAGTAAGCAAGACGCAGGAACAGACCGCATCAGAGACGACAGCTAGTGAAGCACAGACGTCAGCATCAGAAATGCAGCCGGTGCCTGAAACGACAGAAGAAGTTTGTACAGAAGAAGTCCAGACCTCTGGAGAGGGTGCAGAAGAAACATCTGCAAATGAAACACGTGGACCGGATGACGAGGAAACAGCAGAGACTGCCCAGATCGAAACAGAAGTTGAGACCATGGCTGAGTCCGAGGCTGAGTCTACAAGTGAAATCGAAACTGAGGGCAGCACCGAGGTTGAGAAAGCTGATCCGTTTGCAGCATTAGATCCGTCTGCCGGATTTACTGAGGAAGCTCTTGCAGCAATTGATTTTTCCAGTAAGAGACTTTTGATAGCCGCAGACCCAGCCGTGATCATTGATCCAGAGCATGTTCTTTCAAGTTATGCAGGCGTTTACCTGATGCAGTATGAAACTGAGAGTCAGGCAAAGTATGCATATGCATACTACTACGGAAAGTCAGAATTTGTTGATGTTGATACCGTCATTTCCGTAGCAGACGGAGATAACAGTGCGAATGCAGCAGCTCCTATGGCTGCCAACGAAAACCCAATTGCTGAACTGCATGAAGCAGTTGCCGGAAATCCGGTAAAGGCTGCAGGTGCAGTTGCCGTTATTGATACAGGTGTGAATGGCGTGGCAAATGTCACGGAGTCTGTTTCCATGATCGGTGACAACACAGCAGATGAAAACGGACACGGTACAAAAATGGCACAGCTGATTGCAGAGCAGAATCCGGATGTATCCATTCTTTCCATCAAGGCATTAGGTGCTGATGGAACGGGAGATGTGTCTGCCGTATATGCAGCAATCCAGTATGCGATAGACAAGAAGGTTTCCGTAATCAACCTGTCCATGTCAGCAGTAGGAACAGCCGAGAATGCAGCATTAACGTCAATAATTGATGCAGCTGTAGAGGCAGGCATCGCGGTTGTCGGCGCAGCCGGAAACAAGGGAATGGATGTACGTTTCTTTGTACCAGGAAATATCGAGAGTGCTTATATCATAGGCGCAGCCGATGAGAATGGTGCAAGAATTACATCTTCCAACTATGGTTCGACGGTTGACTTTAACGTAGTGGCAGACTCCACGTCAGAGGCAGCTGCGAAGTTTTCCGGTTATTATACATTAAACGGGGCAGTAGCGGATGAGAAGCTGGTATTCCCGACCGATTATGTGAAGGAAGAGAAGATTGACTACAATGGCCCAATCATTAAACATCAGATTTCTTTCTACAACTATCAGGGCAGCCGTGATGATCTTGTATGGATTAGTGAGAAACTAATGAAAACAGAGATTGATGACGAGTATATTACTGCGCGCATTGGTTTCGCGGAGGATGCACAGGCAGTAAGCGGGCTGGATATTTATGTCGATTTTATGAGTATCGACAGCGAGCATGCAATTACGGATGAGTGTACGGTTGATCTTACAAACATGATTGTAAAGATTCCGGCATCGTATAAGGATTCCAATCTTACGATTCGCTGGTACATGCCGAATGCATCTTATCAGTATTGTTATGATACGGATGAAAAATATATGATTTCCAACACACCTGAGAAATTTAAGGTGGCATATAACGCAGTTGGAGGGTTAACACTTAAGACTGCGCAGGATTATGTTAACGGAACGTATAAGCAGGGACGTACATTTACGCATACTGCGGATTCTATGAACCATTGTTATGTGAATTATTCTACTGATGGTATTAAAGTAGGTGATTACTATACCATTACAAGTGGATATATCGCTAGCGTGGAGGAGAAGCCAGGAATCTATACGACACGAGGTGAAATTGCTTCCATGTTTGGTCCGAATGCATTGAATAATATTACGGAGGCAGGATATGCTTCAACGCAGGCATTCCTGGTTCATTTTAATTCTGTTACACGGGATTATGACAGTGCAGATGTTTCCGGCTGGTTTAACACGGTTGGCGGTAAGTCGGAAATCGCACCGGGTATTATCCGTTCTGATATTGATAATATTCAATATACAAGAACTGATGGAACTACATATTATACAACCGAGGAAGTTTCTGCTTCTTTGGGATGGGTGTTTGGTACGTGTGCAAACAATGAGATTGGTGGTCAGTGCCCAACCTTTGAGCCGGGTGGAAAGATCATCTGTACAAGTAAGGATGCAGATGGCACAGCCTACTTCTTCTACTATTGTCGTTCGCTAAGAGCGCAGTGGGCAGGTGGTTCATTCTCTATAACTCCCGTATTTCCAAAGACGGGATACCTTAGAATCCACAAGACATCCTCGGATCCGGCACTGACGGATGGAAACAGCTGCTATAACTTTACCAATATCACTTACAAGATTTACAGTGACAGTTCCTGTACAACAGAAGTACAGACCCTGTATCTGGATCAGGATGGATATTCTCAGTCTGTTGAACTGACAGAGGGAACCTATTACATTAAGGAAACGGATGCTGTAAATTCCGGTTATGCACTGGATACAAATGTTTATACGGTAACCGTAACGGCAGGAACTACTTTTGATGCTCCACAGACTTGGAGTACGAAGGATGCTCCGCTTAATGACCCGTTGGGTATTGTTATAAACAAGATCAATAGCGATGGAACTACGGCAGCTGACTTATCTGGAGCTGAGTATACGATTACTTATTATCCGAAGCAGTATACTAGTGTAGCAGAAATTGCAGCAGATACAGATCCAGAGGTAAAGCCAACTGTATGGGTAATTCAGACAAAAAAACATTCAGATGGAAGCTATTATGCTTCCTTAAGAGACGAGTGTATTGTTCCAAATAGTAATAGTGCAGGTGCAGTTTTTGGAAAAAACCATACTGGAACTTACGTTATTCCACTTGGAACCATCACTGTTGAAGAAACAAAAGCACCGGAAGGCTTTACAAAAGATGGAGCTATTGTAAGCAGTGCAAAAACTGGTGCAACGATTTCCGGGACTAATAACGTATATTTATTCCAGTTTGTTGACGAGAACTCGGCAGTATATTTAAAGAGTGGCAATGCTCTTTCAACTTCTCTGGATGATGAGACTGCCGTAACTTTAACATATGCAGAGCTCCAGATCAACGGTTCACCAAAGATGGAAAAGCATGACTTCGAGTTAAGCAAGAAGGCAACTATGGGCGGAACTAGCTTTGAGGGAATCTCTTTTGAGATTTACTGTATGGATGATTCTGTTGCCATCGGAAATGACACTTACACAAAGGGACAGACAATTACTACAGTGACTTCTGATGAAGAAGGAAACATTGATGTAGGTATGCAGTTTCCTGTCGGTCACTATGCAGTGCGCGAAAAGGCGGCAAACAATTACTACACAATGACAACAGATCAGATCCATTACTTCGATGTAGTTGAATATCAGGGAGAAGCATTTATCCAGTATGAGTCTGATACAAATGCAGTCACCTTTATGGACCGCGTTGTACGTGGAGATCTGTCATTCGTAAAGAAAAATTCCGACACGGATGAAGCACTTGCTTATATCCCGTTCAGGATTACAAATAATACAACAGGCGAAACACATTACATCTTAACTGATGCGAATGGAAACTTCACTTCCGCAACTGGAAAGACCACAAATACCAATGCAAACGATGTAGTTCTTTCCCAGTATGGTGATAAGGATGTCATTCCACAGAGCGTTGTGGATTCACTGGCAAAGGATGCCGGACTTTGGTTTGGTATGGGAAGTGAAGGAACCATGACAGCTGCAAATGATTCTTACAGCTCATTTGTATATGGAACATACACCATCACCGAGTTAAAGACCGAAGCAACCAGAAGCATGAAGATGTATACCAGCACCTTCACAATCGACACTGACGGAAAAGTTCTTGATCTTGGAACAGTCAACAACGTTCCGATGAGAATTAAAACAACACTGGTTGACGTAAATGGAGAACATTTCACCGAAGCAACGAGTACAGTGACATTGACTGACCATGTAGCATACAAAAATCTGGATACGGACAAGACATATACGCTGACAGGAACCTTGTATGTGAAGGATGGAGATGCACTGACAGAAATGATGACAGAAACGGTTGACTTTCAGCCAACCGAAACAAGTGGCACACAGGATGTTACATTCACATTCGATGCATCTGAGCTTGTTGGAAAGTCAGTAGTTGCATTTGAAGAGCTTTCCGTAAATGGAGAGTTTTGTGCAGAACATAAGGATAAGGATGATGAAAACCAGACCGTTACATTCCCTGGTATTCAGACAACGGCACGCGATAATGTAACCGAGGATCATGTATCCAATGCAACAGATTCCATCACAATCGTGGATACGGTAGCTTATACAGATCTTAAAAAAGGAGATACCTACACAGTTACTGGAACACTGATGGATGCAGAGACAGGTGAGGCTGCTCTTGATGATGACGGCAATGCAATTACTGCATCAAAGGAGTTTACTGCACCGTCTGCTGATGGAAGCATTGACATCACCTTTACATTTGCAGGTGTTTCCTTAGCAGGAAAGACACTCGTTGCTTTTGAGCAGATTGATCATGACGGTAAAAAATATGCCGTTCATGCAGATATCAATGACAAGGGTCAGACCGTATATATTCCGAAGATCCGCACAAAAGCACTCGATGCCAATACCGAATTGAATCAGGTAAAAGCAGACAGCAATGTAACTGTTGTGGATACCATAACCTATACACATCTGCTTCCTGGAAAAACATATGTAATGAAGGGTGTTTTAATGACATCCGCAGGAAATGCCCTGATGGTTAACGGAAAAACCATTACTGCAAGTACTGAGTTTGTTCCGACAACACCTGACGGAACAGTTGATGTTACTTTCAATTTTGATGCTTCCGAAATCGGCGGCCGCAAGTTAGTATTCTATGAATACCTTGAGTTAGACGGCAATACCGTTGCTTCTCATACAGATATTTCTGATACTGACCAGACCGTATATGTTCCAAAACTCAGAACAACCATCTTTGATTCTGAAAATGGAAGCCATAACAGCGCGGCAGACGAAGATATCATTCTGATCGATACCGTGCGTTACAATGGTGTTGAAATCGGACGCAAATACACAGTAGTCGGTACCCTTGTTGATAAGGAAACCGGCAATGCACTTCTTGATGATGCAGGAAATAAGATTACTGCGTCAAATGAGTTTGTCGCTGAAAAGACAAACGGAACAATTGACGTGACCTTTAAGTTCTCAGGCAAATGCCTTGCAGGAAAGACAACTGTTGCTTTTGAGGATATGTATTCCGAGGGAAAGAAGGTGGCAGTCCATGCAGATCTCAGAGATGAAGGACAGACCGAGTACTTCCCGTCAGTACATACAACAGCAACAAGTAACGATACAGAGGATCATGTTGTCGGTGCTAACGAGAAGGTTACAATCACCGATCAGGTAGCACTTAAGGCATTGAAGCTTGGCACAGAGTATACTTTAAGCGGAACTTTAATGAATGCAAAGACAGGAAAGCCAATCATGGTAAATGGAAATACAATTACCGCAAGAAGAACTTTTACAGCCGATGCACATGAAATGACCATACCGTTAACCTACACTCTGAACGCATCAGAGCTTGCAGGAACCACAACAGTTGTATTTGAAAATCTGTATTCTGACGGCGCACTTCTGGCAGCACATGCTGACCTTGAGGATGAAGAGCAGACAGTATATATCCCGGAGATTCATACAACTGCAAAGGATCAGACAACAAAGATTAACCACACCGAAGCAAATAAGACAGCCACTATCGTTGATACAGTTTCCTATACAAACCTGCTTCCTGGCAGAGAGTATACAGTAAGCGGAACACTTATGGATAAGGAAACAGGAAAGGCTGTTCTGGCTGATGGCAAAGAGATTACGGCAAGCACCACATTCACTCCTGAAAAGTCCGAGGGAAGTGTTGATGTAATCTTTACCTTCGATGCAAGTATTGTAGCACCTAAGACAGTTGTTGCATTTGAAACCCTTACATATAAGAAGATCCAGATCGCCGTACATGCTGAGATTGAGGACAAGGATCAGACCGTTTATATCCCGAAGGTACGTACAACAGCAATCGCAGATGATACAAAGGATCATGTAACAGAGGCAAAGAAGGAAGTAACTATTGTTGATACTGTTTCCTATGAAGGACTTGAAGTTGACAGAGAGTACACCGTAAAGGGTGTTCTTATGAATAAGGCAACAGGAAAGGTCATCACCGTAAATGGTAAGGAAGTAACCGCAGAGAGCACATTTACCACAAAGGCACAGAAGGGAACAGTTGATGTAACATTTACATTTGACGGATCAGCACTAGAGGATACCTTAATTGTTGTACTTGAGACTCTGTACACTGAAGGTAAGAAAGTAGGAGTTCACGCAGACATCGAAGATGATGCACAGACAGTTTACCTTCCAAAGATCCGTACCAATGCAAAAGATGCTGTAACAGAGATTGATCATACCGAGGCACTGCCAAAGGCAAAGATCATTGATACAGTTTCCTATTCTTCCCTGTTACCGGGAAAAGAGTATACCGTAACCGGAACACTCATGAATAAGAAGACTGGAGAACCAGTCCTGATTGATGGTAAGAAGGTAACTGCAGGCACCACCTTCGTAGCTGAAAAGGCAGAAGGAAGTGTAGAAGTTATATTCGAGTTTGACGCATCAGCAATCGCAGGAACTACAGTAGTAGCTTTTGAGTACATGGAATACAAGGGTGTGGAGGTAGCTGTTCATGAAGATATCGAGGATGAGGATCAGACAGTATACATCCCGGATGTACATACGACTGCAACAGCAGCAAACACTACAAAAGATCATGTAACTGGAGCAAATGAAGATCTGATTATCACCGATGAGGTTGTTCTGACGGGTCTGAAAGTTGGAAACGAGTACACCGTAAAGGGTGTTCTGATGGACAAGACGACTGGAAAAGAGCTTCTTGTTGATGAAAAGCAGATCGTATCCGAGGAAACCTTTGTTGCTGATAAGGCAGACATGACCATCACATTAACCTACACACTGGATGCTTCTAAGCTTGCAGGTACAACAACCGTTGTATTCGAAACTCTTTACACGGAAGGCAAAGAGGTCGGAAGACATCACGATCTTACCGATGAGGGTCAGACGGTTTATATTCCAGAGATCCACACCACGGCAGCTGATCAGAAGACTGAGATTAACCATACGAAGTCCGAAGAGACTGCAACCATCATTGATACCGTACATTACAGTCATCTGTTACCTGGCAAGGAGTACACCGTTAAGGGAGTGCTTATGAACAAGGAGACAGGTGAAGAGGTACTTATCGACGATAAGCCGATCACTGCCGAGACTACATTTACACCTGAGAAGTCCGAGGAAAGCGTTGATGTTATCTTTACATTCGATTCTTCACTTCTTGCTCCAAAGACTGTAGTAGCATTCGAAACCTTAGAGTATAAGGGCATCGAGATCGCAGTACATGCTGACATTGAGGACAAGGATCAGACTGTATATATTCCAGAGATCGGTACAACCGCACTGGGACAGGATACAGAAGATCACATTGAGAAGGCGAAGGAAGATGCTGTTATCGTTGATACAGTAGAATACAAGGGTTTAGAGGTTGGCCGCGAGTATGTAATGACCGGAAAGCTTGTTGATAAGGTTAACGGAGAAGTAATCACAGATGCCGAGGGCAATGAGATTACCGCATCTGAAACATTCATCGCAGAAGAAAAGGATGGAAGTATTGATATCACTTTCAAGTTCGATTCTTTCGCATTGGCTGGAAAGTCATTGGTTGCATTTGAGTCTCTTACCACAGAAGGTAAGGAAGTTGCAGTACATGCCGATCTTACCGATGAAGGCCAGACCGTCCGTATACCGGAAATTCATACAACCGCAACCGACAAGGTAACGGGAGATCATGACGGCGTTGTTGCAAAGGAAACTACCGTACTGGATGAAGTATTCTACACGAACCTGATTCCTGGCAAGGAGTATACCGTAAGCGGAAAACTTATGGTTAAGGAAACAGGCGAGCCGTTAACAGTTGACGGAAAGGAAGTAACGACAGAAAAGACCTTTGTTGCAGAAGAAGCAGACGGAAGCATCATCTTAGAGTTTACGTTTGACTCATCCGCACTTGCAGGAAAGAAGATTGTTGCTTTTGAGGACATCACCTATGAGGGAATCTCCATCGGAAGTCATGAAGATCTTACTGATGATGATCAGACGATTTCTTATCCAGAGATTCACACAACAGCAGTAAATGGTACCGACGGTTCAAAGACCATGGTACTGGGAACAAATGTAACCTTAGTGGATACCGTAACGTACAAGAGTCTGACGGAAGGAAAGACCTATGTATTAAAGGGAACCATTATGGATAAGGCAAGCGGCCAGCCGATTGGTGTAACCGCAGAAACTACCTTTACAGCTGAGGCATCAGATGGAAGTGCAGAAGTAACCTTCACATTTGATACCACAAAGCTGCAGGGAAAGACACTGGTAGTCTTTGAGACAATGTATGACACACAGGGTAACCCGATCGTTGATCACAGTGATCTTAATGATGAGGATCAGACGGTAAGCGTATCGGTACAGCCAGTGATTCCACCAGTAGTAACAGGAGATGATTCGAGTCCGATGCCGTATGTACTGAGCCTGCTGGCAGCACTCGCAGCCGCAGTAGCAGTAGTAGCGGTACAGGTGAGAAGAAAGAGAAAACAGGCATAAAAGCCTGAAGGGATTCCCTTCGGGGAATCCTGAAAAAATATATTCACGAGACAAGTTGAATCTGCGTGCGGGAAAGGAGCTTTGGATACATTTATGAAAAAAAAGAAAATCAGAATCAGCACCGTGTTGCTTCTTGTGCTTTTATTTGTTTTGTTTTGTGTGGTAGCGTGGGCTGGATGGAAGCTGTATCGCTACTATGCGGATTACTCAAAAGATCGTGACTTATATTCTGATCTTCGTGATGAGGTTATAAAATCGGAAGAAAAAGAAAACGAAGCAGAAGAAACAACAAAAGATTATTTGGAAACTGAAGAATATTTGGATAATGGGACAAAAAAGTATCGAAAAAGAAAAAAGCGCATTTCAAAAAGTGCTCCTATTTCTGTTGACTGGGATGAGTTAAAGAAGATTAATGAGGATATCATTGGTTGGGTGTATTTTACAGGACTGCCGCAGATATCTTATCCTGTTTTGCAGGCTGATGACAATGAATATTATGTGCATCGAACTTACGACCTATCGAGTGATACCTCAAAAGCAGGATGCATTTTTATGGATTACCGTATGGCAGATGATTTTTCATCACCATACTCTATTATCTATGGTCATAATGTTCGTGATGGTTCGATGTTGTCAGATCTGGCTAGGCTTAAAGATCAAACCTTATACGATGAAGAACCATATTTCTGGATTCTGACTCCGGAAGGTAACTACCGTTATCAGATTTTCTCCATTTTCCAGTGCCATCGCGCAGCAGATGTTTTTCAGAGATCTTTTGACGGATGGGGAGAGGATTTTTCTAAATGGCAAAGTGAGTTAAAGCTGCGAAACAGTATGCAGGGAGATGTAAAGCTAAGGGAGGATGGACACGTGATTGCGTTTTCCACCTGCGTTCCAAACAGTTTTGACCGTACAATCGTGTGTGGAACCTATATAGACGGGGATTTAATTACAGATCTACATGAAGAAAATGAAATTGAAAAAAAGCAACTTAAGTAAAAAAAAAGAAAAAATATACTTGACATTTTCTTGATTATATTGTAAAATATTCTTTGTTGGCATTGAGAAAGAAAACTTGATGCTTATGAAATGCCCAGATAGCTCAGTTGGTAGAGCAGAGGACTGAAAATCCTCGTGTCGCT
>OGPP01001202.1_pt1 | contig 20850 bp, 18 predicted proteins | sample 1553021 | NCBI WGS metagenome assembly OGPP01 (sample SAMEA2580217, study PRJEB22360) | human gut metagenome | biome: human gut; feature: human-associated habitat; material: faeces | place: Denmark | collected 2008/2010
TAAACTATAAAGAAAATAAAGTTGCGAGGATCCTCGCAAACGGAAAAACAGAATTTATCGGGGTTATCATCCCAAACCTCTATATGCACTACTATTCTGAAGTTCTGAACCAGATATTAAAAACTTACGAAACTTTTGGCTACAAGTTTCTTGTATTCACAGGAGATGACCAGGAGACAAATGAGCGAAAATATATCCAGGAGCTCCTTTCCTACAAGATTGAAGGAATGATCATTCTCAGTCATACGATACCATCCCGTGAACTCGCCTCCTATAATATTCCTATCGTAACAATCGAAAGAGAAGATCAGTATGTCAGCAGTGTCAATACAGACAACTACATGGGCGGGGTGCAGGCAACCAGTCTTCTGGCAAAAACCGGAGCTGATGTACTCATTCATATTAACGCAGAGTTTTCTTCGCAGATTCCATCCTACGGACGTATCAAAGGATTTACTGATATCTGTAAAGAATACAAAATCCCACATGAACTGATCCTTACCGATACAGGACACAGTTATGAAGAAACGTCCCAGATTCTCAAGAACCTGATTGAGGATATTGATATCAGATATACCGGCAAAACCAAGGGAATCTTTCTTCCAAACGATACTTTTGCCAATATTGTACTTCATCATCTGATCCGGCGATACGGAAAGCTTCCTGATGATTATAAGCTCATCGGTTTTGATGACTCTCCTGTCTCAAGAGAGGCCATCGTTCCTATCAGTACGATTGGACAGCAGATCGACAAGATTGCCGCTGCCGCTATGGAAATCCTGAACGTTCAGATCAAAGAAAGCCACAAAAGGAAACCTGCACTTTCTTCCGAACCAGTCCACCAGATCATTCCACCGGTATTGATTCATCGCGAAACAACGCTTCCTGTAAAAACACCCTGATATGTTCAAAACTCCGGTCACAAATTTCTTCATGACCGGAGTTTTATTGTGCTATTTATAATTCACATATCTTTTTCCATATTTCCTCGTTGACCGGGATTCCGTTCTTCAGATTTTCCCTGCGTCGGATGAGTGTTCCCTGTCCTGGATATCGGACGGTATGTCCTTCTTTTTCCGGAATGGAAGCCTGGATATCTTTCAGTGTCTCGTTTAAGATTTCCTGTGCTTTGTCTGGATCCTGATTCAGGACTTCCGGGCGGATCGCGATGAATACCTGCGTCAGGCCGTATTCCGATTCGCATTCCTGTCCTACTTTTGTCACAGTTCTTCCGAGTGTGAGTATCCCGCCGATCAGATCCAGTACGATCGAGAGGCCAGAACCTTTCCAGTAGCCGATCGGGACGACTCTTCTTGTTTTTTCGATGGCTGCCGGGTCGCAGGTCAGGCTGCCTTCCTCATCGTAACCACCCGGATAAGGAAGTTTTTCTCCATTCTGCCTGCATACAGAAAGCTTGCCGTAAGAATACTGTGCCATCGCAGTATCAACAACAACATGCTCTCCATTCTGATCCGGAACAGCCAGAACGAATGGATTATTTCCGATCCTTCCATCAATGGCTCCCCATGCCGGCATGTTTGGACAGGTATTTGTCCAGCAGATTCCGATACATCCTGCTTCCGCTGCCTGCCATCCGTAGGCACCGCCGCGCATCCAGTGATTGGTATTGGACATCGCCACCATACCGATCCCAAGCTGTGCCGCCAGTTCTACCGCACGCTGCATTGCCATTTTTGCATTGAGATTTCCCATTCCCAGATGGCCGTCCCATCGTTCCACGGCACCAAAGCCGGTGATTTTTTCCGGCACTGCATTTACGTCAATGTAGCCTTTCTGAATATAATCGATCACTCTTGGAAAACGCTGGTAGCCATGAGAATACACTCCATCTAAAGAAGAATCGGCAAAATTCTTCGCCGATTCCTCTGCACGTTTCTCATCGAAACCATGTTTCACAAGAATGCTCTGTAATTTTTCTTTCATTTCTTCGTAGAAAACCCGCATGTTACATTCCTGCCTTTTTATTTATCTGGAGATTTTATATCATCAAACAAGCTTCATGTCAACCAGAACCTGATGAAGTTTCTCCTTCTCTTCTGGTGTCAGCTCGCCGATCGGTGCCAGGCACTTGCCAACCGGGATGCCCTGCTGTACAAGCCCTTCCTTAATAACCGCCGGGAAAGTACCCATACCGCATGCGATACGGAGCGGTGCCAGTTCAAACTGTGCATCCAAAGATCCCTTGAGATCACCTTCCATAAATTTGTCGTAGATATCAGCTGCGATACGTGGAGCTACGTTTGCACAGGATGCGATCGCGCCTGTTGCTCCATAGCAGAGAGCTGCATGGATCAGAGTATCTCTTCCCATCAGTACATGGAAATTGTCGTTATCTCTTGTCAGACGGATGTACTCTGCTGCATTTGTCATATCACCGGTGCTGTCTTTGACTGCAACGATATTGTCGATCTCAGCAAGTTTAGCAACAGTTGCCGGTGTAATGGTTACGTTTGTTTTTGGTTTGTTGTTGTAAAGGATGATCGGAAGTGAAGTGCTTTCTGCGATTTCCTTATAGTAAGCGTACAGTTCGTCCTGTGTCTGGGATACAAACATTGGTGTCAGTACAGAAACTGCATCCACGCCAACTTCTTCGCAGATTTTTACCAGACGGATAACGCCTCTTGTTGTGATATGGTTTGCACCGCCGTAAACCGGAACACGTCCTCTTGTCTCATCTTTGACTGTTTCAAGGATCTTGCGATAGGTATCGTCATCGAATGCGTAAAACTCTCCGGTCGTTCCCAGTGGAAACAGACCATGCACGCCGTTGTCGATCAGATGATTGACCATCTGTCTTAAAACCGGATAGTTTACTTCTCCGTCATCTGTAAGTGGTGTGATGATTGGTGGAATAATTCCTCTTGGTACAAATCCCATTGTTTTTTCCTCCTCGTTGTTGCTATATTTTTTGGATTGAATGATCTTGTTATATGTTTTAATTTTTGTTCATTGATTTTAGATAAAGAACTGTGCGATAAGCAGTTCCAGTACACCAACGCCCGACATGATCATCGATACGGCCGTCTTGCATCGAACCTGGTCTTTCAGTTCTGTCAGTCCGAACATTCCGTTGAATACCCAGAATCCACTGTCATTGAAGTAGGAGAATGAAATCGCACCTACGCAGCAGGAAAGGGACATAAGAAGCGGGCTGATGCTTAAAACACTCATAAGTGGTGCTGTCAGGGAAGCTGCTGTTGTGATCGCAACGGTTGCAGATCCGAGAGCAATCCTCATAAGTGCTGCAATGATGAACGGGATCAGGACTGCCGGAAGTGCCCAGGATGTAACCATTTCACCAAGTGCAGTACCGATACCGCTTACTTTTACAACGTTTCCAAGAGATCCGCCGGCACCTGTGATCAGCATAATGATACCGGTATCTTTGATGGCATCATCCATCATCTTGAGAACTGTTTTGTTATCTTCCTTCGGAACAAGTCCGTAGATTGCAAGAAGTGTACCGATTCCAAGTGCTACGATCGGAGAACCAAAGAAATCAACTACGCTGTTGCTGACACCAGCAAAACCAAGTACAGTTTTGAGAAGGATCAGGATGATCGGAACAAAGATCGGTGCTACAGATACCCAGAAGCCCGGGAGTGGTTTTGCATCCATCATTGCATTGAGTTCATCCATGGATTTGATGTATTCCTGTTTGAATTCTTTTCTGTCAAATCCACCTTCATCGTTCGGAACCTGATAGATTTTCTTTCCGATCCATTTTGTGTAAAAAACTACTACGATCAGCATCGGAATGGAGATCAGTGCACCACCGATGATCATCTGACCTACATCGACATTGAACATTCCGGCTGCAGTCAGCGGACCAGGTGTCGGAGGTACCAGACAGTGTGTCAGCTGAAGACCAACTGCCAGTGAAAGTGCAAGTCCTACTACAGATTTACCGGTTACTTTGGACATTGCCTTGCAAAGAGGTGCAAAAATTACGATCGCGGAGTCTGCAAATACCGGAATGGAAATGAACCATCCTGTGATCGCCAGAGCCCATTCTTCGTTTTTCTGACCGATCAGTTTGATAAAGCTGTATGCCATTTTTTCGGCAGCTCCGGATTTCTCCAGAATACCGCCCATCATAACGCCAAGACCGATGATGATACCGGTGCTCTTTAATGTGCTTCCAAATCCTTCCTGAATGGCTGTGATCAGACCAATCTGAGTTGTGCCGTCAGCGAGGGTAATATCTGAGATCGGCATTCCGCCGATGATTCCTGTGATCATGGCTGCGATCAGCAGGGCCATGAAGGAATGTACTTTTGTTTTCATTACCAGGACGATCATTACGATGATTCCTAATGCCAGTCCTAATAACATTCTTGTTGATTCAGACATGTTTTTTCCTCATACTCTTTCCATATATTCATTCACTAAAGTTTTTAAGGGGGAGAATCTGTCGCCAGACCCTCATCCTATATTGTTTGTTATCTTACGAGACATGGACGCTTGTTGTCGAATTTCCATCCCGGGATCAGATACTGCATGCCTTTTGCATCGTCACGTGCTCCCAGACAGTTGTCCATGTAAAGTTTGTGTGCTTTGAGAACCTGTTCGCGGTCAACTTCGATTCCAAGTCCGCCTTTTTTCGGAAGGTCGATGCATCCATCTACGATTTTCATCGGCTGTTTTGTGAGACGCTCGCGTCCTTCCTGCCAGATCCAGTGTGTGTCGATTCCGTTCATCTTTCCTGGGATTGCTGCTGCACACTGTACGACCATTGCAAGGCTGACATCGAAGTGATTATTGGAATGACATCCCCACATCATGCCGAAATCGTTGCACATCTGACCTACTCGAACGGAACCGTTCATAGTCCAGAAATGCGGGTCTGCAAGCGGAATATCTACGCTCTGCAGGGACAGGCAGTGATGCATCTGGCGCCAGTCTGTGTTGATCATGTTGGTTGCTGTCGGCATTCCGGAGAGCTGTCTGAACTCTGCCATAACTTCACGTCCGGAGAATCCGTTTTCTGCGCCGCATGGGTCTTCACAGTAAGCAAGACATTCTTTGAGCTGTGGTGCGATCTCCAGTGCTTCTTTGAGGCTCCAGCAGCCGTTCGGGTCGAGGTCAACTCTTGCATCCGGGAATGCTTTTTTGATCGCCTGAACTGCTTTGAGTTCTTCCTTCGGTGCAAGTACGCCGCCTTTGAGTTTGAAATCTATGAAGCCGTATTTTTCATGGGTCGCTTTTGCAAGTGCTACGATTGCTTCCGGTGTGAGGGCTTCTTCGTGGCGGAGACGGTACCAGTCACATTCTGCATCTGGCTCTTCTTCGTACGGAAGATCTGTTTTTTTGCGGTCTCCAATGTAGAAGAGGTAGCTTAAGAACTGTACTCTTTCTCTCTGGATTCCATCACCCATCAGAGCTGCTGCCGGCACATCAAGGAATTTTCCGAGAAGGTCAAGCAGAGGTGCTTCGATCGCTGTTACTACATGTACTCCGGTACGAAGGTCGAATGTCTGTAAGCCACGCACATCATCTTTGATATTTTCATCCAGCCATTTACGAACCTTGTTGAGCGTCTGTTTGTAATCTGCAATGCTTGTTCCGATCACCAGGTCTTTTACCTGCTCAAGTGCATTTGTGATCTTCTCTCCTCCCGGAACTTCTCCAACACCTTCTACTCCGTTGGAATCTGTCAGGATCACGATGTTTCTTGTAAAGTAAGGTGCATGTGCGCCGGAAAGGTTTAATTCCATACAGTCATGTCCGGCTACCGGGAAAACTTCCATTTTTTCTACAACAGGTATCATTTTTCTTCCTCCTAGAATATTCGAAATCATTGCGGCCTCAATGTTTTTCTTTGTTTGTTTTGTATGTATTTTATTATATACATTCTGGCTTTTTGTTCAATTCGCAGAATACCCAAGAAGGTTCTTGTGATTTTTATGGTTTCGTTAATGTTGCAGGTTTTGAAATGATATGTTTCATTTTGATCGCATTTTATTTCATGCATTGCGTAAAATGCATGTTTTTTGACGATTTAGGGTAAAAAAAAAGCGGGTCGCTTGATATTTACAATTTCAACTGCATACACATGCAGGCATGAGATGCAGTTGAAATTTTGAAACCTGGATATCAGGTGATCGGTGCCGGGTTGAAGATGCAGAGGTCGTTGTGGAGTTTGTATTTCTCTGCAAAGGACTGATCCTTGCCGCTTGCAACCGCGATGATCTTGTTGAACAGCTGGGTTCCGATTTCCTGGATCGTTGCTTCGCCTGTTGCGATCGGACCGGCGTTGACATCGATCAGATCCTGCCACATGGCTTTCATTTCATTTCTTGAACAGACTTTGATGACCGGAGCTGCTGCGAGTCCATATGGAGTTCCTCGGCCTGTCATAAATACCTGCAGAGTGATTCCTGATGCAAGCTGGCATGGACCGCAGACGATATCGCTTGCCGGTGTCGCTGCATAGATAAGACCGTGTTTGCTTGGTTTTTCTGCCGGGGAAAGTACTTCCACGATCGGTGAGCTTCCTGATTTGGCAATGGAGCCCATGGCTTTTTCTACGATGTTGCAGAGTCCGCCTTTTTTGTTTCCCGGGGTCGGGTTAGCGCTTCTGTCTACGTTTCCTTCTGCAAGGTAATGATCGTACCAGCGCATTTCTGCTGCAAGTTTGTCTCTTACTTCTGCGCTGACGCAGCGTTCTGCAAGGTAATGTACTCCGTCACGTACTTCTGTTACTTCGGAGAACATAACGGTTGCGCCTCCTTTTACCAGCATGTCTGCCGCATATCCTGCGGATGGGTTTGCAGTCACGCCGGAGAATGCATCGCTTCCACCGCACTGCATGCCGATGCAGAGTTTGGATAATGGAAGTGTTTCTCGTTTTCTTTCGTTGAGGATCGCGAGTTTTTTGTCTGCCATTTTCATGAGGGCATCAACCATGGCATCGAAACCTTTCTGTTCCTGGAGGATGATGACATTTTCAGGTGTAATGTCGGCTTCATCGAGGAGCATCTGTACGGTGAATTTCTCGCAGCCAAGTCCGACTACCATGAGCTGTCCGCCGAAGTTTGGATGTTTAGCGAGGTTTCTGAGTGCACGGATCGGGACTTTTGCCTCAGGTGCGTTGATGGCAACGCCGCAGCCGTATGCGTGGTTGATCGGAACGATGTCGTCTACGTTTGGATATTTTGGAAGAAGTTCTTCTTTCATTTTCTTTACTGCGACATTCAGTACTCCTGTTACGCACTGTACGGTGGTGCTGATCCCGAGGATGTTTCTGGTTCCTGCGTAGCCGCCGTCTGGATTTGCATATCCTTCGAAGGTAGTTACCGGCGGTTCAGGCAGGTCTGTGACGATGTTTTTGCCGAACTCCATGTCATCTACGGATGGCGGGGTTGGAAGTTCGAGCATGAATTCGTTGATCCAGTCGCCGCGTTTGATCGGGTTCATGGCGTATCCGAGGATCACGCCGTAGCGGATGACCGGGCTTCCTTTTGGAATGTCAGCCAGTGCGACTTTGTGTGCCTGCGGGATGTCCTGGTTGATGTGGATGCCTTCCACTTCTGATCCTGCGCTCAGCGGCTGAACAGCGATGGCTACGTTGTCAGACTGGTTTATTTTTACTAGCAGTGACATTTGGGATTCCTCCTTTGCTTTGTTGAGGTTATTATAACGCAGGCGGTTGTATAAGTAAAATTCATTGTAGTTATAGTTCTCTTAATTTTTCTAATTTATATATTGGAATATGGAGGGGATTGGGGTAGAATGGAGGTAAGGAGGTACCCACAATGGATTTACGTCAAATACAATATATTGTAGCAATCGCGGAAGAAAACAACATCACCCGTGCGGCGGAAAAGCTTTATATCACGCAGTCTGCGCTCAACCAGCAGCTTCTTAAACTTGAGAAGGAACTCGGTGTGCAGCTTTTTCATCGTTCGCGGACGGACTGGCATCCTACGGAAGCTGGGGAGATTTATCTGAAGGCTGCACGGGAAATGCTGTTGCTTAAGAAGGATACTTATCACAGGATCCATGATCTCGCCAGGATCCAGCAGGGCGAACTCAGTGTTGGCTTTACGCCCGGGCGCGGGATTGCCATGTTTTCTAATGTGTATCCGAAATTTCACCGTCTGCATCCTAATATTCAGGTCACTCCGCGGGAACTCAGTGTACAGAAGCAGCAGGAACTTCTGATATCCGGCGAGCTGGATCTGGGATTTGTGACACTTGTTCCGAAGCAGCAGAAGCCTGCTCTGAGTTATATTCCTTTAGCTTCCGAGGATATTTTTGCTGCCGTTCCGATCCGCCATCCGATCGCCACACCACCGGAGGAAGGATGGACAAATGCTGTCCCTGTTCGCGAGGGTGAGATTTCCGAACTGAACCTTTACGCGCTTCGCGAGGAACCTTTTGTCCTCACGTACAAAGAATCCACGCTTCGCGACCTGACCGACCACATCTTCGAATCTGCCAGTTTCAAGCCTCATGTACTCTTTGAGACCTCCAGCAATGCAACCATCACCACTATGGTCGGGGCTGAAATGTGCTGTGGCATCATTCCTGCTTTTTATGCCCGTGGACACGAGGACAAGATCCGATTCTTCACTCTCCCTGGCAAGCCCTCCTGGAACATCATGGCATGTCACCACAAAAAACGTTATCTCAGCAAAGCAGCCAGAGATTTCATATCCCTGGCTGAAGAATTCTGGAACTAATATTAATTTTATTTTTCCATATACGCGATCATCGCCACGGCCGCTTTCTTTGCCTGTTCGACGGCATGGACGACGGTTTTGGAGCCGTGTACGACATCTCCTGCGGCGAAGACGCCTTCTCTGGTTGTCATTTCGTTTTCGTCTACGATGAGGAGACCTTTGTCGGAGCCTTCCAGTCCTACTGTTGTGCGGATCAGGCGGTTTCTTGGTCCCTGGCTGATGGCGATGATCGTGGAATCTGCTTCCACCTGGTCTTCGCCTTCCTCGTATCCGACGACTTTATTATTCTCATCAATGACCGAAGTCTTGAATACCGGGCCGGTTTCCGTGATGCGCTCGATCGCTTTTCCAAAGACAAACTGTGCGCCATCCAGCTCTGCATACGCCATTTCATGCGAGTTCGCCGCTACATGCGTTCCGCGGGCATACAATGTCACCTGCAGTGCACCGTTTCGAAGAGCTGTCCGCGCAACGTCCATTGCCGCATTTCCCATTCCAATAATGGCGACTTTTTCTCCCAGATCATATGCTGCCGGATTTTCCAGATAGTCAATGCCGAAATGCACATTCGCCAGACATTCCCCCGGAATCCCCAGGTTTCGTGCTTTCCACACTCCTGTTCCAACAAACACGCTTGCATATCCGTCGCGGAAAAGATCATCGATCGTCAGAACTGTTCCGATCGCAGTATGCGGACGGATGCGGATACCCATCGCAAGGATCTGCTTTTCCAGACGATCCAGAATAGATTTCGGCAGACGGAATTCCGGGATTCCGTAACGTGTGATACCGCCGATCTTGTCCTGCTGCTCAAAGATCGTCACCTTATACCCATGCTGTGCCAGAATGATCGCCACCGTCAATCCTGCCGGACCTGCCCCGATCACTGCCACCGGTTTTTTCTTTTCTTCTGGAATCTGAAGTTTCATTCGATCCAGATAAGTGTCCGAAATATAGTTCTCAATACTGGAAAAATGCACCGGATTGCCTTTCTTTCCAAGTACACAGTGACCGGCACACTGCTGCTCATGGTCACACACGATCGAGCAGATCACAGACATCGGATTATTCTGAAACAGCTCCGCCCCCGCATCCATGACCTTGTGCTCCTTGAACATCTGGATAATATGCGGGATCGGTGTATGCACCGGACATCCTTCCATACATCTTGGTTTCTTACAATTGAGACAGCGGTTTGCCTCATCTATGATATGGATCGCCATAGCGTTTCCTCCTTACGTCAGATCATATTTATTTATCACGCCATATTTTTTCATTCGTCTCCACAACGTCGTTGTGCTGATTCCAAGCTCCTTCGCCACTGCAGAACGGTTTCCCTGGTGTTTTTCCAGAAGTTCCGTCAGACGCGCGGCCTCCGGGTGCTGATAGATCACTGTTGTGCCATCTTCCGAAATTCTTTCTTTTACAGGATACAATGTGTCCAGAAGAAAATATACATAGTCACTGGTGATCGTCTTCTTGGGTGAAGTCAGAAAAAGTCTTTCACAAAACGACTCCAGTTGAATTTCATTCCCCTGCCATCCAAATCCGGCAAGTGCCTCCATCGCATCCTCTGCGATTTTTGGAAATCTTGCATATCTTTTTGTAAATCTTACCCTGCAGTCCTCCACGATCGCACGGATATCCTGCGGGCGCTTCCGAAGCGGAGGAATCTCCACCGTAAGGCTGTTCAGGAGATAATAAAGATCCTGCCGGAATCTGCCCTGCTCTACATACTGGTAAAGATCTGCTCCCGTTATCGCTATGATACGGTTATCCAGCGTCTGGCTTCGCTCCAGGTCATTCTGGATCAGGGAATCATACCGTATCGCACGGTACAGACGATACTGGCACAGAAGTGAAAGTTTTTCTATTTCAGAGATTACGATCGTTCCATGATCACCGATCGCAAGTGCCCCTTTTTTCATGCTCTCGTCTTCTGCATCCGGGTTTCCAAAAAGCCTGTCCACCTGCATCTGTTCTGTCATACCGCTGCAATTCACTGCAACAAAAGGTCCCGCTTTATAGGAACTGTTGTTGTGGATGCACTGTGCCAGTTTTTCCTTATCTGTTCCGTCTTCTCCACAGATCAGCACAGGATTCTTTGACAGGGCGTACATTTTGGAAAGTTCCACGCAGTATTCCATTTCTTTACCAGTGATCCTGATATCAGAAAAATGAGCATGCGCCACGTAGCCCTTCAGGTAATAGGAATGCAGCTCATCTGCATCATTTTTTCGGACAGAAGCATTTCGATAGAGTGAAATGATCGCGCCACGAATCTTGTTTTCATACTGGATCGGCGCTGCCGTGAGCATCATCGGAACACCAGCCACATAGACCGAGGTCATAAATGAATCTCTTTTTCCGCTCAGAACGTCATCGATATACCGTTGTTCCAGTTCCGGGATCACTTTTTCCAGGGCAGTTCCTTCAAGCTGAGAAGCTTTTTTGTGAAAAAGTTCTTCTCCTGCACGGTTTACAATCATGATCTCTTTGTTTTCATCAATTTCCAGAATCCCGTTATATGAATTATCCAGCACTGTCTCAAACTGTGCGGTAAAATTTTTCTCTGCCTCCGCAGTCAGGATCATCTTTTTTGCCACGCCGATAGCGGAACGGATCGACTCCTCTGTGGAATCGATGAACTGCGCCGGAATGCCTTTCTGTGCCGCCAGTGCATTGACGGTATCGCCGCCGAGCAGGACATCTGCGCCTTCCTGTATCGCAAGGTCTACTTTTTCTGCTGCCTGCTCAATGGCTGTGATGTCATAAAATTTCAGCCGGATATCAAAAAGCTCATCTGCATAAGTTGTATCGCTGAACATGTTTTTGAAACCGATCAGTGCGATCTGCGGGCACTTTTTGTCCGGGACTTTTTTCTTGGCGCTGGCGATCATAAGACCGATTTCCTGGCCTGTAAGTGTCAGTTCTGCAACAGGAATATTTGTGTACTGGCGGATAAAAGCTGCCTGCACGCCTCGGGCAAGAACCACCTCCGCGCCCTGCTCTACGGCCTGTCTTGCTTCATAGACAGAGTCGGAAGTCTTGATCACTTTGAGGATGTCGATATCCAGTTCGTCCTCCCGGATCACATTTCTTGCCTGTTCCAGCATATATTCCTTCGGAAGTAAAATCGCTATTTTTGACATAAAAAGTCCTCCATTCCACTCAAAAAAGCCCCGGCAGGCTCATGGCAACCTGTCGAGGCTTTCTTTACGGTTAGCAAAAGTCTTACCTTATTATATACCGGATTTTAGTCTCTTGTAACTGTTACATTACCAATTTTTTCGTAGAATTTTACGATGCTGGAATGATCTTCTTTTTCGTGTCCGTCTGCTTTGAGTGCCTGCATGATCTCCATGAGTTCTCCTGTCAGCGGAAGCGGTGCGCTTACGGCATGTCCTGCATTGAGGGCGTTGTTCAGGTCTTTGATGTGAAGTTCAATACGGAATCCCGGTTTGAAATTTCTGTCCATCATCATAGGTGCTTTTGCATCGAGAACTGTAGATCCTGCAAGTCCGCCGCGGATTGCCTGGTATACAAGTTCCGGATCTGTTCCGGCTTTCTTTGCCAGGGTGAGGGCTTCGGATACGGCTGCGATATTGACTGCAACGATGATCTGGTTTGCAAGTTTTGCAACGTTTCCTGATCCGATCGGTCCTACATATACAACGGAACCAGCCATAGCCATCATCAGGTCATAGTATTTGTCAAAAGTTTCTTTCTTTCCGCCGACCATTACAGAAATGGTTCCATCGATTGCTTTCGGCTCTCCACCGGAAACAGGTGCGTCCAGCATGTCGATGCCTTTCTTTGCAAGCTCTGCGGAAATTGCTTTGCTCTCGGTAGGATCAATGGAGCTCATGTCGATCAGGACACTTCCTTCTTTGCCGCCCTCGATGATTCCGCCTTCGCCAAGTGCAACTTCTCTTACCTGTGGGGAGTTCGGGAGCATGGTGATAATCACATCTGCTTCTTCTGCAACTTCACGTCCGCATGTTACAGTTTTGGCTCCGAGTGCTTCCATTTCTTTGAGGGTTTCTTTATTATGTGTGGTTACAACCATTTCGTAACCTGCTTTCATGAGGTTTTTGCACATCGGTTTTCCCATGATTCCAAGACCAATAAATCCAACTTTCATTGTTATTTCCTCCTGATTCTTCTACAATATTGATTTCGTTGTTTCTTTACGTATCTTTCAACTGTCCTTATTGTATCCGACTTCATTTGAAAATTCCATTGACAAAAGACTCAAAAAAATGGGGTGGTTTTTATGGTTTTATAAAAACGTTGCAAAAAATGAAAGGTTTGTTTCATTTTTTTGATATTTACTTTCTATTTTTTCTTTTATTTTGTCTGGTAGACTAAGAAGACCGCAAAGGGGGCTTCGACGCCAGCCCCCTCTGTACACCCCTCGGCTAAGGGTAAGGGGACGGGCGACGTCCCTTCGCGGTTTTCTCTGCTCCCAAGCAAATAAATCCCACGAATTTAAGGGATAAAAAAAGGAATGGAGCCAAAAAACTCCATCCCTTTTACCCAATTTTTTAATTGGAAAAAATTCTCTCCTTGACACTCTCCACATCAGACGCTTCCGTAAGCTCTTTAAAGCTCTGCGGATCCGCATCCATATCAAACTGCCCGATGACCTGCATAAGGTCATCACAACTATACGCATTCTCATAAATCCCCGTCGCATACCCATACAGTTCAACATATTCTTCCTCAGACTTCGCAGTCCAGAGATTCTGGTACAGGCGTACTGCCTCACCGTTTTCCCGGACTACATCCGGGGTTCCGGTGATCGCGTTGTAGATCATTGCGAAGGCCGGACCTGCCATGGAAGCGTATTTGCCACGCACATAGTCGATCGGTGCATTTCCAAAAGAATCTTTTTCTTTGAAGATTTCAAAATTCTGCTCAGAAAAGCTGTCGATCGCGCCGACCATGATGTTGCTGTCCTGATCTTTTTCCTTATCGAAAATCTTATCCAGATAGGTAGATACATGGAACGCACTCATGACGGTGTCACATTCACCTTCCGCAAATGCGGTCTCCAGATTGTCAAGTCCCTCTCCACCCTCGGTATATCCCGGGCAGATCGTAACGTGTAAATTTCCGTCCTTGTCTGTGAGTTCGGTCACTTTATCTGTTGCAGAAAGTTTTTCTGCATCTTCATCAAGCACAAGACCGGCTTTTTCTTCCAGAGTGTTCAGCATTCCCCAGGTTCTTACCTGATGAAGTCTGTTTCCAGAAGACGCACCTCCTGACATGATCACGATGTTTCTGGCATCTTTATCCAGGAAAAACTCTGTCATGTCGCAGCCGGCCTGATAAACGGTCTCAAGATCCGGTCCGACGCTTCCCATGTACCATGGATTATCTTTGATGGCCTCATAGTTCTCATCGCTTACCGTGTTGGAACCCAGTGCGTAGTAGATTTCCTCTTCTTCACAGGTTTTGATAACATTTGTAAGCCCATCTGCATATCCGGCAAAAGAAATGATTCCCTCTGCACCTTCTGCTTTGGCTTCCTCGATAAATGCCTTTTCTTCCTCAGAATCTGCAATTTTTCCTGAAAAAATAAATTTTACAGGAAAACCTTCCTGGATGTAATCACGGTAATAGTCCGCAAACATTTCCATCTCCGCAGAGTCCGGATCATATACAACTACACCGATCGTATGAACATCTCCGTCTGAGTAGTCTTCCACATCGGCCCACACAGTGCTCTGAGTGCCGGCAATAAGTGCCGCACTCATCATCAGAGTAAGTATTCTTCTCTTCATCTACTTGCCTCCTTCTGTTTATTTTGTGATATTTTCTACATAAAAGCAGGCAACTTCATGATCCGGTGCAATTTCTTTTAATTCCGGCATTTCTTTTTTGCACTGTTCCGTACAGTGTTCACAGCGGTTCTGGAACGGGCAGCCTACCGGTACATCGAGCGGACTTGGTGCTTCGCTTTCAATGCTTTCAATCTTTTTGGCTGGATCCATATGAACAGAGAACTGTGCTCCGACAAGTGCTTTGGTATATGGATGTTCTGCATTTCCTGAAACATCTTCGCCCGGAATCGTTTCCACGATATGTCCCAGGTACATGACTGCGATCTGATGCGCGAAAGAACGGATCAGTGCCAGGTCATGGCAGATAAAGATCATGCATATATTTTTTTCTTTCTGCAGACGTACCAGAAGCTCGATGACAGACTCCTGTACGGAAACATCCAGTGCAGAAGTTGCTTCATCACAGACCAGGATCTCCGGTTCCAGAGAAAGTGCTCTTGCGATACTGATCCTCTGACGCTGTCCACCACTCATGTTGTGCGGATAACGGTCTACAAACTCTTCCGGAAGTTCTACCATGCGGAGAAGTTCTCTTGCTTTTGCATCTCTTTCGTTTCTTTTGATCTTTTTGTAGTTCATCAGAGGCTCTGTCAGAATATCCCCAATCTTCATCTTCGGGTTAAAAGATGCCATCGGATCCTGGAAAACCATCTGAAGGTTCTGGCGGTTTTCCCAGGTTTCTTTCTTTGAAAGTCCTGTGATGTTTTTGCCGTGATAAAGGATCTCACCGCTGGTCGGGTTTTCCAGGGAAGTCACCATGCGGACAAATGTAGATTTACCGCATCCACTCTCTCCTACGATCCCGAGGGTCTTTCCTTTATACATGGTCAGGTTGATATCATTGCAGGCAGTCAGGGTTCTTCCGCGGGAAGCAGGGAACTGTTTTACAATATGCTTTGCCTGCATGACGATCTCATGATTTTCAGACATATCGTTTTCCCTCCATTTCCGGAACTGCATCAAGCAGTTTCTTTGTGTAATCGCTGGTCGGGTTATTCAGGACCTCTTCTCTGGTTCCGTGGTCTACCACCTTGCCGTGGTGCATAACGATCAGCTGATCTGCCATATAAGCTGCTACTCCGATATTATGTGTAACAATGATGATCCCTGTTCCGAAATCATCGCGGAGCTCCATCATCTGACGGACGATCTGTGCCTGTGTTGTTACGTCCAAAGCACTTGTCGGCTCATCTGCCAGAAGAAGTTCCGGGTTAAAAGTCATCGCCATAGCGATTCCGACACGCTGGCGCATACCTCCGGATAACTGATACGGATAACTGTTCATGATGTTTTCCGCATCCGGAAGTCTCATTTTTGAAAGCATAGTGACTGCTCTCTGCCAGGCATCTTTTTTTGCCATAGCCTCATGTGTACAAATATATTCTACATATTGGCTGCCAATCTTACGGATCGGGTTCAGGGTTCCGCCACAGTCCTGGAAGATCATTGACATCTTGCTGCCACGGATCTTTCTCCAGTCGCTTTTGGAATTTTTCAGAAGAGATTCCCCGTGAAAGAGGATATCTCCTGAAGTAACCTGTCCCGCTCCGGGGAGAGCCCCCAGAACGGCACGGATCACTGTGGTCTTACCACTTCCGCTCTCACCTACAACACTGATGATCTCACCCTTTTTCATGGAAAGGTTAAAATGCTCGATCGTAGGATCATGATGTCCATACTGTACAGCCAGATCTTTAATTTCCAGCATTCTTACAGTCTCCTTTATTATTCAGCCATCTGCATGTCAGCAGTTACCCAGTAGTAATCCATCGGATACATTACAAGTCCTTCTACGCTTGCTTTGGAGATAAGGAAGGTGTTTTCATATCCGAAGAATACAGTAGCTGCATCGTCCATGATCGCCTGCTGGATCTTTACGATCAGTTCTTTTCTTGCATCTGTATCGATTGTTTCTGACAGCTCATCCAGCCATTTGTCTACATCTTCATTTGCATATCCTGCTGTGTTGTTTGCAGATGTGCTGTACCAGTTCTCACGAAGGTAGTTTTCCGGGTCACCTGTGTTTGCAACAAGTACGTTCCAGATCAGAAGGTCGTACTGAGAGGAATCACGGCGGTCAAGAAGTGTCTCATAAGATACGCAGTCAAGTTTGATGTTGATTCCGATCTCTTTGAGGCTTGCCTGAGCTGCCTGTGCATATACACCAAGCTCTGCACGGCTGTCATAGTATACGAAAGTAAGTTCTACCGGGTTTCCGTCCGGATCTTCTACATATCCGTCGCCATCTACATCTTTGTATCCTGCATCTTCAAGAACCTGTTTTGCTCCATCCGGATCGTAAGCGTTCTCATCGTTCAGATCATCATAGCCATAATCCAGTGTCGGCGGTACCGGTGCTTTTCCTGGTGTTGCGCCGCCCTCAAGCAAAACGCTTGTGTAAGTTTCTTTGTCAAGTCCACGAAGAACTGCCTGACGAAGTGCCAGATCTCCGAGTGCTCCGTTCTGGTTCATGAATGCATAAGTAGAACGAAGGGATTCCAGGGACTGGATGTTGTAGTTGTCATTTCCGTCAAATTCAAAAACGTTCTCTGTCTTTAAGTTGTAAGCAACATCGATCTCACCGGACTGAAGAGCCATGGAACGTGTTGTCTGGTCGCCAATGATACGAAGAGTTACGCTGTCATTCGGAACATCTCCATCCCAGTAGTACTCGTTGCGTACAACAACAGTGTCACCTGACGGGTCAAAAGACTGGAATGCGTACGGTCCTGTACAAACCGGTCCGTCCATTGCGATGTTGGAGTTGTCAATGCTGGTGTCCATGATCAGGAACAGCGGGTCTGCCAGACATCCTGCCATGTTTGCGTTTGCTCTGTTCAGGTTGAATGTGATGTTCTGTCCGTCAACTTCAATACTGTCAATGTCAAAGAACTCCGGTACACGGTTTGACATTTCGATGGTACGCTCCAGAGATGCTTTTACAAGCTCTGGTGTCATATCGTTACCGTTTGAGAATTTAACGCCCTCACGAATCGTAAATGTCCATGTTTTTCCATCTTCACTGTTGGTCCACTCTGTTGCAAGACATGGTACCATGTTTCCTTCTTCATCAAACTTGGTAAGACCCTGGCCAACGCCGTAACGGGAAATAACCCAGCTGAAGTACTGCTCTGTCGGCTCCAGTGTATCAGCGAAGCTTGTTACACCGATCGTCATTGTTCCTGCTGCAAATACGGATGTTGGAACGAGTGCCATTGTCATGAGACCTGCAAGTGCTGCTGCACAGACTTTTTTTGCGATTCTGTTTTTCATATATTTTTCTCCTTTATTTTATCAGTCCTGTCTCGGGTCAAGAATATCACGGATACTGTCGCCGAGCATGTTAAATACGATTACTACGATTACGATGGCGATACCCGGTGCGATCATAAGCCACGGTGCTTTTGCCATATAAGTTCTTCCTTCATTCAGCATCAGTCCCCATTCCGGTGTCGGTGCCACGGCTCCGAATCCCAGGAAAGAAAGAGATGCAAGTTCAAGCATCATGGTTCCCATATCTGCCGCTGCTGTTACAGTCATGATCGTCAGCATGTTCGGGAGAATATGTTTCCATAAGATTTTGAATGTGCTTGTGCCGTTTACGATCGCGGCTTCCACATACAGATTACGTTTTACTTTCAAAACCATACTTCTTGCCAGACGTGCGTATTTTGTCCAGCTTACCGCTGTGATCGCGATAACTCCGTTACGAAGGTTTGGTCCGAGCATACCTGCAATTGCGATAGCCAGGATCATTCCCGGGAAAGAGATCATCATATCTGCGATTCGCATGATCACCTGATCGATCCAGCCGCCAAAATATCCGGCAATGATTCCAAGGAAAGTACCTACAACAAAAATCGTTGCCACAAGGATCAGGGTAGATACCAGTGAAGTTCTGGTACCATAGATCACACGGGAAAGAATATCACGTCCGAGTTTGTCAGCACCAAGCGGGTATTCCGCACATGGAGCTTTAAGTGAATCGATCATCACCGCTTCCAGTGGATCTTTCGGTGCGATCCACGGGGCAAAAATCGCTGTACCTACAACGGCAAGAGCCAGAATAAAGAATAAGGTAAACTGTTTGTGAGCCAGGAAAAAATTCTGTTTCTTCAATTTACTTAACCTCCTTTATTCTTGGATCCAGATAAGTATAGGACAGGTCAACGATGATATTGATGACCATGTACATGATCGCGATCATAAGTACATATGCCTGCACCATCGGATAGTCACGACAGGCAATTGCCTTGATCGCCATGCTTCCCATTCCCGGCCAGTTGTAGATGATCTCAACAACTGCTGTTCCTCCGAGCAGAGAGCCGAGGGAAAGACCAAGAAGTGTTACAATAGGAAGCATTGCGTTTGGAAGTACATGTCTCCAGAGGATCACGCTTTCTTTGATCCCTCTCATTCTGGCTCCAATGACATAATCCTGTCTGAGTTCTTCCAGCACTGCGTTTCGTACCTGTCTGGTATATTTTGCAGACATGGAAAGCGCCAGTGTCACAGACGGCAGGATCATTGCCTTGAAATCAGTCGTACCTCCTGCTACGTTGATCCAGCGAAGCTGCACTCCAAAGATGCTCAGAAGAATCAGGCCGATCCAGAAGCTCGGGATAGATACCCCGAAAAACGTGATTCCGCGGATCAGATAATCCGGCCACTTGTTCTGATATACCGCGGAGAGGATTCCGCATGGTATGGAGAACAGGATCATCAGAAGAAGCGCGAAGAGCGACATCTGAAGGGTCGGCCAAAAACATTTCATCAGTTTTTCAGTTACAGGAACTTTAAATGCATATGAAGTTCCCATGTCTCCGGTAAGTACTCCTTTTACCCAGGAACCGTACTGCACCAGAAACGGCTGGTCAAGACCCAGTTCATGTCTCGTCTGTTCGAGAAGTTCCGGTGTCGGCAGGTTACCACACTCTGTCAGCATGATCTCCGCCGGGTCACCTGGTGAAAGGTAAGTAAGTCCAAATGTAAAGAAACTTACACCGATCAGAACGATCAGGATCTGCAGAAGCCTTTTTCCAAATTGTTTTTTTGACATTGTTTCTCCTTCCTACATTGTAGAGGTTTTGTTACTGTTTACTTCGTTCACAGTATCAGCGACTTTAACTGGATCAGATTCAATTTTAAAAATGGCAGGGGAAATACACTTTTGAATAAAAGCGCAGAAAAAAACATCCGCATAGACTACGGATGTTTGTACACGAAAAAACAATGCTTCCTATCTACCGTAAGAATCATATCTGATCATCCATAAGCAGGTCTCCTGACTTAAGATCTTTGCTCCGAAACTCCTTCCCAGACTGGCGACTGCCACTCCAGTGGATTATGTTTCGCAACTTCCTATCACAGTGACGGGATCGTACCGGAATTCGACCGGTTTCCCTTTTAATCCGTGTATGTAAAATAAAAAATATTTTACTGGAACTTATAGAGGCTGGTTCAAAACCAACAAATGTTATTTATTTACTATTTTACTATATCTTATATTTTTTGTTATGTCCAGAAATGTTTTGTTACACATTGTATTTTTTTCAAAACATAGCTTGCCTTTTAAAGCGTCGGCTAATCCGCCGTAAAGCTTGTGACCGACGGTTCCTTTAATGCAATGGGGAACAGGCAGACTTTTACCCTCTGCTGTGGTGAGATAGTCGTCAAAATGAGTGTCTAAAGTATATATTATTTCGTCATTTTGGTATTCGGCGATTTTTTCTAAAATGCCTTTTTCAAGCTCTTTTGCCTTGTCAAAACCAAGACTTCCGCATACAAAGTCATTTTGGTAATCTACTACTATAAGTAATCGTTTCATATTCATTCACTCCTTTTTCATTATTATAACTTAAATCAAAGAATATGTAAATAAATTTCACCTTTATTGGTATAAAATCATACTATATATTACGGATATGTAAATCCGAATTTGAAAAAAGGAGTTGTTATAAATGTCAGAATCAAATAAACCGAGCTGCCCTTATCCGAAGTGCGGTTGTGTCGGCTACGGTTATGTTCCAGTGCAGGAAATGGAAGAAGTTTATGATGATTGTACAGGGCTTATGCAAGGTACGATATTCCCTGAACTTGATTTGAATATGTGTGAATACGGTAAGGTTTGTAAACAGTGGGGAGGCGGTATGTGATGGAATGTTCAAGAGTTGAAATGCTGAAAAAAATTCAGTGCAGTAATTTTGCCGCTTATGATATGCTTTTGTATCTTGATACCCATTCGGATGATAAAAAGGCATTCAAAATGTTTCAGGCACTTGTTAAGAAAACCA
>OGPP01001212.1_pt1 | contig 20750 bp, 14 predicted proteins | sample 1553021 | NCBI WGS metagenome assembly OGPP01 (sample SAMEA2580217, study PRJEB22360) | human gut metagenome | biome: human gut; feature: human-associated habitat; material: faeces | place: Denmark | collected 2008/2010
GTCTGTGCACACTTGACACAAACTTGATATGCAAAAAATGTGTGCAGAAATGAGGTATAATATGAAAAACATTAAAGTAAAGTTTAAAATGTTATTTATTATGACAGGGGTTCTTGTAATTTTGTTATTTGGGACTATATTTTCAGCCATATGCATGAAAAATCAAAACAACGAATCTATAGTTGAGATAGAGGGCAGTATAAGAAGTTCATATGATGACAGCATCAAATCGGAAGTTACGGCGGCAGTATCTGTCGCGAAACACTATTACGGTCAGTATAAGAGCGGGATTCTTACAGAACAGCTCGCTAAGAAAAATGCTGCTGATGAGATTCGTGATATGAGATACGGTGACAGCGGCTACTTCTGGGTAGACCAGTCTGACGGAACAAATGTAGTTCTTCTTGGAAGTGACACTGAGGGAACAAACCGTATGAATACAAAAGACTCAAAGGGATTTACCATGGTTAAACAGATGATAGAGGATTCTGTTAAGAATAACGAGGCATATACCGACTATTATTTCCCTAAGGAGGGAGAGACAGAGCCTTCACCAAAGCGTTCTTATACATATTATTATAAGGAATTTGACTGGGTCATCGGAACAGGAAATTATACAGACGATATAGACAAAACAGTTGCGGTCAGACATGATGAACTGACAAAATATTCAAACAACATGACAAAAATCTATATTGCCGTAAATGGTACGATAGGAATTGTGCTCATTGCAATTATAATCCTTATAATCGCAAATATAGTTAAGCCGCTTGAAGCTGTTGGCAGAGAGCTTGGTGTACTTGAAAGTGGTGACTTTACAAGCGAAATAGATGATAAGTATTTAAAAAGGAGAGATGACTTTGGTATTCTGGCAAACAGACTTGAGACTATGCGTGCAAATCTTTCAAGACTGATAGGTGATGTGAAAACAGGTGCAGGTGACATAAAGAATGTAGTAGGTGAGATAACAAATGATATGGGACTGCTTAATTCTGATATAGAGGATGTTTCTGCAACGACAGAGGAAGTTGCGGCATCAATGGAAGAAACGGCAGCTACGACAGAGAGTATAGATTCGATGTCGCATGAGATAGAGGATGCGGCAAAAAATATTGCATTGAGAGCACAGGATGGTGCAAATCATGTTGAACAGATATATAAGAGAGCAAAAGAAGGTAAAGAAAATGTGGCATCTATAAGAGAGAAAGCAAGTCAGACAAAAAAAGCCATGAAGAGTGAACTTGAAAAAGCGATGGAGGATGCAAAAGTTGTAGACCAGATAAATGTACTTGCCGATTCTATCATGGAAATTACAGAACAGACAAACCTTCTCTCACTTAATGCATCTATTGAAGCAGCAAGAGCGGGTGAGGCAGGAAAAGGTTTTGCTGTTGTTGCAGACGAGATAAGAAAACTTGCTGAACAGTCAAAAGAAAATGTTGAAAATATACAGGGTGTGACGGATGCCGTAAAAAATGCAGTTGAAAATCTTAAGAGTGATGCACAGCAAATGCTTGAATTTGTTGAAACGGATGTTACTGACAGCTATCATAAATTTGATGAGCTTGCTGGATTTTATAATGAAGATGCGACAAGTGTAAACGAACTTGTATCAGATTTTAGTGCTACATCAGAAGAATTGCTGGCATCTATCTCATCAATACTTGATTCGATAAAGGGTATAAGCATTGCCACTGAGGAGAGTGCTAATGGAACGACGAACATAGCAAACAGGACTGTTTCGATTGCAGAAAGGTCTTCAGTTGTCAATGACAACTCAAAGACGGCAGAGGAGAGAGCGAATAAACTCAGTGAGGGAGTTGCTAAGTTCAAAATTTAGATATAGTTTAGACAAAAATAAAACAATTTATTAAAAATATGTTAAGATAATATTGAAATTTATAAGGAAAGATTGTATTCTATAAATAAATATGTGATGAAAAAAATTGGCTTAAGGGTGAAAACGGACATTTTTATATAAATATCAGAAAAAATATAAGGGTCAAAATACCTTTTGATACCAATATAATAAAATGTCTGTGCCAATATTTTTTAGCATAAATATTATGATGAGGTGAAGTTTGGAGTGAGGTCAGCAGGTTTTAGGAGAAAGAAAAGGCTTGGAGATCTTCTTGTAGAAGTAGGTGTCATTACGGAAGAACAGCTCAGCACTGCACTGGAGATGCAGAAGAACGAGAAAAAAGGTGAAAAGCTCGGAAATGTGCTTATAGAGCTGGGAGTTACTACCGAGCAGCAGATTATGGAGGCATTGCAGCAGCAGCTTGGAATAGAGAGTATAGATCTCTCCAGTATCCGTATTCAGGATGAAATAATCAAGCTTATGGATGAGTCAGTATTGAGAAAATATAGTCTTATCCCATTTGCTTTTAGCGAAAAAAATCCCAATATATTAAAAGTGGCAATGAGTGATCCGCTTGATATACGAGCTATGGATGATATTTCTATAATTACAGGTTTTCAAATAGAAAGATGTGTTACGGTTCCAAGTGATATAGCCGCTGCGATAGACAGATACTATGGAAATGCTGAGGTACTTCGTGTGGCAGAGCAGTACACGAGGGAGAGACAGCAGTTAAATTCTGGAAATAACCGGAAAGAAGAAAATGACGAACAGTCTGAGGCACCTATAGTAAAGCTTGTCAGACAGATTATTGAACAGGCGGTACATAAAAGAGCAAGTGATATACACATTGAGCCTATGGAAAATCAGGTTCGCATACGTTTTCGTGTAGACGGAGTGCTGCATGAGGAGATGAGACATGATATAGCACTTCATGCAGCGATGATAGCCAGGATAAAGATAGTTAGTGGTCTTGACATTTCCGAAAAGAGAAGACCTCAGGATGGACGGGCAACAGCTATAGTAGACAGACAGGAGTATGATATACGTGTATCGATGCTTCCGACAGTCTATGGAGAAAAAGCAGTTATGAGACTTGCATTAAAGACCGGGCTTACAAGAGACAAGAGAGAACTAGGATTTCCTGATGAAGAACTTGAAAAGTTTAACAGCATACTCAGTCATAACAATGGTCTTATCCTTGTAACAGGACCTACGGGAAGCGGAAAGTCAACAACACTATACACTGCACTAAGTGAATTAAACATAGAGGGTGTCAATATAATCACGGTTGAGGACCCGGTTGAGGCAAATATCAACGGTATAAATCAGGTTCAGGTCAATGAAAAAGCAGGACTCACATTTAGTTCGGCACTCCGCTCGATATTGAGACAGGATCCGGATATCATCATGATAGGAGAGATAAGAGATTCAGAAACGGCAGAGATTGCCGTAAAAGCATCTATCACAGGGCATCTTGTTGTAAGTACACTGCATACGAACAGTGCGGCAAATACTATCACACGACTTGCGGATATGGGTGTTCAGAGTTATATGCTCGGTGATTCAGTTATCGGTGTTATTGCACAGCGACTTGTAAGAAAAGTCTGTCCGGAGTGTTCTGTACTTGAAGAAGCAGATGAAGATGACCGCAGAGTGCTTAAAATAAAGGATGACCGGAGTGTCATGATAAAAAAGGCAAGGCATTGTGAATGTGTGCGTTGTGGAGGTACAGGCTATTACGGGCGTGTAGGTATCTATGAGATAATGCCTGTAAGTGCTGAGATAAAACGAGCCATAAACAGACATGAAACGGCAGATGTTCTTGAGGAGATAGCACTTAAACAGGGAATGAAAACACTCACGATGAGTGCTATTGACTATGTTTTGAAAGGAATAACAACAGTTGAAGAAGTCCGCCGTGTAGCGTATGAAGATTAGGGGAGAAGTATTATGAAAGAATTTATGAAGAAAAATCATGATATGGAGTCAATGTTTGATTCAATGTCTATTATGAAGCCAATGTCTGCTATGGAGCCAAAGTCTACTATGGAGCCAGCGTCTACCATGGAGACAAAGTCTACTATGGAGACAAATATGTATAATCTTTTGATGGCAGCGAGAGAACTTGGAGCATCAGATTTACATATAACAGTTGGAATTAAACCGAAGTGCAGAATCAGGGGAGCACTCTGTGAGATGTCTGCTTTTGAAAAGATTATGCCCGAAAAGTCAAAAGAACTTGTTGAGTCGATGATGAAAGAGTCTCAAAAAATGGTGATGGAGGAGAGAGGAGAACTTGACTTTGCATATGCGATAAACGAAGTTGGACGATTTCGTGTCAACGCATTTAAGCAGCGTGGTTCATATGCGGCAGTATTAAGACTTATAAACACTACGATTCCAAGTGCCGAGAGTCTTGGAATCCCACATCATGTTGTAGAGCTTACAAAGAAAAAGAGAGGGCTTGTGCTTGTGACAGGACCTACCGGAAGCGGTAAGTCTACAACACTTGCGTCGCTTATTGATATTATAAACAGCGAAAAGAATGTTCATATAATTACACTTGAAGATCCAATCGAGTATCTTCACAATCATAAAAAGGCAATCGTTAATCAGAGGGAGATAGGAATTGATACGGATTCCTATGGAGCGGCATTGCGTTCGGCACTCCGCGAAGATCCGGATATAATACTTGTCGGTGAGATGCGAGATCTCGACACTATCTCAACAGCCGTGACGGCGGCAGAGACGGGGCATCTCGTATTTTCAACATTGCATACGATAGGTGCGGCACCGACTATAGAAAGAATCATAGATGTATTCCCGCCACACCAGCAGGATCAGATAAGGGTTCAGCTTGCGTCAGTGCTTGAAGCAGTTATATCACAGCAGCTTTTGCCGAGAGCAGATGTAAAAGGCAGAGTGGCGGCATTTGAGGTCATGTTTGGAACACCGGCGATAAAGAACCTTATAAGAGAAGATAAGACTCATCAGCTTCCGTCGATAATACAGACAAGCAAGAAGAATGGAATGGTGACAATGGATGATTCGTTGTTTGATCTTTATATCAAACATAAAATATCTGCCGACAGTGCAGTGGAGTTTGCACAGGATGATATAAAAATGCGTGGCAAACTGTTTTAATAACATATAGGACAGGCAGTGGAAGGAAAAGTATTGCATGGAAAGTTTTAATTATGAAGTAGTGCTGCCGGATGGCAAGTCAAAGACCGGCACGATAGAGGCTCAGAATCTTGAAGCAGCGAAAGCGAAGCTTTCTTCAAATGGAAACCTCATAGTAAATATTGCACAGGCAAATGCTTTAAATAAAGATCTTGATATACATATAGGAAAAGCCGTAAAGGCTAGGGAACTTGGTGTTTTCTGCCGGCAGTTTGAAAGTATATTAAATGCAGGTGTTCCGGTTATTACGGCACTTGATATGTTATCAAACCAGACAGAGAACAAGACATTTAAAAACACGATAAAAAATGTCAGTGGTGAAGTACAGCGAGGTGAGACACTGGCAGATGCCATGTCGCATTATCCAAAGATATTTCCTGAGATTATGATACATATGATTGCGGCAGGTGAGGCATCAGGTAGTATGGATACTACACTTGACAGGCTTGCGGGTCATTTTGAAAAAGATGCACACTTAAGGGGAATGATTATGAAGTCCATGATATACCCCATAATACTTATACTTGTTATTATAGTTGTAGTCGCTATCATGATGATAAAGATAGTGCCTACATTTACATCTTCATTTGATGAAATTGGCGGTGGTGAACTGCCCGGCATTACAAAGTTTGTAATGTCAGTCAGTGATTTCTTTGTGGATTACTGGTATATAATGTTTCTTATAATCGCAGGTGTCGCAGTTGCATTTACGGCATTTAAAAAGACAGACACAGGTGCGATGATAGTCGGAAGAATAGCACTTAAGCTGCCGCTTGTCGGAACGCTTTCGGTAAAGACGGCATCAGCGAGACTTGCAAGGACATTAAGCACGCTTATGGCATCAGGAATACAGATGGTGGATGCCGTGGCGATAGTCAGAAAGATTATGACAAACGAAGTTGTGAAAAGAGCTTTAAAAAAAGCCGAGGAAGATGTTACACACGGACTTCCGTTGTCAAAGCCGCTTACAGAAAGCGGAGTGTTTCCACCGGTTGTATGTCATATGATAGAGATAGGAGAGCAGACCGGTAACATTGAAGATATGTTAGACAAGATTGCGGATTATTATGATGATGAGGTTGAGATGGCAACAGAGGCACTTATGTCGGCATTAGAGCCTATCATTATCATCATCATGGCAGTAGTCGTCGTGCCTATAATACTTGCGATAATGCTGCCAATCTACAGTATGTATGACAGCATAGGCTAAATAAAAAAATATATATATGAAGTGCTGTCACGACAGCATAGGCTGATATACATAATTTTTACGCACAATGAACGCTTTAAGGTTCATGATATTACTTTGTTTATTATGTGTCGCCATGGGACATATGATATAAAAGAGTCTGAGGGGTGTTTAACCACGGGCTCAGGCACCGTACAACAGCGGTATATATTAAAAATCAAATTTTAAAAGGAGATTAAAGGAAATGAATTTTTTACAGACAAAAATCAATGAGATGAAGAAAAGAAAGGAGGAAGGAAACAAGGGATTCTCTCTCGTAGAACTTATAATCGTTATCGCTATCATGGCTATCCTTGTTGGTATCGTAGGAACACAGGTAATTCCTTATATCAATAAGTCAAAGTCATCAAAGGACCAGCAGGTGGTAAACAGTTACAGTACAGCAGGTGTTACAGCATATTCTGAAAATGCAGAGGCTATTAAAGGAGATATAACAGTATATGTATATGGTGTAGCAACTGCGACAGATGCAACAAATGCAGGTGGTGAGGATGCATTTAAAAAGACTGTTAAGGAAAAAACATATAACGATTTCCCAAGTGATAAATTTAAATCAAAGAATGCTGGAGATGCTAAGGATATAAAAATTGTAGTAGATACAACTAAGCATACTATCACAGCAACAGTAGTTAAAAGCGATGGTACACCAGTTGAAGGTATTGATTCGGTAACAGCTGATATGTAATCCCAAAGGAGACAAACCAAAATGCCGGTGCAAATTACAATCTTACTTTACATAATTATATTTTTATACGGTATCGTTATAGGCAGCTTCTTAAATGTCTGTATCTACCGTATTCCCGAAAAAGAAAGTATTATGCCGCGCTCCCACTGCATGAACTGTGGTGGGACGCTGCACTGGTATGATATGTTTCCGGTGTTTTCCTACATCATTTTAAAGGGCAGATGTCGAAACTGCGGAGCAAAAATATCGAAGCAGTATCCCTTGATTGAGGCACTTAACGGCATACTGTATGTTATCGTTTTCATGGCAAATGGTATCAATATAAACAGTGTGCTGTACTGCCTCATGACTTCTGTTCTTATTGTTTTGACAATGATAGATGAGAGGACATTTGAAATACCACTCTGTCTCAATATAACATTAGCCATAGTAGGTGTACTTATGTGTATAGCAGACAGGGAAAATATTGTTTCGCATCTTATAGGAGCAGTAAGTGTAAGTTTTATTTTATTCATAATCTGGTTTTTATCGTCGGGAAAGGCGATAGGCGGAGGCGATGTAAAACTAATGGTATCAGCGGGGCTTATACTTGGATGGAAACTTGCAATAACTGCATTTATAATTGCGTGTGTACTAGGTTCGGTACTTCATCTTATCAGGATGAAAGTAAGTAAAGCAGAGCATATGCTCGCAATGGGACCATATCTGTCAATGGGTATATTTATAGCAGCATTATGGGGAAATAAAATGGTCGATTGGTATCTGTCACTGTGCATATAACTGCATATAAAAAAACGGTATCTGATGCACTGGGAGTGTGAAAGATAACAAAAATTTAGTGCCTGAAGCTGTGAGTGGCAGAAAACGGAAAAAGAGGTATATAGAAAGGAAAAGAAATGGCTAAGAAGGTAATAAGTATTGAAGCAGGTGTCTGGCTTACAAAGGTAGGACTTGTCGATTATAAAAAAACATCGCCAAAGATTTATAAAGCATTTACATTCAGGACACCTGAGCACGCTGTTGAGGATGGTTACATAAGGGACAAAGAAAGTTTTGCAAACACTCTTATAAACGAGCTTGAAAAACATGAAATAAAAGAGAGGACGGCAGTATTTACGCTTGCCTCTTCAAAGATAGTCACGAGGGAGATAGAAATTCCGCCTGTAAAGGAAAATAAAGTCGAATCTATTATAAAACTGCAGATAAACGATTATTTTCCAATGGATGTTTCAGATTATGTTATCAGCCACAGCAAGATGGGTGATATTGAGAAAGACGGCAGAAAACTTACAAAATATATGCTCGTTGCAGTGCCAAACAGTATTCTTAGCAATTATTATTCTTTTTCGGAGTATGCCGGAATCAAAATTGAGACATTTGACTACATAGGAAACGGTGCAGTACAGCTTTTAAAGAGCAGCAGACAGTCAAACTTTATTGCAGTACAGCTTGAAGAACAGTCAACTGTTATCACTATAGTTCAGGATGATAAGATAAAATTCCAGCGAGTAACACCTTACGGTTTTGAAAATACATTATCAAGTCTGCTTGATTATGATATATTTGGTGTAAATGATGAATATGAGGCATATCAGTATCTTATGAAAAATGAGCTGGTATATAGTAAACCAAGACTTGAAAATACTGATGAGGAGAGTGCGGCTGCACTTGAAAATGCAGTTGAGGATGTGAGGGATTCTTTAAGTTATTATTTAAATGTGGTAAATACGGCACTTGACTATTATCAGAATCAGCTTGGCGGCAGGATAAAAGGTGAAGTCTGCCTGATAGGTGACGGTTTCAGACTTGCCGGAATCAAAAAGATGTTTGAAAATGAGATTTCACTTCCTATACATAGTCTTGATTACAGTACATTTGTCGATATAAAAAATAATAAGGCACTGCCTGGAGATGAACCGGTAAGTACGGTTGGTTTCCTTTCGATAGCAGGTGCTACTATCAATCCAATAGATGTAAAATCAAAGGAAATCGAAGAAGAACGGAGCAGGGGCAAAGGTATGCATACGGCTTATGTAGCTTTGGCAGCCTGTGTGTTTATCAGCGTAGTGCTTATACTTTCGTCATCAATAAGACAGTTTTTTGCTGTATCGCATCAGAAAGAACTTGATGAAGAAATTTCAAAAATGTCGTATATAGAAGAAGTTTACAACGAAAACAAGAAAGCAAGAGAGAGCGAACAGAAATATGAGGTTGTTGATGCGTCAACAAGCACAAATAATGAAAATTTTTTACAGCTTTTAGGGGAATGTGAGAGTAGTCTTCCAAAAGGCTCAAAAGTAAGAAGCCTTCAGATACAGGGAGATTCGATAAGTATGAATATAATATCTACAAAGAGGATTCAGGCGGAAAAACTTTTGATGAACCTTAAACAGATAGACCTTATAAAAGATGTTTCAATACCTGCTGTTGCACAGTCTGAGGGAAATAAGAAAAATTCCTGGGAATATACAGTAATAGCAGAATATAATTCAGACATTAAAGACAAGTCGGCAGACGAAAATAAATCACAGAGTACAGATACAAGCAGTCAGTCAGAATAGGGGGATGAGTTATGAAAAAGAAATTTGAAATGAGTATTTCGGAATCAGACAAAAAGCTTCTTATTATATTTCTGGCGATATGTCTGCTTGCCGCATCGTATTTTTTTGTATTCAGCAAAGGTATGAGCAAGGCACAGGACATTGAAGATAAAAATACACAAAAAGAACAGAAAGTTATGGAGCTTCAGAGCAAGATAGCAAGAGAAGCGGCAATACGAAAAGAGACAGAAGAGCTTAAAGAAAAGGAAGAAGAGTTAAAAGATAAATATCCGAAAGATATGACTGAAGAAAAAGCAATGTCTATAATCCGTGATATTGAAAGCAAGATGGATTTTAAGACAACACAGATAGCATTTGTAAAAGGAAATAATGCAGGTCAGAATGTATATGCAGAACAGTCTTCGGAGTCAGGAGCTTCAGAAAGTGATACAACATCATCAGGAAATGGAGCAGCATCCGCAGGAACAGCCGGAAAATATATGGAGGTGACTATTGTCTACAAGGCATCATATAAAGGTCTTAAAAAATTTAACGAATATGTCAATAAATATTCGGACCGTATGACTATACCTTCGATAAACGCAACACTTGATGATGCAACCGGAAAACTTGCAGGAACAGCTACGGTTGATATGTATTATCTGCCTGTTGACGGCAAGGACTATAAAGCACCGACAGTAAATGGTGTTACGGATGGAACTAAGAATGTATTTGGTTCAAAATAATTGAGGTGATGAATGATGTATAGCATTGCAGATATTAAAAAAATGACGCGGGATACCATAAAGACAGAGAATGAAAAAAACAGAAAAACTGTATATGACAATTCAGATAAAGGCTTTTCGCTTGTCGAAGTGGTTGTTTCGATGGCAATATTAGCTATACTTACATTAATGCTATTGAATTATTTTGGAAGCTCCGTAAGTCATAATGTGCAGATGTTAAAAAATCAGAAAGCAACTTTGTTTGCACAGGAAACGATGGAGGAGTTAAAAGCACAGGATACTCTTATTAAAAAGGATGAGAATACAGGAGAGTACACAGTACCATATCTAGCGGCTAAGAATTTTAGTGTTGAAGAGAATACTCTGAATATAGAAGATAGCACGACAGGAAAGGAAAAAGGTGTTGGAAAAGTTAAGCTTATTGGAAAAGCGGATGAAATAGGAAAAAATTATGATGAGGTAGTGACTGTTTCTACTGATAAAAAAGTGCAGGATGCATCAAATAAGGAATGTGGTTTCAATAATGCAAACTCAGGATTGTCAATAGATAACGGACAGGACGATGAGGCATTTGCACATTTTAAGATGAAATATATGGCAGAATGTGACAATGCTAATGTTGCTGCATTGCTTAGTGATGAAAATCTGAAAGAACGAATACACAGAGAGATAGTTATAGAGATTGATAACAGTCTGACGGATGCAAACATCATAAGCGTAAAATATAAATATACATATAACGCAAAATCCGGTGATGCTCCCTCATACAGTGTGCCGGATTATGAGGTATATATCATCAAAGAACAGAGAGTTATGAAAAATGACAGGGAGATAGAGATTTATCTGTTGTATCATACCTTTAATGAACATGATACTTTGTCAATCGAAAAGTCCGAATTTACAACACCATTTGATACAAAATATGGATTTCATTTACTGTGTCAAAATAAAAAGGACACGGGAAATACAATTACACTAAAGACACTTGATAAAGATAATACACTTGAAAATACAATATATACAAATCTTGACAGTTCAAATATCAATGGTGTATCAACACAGATTTATAATGAGGATGATAAGTTTGATATTTCTTCGGTAAATATTGCAAATATAAAAATAGAGGTATATGAGAAGGGCAAGGCTAAGGATAGTACAGCAAAACCATACTTAACCATTAATGGAACGAAGGGAGAAATGCCATGATGAAAAAAATACGATTATTTTCAAAGCAGGACAAAGGCTCGGTTTTTATTGCAGTCCTTATCATACTCACATTTGCAAGTGTTATAGCACTTATCGTTACAAAGATAACCATAACTAATATAGAGATGAAAGAAGTGGAGAGCAGTTCAAAAAGAAATTTTTATGGTACGGAGGATGTGCTTAATAAAATAAAAGCAGGCATAAGCAGTGACTCGGCAGAGCATATAAAAAAGCTGTACAGTGATATGCTGGGAAATTATGAAAAATATAAATCATCAGAGGAAAGTCTTTCAAAATGTTTTCAGAATAAATATCTTGATGAGCTTGAGGCGGATTATAAAAATGTTGATATTGCAGGAAAATACGATGTTGACAAGTTAAAGAAATATATAAGTGAGAGTGATACGGCAGAGCAGGATTATCTCATAACGGATGAAAATGCAGCTGATTATATAGTAGATAAAAATGAGGGAACATTTACTTTTAAGAATATAAGTATAAAATGCAAAGATGTAGCAGGATATGAGACTGCTATCAGAACTGACATAACCATCGAAGCACCTCAGATGAAAAATTCTTTTGCTCCGGCAGAGTTTATGAAATATGCACTTATAGCAGATAATGCAGTTACATTTAATGCATCAGGAGAAAAAATTAATGGAAATGTTTATGCCGGAGCAGGCGGAATATTAAGTGAATTAGGCGGAAGTGGAACGGTAAGTGCAGATACGGTTATAACCAGGGGAGACATAGTGGCAAATGCCGGGACATCACTTACGATAGGTGCAAGTGCATCATCTTCGATATGGGCAGAAAATATAAAGACAACCGGAGATTCAGAAAGCAAAGAAGATGGAGCAAAGGTAAATATTACCGGAAACAGCTATGTGTCTGATGACCTTTCGCTAAATGGAAAAAACAGCACAGTAACTCTTTCTGGAAGATATTACGGATATAATTTTCAGAAAAATTATGATTCTGGTAAGCCTGAAACCTTTGATGCAAAGTACAGCAGTGCCGTTATGATAAATGGTCAGAAAAGCAGACTTGATATGAAAGGACTTACAGATCTTATGATATCAGGAAGAACATTTATATCAAGAGGAACGGATTTATTGGCAGATAAGCAGAATGAAGATATACTCATGGGAGATTCCCTTTCAGTCAGAACAAACCAGCTTGCCTATTATGTATCAAAAAATTATTTAGATGCATCAGCAGAATATTTAAAATTTACTGACAAGGGATTAAAGAGTTACATAAAAGAAAATAATCTGTCAGTATCAGAAGAAAAGCTGAAATCATTGCTTGACAGCACAAATCAGGTGACTCCGTATTATTACATTGATGATATATCAAGTGAGACTATGGCAAATTATTATTTGAATTTTGCCGGTACAGATGCAGCAAAGGCTGATAAAGCAAAAGAGTTTTTCAAGCTGTATTATAAAGACAATAAAAGCAATGTAAATAAAAAAGCGGAGAGTTACGCAGACAATAATGCCATAATCGTAGATGAGGATTGTATTTTAAGTCTGGGTGGAAATATTTTATATAAAGAGGCTGAAAATATTGACGGCAATGAACTTAAGCAGAAAAATATAAATATAGATTTGTCAGAGTCAGAATGGAAAAATAACGGTACATTTTTCAATATATCTTCAAAACTTGCAGTGAGATATAAGGCTTTGCAGCTTGGTCTTACAACTACTCATGACAGTGCAAAAGCATCGAGTGCAAGACTTGACGATAAGACAAAAAATCCAATGTTTGATTATCTTATAAACCGTGCAGCATTAAAAAAGCTTGTAAATGAAAATACGGCTTCAGGTTCTTATATAGCAAATGAGCAATATATGAACGGAGCTAAAGACAATGTTGTTATACTTGTCGATAACGAAAATAGTAATACACCATATGAACTTAAAAACGAGTACAGGGGTGGTATTGTTATCGCTACAGGAGATGTAAGAGTTGACGGAGGTTTTGACGGAATAATAATATCCGGAGGAACTATATCGTTTGCAGGAGGAGCTGTGGTAAATGCGGACGAGAGCAAAGTTGTGGACCTTATAAAAGAAGATCTTTCAAGAACTGACAAAAAGTTTTCAGGCATAATAAATGACTCGGTTTACATGAACTCAAATGAGATTGGAGCTATTGAAAATAAAGACTATATTTATTATGACAACTGGACGAAGAATTAAAAGAAAGCGAGAGGTGAAAAATTGAAAGAAAAAAATAAAGTTTCAAATAATAATACCGGTTTCACCTTGATAGAGACTATAATAGTTATAGCCATACTCGTGATATTTGCTTCATTTACGGTTTTATATATGGGGCATCTAAAGTCTGTAAATGTCAGACAGGCGGCAAATCAGGTATATACATCACTTGATAAGCTGCAGGTAAAGACGATGAGCAAGACAGATATACCGCATCTTTACATATATAAGATAGATAACGGATGCTATATGAAGATTTTGACAAGTGATATTACGGCATTTGACAGTTCGGTATTTGATGATACAGGGACAAAACTTGGTTCAGCCTCGATTGAGATATTTCAGGAAAAAAATGGTTCAAAAGAGGAGATAAAAGGAGATAAATTTATAAATATCTACTATAATAAATCGGCACAGTTTCAGTCAGATGTGTCGGCGGTGATATTTAAGAGAAACTCAGAATATAAGATAAAACTCGTAAAAGAAACAGGACGGCATATAATGGAGTGACATAAAAAGAGAGGAGTGAACGAAAAGATATGGAAAACAGAGGAATAACGCTGGTTGAGCTGATTATTGCCATAGCCATGTCAAGTATAATCATAGGTGCGACCACATTGTTGATAAGAACGGCACAAAAAGATTATCAGTACACTTCTGATACGGCTGACATACAGACAGAGACACAGGTGCTCATGGAACAGGTCGGCAAATGGATAATGGAGGGAAACAGGATTAAGGTTGAGGACGGAGGGAAGAAACTTTCTATCTATAAGATACCACAGGACAAAGCAGTGATAAATACGACAAAAAAGATTATATGGCTCAAATCAGGAAAACTTTATATGGAGTCATTTAATAATGTTGATATAGATAATGATACATTGACATACAGTGCCGCAGATGAAAAAGAGGAAAACTGCATAGGAGAACATATAGAAGAATTTAAGGCGGAGGTTGATGGTGGTACACCGTCGAGTGTAGGACTTACAATGACACTTAAAAGAGGAAGTCAGGAATATAACATTGAAAACACGATAAATGTAAGAAACAGATTGAGATAGAAGAGGGGAGGATTGAATATGTTAAAAAATAAGATTAAATATTTATTATGTGCAGCATTATGTCTTGCTCTTTTTGCAGGAATTTCAATTTATGCAGTTCATATGAAAGATATGAAAGTTAATGCGGATGAAACGGAAAAGGAAGAAGTTGTTTCGCGTGGGGTTATTGATAACTATGCCCAGCTTCCGAAAGAAAAAAGAGATGGAACGACAAAGGCGGAAGTCGGAACAAAGAAAAATCCTTTTTTAATACTAGAGATAGTACCCTGTAATGAATTTGCAGAGATAGGTTATCTTATAAGCGGATGTGAACCGGTAAAAGTTGAAGAGATGTACGGCAGAGGAGATTTAAGGACTGTACAGAGTGCAAGTGGAGCAAAGGTCACGCAGAACATATGCTATTTTTTCCCGGATGAAGAAGAAGGAAATCCGAAAAATTATGATTCGGCTCCCAGAAAATACTGGGCTGACATAACTCTTAAGGGGTATTATGAAAAAGTAGGAGAAAATCAGGGATATTTTAAACAGGATTCAGATGGAAATATCGTGAAAGCAGGAAAAAATCAGGGAGATATAATATGGCATACCGTAAATGATTTTGAAAAAGGTAAATATGAGGGAACAAGTTTTGAAGATGATAATTCTGTTTTAAAAAATAAAGGTGACAGATTATATACAAAGAGAAAGTCAGATAAGGACGATGCTGACAGGGCTCTGATAACATATGCATATTATAATTTTGAGAACAGTGATTATTTTTTAAAGGACAGCTTAGGTCTTACGCAGGAGGAGGCTGACAAGTTTTCAATAGTTATAAAGACGATAACACCGTCTGAATTAAAGAAAAATTCAGCATGGATTGATTGCTCAAATCTTATTTATGTCAATCCGAAAACTCATTTTGGCAATGACCTGATAAACATATGGAAAAATGATGATTACAGAAGAACTTCTGAAAGACCGACATATACAGGTTCTGATTATGGAAACAAGCAGACTTTTGTAGGAAATGATATATCGTGGGAAAATACAGAAAAAATATATAAGAAAGTTACGGCAGAAACTGATTATGCAGGAATCATAATGGATGTTAAAACCCATGATGGTGCAAACGGAAATAAAAAAGTCAAGGTTCAGGTGTATGATCAAAATCTCCGGAAATTGCAAATAAAAAATAATGGAGAGAAATATAAGACTATAGAGAGTTCTAATGCGAGTGATAATAATGTATATAAGTTGATTTTGATGCTATATAGTATGGATTCAAAGACCTTTAATAAACTTTATTTTGACAAGGATAATCCTAAGATAAAAACAATAACAAATAAGAATGGAGAAACAGAGGGAGTAGATACTTTGCAAACAGGTGATGCAGCTAAGTATTGGTGTTCTTATACATTTTTATTGTTTGACACTGAACAGAAAAACTATTGGCAGGGGAATGACTACTATTATAATTGGGATGTGTACAGCTATTGGACTAAAGACGAGGCATGGGAAAAATATAAAACGCATCTTGAGTTTAGCCAGTACAGACCGTGGGTAAGGGACCATATATATGTGTATAATTCTGACAGTAGTCTTCCACAGTCATATATGAATCAGGGAAGTGCAACGAATCCTAATAAGAATAAGTTTGATGGATATTATGAAAGTGTAAAGGAGTATCTTGACAGCCGATTCGGAACAGACGAAGAGATTGAAAAAGCATTAAAGAGCAGTGATAAAGAAGTGAGAGAAGCTGCTCAGAAAGCTAAGAATGAAAAAGCTAATTATAAGGAGACTCCGTCAAATGCTGTCCGCTATATACTTGGAATACATAACAATTCTAATAATGATGAGATAAAGTTAGAAAAGGATAGTGTAAAAGTTCTCGATATAGAACCGAGTGTAGGTTTAAAACAGAAAGATTCGGCGACAAATGTAAATCAGGTTGATTCCGACTATAAACTGACGGAGGATGATGTCAGAGGAATACTCACAAATGGTGTATTATCAAGATATGGCGGCAAGATTGATATTACACATATGACAACTGCGGAGTTTATAGGAAGAACTGAGGATTTAAACAGCACTTATGACATGATATATATGGGAATGGATTCCGGTGCTTACAACAAAAATTCAAATGGAATGACTGTATGGAATGATAAATCAATGAATGGAAAAATTTATTTCCATACCGGAGATAAGATAACAAGCAGTGAGCAGAAGATTTCATTGAAAGGAATTAAAGAAGACAGGTCTGTTAAATATTTGTGGTCTGTTATAAAAAAAGCAGCGGTTAATTCGACTGGGTTAAGATATCCGGGCAATGATATAACAGCGATAAAGGAAAAGGAACTCAAAGATTTTGTCAAGTCAGGCAGACCGGTCGTTATGGAGGAAAGCCTCTACAATAATGATACAACTTATGTAGACCAATATTCAAATATAAGTGACTTTATAAAAACTGATTTTGAAGCTGATTCTGCGTATAATGGAAACAGAATTTACAGTGAAAGTGATTCAAACGGAATTGTCAAAGCAATAAATTCCACTAACAGTGTGTCGGTAGAATTTTCAAAAACACCTGGAAAATATAATGGTGATACAGGAACAGGAAATAACAGCAATAAAATAATACATCCAAATTATCTTGAAAAAGATTCAGATGGCAGAGCAATATTGCCGTTTAAGTTCACGGTAACTTATAAAAAAGCACAGAGTGATGACGATAGTGCAAAAAGCGTCAGATATGCTTACAAGGTTTATATTGATAAAAATCAGGACAGTAAATTTACGGAAAGCGAGAGTGTATATTCATCACTGGGAAAAGATGACAGTGAATTTGAAGCTGTCGCATTGAAAAATGGTGAGAGCAGGATATTTTCAAATGAGAACTTTAAGCTTGATAAAGAGTATGTAGGACTTATAAGCTGGAAGATAGTTATTTATGATGTTGACAATTCAAGCGTAAGATTTGTTAAGACCGGCTGTTCGGCAGCAGCGAAGAGTTCTGCTTCAGATAAAAAGAAAGTAAATGTGCTGCAGATTATGCCTGACCCTGAAAAGGCGAAAGCTAATAGAGTGACAGACGGAATGTTAGACTTAAGCACGAGTGCGATATTTAAAAAATATTATCAGAACATTGAGGACTACAAGATAACCGTTGACACTATGACAGTAGAGGAATTTGAACAGATATTTAAGGAATATCATGATAAGAAAGGCAATAATTTTGAGTTTGATAATTCAAAAGAAATTTCGTTTGATGCAGGAAAACAAAATCCGAAAAATTATAATTTAACGGACGAAAATAATGTTATAAGAAATAAGTTAAAAGATTACAATATGCTCATATTTGGATTTGGAGATATGTACTGTCTGGAAGATATTTCAAATGAGCATGGTGCAGTTGATTTTATCAAATATTTTATAGCACAGAAAAAGAGTGTATTGTTTACGCATGATATTACATCTTTAAACGATGTAGGTGAAGGAATATACGGCTATACTGCAAATGCACTGCTGCGTGATGTGATGGGAATGAATCGTTATAAAGCAGTCGGAAATCCTGCTAAAACGGCAATGACGGAGAATGATAAAAATATACTCATAAATTACCAGAAAGAAAGAGCTTATGATACTGTTAAGGATATTGCAGGAAATACTCTTGATGCTCTCCACGGATATACATATGTGGCACTGAGACGATTAGGTTATAATGGTGCATATGATGAAAAAGTACCGTACCGGTATATGATAACCGGAGTAGACGGAAATCCTGTATATAAGGATAATAATAACAGTAATAACAGAAATTCAAAAAATTGTGGTTTTAGTAATGACAATGATTGTACGACTAAGATAAGCAAGGTAAATGACGGTCAGATAACATCGTATCCATATCATATAGATAAGGACAAATTTAATGTGGCAACAACACACAGCCAGTATTACCAGCTTAATATGGAGGACCCTGAGGTGACGGTATGGTACACATTGGATGATGATGGTAAAAATAATAATCGGGGATATACCACTCAGAGTGCACATGCCTATGGAGTGTCACCTAATGATACAGCAAATAATTATTATATTTACAGTAAGGGAAATGTATTTTATTCAAGCGTAGGACATTCGACGGTGACTAATGATATGGAAGCAAAACTTTTTGTAAATACGATGATAGCTGCCTATAGAGCATCTTATCAGAGCCCGTATGTTGAAGTTCAAAATGCGGAGCAGATAGATGAGAACAGCAGAATATACCAGATAACATCAGAGGAAGAATATGGAAAAAAATCTGATGGAACGATAAGAGTTTACTTCAGACCTACTGATGAAAATCTGACCGGTTCTAAATTTACCTGTTCGATATATTATCCCGCAACTGATGGAACAGAAAGTGGAGATACAGATAGTTATATCACCGGTGATAAGATATACAGAAAAGATACATATAAGAGTGTAAGCGAAAGTGCATCTAAGTCGTACACATTAAGTCGTGACCATATATACTACTTTGACTATCCGAAGAAGTATCTAAGCGATGCATCCCGTTGTAAGATAATATTTAAACTGATGAGTAAGGAGGTTAAAGAACCTGGTTATACAACACTTAATATGATAAAGAAACAGATGTTTGAACTTGACTAACCACAAAATAAAAGGACTTACAAAACTTATAGCCCAGAAGTACCGCCCCGGATTTGAAGAAGAAATGCAAAAGGAGATAGATTCTGAGCTACAGGCATTGTGTGTCATATGTATAGAGATAGAGCATATGACAGGAAAAGAGTCAAAGTATCTTGCACAGGAAAGAAATTAGTAGATATGAGTTTACGGACACTGCACAAGATAGGCATCCTTTCCGTCGGTTATGAGCATTTTGCTTTTAACGGCGGAGAGGTACATTTCTATATCTGAACGAAGTTCTTTTGGTATCGTAAATTTGATATATTTATGTGTGTCAAGGTTGCATAGACAGAATGTGTCAGGCTCCTCGAGGTCACCGAAAAGTACATAGTTTCCATTTGCATCAGCTATAGCTGCATCCTCTGATTTCATGTCAGGAATTGTGAAACTGTTTTTATTTGTTATATTGTAAACTTTCAATGATTTATTTTTTTCATTATATTTATAATTCCATAAGACATTTATCTCTCCATAATCCTTGTAAGTGTGTAGAGTTTTTCCGGTTGTGAGGTCTATAAGGTTTGTGCAAACCTGCTCACTGTATGTCTTTGCATTATTTCCCGTGGAAATTACTAAGAGTGACAGTACATGGTAATCGTCAATAAATTTTATCTGGCTTTCATGATTATATCCGTCTATGCCGGGGATTTTTATCTCTTTGCCTGTCGATGTATCTAAGGCGGTCCAGTATCCCTTAGCACGGTAATTAAATAATATCATTTTTCCGTTAGGAGACATTTTAGTGTTGCATATTTTGTTATCATCCGTAAATTTGTCTATTATTCCTGTTTTAAGGTTCAGCTTTGCGACACTGCTTTTTAGTATAGTATCACCTTTGACTTTTGAGAAATAGGCATAAACGGTATCACCGTCCATGACATAGTCTACACCATCTAAAGTTCCGGTCTGGTTAAATGCAAATATCTCTTTATTTATAACAGAATAATCAAAAGAAAAGCTGCTTCCATAATAAGTACCTGAAAATGTTTTTATCGCAAGTTTTGACAGACCGTTATCCTGAATGGAATATACCTCGTCTACTATCTCGTCATCGCCATTTTTGTGATATTTGTATATGAAACTTTCTTTATCTCCGACAAGGTCGATATTTTTGCCAAGAGACAGATGTTTATTTTTGTCGGCTTTTATGTCTATGTTATTGTCAGGATTTGAAGCCGTACTCTGTCCGTTATCAGAAGAAATTTTGTCGGGTGCAGAAGTGTTAAGCTCGGCTTTTTGTATGTCTTGTTTTGAAAATGCCGTAAAAATCCAGTTGTGAAATTTGCCGGATGTTGCGGCAGCAGCACC
>OGPP01001218.1_pt1 | contig 20704 bp, 12 predicted proteins | sample 1553021 | NCBI WGS metagenome assembly OGPP01 (sample SAMEA2580217, study PRJEB22360) | human gut metagenome | biome: human gut; feature: human-associated habitat; material: faeces | place: Denmark | collected 2008/2010
GAACTTGGACCGAGCGGACGGGGGCCGGAACCACCGGGACCACCCTGCAGGAACACGAGCAGCGGAAGATCATCATGCACATGTTCGGGAGCGGTGACCACACGGTAGAACAGGCTGATTGATTCGCCATCGAACCCATGACCGGGCTCGTGGCCCGTCCAATCCAACGGCACCTTGATGGAACGATCCTCAATATGCAATCCGGGCACGTAGTATTCGCTCAGCAACGTCATGCATTCACCTTCCCTTTGGCGTCATCGGCATGTTCAATGCGGGTAGTGACTTCTTGATGGCTTCCATCCCACCCACATGCGGAGACAACCTTACCTCACAAAAGCGGCTTTATCCTGCCGCTATTTCATTCCCGCGCATGATGGCGTCACAGCATATCTGGCGCTAGGGTGGAACGTATGTCGAATCTCAAGCAGCGTCTCTTGTCGTGGATGCATGGTCATGTCTTCGCAGGCGATCTCATCATCACGCTTGTCATAGGTGTTCTGCTGTTCGGCGTGACCGGCGGCATCACCTATAATCCGGGATTGCTGTTTGACCTTAAGCCTTCCACGCAGATGGCATGGGAAGCGGCAATGCTTATCCCGCTGCTGATCCGTCGATGGCGGCCGCAGACCGGAGCGTTGCTCTGCGTGGCATTGACCTTGGCGCATCTCATATTCGGCCCTTGCCTGTTGGGCGCCGATATTCTGGCATTGTTCATGCTGTATTCGGTGATCGTCTACGGCAATCCCAAAAACACGAAAGCCTTCATTATTCTGGCGTTGTCCATCGGTCTTCTGGCTTCGGCGCTGGCGGCATGGACCATGTCCAATGGACCGCTGCTCACCGGAGGCAAAGTGCATACATGGAGCAGCTGGAATGGCTCAAATCCGAATGGCGTTATGGCCACGGAAGACACTCTCGGTTCCATCTACACAGGAACATCCATGTCGGAAGTCGCCGACATGATGGCGCAATCCATGCTGGTGCTGACGCCGATTTTCGAAGTATGCATTATTTCCACCGTCATTGTAGCGTTCTGGCAGCGCGCCCGTCTGGCAACCGTTCGCATGATGCGGGAACGCAATGAGGCAATCGCCGCGCGAGACCAGGATGAACGCGATATCGCCGCGTTGGCGGAACGCGCACGCATCGCACGTGACATGCACGATGTGGTGGCGCACACCCTGTCAATCATCATCGTGCAGTCTGACGGCGGTCGCTATGCAGGCACGCATGATCCCGCGGTTGCCAGAAACACCATGGAGACGATTCGACACGAATCGGAACGCGCACTGCATGACATGCAACGTCTTCTGGGAGTATTCGGGGGTTCACCGCACGCCGATTATAACGATATCGGCAATCTTGTGGAACAAGCGCAAAACGTCTCCCCCGACATTCGAATCCGACGGAATATCACCGGCACCGCCAGCCCAGAACAACTCAGCGAACAAGCCTCGATAGCTTCCTACCATGTAGTGCAGGAGGCGCTGACGAATATCCGCAAGTATGCGGGGCCGCACGTCGATGCGCATATTAAAGAGTCATGGAACAACGGTTTGCTCACTTTGACCATCACCGACAATGGTCGTGGCGCGGCGGCCAATATCGACGGGCATGCGCCAGGTTACGGCCTGCTGGGCATGAAGGAACGCATCGAATCGGCCGGAGGCTCGTTGCAGGCTGGCCCTCAACTCGGCGGAGGCTTCGAAGTCATGGCCACCCTGCCTTACGGCGGTAAAGAACAGGTGACAGACGAAACCGGCGAACAGTATGCCTCGGAACAGTCCGAATCGTGCAACACAACTGCCATATCCAGCAAAGCGAGATTATCCGACGAAGCAATCGCGTCTCACACAGCCGTTAACATATCGGCGCGAATCCCAGATCAACCATCGGAGCGGACGCAGGAAACCAACCAACCGACCGGTCGCGATCATCGTTCGAATGCCCTGCAACATTTGCGCATCACCGCACCCAATCTGCATGATTTGCTCAAATCGTTGAAACTGAAATCCGTAGAATTTGCAAATACATCCAATTCGCGAGGGCCGAATTGGGTGGAACGTGTTTCCGCATGGACGCAGCACCATTATGTGCTCATGGATTCCGTTGGTGCCGTGGTATTGGTCATGCTGCTGAATCGCATGTCGATTACGTTCCTTTTTGATAGTTCACCTCTTGCGCAGCTCTCTCATGCGATCGCTACCTGCTGCATATTGGCGCTGTCCCTTCGACGCAGGTTCCCCGAGACTTGCGCGCTTATTGTGTTCGTATTGTCAGTTGTGCAATTGTTGTTTTTGGGATCGATTGAGGTTGGACATATCGTAGCGTCGCTGTGTGCTCTGTATTCAGCCGTATTGTATGGACGCGAACACGCATGGCGTTGGACCGGTCCTGCCGCTGTCACCTGTTCGGTGCTGATGGGCTTGAAAATCGCGGCCGATCAACACGGATACATTACCTTGTTCGGCGCCATCACCGCTTCCGTGGGCTTGACAAAACCGGTTTCAGCCGCGTCAAGCAGTACTGCGGCGTTTTTTACCGGCGTTATGTATACGGTTGCGGTGTTGATACTGTGCGCCGGCATTATGGCATGGGCGCGTTGGACTCGCTCCAGTGATTCAAACGCACTGGTGTTGCAGGCGCGAGAGGAAGCGCTGGTGGCCGAGCAGGAGAAGCAGCGTATTCTCGCGGCGAATATGGAACGCGACCGTATCAGTGCCAGCATTCAGGCTGAAGTCACCGCCACGCTGAACAGCGTGATTAGTCAAGCCGTCGATGGTATCCGCATGTTGGACGCTGCCGAAGCACAAGGCAAAGAGCCTACTGCCGACGAGATTTCCGCAGCGTTCAAAGCCATCGGAGAACAGGGGCGCGCCGCGCTTAAGCGTATGCGCGAACTGCTCGGAGTGCTTCGTGAGACTGGTTTCAGCGATGACGCTCATGCCGGTAGCGCGAGCGAACTGCAGTTGAGGCCCGCAGCACCGCTGGAGGAGCAGCTGCAGCGCGCGTCTCGATAGCCGGTTCAAGTTTTTCAGGGAGATTTAAGGGGTTGTTTCGCGCTGTGAGCGGAACGATGCCGATAAGGTGGAGAGTATGAGTGAAGAACAGAAGATTCGTGTGGTCATCGCCGATGATCAGGAATTGGTACGTGCCGGTTTCGCGATGGTGATCGGCTCGCAACCGGATATGGCGGTTGTCGGCCAGGCGCGCGATGGCGCGGAAGCGGTGGCTTTGGCGGAGACGCTGCATCCCGACGTGGTGCTGATGGACGTGCGTATGCCCGGTATGGACGGCATTGAGGCGACACGTCGGATCAGCGCGTTGCAGCATCGTTTCGCACCCGATGGCAGCGCGCTTGACGATGCGCATACCCGTGTGATCATTCTGACGACATTCGATTTGGACGAATACGTGATGGCCGCGATCAACGCCGGCGCGTCCGGCTTCCTGCTGAAGGACACGGAACCAGAGACGCTGCTCAATTCGATTCGCACCGTGTACCAAGGCAACGCGATCATCGCGCCATCCGCCACGAAACGGCTTATAGAGAAGATGATGGATGGCGATTTCGCAGGAACGGCCGCCGCAGCGCCCGTTTCCGCAACGTCCGCTTCCGCTTCGACGGCAACTATGTACACCGATCCGGAATTGGACGAACTGACCGACCGCGAGCGCGAGGTGCTCATCGAAATCGCGCAGGGCCTGTCGAATCAGGAGATCACGGACAAGCTGTTCATCAGCCTGTCTACCGTGAAAACGCATGTCGCGCATATCCTGTCGAAAATCAATGCGCGCGACCGCGTCCAAGCCGTCGTGTTCGCCTACGAAAACCATCTCGTATAAAATCTTCATAAAACGTATTCGGCAACAAAAATGCTCCTTCTTTCGAAGGAGCATTCCGTTTATCGCCTAAGCTTCTGCGAGCGCCTCAACAGGCGGTACTTTGACCGCTCTGCGGGCAGGTGCGATGCTGGCGAGCAACGCAGCCACGGCGGCCACGGCGAGCACGATGCCGTTGACGCCCCATTCGAAGGGGAACACCACGGTGCCGTACAGGCTGAACACCACGTATGCGCCCAGCCAGCCGAACAATGTGCCGAGCAGGATGCCGGCGATGCCGGAGACGAGCGAGATGAGCAGCGCTTCGATGGCGAGCGATGCCCTGAGCTGGCCGCGGGTCATGCCGATGGCGCGCAGGGTGGCCGATTCGCGGGTGCGTTCGATCACCGACAGGGACAGCGTGTTCGCCACGCCGACAAGTGCGATGAGCACAGCCACAGCGATCAATCCCACCAGAAGCATCATCATGGAGTCGATCATCTTCGCCCATACGATGCGTTCGGCGATCGGTCCGGTCACTGTCGCATCAGTGCTCTTCTCCAATGCGGCCTGCATGTCGTTGTAGATGCCGTCAACGGAAACTCCCGACTTGTCAGTATCCGCCTTGACCAGCAGCACATGGGTGGCGGCATCGAGGTCACCATTGGTGAAATGGCTTTCATCCACGAATCCGACAGCTCCATACTGTGCGGATACGCGACGGTAGTCGGCTTGGTTTGCTTGCAATGTCAGCGAACGCGTAGCGTCGCCGTCCTGGTTCCATTCGGTAGAGAAATCAGCCGTACCATTGGCGAACTGCAGTTCCTTGCCGGTTTGCGCATTGTATGTTGGCATGAGCACGCCATCACTGTCGATGGAGGCGTTACCCAAGTTGGCACGCATGACCTGCTTGACCTGATCGATATTCTTCACGCCGACCAGCAATGCGGACGTAGGCTGGGTTCCATCCGCTTTCTCCAAGGTCACGGAAACCGCCGGCGCATACAACGTGTCGGACACGCCGTTGATGTCGGCTACATCCTTGACCATTTGCTGGCTGATGTCATCGCCCATGGCCACGATGTCGACGCTATAACGGGTGGCGAGCGCACCATTCATAGTCTCTTTGGCGCTGGCGGCACCGGTTGCGATGGTGGAAACCAGGGTGACGCCGATGAGCAGAGCGGCACCGGTTGCTGCGATGCGTCGCGGATTCTTCTGAATGTTGGCGTGAGCAACCGTTGCGGAAGGGCCTGTCAGCGAGGCCAACGCTCCAACGCCCTTCATGAGGGCCGGCATCCAAAACACCGCGGTGACCACCATTCCGAGGAACACCAGTGCGGCGCCGGCGATGGCTACGAGCAGAATCATCGTGAATTGATCGCTGCTCGCATCCTCGCCGCCATTGGTGGCCTGTACCTGCCAGATGGAAAATACCACCATGGCGATACCGACCACCACCATCAGAATACCGATTATGGCTCGCGTGAGACTGGAACGACGGTTGTCGGTCAGTTCAATCGGGCGCAATGCCTCCAATGGCGTCACCGCAGTAGCGGAACGTGCAGATCCCAGGGATGCGAGCACCGTCACCACAATACCGAAGAGAATAGGTATGACGGCGGCCTGCCAAGAGAAATTGAATCGCATACCCTCTTGCATGATGTCGCTGACGCACATGCCCCACATGAGCAGACTTCCCAGCACCACGCCAAGCATGGATGCGACGAAGCCAAGCACTGCCGCTTCGAACAGCACGGAGCCATACAGCTGGCCTTTTTTCGCGCCGATGGTGCGCAGCAAGGCGAGTGTGCGGCGGCGCTGCGCCACGAGTACTTGGAACGTGTTGGCGATCACCAGTGCCGCCACGAACATGGCAAGCACGCCGAAGCACATGAGGAATGTGGTGACGATGCTGGTTTGGTTGCCGGTTAAGGATTTGATGCTTTCGTCACTGACCTGCTGTCGCGGCATCAGATCGAAATGCTTTGGCAGCAACGCTTTCACACTGTTGATGGTCTTTGCGGATACGCTATTTCCATCCAAGGCAAGGTCGAGGTATACCGTTGTCGTTCCGGTGGTGTTGAAATCGTCCGTTCCCTGCATTGCGGCAAGCAGATTGTTGGATCCTACGATCGCACCACCATAGTACGAGTAGGCGCCGTTCGGATCGGAGGTGAGTCCGACCACGCGCACGTTGTCCGCTTTGGCTTTGCCATCGGTGCCTACCGCATATTGGGAGGTCAGTCTTACAGTGTCGCCAATGCCGACGTTCAGCTGTTTCGCCATGTCTTCCGGCAGTGCGACTTCGTTGGAGTCCTTCGGCTGGTCCCCTTCCGTAATATTCACGGGAAGCATGTTCTTCTGTGCCGCGGTAGAGATGATCTCGCCGCTGATGGCGCTGTCCCCCCTGGAAACGCTGACGCCGGTTTCCACCGAGGCGCGGACACCGTCAACCCCTTCGATGCCGGCGATCTGGTCGAGATGGAAGTCGCCGACAGTGCTGGAGTACGCTTCGTTGAGTTCCTCATCGCTCAGGTCGGAGCTGTTGACGGTCACCGCATAGTTGGCGTTTCCGAACATGGCGGTCATCTGCCGTGTCAGGGAGTCGTTCATGGCATTGCCGAACAGGAAGGTGCTGGCGATGAACGCCGTGCCGATCATGATGGCGATGCCTGCGGGTATGAGCATGCGCTTGGTTTTTCGCATGAGTTTCAAAGTGATGGACCACATGGTTAATTCTGTTTCCTTCTTCGAATGCTTCTACAGTGCGTTTAGCGGGAATGTCTCGCGGAAGCCACATTCATTGTGGCGGCTTCGCGTTCCTTCATCAGCAGTTCACTCATCTGGTCTGTCGGCTTGTTCACGTCCGCCACGATCTGGCCGTCGGCGAACACGAGCGCACGGTCGGCGTAAGACGCGGCGACCGCATCATGCGTGACCATGATGATGGTTTGGCCAAGTTCGTTGACGGAACGTTTCAGGAAGCTCAACACTTCGGCGCTTGATACAGAGTCAAGATTGCCGGTGGGCTCGTCTGCGAACACCAGTTTCGGTTTGGTGATCAATGCTCGCGCGATGGCCACACGCTGCTGTTGGCCTCCCGATAGTTCGTTCGGACGATGGTTAAGACGTTCCTTAAGGCCAAGCGTTTCCACCAGCAGACGCAACCACTGTCGGTCTGGTTTCGCCCCAGCCAAGGTCAAGGGCATGAGAATGTTCTGTTCGGCAGTAAACATCGGCAGCAGATTGAAGCTTTGGAAGATGAAACCGATCTGATGGCGGCGCAGCAGGGTGAGCTGGTCGTCGTTCATGCGGGTCAGATCCTTGCCGTCGAACATGACGTGTCCGCTAGTGGCCGAATCAAGTCCGGCCAGCGTGTGCATCAACGTGGATTTGCCAGAGCCGGAAGGGCCCATGATGACGGTGAATTTTCCTTGTTCGAAGGCGATATTGACGTCACGTAACGCATGCACCGCGTTGCTTCCGGAACCGTAGTCCTTGACAAGATCGATGGCTTCAATGGCGGTGTTATTGGCTTTGATGGCGTCCCTGATGTCCATGGAAGTTCCTTTCTTTGTGAAGTTACTTCCAGCATACGGAACATTCGACGTCAACGGCATCATGCGTTGGTCTGAAATCCTGCTGAACCGCGACTCATCCTTGAGTATGAGATCAACGCGGGAACAGCGAAAACTGGATGATCAGAAACCATGTTCCAAGCATCGGGCAATCGTCAATCGCCTAGCAATACGCCTTCGTGCGGCGGCTCAAGCCAATACGACTCCTTTTCCACACTGACGGTGGACGCCCACCAGGTCTGTTCCACGCCTGGCAATGGGCGAATGGATTCGTCCACCACGCGCCATAGGTCCTCATCGTTGTCGGCGATGATTTCAATCAGGTAATCGGCACCGTTCAATCCGACACCACTCATCGCGTACGTCACTTCGTCGATGGCCAGAAGCTGTTCGGAGTCAAGCCGATATGGAGGTTTCACTCCAAGTCCGAGGAATGCCTGTCGGAATCCTCCCAAACGCATGGGGCTTACCGTGGCCATAATGCGCATCACGCCGGAATCTTCGAGTTTTTTGATGCGGCCGCGAATCGCCGTATGGGTCACGCCGAGACGCTCCCCCAACGACGCATAGCTGGCCCTGCCGTCTTTCTGCAGTTCGTTGAATGTGTGCACGAACCGTGGATCCAGACGATGCGAGGGAATATCGGTGCCGACACTCGCCTCGCGTTTGGTCAGGAAGCCGGTTTCGCCATGCGCGGCGAGCAGACGGTTCACCACGCTGACATTGTGGTCATCAAGCACCAGCCGTCCGCATGAGAACACCTGCAGACGGGACAATCCCGGCAACGCGCGCAGACCATGTTTGAGGAAATGATCCATGCCTTCAGCCGAATACACCACAGCCTCAGCGATGATGTCGGCATCCCCCAGAGCGCAGACCACGTAGGTGACCTGTGGCATGGATTGGAGCATGGCAAGAGCCTCATCCCTGCTCCCGTCGAGACGAAGTCCCACCAGCACCTGGCTGTAATTGCCCAGACTCAATGGATTGCACACCGGGACGATGCTCATGATGCCGGATTCAGTAAGCCTGCGGTAGCTTTCCGTAGCCGCGTAGACGGAAATGCCGATTTTGTCGGCAAGCGCCTGCATGGTCATACGGCCGTCGCATTGCAGGGCCGAGACCACTTTCAGGTCGCGTGCTGTGATGGTGATGCGTTGTTCGTTCTGGAACATTGGCCTGCCTCAGAACTGCCACAGCATCAGCCAGATGCTGCCTGCCGTCGCGGCGACGGTGACCGCAAGGATGATCCAATCGGAGAGTCTCATCTTCAGCTGTATGCGGTAGGTGCGTCTCACGCCTTGGAGGTTGAGCCCGCGCGATTCCATAGCCCAGCCGACGCTTTGGCTCATTTTGTAGGCGCGGATCAGCACCGCGATGATGATGGGCAGATACGATTTGAACCGGTCCACCAAGCGTACGAATACGTTGCGTTTCTTGCCGGTGGCGTCTTTCTTGCCGTTCAAGTCGAGTCCGCGGGCCCGTTGCGCGGCCGATACGGATTGGAAGATGGAGAAGAACACCGGAATGTAGCGCAGCGCGGTGGCGAGCGTGAGTCCGGCCTTGTACGGCATGCCCAGGGAGGTGAGCCCTCGGATCAGCTTGGTCTGGCTGGTGGTGAACAACGTGAGGAAGCACGCGAATCCGAGCGCCGGAATGCGCAATCCCATCACCGCGGCCATGACGAGGTTCTCTCGCGTGAGTTTCAGCCATCCCCACTGCCACAGCACGTGCGTGCCGGATGGGTCGAAAATCGGCCAGAGCACCACGATGAACACGATGATCACGGCGAGGATCTTCCACACCCAGCCGATGCGTTTCAGCGGCACGCCGTCGGTGATGAGCATGAGATGTTCGATGATCAGAACGTCAAGTATGAACGCCCAGTTGCGCCATACCAGGCACAACACCAACATGACCACGGTGATGAGGAATTTCACACGGGGGTCGGCGCGATGCAGCCAGCCGTCGCCCGGTACATACAAATCGGCGTCCATCAGTGTCGTCCTTCCTCATGCTTGGTGACTTTCAGCAGCACATGCGTCGCCGAAACGGACCCATTGGATTTACGCGGTTTGCGGATGGTCCGAGATTGCTTCTGCGCCGCTTCGGACCTGTCGATCGGCCCATACTGCACGACTTTTCCGTCCTCCAATTCCAGCACATGCGTGCAGTACCGGTATACCGCGCGCATGTCGTGGCTGATCATGACGATGGTGACGCCGCGCTGGTTGAGTTTCTCGATGGTGCCGAGGAAGCGTGCTGCGAGACGGTGGTCGAGACCGGCCGTAGGCTCGTCGAGCACGAGGATCGGCGTGCGCATTGCAAGCACGGATGACAGCGCCACCGCACGGCGTTCGCCGTAGCCGAGCGTGGCCGGCGAGACGTCTTCATAACGGTGCAGGTCGAACAGCGTCAGCATCTCGTCGACACGTTTGAACACGGTGGCTCCGTCCAGTCCAAGCGCGGTAGGACCGAATGCGATTTCCTCCTTGGTGGTGGAGCAGAAGATCTGATGGTCGGGATTCTGGAAGACGAATCCGACGTGGGCCGCCATTTCGCCGACGCTGTGTTTGGAGGCGTCGAGCCCATCCACCGTCACCGTGCCCTGCGTGGGTCGGATCAGTCCGTTCAGGTGTTTGGCGAGTGTGGTCTTGCCGGAGCCGTTACGTCCGATGAGTCCGATGAATGAGCCACGTTCGATGTCAAACGTCACGTCGTCCAGAGCTTTCGATGCATTGCCGCCGCGCTCATATTGGTAGGAGACATGGTCCAGGCTGATGACCACGTCCTTGGACCGTTCCGGCTGATTCTTTTTGTCCTTCTTATGCTTTTTGCCCTGCTGTACGGCCTTGACCTGCGGCAGTGGATCGTCCGCGACCTGCACGCCGGAGGATTCCAGCAGTCCTTTTTCACGGACGAACAGGCTGGCGTCGCCGTTGCGCACCAATTCCCCATTGACCATGAACAGCACTTGGTCGGCCCAATAGGCGATATGCTCCGTGTCCTGTTCCGCCATGATCACCGTCATGGAACGGGTCTGCCGGATGCGTTCAAGCACATCGAAGACTTCCTGCTTGCCTTCCGGATCGAGCGCCGCAGTCGGTTCGTCAAGGATGAGCACGTCGGGTTCCGCCGCCAATGCCGCCGCGATGGCCACACGCTGCATCTGCCCGCCCGAAAGCTGGCTCGGGCGCTTGTTAACGTGCTCGCCCAGGCCGACTTTCTCCAACGCCTCGCGCGCACGCTGGCGACGCTCGGCATGCCCCACGCCCGTGAGCGTAAGCGCCAGCTCCACGTTTTCCAAAATGGTCTGATGCGGAATGAGGTTATAGCTCTGGAACACAAAGCCGATGCGGTTGTTGCGATAGGCATCCCAATCGCGATCGTGAAAGTCCTTGGTCGATATGCCGTCGATCAGCAAGTCACCAGAATCGAAATGATCGAGCCCACCGATAACGTTGAGCATCGTAGTTTTGCCCGAGCCCGAGGGACCCAGAATGGCCACGAACTCGTTATCGCGAAAAGACAGGCTTACGCTATCGAGCGCCACCTGCGTAAACGACTGCGTAACGTACCTTTTGCAAATACTCTTGAGCTCCAACATGGACGGCAACCTCTCCCACGCGGGCGCACTTGCCCGCTCTCCCCCGCCGTTCGTATTCGACGCGTTTGTCCTACTCTATCCCCATTTTTTGCCGGCGCCAGTGAGGAATGTAACGAAGCACGCCAAAAAACGAACGGGACGGCGCCTAAAAGAAGAGGCCCCGAGCGGGACCTCTATATGGTGGAGATTATCTTGAAAGGCAGCGGACTACTCCGCGCAGCGGCGCACGATCCTCGCCATGCTTTACGCGTTTTTTACTGCTCGCTATTCGCAATCGCCTGGTCGATAAGCTTGTCGAGTGCTGCGCGCTGCTCGGCGGAGCTAATGGCTCCCACGATGGGATCCCCTACGATGTTGCCGTTCTGATCGATGACATACGTTGTCGGGAACGAGAACAAATTTGACGTAAACTTACCGGCCTCGCTATCCGACTTGAACCAGATGTTCTTATATGTCACGCCCTTCTTGCTCAGCACGTCCTTGGCATCTGCGATCTCGCCCTTGTTGCCATCGAGCGTAAAGGAATTGACGCCCACGACCTGGCCGCCCTTCTCGGCAAGCTCCTGATTCAGCTTCTCAAGATCGCCCAGCTCGCCCACGCACGGCTTGCAGGTGGTGAACCAGAAGTTCATGACGGTGACCTTGTTCTTAGAGAACAGCTCGTCGCTGTTCACGTCGTTGCCATCCAGGTCCTTGCCCGTAAAGCTGGGGAACTTCGTCGCCTCGCTCGAAGCATTGGCACCAGCCGTCATGCCAGCGGCCGAAGCGTCGACGCTCTCGCCTGCGCTCGGCGTGCTTCCACAGCCGGGGAACTCCTTCTCCAAGCTCTCGAGCTTGTCCTCGATCTCCTTAATCTGCTGTGCACCGGCCTTGAGTGTCTTAAGCTCATCCGCCGTAAACTTATCCTTGGCGCCGTCGATGGTCTTGAGCAGGAAATCGCCGTAATTGCTGCCGTCCTCAATCATTGTCGAGTCTTTATTTGCCGCATTGAATACCTTTTCCCACAGCGCGTTATCACTCGAAAAGATATCGTTCTCCTTCTGCATGAGTTTTGCATACAGCTCGGCGGCCTCGTCGGCATTGGCCGGCTTCTGCGCAGTGAGTTCTGCGATCTTAGGATCGGAGCTCGCAGATTCGCTCGCATTGCCACCGGGCGCCGAACATGCCACAAGGCACAAGGCCAATACCGGCACCATAAACAGGGCCGCAATCTTAGAAAGCTTCATGGTCATTCCTCCGTTTTGTCGAAGCTTGTTTACTTTTTATCGGCGGTCAAGGGGAGCTTTTCCGCCGACACATCCAGGCCATAGCGATAGCTGATGGCATCGACGGGGCAGGCCCCGATGCACTTTCCGCACCGGATGCATTCGGCATGATTGGGCGCGCGGACCACATCAACGTCCATCTGACAAACCTTTGAGCACTTGCCGCACGAGACACATTTGCATGCATCGACCCGGATCCCCAGTAGGGATACCTTATTCATGAGCGCATAGAATGCGCCGAGTGGACAAATCCATTTGCAGAAGGGGCGGTAGAACAAAACGCTCAGCACTACCACGGCAATGAGAACGGCAAGTTTCCAAGTAAAGAGATGTCCCAACGCAGATCGAATGCCGGCATTGGCAATGGCCAGCGGAATGGCGCCCTCGAGCACGCCCTGCGGACAGATGTATTTGCAAAAGAACGGATCTCCCATCCCCAGGTCGTTGACCACCAGCACAGGCAGCAATACCACAGCAAACAGCAGCACAAAGTATTTGATATACGTAAGCGCCTTGAGCTTTTTTGTCGAAAGCTTTTTGCCGGGAATCTTATGAAGCAGCTCCTGCAGCCAGCCAAACGGGCACAGAAAGCCGCATACAAAGCGTCCCAGCAGCACGCCGAGCAAAATGAGCGTACCGGTAACATAGTAAGAAAAGTTGAACTTGGATGAACCTACCACCGACTGGAACGACCCGATGGGGCACGCACCCGATGCCGCGGGGCACGAATAGCAATTAAGTCCAGGTACGCAGACTGTTTTTCCCGCGCCCTGATAGATGCCGCCTTTGGCAAAGTTTGGCAGGTGAATGTTGGTGACCAGCGTCGCCGCCGCCTGAATGAATCCGCGAAATCGGGCCAAAACATGCGACGCAGTGTTTTCTCTTTTATCCAATTCCGATACACTCCAAGCACAGCCTAATCGCTTTGGCCAGCACGGCATCCGCCTCGCCACGCATAACACCAAAGCACACCATGGCAATTCCGACGATCAACAAAGCGACCTGTACCACGGGTTTTACCGCTTTGAACAACCTGACCACTCCTTTCGTTACGCGACCATTGGACCATATCGACTATAAAATCCGTGTTAAGCGCGATTTGGAATGTGCAAGGAGACTGTTATGCGTATTTTGATCGTCGAAGACGAGCGAGCACTGTGCGATGCAATCGCGCGCAGCTTGCGAAACTTGGCGTACAGCGTCGACTGCTGTCACGACGGACAGGAGGCGCTCGATCTGCTGGGCGTCGAAGTCTTTGACCTCGTGGTACTCGACCTCAACCTTCCCCGTATCGATGGCATGACCGTGCTCAGGGAACTTAGGAAAACCGACTGCGAGACTAAGGTACTGATTCTGTCCGCACGTGGAGAAGTATCCGATAAAGTTGCCGGACTCGATGCCGGCGCCAACGATTACCTCACCAAGCCGTTTCATCTGGACGAGCTTGCGGCAAGGATTCGCAGCCTTACCCTCAGACGTTTTACACAAGGCGACATAGTTTTAACCTGCGGAAAGCTCCGCTTTGACACCAAGGCGCGCATCGCCTCCGTGGACTGCGAGGCTTTATCTCTTACGCGCAAGGAAACGGGAATCTTGGAATACCTGATGCTTAATCAGGGGCGTCCGGTAAGTCAGGAGGAGCTTATCGAGCACGTTTGGGATAGCAGCGTGAACAGCTTTAGCAACGCAACCCGCGTTCATATCTCGTCGCTCCGCAAAAAGCTACGCAGCACTTTGGGATACGACCCGATTCGCAATCGGATTGGAGAGGGCTACGTTATGGAGGATAGCGAATGAAAAGGCTTTCCCTGCAATGGCGCATAACGATTATGACGGCACTGCTCACGTGTGCGGCATGCATGCTGACGAACTGCCTGGTCGGCTATACGGGCATGCGCTACATGGATGCCATCGGCAGCGACATCTCGGCCTTTACCGCTGCCGGCGCGGATTCGCCCCAGGCGTTTGACCCAACAAAAGCAGCCCTCGATGACGAGGTCACGATCGTCGTAAACGACGCACAGGAGTCTTTTGGCACGACAGCCTGGCGCATCACGGCTGGAGTCACACTCCTTGGCGGCGCGCTGGCATACTTTGCAAGCGGCCGTGCACTCAAACCGCTACGGGATTTTGCCGCCCAGGTAGAGCGCGTGCAGCCTGACAACCTAAGCGAAATCAGACTCAGTGAAGATGTGCCCACCGAGCTACAACGATGCAGTGCCTCTTTCAACGACATGATCGCCCGTCTTGGCGAAGGGTTCTCTGCACAGCGTCAGTTTACCGGCAACGCCGCACACGAGCTGCGCACCCCGCTCGCCCTTATGCAAGCACAGATTGAACTATTCATCTCCGAGCACTCCGGTTTGCAACCCGAAACAGCCGAGCTGCTCGGCCTGCTACAAGAACAAACCGAGCGCATGTCTCGAATGACCAAGGTATTGCTCGAGATGAGTGAGCTCCGCAGCGTTCCTTGCGAGGACGATGTTGAACTTGGCCCCCTGTCCGAAGAGGTCCTCACCGATCTTGCACCACTTGCCGAAAATAAAGGCATAGCCCTCAATTGTGCTGGAGACGCTTTAGTAATCGGGAGCGACACGCTGCTGTACCGGCTGGTGTTCAACCTGGTCGAGCAGCTCCCCGCTCCAGCCGCTCCGGCTCGACTGTCAACGTCTCCATCAGCGACAGCGACAGCCACGTGCTCCTACGAGTCAAAGATGAGGGTCCAGGAATACCCAAGCAGTACCGAGAGAGCATCTTCCAGCCGTTCTTTCGTCTAGACAAATCCCGTAGCAGGGCATACGGCGGCGCAGGACTCGGACTAGCGCTCGTTTGGGAGATTGCAACGCTTCACGGTGGCACGGTAGAGGTCGAAGCAAGTTCCGAGAACGGGACTACCATGCTCGTAACCCTTCCAAAACGATCCGCAGCGTTAACCGAGCAGTAAAACGAAAGGGGTCCCGAGCAACAGGGGTACAATTGTTGCATTGTTGCCACCTGATGGGAGATGGAAGATGGACTGCGATGGCTACCCGCGCGTTCCCATGCCGTTGATGTGCACCGCCTTTGTGCCGGGGCAGATTGACGCTGCGGTTGCAAGCATTTCCGACCCCGATTCGCGCGCCATCGCCACGGCAGAAGCGCTGTACTTTCGCGGGCAGGCCACCCTCGCTGCTGAGACGGCACGCCCCTATCTTGACGCCACCGATCCCGCGCTGCGCTATTCTGCATGCTTCATCTGCGGATATGCCAGCCTGTCGCTCAACCGCATCGCCGATGCCCGCCGTTGCCTCGCGGGCATCCTCGATACGCCGACTGACGAGGAATCGCCCGCCGTCCACGCCACGCATATCCTGTTCGCCTCCGCTGCGAGCGTCCTGCTGCACTTGCCTTCCCCGCATTCCGCCGAAGAGTTTTATCCGCTTGCGGCGCATCTGCCCGAAGGCCTGCGCCTGTTCGCCAGCTACGTGATGGCACATGCCCTGTACCTGCGCGGCGAATATGGCCGCAGTCTAGGCATGGCGGAAAACGCCCTGATCATGAAACAGGGAAGCTATCTCATCTCGGAGCTGTTCCTGCACCTGTCGGCTTCCATGGCCTGCATGAGCCTCAAGGACATCGACGCCGCAAAGGCACACTTCGGAGCCGCTTGGGACATTGCGCGTCCCGACGGCCTTATCGAGCTCATTGGCGAGCATCACGGCCTTTTACAGGGACTCATCGAGGCGTGCCTAAAAACGCAATACCCTGACGACTTCGCTCACATCATCGAGATCACGTATCGATTCAGCTACGGTTGGCGGCGCATCCACAACCCCGATTCGGGCGAGGACGTGGCCGACGATCTAACGACCACGGAGTTCACCATGGCCATGCTCGCCTGCCGTGGGTGGACCAACGCCGAAATCGCACGCCATATGGGAGTATCGCCGGGCACCGTCAAAAACCGCCTATCCGGCGTATACGCAAAGCTTGGCATCGGCACGCGCGCGGAGCTGGTCGCGCATATGTTGCGTTAGCAACCGGGCTGCCAAGCGCATCGAACGCGTTCCGGAACCCGGCGCTTCGCTCAATTAATTTGGACATTTTGACTCTTGAACGGCACTACCGCCAAGGGGCACCTTCTCGCAAAATTGGATTATTTCCTCCGATATTTGCGGGATGGGAGTCCAAAATGCTTGATCGCCGTTCGCTACTTGTTGCCGGAGCGTCCTCGCTGGCGAGCATTATGTTGCCGCGCGTGCCGGGAAGCGCAAACGCCTTCATATTGCCGTTCGCGCCCACCGAAGCCTATGCCGACGAAAAAGACCCCTTCAGGGTGCTCGTTCTCTCGCGCACCATGTTTGGTGTGGTCGTGGTCGACGTCGCCAACAAGAATACGCCCATCATGGGTGCCCAGGTCACGCTCGCGTCGCGTTATGCCGCGGGCAAGCAGCTCACCGCCACGACCGACGACGAGGGCACGGCCATCTTTGAGGTCGCTCCGCTTTCGGAAGGCTACGTGGACGAGGCGACGCTTCTCGACGCGTACGACTTTAACGGCGGCATCTCCATTAGCATGGTGGGCTACCGTGATGTCGAGATTCCCCTTGCGCGTATCCAGGGCGGCACCGCCATAACCGCGCCCACACGTCCGCTTTCCGACGGCAAGCCGTACTTCCGCCAGCTCACATTCGACGAATGGGACATCCAGTACGCTGAAGCCACGTTCATGGCATTGCCAAAGGACGACACGGCAAACGAACAGCCTGATACGCACGCCTTTACCGTGCAGGCGCATCTGCCACAGGGTGGACAGGCAACGCTGCGCATCAACAAAGTAGTGCCCGCCGCGGGCAGCTCACCCGAAACCGTCACGCAGATTGGCCAAGTCAAGGCCAGCGCATCGGGCGCGGATAATCTGGCGACGTTCACGCTCGAAGACACGTTCCTCGATGCAGCTTCGGGCCTTCTGGAGGAAGGATGCAAGTTGCGCTTTGTCCTCGACTACCAGGGCAAGACCTATACACTCTCCTCCCCCATGGCCGTTGTCACCGCGCCGGCCGCAAAGGCGGAATCGGGCTCGACCACTATCGTCCCCACCACCATGGACCAAGAGGTCACTCCGTTTGATTTCCCAGCGGCGTTTCCCGGCATCGGCGGCAATAAGTTCACGTGCTGGATGCCTTCGTTCCCCATTTTGTTCGATTTCTCGTTTGCCGGGTACGTACTGTTTGGCGGAGGATACAAACCGGTCGGCTACATGAACGATTCGGGCAATCCGGATCCGGAGTACTGGAAGAAGTCACCGCGCGAGTCGGGTGCCAAGCAGGCAAACCGCTACCTCGACGAGATGGAGGGGAAGTGGAATCAGTACAAGAGTATGAGTGCCGGTTCGGGCACCGATCCAAGAAACACTAAGCTGCTTCGTCACCACTGCACGCTGCTATTTACGATGGATATCGCCACGTAGCTGTACGGCTCGCTCGCCTACGATTGGGTGGGCAAAACCTGGGGTAACAACAACGACCCCGCATACGGCAATATTAAGGCCCTCTTCCAGGTAAGAACCGACCTCAATTGGACCGAGCAGTTTACCCTAGGACCGGTGCCCTTTTTCCTAAACGTCAACCCCTGGGTGCTGGCGAAGCTGGCGCTCGCCGTGGGTGCCCACACGCACGGCAGCGGCGCGGCGTTTTTTAAAAACATTTCGCTCGACTATTCAAACACGTCGGGCTCGTTCACCATCCAGATCGGGCTTGCCGTCACCTTTGGCGCCGGCGTTGCAGGCGTCGCTTCGTCTGCCGTGCGCGGCGCCGCATCCCTCACGCTGTTCATTGGGTACGAGAAGGCAGATGGACACCAGCTTCCGCGACTGCGCGTAGGTGCAGACGTCGATGTCGATGTGATACTCCAATTCGTAATGTTCAAGTGGACCACCAAGGCTTGGTCGGGGTCGTGGCCCACACTCCTCGATTCGTGGAATATGTCGGTGAACAATGGCAACCAGTATGTGCTCCAGCGCTCTGAGCTCGCATTGGGCGGAGATACGCCTTACACGTTGGATGCCTGCTTCGGCACGCCCGGCAACATCGAGGCGGCCGGCGTGCCGCAATTTATCGCATCGGCCACCATCGTCACCAACGCCGAGCTGCTCGCACGCGCCGAGGTTAAGGCCACTGCCGTAAACGTCGTGCCTGTCGTGCGCGATTGGGACCGGTCAGTCACGTGCATTGAACTCGAGGCAGACGCGGAGAGCGACGACACGGGACAGGTCGAACATTTCGTCCACGTGCTGATGGAGAACGACGAAAATGCCGCGCCGATGTATGAGTACACCTATATCGGGCAGGCGACGAACGCCGTTGCGGACCCCAACGCCAATTCTGCCGGCGTGTCGGAGGACGATCGCGGCGGCATAAAACCCTCGAGCGACAACGTGCTGTTTTCCGGCGTGCTCAGCGAAGCCCACATGAAGCTAACGATGATTGCCGGCGTGGAGTGCCTATTCCGTATCGCCTCGGTGCGCTACGGCGACAATGGCCGCTCGCGACTGGTGGTACATACAAAAACAAACGGCACGTGGTCCGCTCCCGCGCCCGTGGACTTCCCCCTTGGGTTTGGCGAGGGCGACGTGGAGCGCGACGGCATATTCGATTACGACTTCGACGTGGTGGAATATACGGACGGAAGAGGAAACCAGGACGCCTACGTGCTGCTGGTCTCGGGCGAGCGCCCCGACGGCGACAACACCCTTTTCGATGCGGCGAGCACATCCGGCATACTGTCCGTTGTGCGCCTGCGCATAAGCAACGGCGGAGTTCGCGTGATGTCGCACACGTCGTGGCGCAGCATCTCGCGCGGCCGCCTGCAAGAGGATGGCTACCATTGCCTGCAGTGCCCGCGTATCACGGTGGGCAAGACGCTGGTCGACGGGCGCCTGTCGGGTGCCTACCTCCACCGCCGCGGAGCCACCGCAGAAAAGGCGCTCGGCAGCGAGGCTGAGGTTGCGCTGGAGTGCTTTACCCTATGGTCGGACGTTTCGGGCGACAGCCTGACGTTCCGCCAAGTTCTCCGCTTTCCGCAAGCACCGTCGAGTATCGAGCTGGGCGAGCCCGAGAATATCAACGGCAAAATGGTGGTGCCCGTTGCGTACGAGACCGCAGACGGTTGCGGCTGCGCATCGTACGCCGTGATCGGCCAGTCCATTGCGGGCTGGGGCGTTATGTCACCAGACGCCACGGTACCCCGCGCGATGCCGTGGCCACAACATTCGGGCTTTTTGGCAACCGTCAACGAGCAACTGCAGCATATTACTTGGACGCGAGGCGCATCGGCATTTGCAACGCAGCCCGTGGGCGCCGCAGGCTGTGGCCCGGCATCGTTTAGCGTAAGCAACAACGGCAGGTGCGTGCTCTATGTAGAGAACACCGATGGCAAGGTGGGACAAACCTACGACGAAGAAGGCAACCCGGTAGCAGTGATGGGCAAGCACTTCCGCATCTTCGCCAGCACCTTGGCAGGCGATCTGTTCACGGAGCCGTTCGTGATGTGCGAGCTGGACCATCCCGCCGATCAGATAACGACATTTTTGACATCGGGAGGCATGCTCTCCGCGCTCGCCACGCACATTGTGAGCGCGGAGAAGAGCGAGGCAGAGCTGCACGGCATCGAAGTGCCCTTGGTGGCGTGTGCCACTCCGACGGGCGCGGTCGCTACCTCGGGCGCGGTGGTGCCCGGAGCAGCAGGCGAATCCTTCATGGTCACGGTGCGAAACGACGGCAACACCTTGCTGACCGCCGGCACGATTGATCTATACCGAGAGGGCTCCAGCCAGCCGTTCTCCAGCGCATCCATCGGATTCGGAGTGAACGCACGCATGGTTTCGATCTACGATCCAGAGCTTGCCGAGGACGCTTCGGCCAACGACATGGCACACGTGAAGTACGCGCTCGAGACGCTGGGCGCACGTTTTGCAATGCACCCGCTGGTAGCCGACATCGGCAACGCCGTGCTGGCACCGGGTTGCACGGCACAGTTTCGCATGAGCTTCGCCATCCCCGAGAGTTGGAGCGACGAAGTGGGCAAACGCGTAACGCTGTATGCGAAGGCGCGTAATCTGGTGGCGCTCGATCCCGTAACGCTCGAGGAAATTCGACCGGGTGCAAACTCGGCGCTGGGTGCCGTGCTGCACGAGCTTCATGTGCCCGACGCGGCATGCGAGCGCTCAGAAGTTCAGGTCGGCGTATGCGGCAGCGCGGATACGACAGGACTTCACGACGCCCCGATGACAGCAGACGGCGATGGTGGCTCGAGTGGCGGCGGTGCTGACAAGGGCGGCGACTCCGGCGGAAGCAGCTCCGGCAGCGGCAAGGACCACGGCAATAACAAGCGCTCCGGAAAAGCGGGCGCGCTTGCGGGCACGGGCGATGTCAACGCTCCCCTTACGGCAG
>OGPP01001219.1_pt1 | contig 20700 bp, 17 predicted proteins | sample 1553021 | NCBI WGS metagenome assembly OGPP01 (sample SAMEA2580217, study PRJEB22360) | human gut metagenome | biome: human gut; feature: human-associated habitat; material: faeces | place: Denmark | collected 2008/2010
CGGCGTCCCAATGCTGGGACACCGGTGTCAGACCCCTGTCCCAGCCTATTTGTCCCTATCCTCATCCTTCTGCGGCAGGCTTCCATAGTCATCCGATTTTTTAAACTCCCCATACGCATCATCATAAGCCGCCATCAGTTCCGCTCTGGCAGGATCATCCTCCGGTATGCGCGACACCGCATCCGTATACAGCTCCTGCGCCTCCTCCTTGGATTTACAGCATTTAAGCTGTGCCTCAAGCGCCTCCCTCTGTGCCTGTATGCGCGCCACCTTCATATATGTGACCGGGTCATACCTTCTAAGGTATGCCAGCTCATCCTGTGTGAGCTTCTTCCCACTCTGTATCTTGGCATATATCTTCTTTATGAATCTCTCCCTCTGCGCATCCGTCATCCCCGCCGTCGGGTCAAGGTAGTCCTGCACCGCAACTCGCAGCATATCCATTCTTGATGAATATGCTGCCGGCCTGGAAGCCTGCATCGGTTTGTCTCCATTTGACGAATTTTTCCCAAGCACCGTCTTCAGCTTGTCAAATGCAGTCCGACCATCACCGCTTACACTTGTCTTAAGGCTCTTAAGATTTACATATACATTCTGTGACATAAGTTTCCTCCTCAAATGCAATATTTGATTGAACGCAGAATAAGCAATCCCCCGCTTCACATGTGTAGAACACTAAGCGGTGGGTAAGGGGGATGCTTATGTCAGTGGGAGTTAAAAGCTCCCACTGACAGTTCGCAAAGCGACTGCGTTCATGAGCAAGTAGCGAAAGCGGATTGCGAATGTCCGCTTTACTTGTCTTCTCTGTAAAAAAAATGGACAGCACAACTAGATCGTGCTGTCCGTAGCTTTCTTATACATCCGTGTATATATGTCAGATTTCTTCTCTACATATAATATATATCGGATGTTATAAGCGTAAGCTTATATTAGTTTTGACAATAAATGATATTTGCAATCCGATCCGCTGCTCTGTCAATACTGCTTTCTCCTCATAATTCTCATGCTGCACATGACAGATACGGCAAGAATTATCATCGTAGCCGCTGCCACTCCAATTATTACATATAACGGCTTTATCCCGTCAACCGCTTTTATGACCTCTGCCGCCTTCTGCTCCACATCGCCGACAACTCTGTCAATCACATACACACTTGCAATTACGGCACCAATCACAACCATAATAAATATTCTTGATTTTGAATTTCCGAACCTGAGCTGAACAGGTATAAGAAATGATTCTATAATCACAATAGGCGGCAATACCGCAGCAGCAGCTATGAGCATATCCGATGTCACTACAGCAGTTCCTCTTATGCCTGTGCCGATAAGGAAAAATACCATTGTAACCAGTCCTGCCGCAATTCCGCCTGCCGTGCAGAACATATACTTCTCATACACATAATCCTTATATGTAACCGGAAGTGTCATGATATAGCTGTATCCGTTGTCAGCCTCATCAAAGCTTATCGTACTCACCGAAAATATTGTCCCGAAAATGGTCATATATGGCAGAACCATATCAATACTTCCCGAAAAACTCATCATGAGTGCCATAAAAGCAACCACTATCACCATCTGTTTATTTCTCAAAATCAGTCTGATATCCTTCTCAAAAAGTCCTGCCATCACATTTTTCCTCCCGAATACATAAGAATCAAGTCATCAATTCCGCCTTTTTCAACAACCATACCCGGATAATTTTCAACATAGAACTGCTTCTCATTTGTGAAGCATGAATATCCGAAGCTTTCCTTATTGGTCTTTAAAATATATGTCTTGTCAAGTTTTTCATAAGCCGCTTCATCGACCTTAAGCACCGCATATTTGTCAAGAAGTACATCCGTATCCTCGTGAAGCACTACATTGCCATCATGAATCATGTATATGTCATCACATAAGCCTTCAAGGTCAGTTGATATGTGGGATGTGATCAATATGCTGCTGTCAGGTCTTTTTTCCAGATAATCGCGCAGCATATCGAGGAGCCTGTTTCTTGCGTCAACATCAAGCCCGGCTGTCGGCTCATCAAGTATGAGAAGCTTCGCGTTATGGCTGAGTGCCACCAGCATTCTCAGCTTTGCCCTCATGCCTGTTGAAAAATCCTTTATATTCTTATCCAACGGTATGCTCAGCTTATCACACCGGCTTCTGAACTCTCCTTCATTGAAATCATCATACAGCTTCTTCAATATTCTGATTATGTCCTTCACATTCAGATAAGTCGAAAAACCCGCCTCAGAAAGCGTAACGCCCAGCTTCTGCTTATCCTTTCCCGTAAGCTCGCACGGCATTTTCCCAAGAACCGTTATGCTTCCCGAATCCGGTCTTACAAGCCCTAGTATCAGCTTGATTGCAGTGCTCTTACCGGCTCCGTTCTTTCCCACAAGCCCCGTAATATAACCTTCCTTAACCTCCATTGATATGTCGAGTTCAAAATTCCCATACTTCTTGACAAGATTATCTGCTTTTATCATACTTCACTCTCCTATCCTCTGCTCACAATCGTTCACTCTTCAATTATTATGGCAAACAACTCCTTAATCTCCTCATCGCTCATCCCGACTGTCCTCGCCTTCGCGACTGCATGGCAGAAATCCTCCTCCACCGCATGCCGTCTGGCTTCTGCGGCAAGCTCCATGTCCGTAGCCGTGACAAAGGTTCCCTTGCCATGGACTGTGCTCACAAAATTCTCCTCCTCAAGCTTATCGTAAGCCTTCTTGACGGTAAGAGCACTTATCTTAAGCTCCCCCGAAAGCGTTCTGACAGAAGGAAGTGCTTCCCCCTCCTTAAGTCCGCCTGAGATTATCTCATTTTTAATCTGCTCCATGAGCTGCTCATAAATAGGTATCATGGATGAGTTGTTAAGTATAATATGCATATTAATCCATATTCCGAAAGCCTTTATAACAGCTTATACCCCTGCATGCTGCGGTATACCGGCAATAAGCAGTTGGAAAGTCTCATATTCAACCTTCACTTATATGTTCCGGAATCTTCTCCTTATTTTAAATTATTGTCTATTCATAACTGACATCAAAAATACTGAACAATTACAAATTTTCTGTGCTGCAGCGCTACATCACAAATATCCATCAATGTATAAACAGTATATAACAGTTGGTATCTGTTGTCAACTGTTATATACTGTTTATCTCGGAATATTTATTTAGAATATACACAATGCTGCTTAAAACACACAGCTGCTATCTTACTGCTAAAACCGTACCATCATTCTGATGCGACAGGGGCTGACATCGGTTTTACTGATGGAAATGCTGAGCATTTTATTTCTTATAAACCAATTGACGGAAAATACCCGGCAATTTTCCCACCAGCATATAAATCACATATATTAGTACTCCAACACAGAATGTCCCCATTGTCCATATAAAGAAATCCTTAAAAAACATTCCCATATTGTCATGTAGCGGTGTAATCCAGTCATGCATTTTCCATATTGAATAGACAAATTCATTATCATGGAGCAGATACACCATAAATGTAGAAGCTCCCAGATAATTGATTATCTTACTCTCAGGAATATTGATTCTTCTGAACAATTCAAATACAGCGGCCGCAAGTATTATAGGTACAAATTGATGATTAGCATATAGAGGTATGGTCTGCAGAAATGCTCCTGTCTCCCCCGCATTATAAGCCTGAATATTTTTCGCAGCCTCAATATAATAATTTCCGCACACAAGCAGATTTATTAAAATAATTACAGCCACTAGCGCCCATGCCCTTATTTTTTCAAATGGATTATATCTTCTGATAAATCCCCCCAATGAATACAGGAATATTCCTGTAAAAATAACTTCCAGACCCGTCACAAAATTTACAAGAATATATCTGCTATAATATAACGAAACCATTGCAAAAATAACAGCAAGAAACATAATATAATTCTTCTTATCCATCCGGTCCAATAGGTTGTTCAAAAATAATTTTCCCAGAACAATTATTACAAAATAATAGCCAACAAACCATGAGAGATTATTAAATCCATTGAAATCAATTAATTCTAACGAAAGCTGTGGAAATTTATTATATGTAACAATAGCTGCCAGGCCAATAATTACAGCGGCAAATGCCAGTTGTGACAACAATTTTTTAGCCGTTTTTGTAAGGTCAACATTATTTCCCTTATGTGCCATAAAATATCCCGATATTATAATGAAAATGGCATTCCCCATCTGCCCCATCGGTGACACTAATACCAATACCAGTAATCGCATTGAGATATCGGGAGAATAAAATCCATTAGGACGTATGCTTATAAGCTGCTCATTTATGCAATGACAAAAAACATGATATCCCACTATCATTATCATTGCAAACACTCTAAGAAGCTCAATACTTGTGTCTTTTTTGTTCACGTTAGCCTCCAAAAAACTTTTTTTTCATTCTACCACCCTGCCTCTCTCACGGCAAGTTTTTTTCCTTAATACTGATTATTTGTTTATTCCCATTTATATACCCTTTCATACTGCAAGCAATGCCTGCAGTACTGCCACCAGTAAGTAGTTTGAAAATTTTATTTTCAAACTTAATCCTCCCGGATTACTTATACCATCCAGGAATCACAAATTCCGGTGCCCCAACACAAAAAGCCCGGATGCACCTGAAGCTAAGCGCACCTGAGCTTTTCACATAACATAATTCCCTGTTGGGACACCGGTGTCAGACCCCTGTCCCAGATTATTCTCCTACCCTGTTGAGTGTGAAATCATCAACTGTGCCCCAGCTTCCGCCGTTACACTTCATCCTTACGCCGACAACAATCGTGTCTCCCGTGAGCTTAATATCGGCTACAGTCGGCTGCTTCCAGTCAGCGTAGCCTGTGAGCTCGAAGCTCTGTGAATACTCCTGTCCGTCAGCAATCGCATACACTTCAAGCACTGATGAGCTCAGCATATCTCCGCCCTGCGAAAAGGCTGAGAGCTGATAGGTTCCCGGCTCAAGTCCTGTAACCTCCTGCTCAATGGAGAAATCCATCTCACTCGCCGACCAGAAGTGGAATGCGGTCTCACCCGTCCTGGCATCCTTGGCGTTGACCTGATAATCTGTAGGGTTTTCTTTTCCATTGTATGTAACCTTCCACATGGAAGTGTCGGAATCCTCAAAGCCAGAGTTTACTACATAATTTATACGCTTAACCTCAACATTTGCGACAACCGTTCTGTACTCCTCATCAAGCTCCTCGTCCTGAAGAATACCCTCTACCTGATAGCTTCCGCCGATATTGGTGTCTATCGCTGCAGTCTGTTCTGCATCCCATACAACCGGAACCTCCCTGTTGGCTGTCTTATCATTGTAGACAACCTGTGCTGTCTCAGGCAGTGCCAACTCAGCTCCCACATTGCAGGATACCTCAACGTCAGGAACCTTTTCAACCGCAAGCGGTGCCGTTGCCCCATACTTTAACTCCCTGAATACCTTGAGTGAGTCGAGCGGATGTCCGGTAAAATCAAACATTGCCTGATTATCCCATGAACAGCCGCCGTAATACTTACCTGCGTCCTTAGGATCATAGGAGCCTGAATAGCTGCTAGCCCAGCCGCTTCCATATTTCTCCCAAATTGATGAGTTATCAGCGTCAGCAGGTCCCACAGGAATCCATGTTCCTTCCCAGTAGAACACACCCATTATATCAGCTTCATCTGCTGCCGCACATATATCACGAAGCATATCTGCCTGTCCCTGGACAGTTGCATCATACCCATCCACGAGGTCGCCGTCACCGGATACACTGTTTCCGCTTCCGTCACCATCCTCTGTGGTATAACAATATGAAGTCTCTGCAATCACAACCTTCTTGCCGTAGGTGTCCTGCACATATTCTGCCATCTCCTGCATATTCTCCATCGAGCCATGCCAGAATGAATAGTAGGACATTGCAAAAATATCATAATCCACACCATATTTATCAAGGTCGGCCGTAATCTTCGCAACCTCACCCTGTTTATCAATGTCTGTGTAGTGGACAGCAACCTGAATGTCTTTTCCGGCAGCTTTTGAGACCTCACGCACTGCACTGCTGCCCGCCTTCAACAGCTCCGCAACCGAGGACATGAATGTCTCCCCTGACATTCCCTTATTGATTTCATTTCCTACCTGAACCATACATACATCGACACCGGCATTCAGAATATCTGTAAGGCTTGTCACCGTAAAATCATAGAGCGCATCGCTCTTCTGCTCAAGATTCATGCCCTTCCACGCCTTCGGAACATACTGCTTAGTCGGGTCTGCCCAGAAATCCGAATAGTGGAAATCTATGCATACCTTCATACCATACTGTGTCGCTCTCTTACCAAGCTCAATAGCCGTGGCAACATCATTGTTTCCTCCGCCGTAGCCATTTCCGTTCTCATCATACGGGTCGTTCCATACACGAAGTCTTATGTAGTTGACACCCGCCTCGGCAAGCGTCTTGAACACATCCTGCTCCTCACCGTCAAAGCCATAGTACTTCGCACCGCTATTCTCCACAGCTAACACCGCAGAGGCATCCATTCCTCTTATAAAATCATCGGAAATATCCTCTATCGGCTGAACGAATATGCCCGACTCCTCGGGCACGTCCGGAAGTGAAAATGTCGTCACGTCAATCTTCTCGGGATTAATCTCGATTTCATCCGCCGTCTTTCTCTCTATAACCGGGAACTGTGTGGTGCTCTCTCCTTCCGATTCGGGATTCTCTGTTTCCGGCTTCAGTCCATCTACGCTGCTCTCTCCGACCTGCATATTGCCGGATGAACCTGCGTTACTGTCGGTACCGGTACCCTTATCACACCCGGACAATACCCCGGCGCACAGACTCATTGACAATGCCGTGACCGCCATACCACTGCCTAATTTCTTTAAATTTCCGACTAATGCTTTTTTCAAGTAAAATCTCATACTATTTCTTCCTCTTTTCTGAGTAACCTACTTATTGTTAATAGTAAGTCTGCTTTCCGGTGAACTACATCGACAATTGATCAGTCGATGTTTCCATCTTATTATCCTAAAATATACTTATATATGTTACTAATCCCTGGAAAATTGACTTCCCTCATAATCCACGAAATTGCACCTCTCAACCTTTACATCATATATTGTAGGCTTATGAGCCTTCAAGTCCTTTACGACAACACTCTTTTTAGCCCCTATACATTGACAATCTATTATCCGTATATCCATGAAAACCGGTATATCCTCATCGTTCCCTGTCTTCTCATCTTCCACAACGTAATCCATAATGTTATGAACATAGTCCATATTAAGAATGACCGCCTCTTCCTTTATGTTGAGCATATTGACTCTTCGTATCTCAATATTTTCCACTATTCCTCCACGTCCAAGTGCACTCTTTATCCTCACACCGACATCCGAATTAACAAATGTGCAGTCTTCGACAAGCACATTGCTGACACCTCTTGACATTTCACTTCCGATGACAAAGCCTCCGTGGCTGAACCCTACATAGCAGTTATGAATATATATATCCTTTGATGGTCCTAATATCTTTCTAGCCTCTTTATTTTTTCCAGATTTAATGCATATTCCGTCATCCCCGACATTAAAACTACAATGATGAATCTCAACGCGCTCACATGAATCTACATCTATTCCATCACCATTCTGTGCATAATAAGGGTTTGATATGACTGCATTTCTCACTGTCAAATCATGGCAAAAATAAGGATGAACATTCCATGCCGGTGAATTTTCCAAGGTCACATCTTCTATAAGTACCCTACGGCAATGTCTAAGACTTACCATAACAGGTCTGTAAAAATCATAATATTGTGAAGCTTTTTCTAATGCCTCCTCATCATCCGGATAATATTCTCCAGCATTTCTTCCATCAAAAACAGTCTTTGTCGGCACCCATACGCCACCTTCACTACTTTCTATGACATACGGTGACTTTTCCAACAACTCATTCCACTGTCTTTTTGTCATTTTGAACTGCTTCACCGGTCTCCATTTATGACCGTTTCCATCTATTGTCCCTTTTCCCGTTATGGCAATATCCTTCGCATTGTCCGCATATATCATGGACTGCGTTCTTATTCGCTTAATGCCCTCATAATCTGTCACGATAAGCGGATATTCTTCCTTATTCTTGCTGAATGTTATAAGTGCATTATCCGATAAATGCAGCTCCACGCCGGACAATAGTTCAATCGGACCCGTCAGCCATATTCCATCCGGAACCAAAACCCGTCCTCCACATTCTGCCGCCGCACATATAGCATCCTTAAACATCTGTGTGTTCAATGTCACTCCATCACCTACGGCACCATAATCCCTAATGTCAAACATTATATCCTTGATGACCGGCAGGCTGACATCAAATTTTTCAAACATATTTTTTCCTCCTTGATGACCATAATCCATTCTGAAGTTGAATTTCCAAAGCTTTCCACTTGGTACTCCAAAATTTTTTAACAGCATCTCTGATCAATGTATCATGATTATTTCGTATTTCTTATTCTCTTAAATTTACCTTTTTGTCGAAGCATTCAAGTCCGGCCATATTAAATCTTATCCTTCTGGCTTCTTTATCGATAAAATAACATCCGGGAACCATCACAACATATTCAACAGGATAATCGAACTTATTTCTCCCCGCTATTCTTAATTCATTTTCCACAATCTCAAGAACCTCCAGCTCTTTTCCCATTGAAAGATGTCCATTGCTTTCAACAACAATAGGGTCTCCTGCTACTCTCTCTATCTTTATGATAGTCGATGCATGTGGTTTTAACACTCCTACACTTACTGTATCCCCCGGTTTAACCTTAGTGATGACTTTTCCATACACCGGATGTCTCATGTGCCACAAACGGACTTGTCCATATTCCCGGAATATCATTTTTATGTCTTCCCGAACGAAACAACCTGCTATCCTTGTGAAGTCCTAAGCTTTCAAGACTATCACACTCAAACATAACAAATTTATCAAAAAATATATCACTGTCCGTATTATTTCTGATTTTATAATAATATTCTTCGTAGTTTTCTGTCGCTGCAGTCACTATTTTCTCGTATGTTAATCCATTATCCAGAACTTCTTTCACACCATCCTCCTGAAACAACCTCAATATTATTCAAAAAACCTTCCTTATTTAATTATAAAGGGAGCATTCTCTATTTTCAATCAATAAAAATTTTAATTAATTTCGTTTTTTCTTTCGAAATGTTCTAAAATGTATATTCCGTTTGAATTTCCGAAAAGGATGCACTTTTGCATTGGAATACTCACTAAAACGAAATGGTTGAGGCAATCGCACTATTCATACTATCTGGTGCATAATGAATTTTAATTACCGACTTTTTCTTTAAAATTCTCTGGTTCCTGTAAATTACATTTTATATAGTTTATAATTCCATCTATTCTTTTCACTCGTAAAAAAAGAGCTTTCCGATTTCTCGGAAAGCCCCATAAAATCCAGCTTTTTGATAGTTAATCAATAATTACTCAATGATTGAAGCAACACGGCCTGAACCTACTGTTCTACCACCCTCACGAGTTTACGGTTCGTATATCATAGTGTAATATACTGATTTTAGGTGCTTTCTATCGCATATATCGTCAATCTATCATGAAAAAATGATGGCTTTTTATTTTTTTAGAGCCATATTAGAGCCAAAATCTCTTTTCAAAACTCGATTGTCCACTCTTCATTGAAATTATAATCAAAAAATAATTGTTTTCCTTTCTAATAATCATATAAAATTTTTGCAAATAAGCTTTTGATAAGTCCAAATCAAATTAATAATTCATTCAATAAAAATTTAGTAAATTTCTATTAGTTCGGGTAATTTTTCCAAAAATAAACTAATACTTATATATGAAGCATACGCTTGATAATCGTCGTTCTTCTTACTATTCGCATAATCAGATACACTTTTGATCGATACAAAGAACGGTCTAGTTGGCGCATTTTCAGCAGCATAGTATACTGCGTATGTCTCCATATCCAAGCCAAGCATTTTTCTATTATGTAATTCAATATAATCACTAACCAATTCTTCTGTTTGAATAACAGCCGCACCAGACGGTAGTGAACCGACATGAACATTTGTGTCCGAATTTATCGACTTGCCTCCTTTCCTGTTCCACGATGTTCTGAGCTTATACATTAATTCTCTATCTACTCCTGCGAAAACTGCTCTAACTCGCGGGTCTATTGAGATATATCTAGGATCTGGTGATAAAACGAATCCTCCTTCTCCCAACTCTATTTTTCCACTTCCATAATCCCATGAACAGTCTGCTACTATTGCATCTCCTAGTTCAACTCGTCCTTCTCTTCCAGCTGCAATTCCCACCATCGCTATGATTTTAGGTCTAAAATAATTTATTGCTTTTGTGGTCGATATTCCTGCAGCAACCATCCCCATTTGAGAAAGCTGTGTTACCACAATTCTATATCCTTCCGGAGTAGTCGCATAATAGTAATTAGCAGTTTTATCAAAGTGGTTAATTTTGTTCCAATCTAAACCACAAGATAGAACCGCATCCATCTCATTTTTTACTGCCGTAAGTATTACACAGTCACACAAGCAAGCATGTTGCTCTGAATCAATTAAATATGTTTTTGCTTTCATTAAGTAATTAACCTTTGACGAAAGCAATGAAATCCATTCTGTAGTTGCCATGTCACATTTCAGCAACAAACATAATTTACCTCTAAATTCAGCTTCTATCGAAGAGTAATTTTCATCATATGATGTTATGCCGATAATCTCTAAAGGTTTTTTTATTCGGTCGGTTTGCTCAATTATGTTAAGCAAACTTACTCCACCTCTTGCATCTATATTCTCTTTGCAATCTAACGAAGGCAACTGTACATCTAAGATTAATAAATCATACTGTTCTTGTTGCAATGACATTATCGCTTTTTTTACTTCTAATTCATACTGAACATAAATTTTCTTCTCAGAAATATCTTTTTCTAAACATTTGAGTATCATCTCTGTTCTATTTGTATTGTCATCCACTATTAGTATCTTAAACATTCTCTCACTCCATTATCATTCTGTATAATCTCTCTTGCCAATCAAGCGCCGAAGCATTATAAAACACCAAACCTTTATAAATATCTGGAAATGATTGCATCAATTCATCATTCATTTCATCCAAAGTTATCTCATCATCTCCAAATACACTATACTGAGTTACTACAATCGTTTTAACATTTTTACCTATTCTTTTCATCTCACACAGTATATCTCGCCCACCAAACTTACGATTTCTACTAGTCGGATTTTCAAAATCTGACTCATATGTGGGAATAGACATATCTAGAAGAATAAAATCCATATCCTCACTAATTATTTTTTTTATGCCTGGAACAAATGCCCTTTCTAACGCAATTGTAATATCTTTCGAATTCAAAAAACTAATTATTTGTTCTGCTTTATACTCATCGTCTTCCACTAATACACCAAACATTATGACTCCTTTCTATGAATAATCAATCCATTCTGGCTAATTGATACTACAACAAAAAAGTGTGTTTCTGAATCATCAAGGCCAAATGCAACATTCCATTCCTTTTCAATATCCCATTGTAAAATCTTGCTAATTTTTACGAAACCACTTCCTCCCTCAAAACTCCTAAATTGATCCTTCTGTATCATTTCTTGAATTATCCTTTGAATTTCAATTATGCGATCTGACAACTGTTCCTTATCAACCGACTCGCTGAGGTTATTTTTTATGTCAAAATATATTCTATCATTCTTCAAATACACACTAAAATCAATAAATAGATTATTCAAGTCTCTACTAAATCCAGCATGCATGTATGAATTAGTAATAAGAATATTTACTATATCAACCAAATATGAGAAATATTCTCCTTTAACAACAATATTATTATCAATATTAATATTCTTATTAATATTTTCATAACCTGACAATACTTTTTGATTAATGGTCTCACAGGTCTCTACAAGCGTCTGGATATCAAAAGCAGGATACTCCTTTTTAACAGGTAATCTAAACCAGTTGGCCACATTATCTATTGTACTTTGAATTTCTGTTCTAGATTGTATAACTCTATCATGAAAATAATGTTTAGCCTCTTCATTTTCAATTGTCTCAAGTTCTATCTCGAGTTCGTCAATGATTTGAATAAACCTTTTTTTCACAAAGCAGGAAAAGAACGTCCGAGCATTATCAAGACAAAGATTAATTTTACTCATCCAAAACTCTTCGAACGCATCCATCAACATTATTTCACTATCTATTTTTTGCGCTGCTTCATACATAGCAACCAATTCATCTGTACCAATTGACAAGTCAATCAATCCATCCGGGTGAAGTTCATTAATCTTTATTTGAACATTTTTTTCTCTCAGTTCTAAAATATACTCATCAATCTTCTGCGAAAAAGCAGAAATTATCAGGCTCATCTTTTTTACATCATTGTCTGATAAATTTCCAAGATGTACTCCAAACCCCTCCGGTATAATATAATTAATATCTCCTACATTCTTTTTTACAAATACGATATCATTCTTTTCAAAAACGGATCTAATTTGATTTTGCAGAATACCGTGACGAATACGCGTACCCAGAGTTTGATCCAACCCGTACTTTCCAAAAGCCAATTCATGCTGAAAATCTTTAATTATTTCGCTTAATAAGCTAAGTTTGAAGCTATATTTTTCTTTTTTCTCAGTTTCGCGTATATATATTAATTGTTTCGCCAAATCTATTGCCTTATACTCAATATCAAGATTTCCAATTTCAATAAAACGTCGCAAATTGTCAATAAAAATAGCTTTTTTGGCTGAAATCGCTTTTTGAAAATCTAGATTAATTTTTACCTTTTCAATATATTTGATCCCTTGCATAATTTTTCGCTTCTTTAATATTTCACTGATTTCATTAATATACAGATGCGAATTTTGTACATCAAATTCTTGTAAAAAAGCACATATACTCAATCTTTCATTCTCAACCTCTTCATTAGATGAATAAACATAATAAAATGAGTCAAGTATCTCACAAGTACATACTTTCCCTAAGAAAAAAGCCAAAACCGCCTCATCATATTCTTGTGTATGGTCTTTCAACTCAGAGGGCTTTGAAAATCTACTTCTATCCAAAAAATTCGCTAATGCACTAAATATCTTTGCGTAATCAGAGGACGATATGTACGCAATGATTGGTGTAAATATTGACGCTTTCACTTCTTCCTCTTCATATTTAGGCAACTTATCTAAATTCATTCTTATAACACTATATCGATTCCCCAAATAACAAGTAACAAATATTTCCTCGGCACAAACAATCTTATTGCTATCTAAATATGAATAGAACAATTCAGTTGCAATTCTTTCTGTCATGTAAACTGAGAATGAATCCTCATTTTTTCTTATTTCTTCATACCACTTTTCTAATTCACAAATCTTTGATGATATATCTAAAAGAGATTTCAAATAATACCAGCGTTGTCTATTATATTCGATATTATAATTTGTCAGTTCTTCCCTATTTTCACTCGCTAAAAACAAATCCAGGCTGCTACCTTTCTTGAATAGTGCAGCCATTTGAGAAACAGTATTCCCCCCACATCGTTCAATTCCAAACTTAATATTTAAGAATGGAGATTGGTATTCCTTTATTCTATTCTGAACTTCTGCCAAATCAGTAGTATATTTATCTATAATGAAACTTGCAACTGCAGAGCCCATTGAAACATTTGAAGCTATTCTCTCGATTCTAAACAAATCGTCCAAGCTTTTTTTCACTTCTGAATTATGTAAATATGAGCTGTACATAGCAGAAATCAAATCACCCACAATAGAGCCATTATATTCTTCACCTATTTCAAGATTTAGCATAATATGTGATTTGACAAAATATTCAATTGCCTCAAAAAATATACCTTCTTTGGAAAAAATGTCTCTACAATTTGCTATTGCAGTTTCATATTTTCCTTCGGTATAATCATTTCCAACATCATACATCCTCTTATCAATATCAGTTAATGTATAAGATTTCTCATTAAACAGAATTTTCTTAATGGTTGGATTATTAATTCCAGCTAATTTAGAAAACGCATCAGAGAATAAATCCTTCATACTAATTTTGATTTCATCACTGCACATAACCCATGTTCCCATTCGTATAAAGGAATCAAAGATATCAAAAATAGAAGTTCCACTATTAAATAATAATATCTCCTTTATAAGGTTTACTTTTATTGAATCAATTGGAAACATTTTCTCTTCAACAAAAGCTGCAATTTCACTTGATGTACCTTCTAGCACCCTTTCGATTCTATATAAATACTGTCGATTAGTAATCCCTTTCTCCGCCTTAAAACTAAATAAATCTGCAAAAACATTAATCCATACACTACAACCCATTGTTTCAAATTTAGACAATTCGTTCTTATTCTTTTCGAGTCCATCTTCATACTCCGCTAAAATAAATTCATTTTCAAGACTCCATAAAGAACAGCCAAGACTTTTAACTATTTCAAACTTTTCTCTTGCTTCTGAATAATTACCTTTAAAAAGATAATTATAATAGCTTGCTTTCAATTCTTGATATTGAACGATTTCTTTTGTAAAACACTTTATTACTTCAACATACCAACCAATGATATTTTCTATGTTACAAGTCATATCAAATTTAAATCTTTTATAAGGGCATAATTCACTATAACTCTGCGGAAACAGAGACCTAACTAATGCCTGCGTAGATCTTGTTTTCTTTGACAATATCAAAGTAAACATTTGATTTATTTCATATCCCGGCCATCCTTTTGTCTTATTTAAAAGCTGAATAATATCTTTTTTTCCTAAAATGGCATCAAAAACCATCTTTTGGTGCTGTCTATTCATCTTACGCATACCATCACTTTCCTAGTATTATAACCATCGAACATAAAAATGCTATATATTAGTTACTCGATTATTTTTATCGATATCAACTGACAATTACCATGTACTATCACCCTGATTCCGTATTGCAGGCACCTATACTATCTATAACTATCCTTATCTCCATCCTCACTGCCAAATCAGTAAATATTCCAACAGCAATTCCATGGTTTCTAAATAGTGATTCCTAAAAAAATGAAAGGTTCTTCATCAATTCACTATAAACAATATAATCAACATTCTGATTCCCAACATAAATTTATCTACTATCCCCAATATTACAGTACCTATTATCACGAAACAAATATATAGAAGTCATATTTCTTGACTTACCTAACATGAATCTCCCTCTCTAATTCCTATTCAAACACAGCAATAACTCCATTTAAGTCGTGAACCTCATAATCCGCCTTTTCTTCTTCGCCACGAATCTGCCAGTACTTCCCAAATCCTTGCTTTATCCAAACAGTTTTCATTCCCATCTTTTTCGCCGGAACAATGTCATTATCTATTCGGTCTCCTATCATAACGGCACTTTCCGGTCTGCAACTTGCTCTTTGAAGTGCAATTTCAAATATTCTTCTGTCAGGCTTTGATACGCCTTCCTCTGCAGAAGCAACCACCAAATCAATGTACTTCAATATCCCATGTTGCTCCAATCTATCTGCTGTACCAAGGGACTGGTTTGCTATGATTCCGATCTTATATCTCTTGGATAGTTTTTCTAAACAAAGAACAGTTTCCGGATACAATACCTCTTCTTCCTTGTACCATGTTAACTTAGGAAGACCATATGCTTGCATTACTTCCAGATCTCCCTTTTTATTTTCCCTGTAAAATGCGATTGCCATTTCATAAATCTTTTCAAAAGGTTCATTCACAGCCTCTGCCACATCCTGTAAACGGTGCAGATAGGCTTTTTCTTCATTTAACAATGTAGATCCCACATCAAAAAATAACCATTCAATTCTATCCGTAGAAGACAATTCGAGTTTTGGTAATATTTCAAGTTCAGGCAACATCTCAAATACACGCCATGTTGCCAATTCCTCTTTCATTTTAAGAAGTTCACTTTTTCCTACCCACCTGTAATCTATTGTCTCTCCATCCTGCAGGACTACAGCATCTTTCTCACACGAAACTGTAGCCATATATACAACATAATGACTATGATTTTCATCTATCGTAGTTCTGCCAACTTCACGCATTGAATCTGCTACAAGCCCTGTTTCTTCCAGCAGTTCTCTTTTCGCACATTCCTCAGGACTTTCTCCTTGTAATGTCGATCCTCCGGCTGTAAACTCCCACTTACCAGGATATCCTTCTTTTCTATAATCTCTCTGCATAAGCAGATAAGTTCCATCCGCATGTCTTACCGCAACGTCACAAACCAAATGGTATTCATCAATAGAGAATATCGCTTCCTGTCCTCGAACGAGTATTTTTCCTTCTATTTTTTGAAATGCTTTATCGTAACAATCCCATAATTCACTCATCACAGTTCTACCCCAAAGACATATTTGTATTTTCTAGATTTCTCCCGGAACGAATAGATCCTTCTCACACACCTGATAAATATTCTTTCCCATCTTATTTTCAAAATAGTGCATTAGCCTTATGTTAGAATCCCATTTATTTTGCGGATAGGATCCATATCGTTTCTTGACATCCCCCATTCTTTCTTCAATATCAAGAACGCCATCTGCTCCTGCCAAGCTATCGCACAACTGTATCAACAAGTCATACTCGTCATATGTAATTTTCGCTAATTCTGATTTGATAAGTGCTAATTCCCTTTCAGTAACATCGAACTTACCAATGTATTCATCCACTGTATGATTATTAAAAGAATGTGTTAAGCATATTTTTGCAACTTCATCATATCCAAGCTTTTCCATATAAGAAAACCCATCCGAAACGTGCCCTAGATGCCTTACACCAAATTTTCTTCCTATATCATGTAATAGTCCTAGAATGTATGCCTTTTCCGAATCCATATCACCACATGCATCTGCTATTTTTTCCGCACAATGCGCAGCAGTTAAACAATGTCTTCCCCATGGTCCGGGATTTGACACTAATCCATCACGAACTAATTCAATTGCTTCTTCTCTTGTAGGTAACATACTATCTACCTCCCATTACTAGTCTCTTTCTTGGTTATAACATACAGATAATCCCCCGAAGTTCATTTATTTCGGGAATGATATATGTCGCTATCTGCTCTATGTCAACTTCGTTCTTTCTATCAATCCATGCCACCTTAATCCCGGCATTGTTTGCACCCTTTACATCAGTCTCATACATATCTCCAACGAAAAGAATACTATCTTTCTTTTCCCCTGGATTATCACGCAATACTTCTTCTATAGCCATATCAAAAAACTCTTTGCAAGGCTTAACCTTTCCAAAATCTGCACTAGACCACAAACCATCAAAATACTTCCCAATTCCAAATCTATTCAATACTTTCATCAGTGCTGATCCGCTAAATCCACTATTTGAAAGAACATACATAGGAATATGCTTTTCTTTACAGCTATTAAGAAGAGAAACGACACCCGGAACCAGTTCCATATCATTACACTTCATCAAAAAATCTGCTTCCTCTTCCGCTGTCATAGAAATTACATCCCCACCATACTTTTCGGCATACAATGGCAGTTCTTCCTTTACAAAAGCAAATTCTCGCCCTTCTTTATGAATACTTAGCAAATGTTCAAATAGCTCTTCTCCATAAGACTTTATATCTTCGAAAGAGCATTTATCTCTATAATGCTCTTCCCACATTGGTTTCAATCCACGATTAAAATCAATGCTTCTATTATTTAATAATGTTTCAAAAAAATCAAAAATCAAAATCATGATTAACCAATCCTCTTCTTTACTCATCCAATTATTGATCATCCCATTGCTGTTAAAAGAAAAGCACCAGTACCACAACGGATACTGATGCCAAGACGTCAACTATACTCTCGGTGCTCCTAAGAACTGATTATGCACTTTCTGTTGTTAACTCTATTTATAACCATCTCAATATCCCCAAAACAATACAAAAATCCTAATTTATTTTAACATGAACAGGTATACACATCAACATAAAATTACTATAGCGGCTCTTCCATTTTCATACGTTCTTTACCAAGTGATATGCTATATTGCAATTCCTTTGTCTTTTTTTCCTCATCCCTTAGATGCACTTTATCATACTCTTCAACGGATCTTTTCTTTCCTTGCAAAGATTTTTATATCGACTTAGGTTTCAGATATTCTTTGAATTCCTCAAAAAGTTTTTTCATTTTAAGAAATGATTCCGCCTTGACAAGCTTGGCTGTTAATATTTGCACTTGGCTTGTGAACTTCTCAATTTTTATCTGCATCCGCTCCATATCTATGTCGTAAGCCTCATTCAGTTTTTGAAGAGTACCGGATGCCTGCGCCATATCCATAACTCGTTCAAAATCCTGTTCAGATATCTTTATAGATTTTTCTCCGCCAAGAAGCGCCGGAAGCTCCTTTGTCCTTTTTCGTATTACATTAAGTTCTTTTTTTACTGGTTTTCCAGCATTCAGGATTTTATCAATTTTCTTCTCATACGCCATACACATTTTCTCTCGTTCTGCAATTTCTTCATTGATTTCTTCCAAATGTTGCTTATTCTCTTCTATTTCTTCACATGAGTTTTTCGCTTCAGAGTTGATATATGCAATTGCAACCTCTGCCTCCTGCTTTTCAGCGTTTAATATTTCAAGTTCAGCAGTAAGTTCATCCGCAGCCTTCAAAGAAAGGACAATACATCAATCTTGACTTTGCATACTTAGAAGAATTGTCAACCTTAGACATGCTTCTTAGAAAAACGATTATCACTATGGCTTTAGATATTGAGCATGTCTTAAAAACACAACTCCTTCTTGACTTAAGCACAAATGATGCAGAAGATGGATATAATATTGTTAAGCAATACCTGGATGCAGACTATAATCGTTTAAAGTCTTTATATGACAAGATTGGTAAATCTGCCGCAAGTGATTTAATCCAAAAGAGAAAAGACTCCGGTGACGACTATGCTTTATGGGAAATCGTTGAAATAATGTCCTTTGGAGAATTCATTGACCTATACCAGCTATACTACTCAATCTATCCATCAAAAGAAAATGATTTCAGTAGCTACTTATGGTCAATCAAATTTTTGCGTAATGCTGCTGCACATAATAATTGCTTGATTAACAGCTTAAAAGCTCCATATCATGTAACAATACATAAGACTAAAGACATTCTTTTCGAAATCTCAAAAATAAAAACTATCTCTCAAAAAAGTCGAGATAAATGGATGACTAATCCTGTAATCCATGATTTTGTTATGTTAGTCTTTGTATATGTTAAACTTATAAAAAGCAAGGGTCTTAAAAAGAGAGGAATTGATTCTTTGCTCCAGCTTTTCAACGAACGCATGCCGGAACACAAAGAATATTTCGAAAAAAATGATGTAATCTGTGAAAGCTATAGATTTACCAACAAAATTGTTAATTATTTCTGCAACAAATATCGCAAATAGTACTTGCATATTTTGATTCATATAGAGTATAATACTCATTGACGAACAAAAAAACTTTGGTTTTTTCCGCGGAGACAGTGCCTGCATTGTTTCCGTATTTTTTTGTTTTAACGCCAAGAGCCGCTACTAAATTTTGTCATTTTGGTAGTAGCTCTTTCTTTTTGGCTCTAAACCTCAAAAAAATAGCGCCATTTTAGAGCCACAGAGCCTTTTGCTTTATTAAACTAAAGCGTGTTGAATGATAAAAAGGCTCCCGAGATTTCTCTCGGAAGCCTTGTAAATACTAGCTTTGTGAACAATCACTCGAAACTACTCAATGATTGAAGCAACACGGCCTGAACCTACTGTTCTACCACCCTCACGGATAGCGAAAGTAAGACCCTGCTCCATAGCGATTGGGTGGATGAGCTCGATTGTCATCTCAACGTTATCGCCAGGCATGCACATCTCTGTGCCGGCTGGAAGCTCACAAACACCTGTAACGTCTGTTGTTCTGAAGTAGAACTGTGGACGATAGTTGTTGAAGAAAGGTGTATGACGTCCACCCTCTTCCTTTGTTAAAACGTAAACCTGAGCTGTAAACTTCTTATGGCAAGTTACAGTACCTGGCTTAGCGAGAACCTGTCCTCTCTGGATTTCTGTTCTCTGGATACCACGGAGAAGAGCACCGATGTTATCACCAGCCTGAGCCTCATCAAGAAGCTTACGGAACATCTCGATACCAGTAACAACTGTCTTCTTCTTATCCTCATGGATACCAACGATCTCAACTTCCTCATTAACATGAAGAACACCACGCTCAACTCTACCTGTAGCAACTGTACCACGGCCAGTGATTGTGAAGATATCCTCGATTGGCATAAGGAATGGCTTATCTGTAGCACGCTGTGGATCTGGGATATAGCTATCAACAGTATCCATAAGCTCCATGATCTTATCGCCCCAAGGTCCCATTGGATCCTCAAGAGCCTTAAGAGCTGAACCCTTAATGATAGGACAACCTGTGAAGTCATACTCCTCAAGCTGCTCTGTGATCTCCATCTCAACTAACTCAAGAAGCTCCTCATCGTCAACCATATCACACTTGTTCATGAATACAACGATGTAAGGAACGCCTACCTGACGTGAAAGAAGGATGTGCTCCTTTGTCTGAGCCATAACACCGTCAGTAGCAGCAACTACAAGGATAGCGCCGTCCATCTGAGCAGCACCTGTGATCATGTTCTTTACATAGTCAG